>Ga0257158_1000040_pt1 | contig 11336 bp, 8 predicted proteins | sample NL03A_FD_185992 | JGI IMG/M metagenome (GOLD analysis project Ga0257158, IMG submission 185992) | Soil microbial communities from H.J. Andrews Experimental Forest, Oregon, United States - NL-03-A | ecosystem: Environmental > Terrestrial > Soil > Temperate forest > Bulk soil | place: USA: Oregon...
TGCGTTTCCGGGTGTTGCGTTTCCGGGTGTTGCGTTTCCGGGTGTTGCGTTTCCGGGTGTTGCGTTTCCGGGTGTTGTGGTTGCAGGTGTTGTGGTTGCGGGAGCAGCATTGCGGTCCGCCGGACCGGCGGCACTACCATCGGCATTGCGTGGTACGACCTTGGCGCCATTGCGTAGCTTGTCGGCGCCGTCGACGACAACGCGGTCGCCTGGCGTGAGCCCCGATTGAATTTCGATCCGTTCAGCGCTGGACGGGCCGAGCGTCACCGGTTTCACCGTGACGGTGTTGTCGGCGTTGACCAGATATACGAACGTGCCGGGCGCGCCGCGCTGGATCGCGCTGGTCGGCACCACGGTTGTGTTGTGCAGCGTGTCGATGAGAAGCTGAACGTTCACAAACTGATTGGGAAACAGGCTGCTGTCTTCATTGGCGAATTCGGCGCGCAGCTTCAAGGTGCCGGTGGTGGTGTCGATCTGATTGTCGAGCGTCTTCAATACGCCGGTAGCGAGCTTGGTCGCGCCGCTGCGGTCGAAGGCGGTCACCGGCAGGGTCGCGCCGGCGCGAAGGCGCTTGACGATTTGCGGCAGGTTGTCCTCCGCCACCGTGAAGATGACACTGATGGGCTGCAATTGGGTGAGGACCACGATGCCGGTCGCATCGTTGGCCGTCACGTAGTTGCCGGGATCGACCAGCCGCAGCCCGGCTCGGCCAGTGATCGGCGCAATGATGTGGCAATACGCGATGTTGAGCTTCTGGGTATCGATCTGAGCCTGGTCGGCGATGACGAGGCCCTTGTCCTGCGCTACGAGCGAAACTTGGGTGTCGAACTGCTGTCGCGGGATTGCGTTGGTCTTGGCGAGATCCTGGTAGCGCTTGAGGTCGAGCTCGGCGGTTTGCAGCAATGCCTGGTCTCGTTCGAGCGCGCCCTGGGCCTGCGCCAGCGCAAGCTCGTAGGGGCGAGAATCGATCTCGGCCACGAGGTCGCCCTTGTTGATCATCTGCCCTTCCTGATAGGCGATCCGGACGAACTGGCCGCTGATTTGCGATCTGATCGTCACGGTGGCAAGTGATGTGACCGTGCCGAGGCCATTGAGCGTGATGTCGATGTCGCCGGTAACCGCGGGCGCCGCGACGACCGGCACGGCGGCGGCGGATGCGTTTTGCCGCGCCGGTTGCGGCGCGGGCTGACGACCATAGATCCACCAGCCCACCGTCACCGCCACGACCACGAGAATTAGCAACCCCAGCCGCCGGCCCGTTTTCGCCGCCTTGCGTTTGCGCGTTAGCGGTTTGTCAAGCGGTTGCGTCCTTGCGAAATCCGTGGTGGTGCGGTCGTCCATGGGTTACCGTCAACGTTCTGCCGTTCAACCGAATAAGCCGAGGCGGCCGCGTTATGCGGTCGGCGCGGCAATCACGCCTATGATCCCGAACTCGTCACTTCTCAGCCATCTTACCAAGATAAGCCCCATATGTTCTGAAACCAGATGTTACGGAGGCGTTTCCGACGGATGAAAAAACGTCAATGTGGCTGGTTGCGTAGTGGCAACGGGCCACCGCGGCGGACGTTCCCGAAAAATGCCGATACCTTTTGAAATGGGCTTTCATGCACGCGGTGGGTCGTGCGCTTCCCACGACCCCGGGGCATCAAGCCACTGAAATAAAAACAGAATTGTGTGGCGCCTTCGATCCCGCCCGAAGGTCAGAACGTGGACCAAGCGCACCCCGTGGCCCCGAGCCCAGCGTCTGCGGCTGCATCGTGCTCTAGCAGCCGTCGTCGACCTCGTCCCAGATTTGCGGATCACGACGTTAACATTTCAAGCCGGATGCCCCTTTGAGATCAACTGTCTGGCACTGCGCGCAAGCGGCGTGTCGCGCTGCAACTGCGTGACGGGCGGAGATAAAGTATGCAATCGTTGCGGTCATCCGGTGGCATCGTTGAATTGCCGCTGAGAGGACTGTAAGCAGTTTGTTGATTGAAACGGATCGGCACCAACGCCGTCCGCGAAACTGGGAGGGGAATGCCATGTCGAAATCATCGAAACCTGCGCGGCCAACGCGGCGCAATTTCCTCAAGGTCGCGGCCGCGACTGCGACTGCATCGGCGGTAGCGGCCCCGAATGTGGTCAGCGCCCAGGGCGTGATCAACATGCGCTGGCAGAGCACATGGCCGTCGAAGGACATCTTCCACGAATACGCGCAAGACTATGCCAAGAAGGTCAACGACATGACGGGCGGCGATCTCAAGATCGAGGTGCTGCCCGCCGGCGCCGTGGTGCCGCCATTCGGCCTGCTCGATGCGGTATCGAAGGGCACGCTCGACGGCGGCCATGGTGCGCTCGTTTATCACTACGGCAAGAGCACGGCGCTCGCATTGTGGGGATCGGGCCCGGCCTATGCGATGGATGCCAATATGCTGCTTGCCTGGCACCGGTATGGCGGCGGCAAGGAACTCCTCGCCAAGCTCTATGCGTCGATCGGTGCCAATGTCGTCTCGTTCCCGTATGCGCCGCATCCGACCCAGCCGCTCGGCTGGTTCAAGAAGCCGATCACCAAAGTGGAGGATTTCAAGGGCCTCAAATACCGCACGGTGGGCATTTCCATCGACCTGTTCACCGCCATGGGCGCCGCCGTGAACGCCCTGCCCGGCGGCGAGATCGTATCGGCCATGGACCGTGGCCTGCTCGATGCGGCCGAGTTCAACAACGCCTCTTCGGACCGCACCCTCGGCTTCCCGGACGTCTCCAAGGTCTGCATGCTGCAGAGCTACCACCAGAATGCCGAGCAGTTCGAAATCCTCTTCAACAAGACGAAATACGATGGGTTGCCCGACAAGCTCAGGGCGATCATCGCGCATGCGGTCGATGCGGCGTCGCAGGACATGAGTTGGAAGGCGATCGACCGCTATTCGCAGGATTATGTCGAGCTGCAGGTGAAGGACAAGGTCAAGTTCTACAAGACGCCGGACTCGGTGCTGCAGAAGCAGCTTGAGCTCTACGACCAGATCGTCACGAAGAAATCCGCGGAAGACCCGCTTTTCAAGGAGATCGTGGACTCACAGCTCGCCTTCGCCAAACGGACGACGCAATGGGAACAGGACACGGTCGTCAACCGCCGCATGGCATTCAACCACTATTTCGGCCCGAACGCAGGCAAGAAGACCTGACGGTACGCCCAACCGGTACGGCATCATCCGGCGCGTGACGCCGGATGATGCTTGGCACTATGGCGCGCCCATCCGGCAGAAGGCGGCAGCACCGCATGAACGTCCAGCAACTTCTCCACACCATTGACGGCATCAGCACGTGGGCCGGAAAAGCCACGGCTTGGCTCATTCTGGCGCTGACCGCCGTCGTCTGCGTCGAAGTCTTCAAGCGCTACATCATGAACATGCCGACGGCGTGGATCTTCGACCTCGACAACATGCTGTACGGCACCCTTTTCATGATGTGCGGCGCCTATACGCTGGCGCAGGACGCCCATGTCCGCGGCGACTTTCTCTACAGTTCGATGCGCCCGCGCACACAGGCCGGGCTCGACCTCGCCCTTTATGTGTTGTTTTTTCTTCCCGGGATAGCGGCGCTCATTTATGCGGGCTGGGACTATGCAGGCACCTCCTGGCGCATCGGGGAGCATTCGAACGTGACCGCGGACGGACCGCCGGTCTATCACTTCAAGTCGGTTATTCCGCTCGCCGGCTCATTGGTGATGCTGCAGGGCATTGCCGAGATCGTGCGCTGTGTCGTCTGCCTCAAGACCGGGGAATGGCCGAGCCGGCTCAAGGACGTCGAGGAGATCGATGTCATCGAGGAGCAATTGGCGCACAGCGAATACGTCGATGAGGAGTCGCGCAAGATTGCGATCGAGCGCGCCAAGGACATCGACGAGGCCGCCAAGAGGCGCGGGTTGGGTGGAGATGCGGTCTGATGATAAGCGATGCCGCACTCGGGCTCACGATGCTCGCGCTCATCGTGGTCGTGATCATGATGGGTTTCCCGACGGCCTTCACCCTGATGGGGCTCGGGATGATGTTCGGCTTCGTCGCGCTCTACGATCCCACGCAGCCCTGGTTCCAGAACCACGTCTTCGATCTGATGGTCCAGCGCACCTACGGCGCCATGACCAACGATGTGCTGATTTCCATCCCGCTGTTCGTGCTGATGGGCTACGTGATGGAGCGCGGCGCTTTGGTGGACAAGATGTTCTACTCGATCCAGCTGGCGTTTCGCCGGGTGCCGGCATCGCTCGCGGTCGCCACGCTGATCGTGTGCACGTTCTGGGGAATTGCTTCAGGTCTCGTCGGCGCGGTCGTGGTGCTGATGGGCGTGATCGCGTTCAATCCGATGCTCAAGGCGGGCTACGACGTCCGTTTGGCGTCGGGCGTGATCACCGCCGGCGGCACGCTAGGCATCCTGATCCCGCCGTCCGTGATGATCATCGTGTATGCGGCGGTGGCCGGCCAGTCGGTCGTCAAGCTCTACGCCGCGGCAATGTTCCCGGGATTCTTCCTGTCGTTCCTCTATCTCGTCTACATCGTTGGCTGGACGCTCATCGATCCGAAGATCGCCCCGAAGCTGCCGGAGAGCGAGACGCAGGTTCCGGTGCCGGGCTGGATCATCCAATTGCAGAAGGCGTATTCGCGCAAGCTGCTGCCGGCGCTTGTCGCGGCCGTTGCCGCTCCCGCACGGGCGCTCCGCATCGATACCGACGGCGTGCGCGTGACATATGCGATGCTGGTCAAGAACTTGGCATTTGCGCTGGTTCCGTTGGCGCTCACAGTCGGCACGCTCTACACCACGTGGTGGTATGTGGTCATTCATCAGCAGCCGGACGTGGAGCAGTCCGTCACGGTGTCGCCGCGGTCGCTGGGGACGCCGCAGGCAGCGCCCAAGGCCGGCGAGCCGATCGACGAGGCGCCGCAGGAACTCGGCGGTGCCTCCCGTGAACCGGACGCAGACGTGAAGGGCGCCGAGCCCGAAAGCCTCCAGCAGATGGGTAACCCGGAATTGCTGAAGGACATCCAGGCGGCACCTTCGGAATTGGGACCACCGCCGGAATTTTACACGTATTTCTGGATCATCGCCGCGATCTTGATGGCGATATTGCTGGCCTATTATTGGACCATGGAGGCCGAGCAGTTCGAGGTTCTGCGGCTCTTGATCTCCTCGGTGATGCCCCTTGGCATCCTCACCGTCGTGGTGCTCGCCGTTATCCTGTTCGGTATCACCACCGCGACCGAATCGGCGGCGGTCGGGGCGGCGGGCGCGTTCCTGCTTGCGGTTCAGGCGAGGACGCTCGATTGGAAACGCACCAAGGAAGCGGTGTTCCTGACGGCGAAAACCACCGCCATGGTGTGCTGGCTGTTCGTCGGTTCGGCGCTGTTCTCGGCTGTGTTCGCGATCCTCGGCGGCCAGGCGTTGCTCGAGCAGTGGGTGCTGTCGCTCGAGATGACGCCCATTCAGTTCATGATCCTGTCCCAGGCGATCATCTTCGTGCTTGGCTGGCCGCTCGAATGGACCGAGATCATCGTGATCTTCGTGCCGATCTTCCTGCCGATGCTCAGGCACTTCAACATCGACCCGGTCCTGTGGGGGACGCTCGTTTTCGTGAACCTCCAGGCGGCGTTCCTGTCGCCGCCGGTCGCCATGTCGGCGTTCTATCTCAAGGGCGTGTCGCCGCCTCACGTCACCCTCAACCAGATCTTCGCCGGCATGATGCCTTACATGCTGGTGGTGATCCTGTGCATGGTGATCATGTATCTATGGCCCGGCATGACGCTATGGCTGCCGAACTATCTCTACGGCAGTTGAGTCATTCAATCCTCACAACAGCGTCCCGTGCAAAATGAGCGCCGCGACCCCGAAATAAATGACCAGACCGGTGACGTCGACGAGCGTTGCGACGAAGGGAGCCGACGCCGCCGCTGGATCGAAGCCGACGGTACGCAACAGGAAGGGGAGCATCGACCCGACCATGGAGCCGAAGGTGACGATGCCGACGAGCGTGGCGCCCACCGTTGCGGCGATCAACATCCAATGGGGGCCATAGTCGTAAAGCCCGAAGATCTGCCACAGCGCGATGCGGGCGACGCCGATGACGCCCAGAATGCCGCCCAGCATGATTCCGGTGGGCAGTTCGCGCAATGCCACACGCCACCAGTCGACGAGCCGCAGCTGGCGAAGCGAAAGGGCGCGGATGAGGAGCGAGGTTGCCTGGGATCCGGAATTGCCGCCCGAACTCATAATCAGGGGAATGAACAAGGTCAGCACGATGGCCTTCTCAAGTTCGCTTTGAAAACCCTGCATGGCGGACGTTGTCAGCATTTCCGACACGAACAGCGCACACAGCCAGCCGGCCCGTTTGCGGATCATCTTGGCAAAGCCGATATCCATGTAGGGCTCATCGATCGCCTCCATGCCGCCGAACCGCTGCACCTCCTCGGTCTGTCGCTCTACAATCGCGTCGATCACGTCATCGACCGTGACGATGCCCACCAGTTGACCGGTTCCGTCCACGACGGGGACGGCCAGCAGGTCGTATTTCGAGATCAGGCGCGCCGCCTCGTCACGGCCGGCAAGCGGCGATATGGTGACGGGACGCCGCGTCGGCGCCGCCGCCAGGACCGAGGCATTCGGATCGGCGGTAATCAACCGGCGCAGCGGCAGTGTCCGCAACAATACCTTGGAGCGCGGATCCAGGATGTAGATGGCATAGACGGTTTCGCGGCTCCGTTCGACCATGCGGACGTGTTGCAATGTCTGCGCGACGGTCCAGGTCGCCGGTACGCTGACGAATTCGGTGGTCATCAGCGATCCGGCGCTTTCTTCCGGATATATCAGAAGCTGCCGAACCGATGCCTTGGTCTCGGCGTCGAGACGCGCCAGCAGGTCGGAGCGGACCGGCTCGTCTAGCTCAAGGAGCACGTCGGCTGCCCGGTCGGCCGACATGCCGGACAACATCGGCACCACGCGATCGCGCGGGATCGCCTCGATGATCTCCCCCGCGTCCCGCAGGCTCGGGGTGTCGAGCACCGCGATCGCCGTCTCCAGCGGCAGGTTCTGCAGGATGGCGGCGGCGACTTGCGGGATTTGTTCATTGAGCGCCTCCGCGATGTCGGCGGGCAGCTCGTCCGCAAGCCGGGCCGCCAGTGCAGCCGGATCAACCATTTCTTCGGTGTCGGTGGTGGTTTCGTTCATCGCTCACCTCAGGGTGGTCGCTGGCGCATTTTTGGGAACTGGCCGCATCAGGCACACCGCCGCGCCGGCCGCCACAGGGGAGCGCGGGTCGACGTAGAAAAGTCGTGTCAAGATCGGTTTAGTGTCGGCTGGGCAGCAAGGAAAGGCAGAAAAGCGCCGGGGAGAAAATAAACGGAGGTCACGGCACTAACCGCCGCGGCGGTAGCCGTCACGGAGGATTTAATACAAAAGGCGCGACGAATATTTTGTCGGACAAACGGGGCAGACCCGTCAGGCTGCGGCGCGCCGTTCGATCGGCTGCACCGTCAGTTCCACGAGCTTGCCGAACCGCAGCACCGTCATATCGACGGTCTGATCGACCCGGCTGCCGTCGAGCAGACGCACGAGATCGTCGACCCCGGTGACGGTCTCTCGACCGAGCTTGACGACGATGTCCTGGGTGGCCAAGCCCGCCGCCGCGGCGGGGCTATGCGCTTCGATCCCGATCACCAGGGCGCCGAGCTTGTTTTCCAGGCCGAATTCCTGGGCATAACGGCGCGGCACCGGCACGGTCTGGGCCGACACGCCGATATAGGCGCGCCGCACGCGGCCATGGCGGATAAGTTCGCCAAGCACGAATTTAGCCGTGTTGCTGGCAACCGCGAAACAGATGCCCTGGGCGCCCGCGATCACAGCCGTATTGATGCCGACCACCTCGCCCCGCGTCGAGACCAGCGGACCTCCGGAATTGCCGGGATTGAGGGCGGCGTCGGTCTGCACCACGTCGTCGATCAGACGCCCGTTGGAGGCGCGCAGCGAACGGCCGAGCGCCGAAACGACGCCCGAGGTGACGGTGAATTCGAAGCCCAGCGGATTGCCGATGGCGACCACGAGCTGGCCGCGGCGCAGTTGCTTGGAATCGCCGAGCAGCGCGGACGCAAGCCGCCGCGCCGCCGTCACCCGCAATAGCGCGAGATCGGTATCGCGGTCTTCGCCGATCAGCCGCGCCTCGAGGATTCGGCCCTCACTGTCGGTGAGGCGGGCCTCGTGATGGCCGTGGATCACGTGGCTGTTGGTCAGCAAGAGGCCGTCCGGCGAAATGACGACGCCGGAACCAATGCCGCCGGGCCGCCGACCGCGACCGGCCGTCTCGACGCGCACCACTGCCGGGCCGACCCGATCGACCAAGGCGGCTATGCCGCTTGATAGCGCGTCAAGCGCCGTGATCGCCTCGGCCGACTGGTCGTTGTCGGGGCTTTGATTGTCCGGAAAGTTGGGATCGATGTGGAGCATGGGGTCACCGAAACCCTATATGGGATCGGAAATATCTTTTTCAAACCCACATCGGAGCGCCGGATTACACCATCACCAGGCCGGCGCGGATCGCAATTGCGATCGCCTCGACACGACTGCGGGCGCCGAGTTTTTCCGTGAGCGAGGCGACGTGAAACTTGGCGGTATGGACCGATACCGCGAGGGTGCGGGCGATCTCCTTGTTGGACGCGCCCTCACTCAGGAGCGCCAGCACCTCGCGCTCCCGTGGGCTCAGGGCGACGGGTAGATCGTCGGGTTCAACGCTGGTGCCGGCCCACGCGCCAGTGTCTTCGCGCGCGACGTCCTTGCGCGGCACCAGCGCGTAGCCGGTGGCGACGACGATAATGATGGCCGTGAGCGTCGCGGCATCCACGCCCGTCTGCACGACCGCGCAAACCTCCGTCGGCCAGCCTTCGCGGGCCTCGCCCGACGCAAGGGCGATCATCGGAACGTCAGTCTCAACCGGTCGATCGGCCAGGACCACATCGGCATACTCCCCCTCCCTACCCTCCCCCGCTTGCGGGGGAGGGTAGGGAGGGGGAGTCGCCACGGCGATGCCAGCGTCTTCACAGGCATCGGCGATGTCGGCGCGAAGGGCATGATCCGCGACGTAAAGCACGACGCGGATCGGCCGTGTTCGGTGCCCTGCCCGCAATGTCACGGGGCCTGCGGACGCGGTGCGATCGTGATATCGACCGTCGTGCGCGCACCTGCCCGGATGAGATCGACAGCCAGTTTTTTGCCGACCGCATCAGGCCCGAGTTGCTGATAAAGGCTGCGCAGGCCGGTCACGGCGACGCCGCCGAGCCCCACGATGATGTCGCCCTGGAGAATGCCGGCGGTTTTAGCCGGACCCTCCGGATCGAGCGTGACCACCATGGCGCCGCGCCGTGCTTCGGCTCCATCGGCGGCGGGGACGTGGACGCGCTGCAGTCCGACCCCGATATAGCCGCGGGCGATGTGGCCCTTGTCCCGGATGGTCGGCACGACGCGGGCGATGGTCGCGGCCGGAATCGCGAGCACGCGCCGTCGCGGCCCAAACACCGCGATACCGATCAGGTCGCCACCGGCACCGACCAGCGCGCCACCTTCTGCGACTGCCGGCAGGCGGACATCGATTAGGAGCCTGGCGTCGATCTGCCCCCCGTGGCGGCTGCGCCAGGGAGCGCCCGAGAAAGACACCATGCCCAGAGTTGCAACTGCGCCCCCTTCGGCGCGCCCGATCGCGAGCGCAAGATGGCCGGCCTGCAGGTCCGTGGCGAACGTGGTCGATGCGAAAGCTTTGATTGGCGGCGTCGCTTCGTAGCGGAGCACCGCGATGTCGGTCGAGGGATCGCGTCCGGCGAGCGTAGCCTGGACGCGTTTCCCGTCCGGTAGCGTGAGGGCAAGATCGGCCTCGTGCACCACCGTTTCCTCGGCGGTCACCACGATGCCGGGTTGCCAAACGATACCGCTCGACGGCCGGCGACCGCCGCCATGCACCGCGACGATCGACTGCGCAGCGGCAGCTACCGTCGCGGCAAGCTGGTTGGAAAACTGCATGGGAGTTTGAAGCTGGGATTGAGCGGGCGAAACAGCGTCTGTCATGATTGCCTCCGTTGTGTGCCCTAGGTGGGATCGTCTCCCGCTGCGAACAACTGACCGGATGGCTAGGTGTCAAATGGCCAAATACCTTGCCTTTTCCTGGACCTTGCCGCAAAACGCGGTCGCAATCCGGCGGCGACTCGGTTTTCAACAAGAGGTGGATTGGGAGGCGGCGATGGTGGATTTTCGGACGGCACGCCGGGCGATGGTGGACGGTCAGGTGCGCACCAACGATGTCACTCATCTCGGTCTCATCGCCGCGATGTTGGAAATCCCACGCGAGATTTTCGTGCCGGAAGGGCAGGCGGCTCTGGCCTATCTGGATCGCGATGTGTTGATTGCCGATGCCACCGCAACAGAACCGGCCCGCTATCTCATGAAGCCCGTGGTGCTGGCCCGGCTGATCCAGGCTGCCGATCCAAGTCCGCGGGATCGCGTGCTGGTGCTGGGCGCCGGCAGCGGCTATGCGGCGGCAGTGATGTCCCGACTGGCCGCCGGGGTGGTCGCCCTCGAACAGAACATGTCGCTTGTGCAACAGGCCCGCGCGGCGCTTTCTTCGTTAGGCTGCCTTAATGTCGTCGTGATCCACGGCATACTCACAGGCGGGGTGCCGGCGTCGGGTCCATACGACGTGATCCTGGTCGACGGCGGGGTCGAAACAGTACCGGAAGGGCTGCGCGAGCAATTGTCGTCACGCGGCCGGCTGGTCGCTGTTGTGAGCTCCGGTCCGATCGGAAAGGCTACGTTATTTCAACCCATCAACGGGAAATTTAGTGGCCGGGTGCTGTTCGATGCCAACGCCCCGGTGCTGCCTGGCTTCCAAGCAGCACCGGCCTTCGTTTTTTGACCAATTGGCTTGGGTGAACAACCTCTTGGCGCAATTTGCGCGGCTGGTTGCCTAAGGTGTTGCGCATATGCCTCAAACGTGATTTTTCGGATTGTGGTGTGAAGGTAGGCTTTTGCGGCTGAGGAGAGTCGCGTATGGTATGTCTTTAATGCACTAGATGGCTGGGGTTTGCGCGATTCGCCTTGGGGAGCAGGACGTTGCGGCGGGCAGTGAAGTCATGGGTTGCCGGGTTTGCGATCTGCTTGGCGGCGGCGTTGCCGGTGCGGGCGGACACGATTAACGGGGCGCTGATCAGCGCCTATCAAAACAATCCGCAGCTCAATTCCCAGCGTGCGGTGGTACGGCAGACCGACGAATCCGTGCCGCAGGCGCTGTCCGGCTACAAGCCGACTGTGACGGCGACCGGACAATTCGCGCA
>Ga0257158_1000041_pt1 | contig 11242 bp, 8 predicted proteins | sample NL03A_FD_185992 | JGI IMG/M metagenome (GOLD analysis project Ga0257158, IMG submission 185992) | Soil microbial communities from H.J. Andrews Experimental Forest, Oregon, United States - NL-03-A | ecosystem: Environmental > Terrestrial > Soil > Temperate forest > Bulk soil | place: USA: Oregon...
GTCGCCACGGCGGCCGGAAGCCGCTCAGGCGCAGGCGATGGCGCGGGGGACACTCATTCATCGGCTGATGCAGTCGTTGCCCGATGTCGAACCGGCGCGGCGTGAGGCCACGGCACAGAATTTCCTGGCACGGGCCGGAGCCGAATTCAGCGCGGACGATCGCAACCGATTCGTCAGCCAAGCGCTCGCGATTTTCGCTGATCCACGTTTCGCGCCGTTGTTTGCGCCGGGCAGCCGCGCCGAGGTGCCGATCGTGGGCCGTCTCGCCCGCACCGGTGGTCCTGAAATTTTCGTGTCGGGTCAGATCGATCGTCTTGCGATCACGGCGCATGCCGTGTTGATCGCAGACTACAAGACGAATCGCGATCCACCGAAAAGTGTCGACGCGGCGCCGCAAGCCTATGTGCAGCAGCTCGCGCTCTATCGTGCGGTGCTTGGCAAGATCTATCCGGATCGACCGATCCGCGCCGCGCTGGTGTGGACCGAAATGCCCGATCTGATGGAAATTTCCGCCGCGATGCTCGATGAAGCGGCTGCTCGAATCACCTCGCGGTGAGCCGCCTTGACGCCATCAGGTCGCCTCCCTACGTTCTGGCATACAAAGCCCGGGGGCGCCGGACGCGCCCGAAATTGCAAGGACGATGAGGTGTCCCGTGGGTGTTTCCAAGGTATCCGATGCTGATTTCGAGGCGCTGGTGCTCAAATCCGCCGAGCCTGTTGTGGTTGATTTCTGGGCCGAATGGTGCGGTCCATGCCGGATGATCGCGCCGGCGCTCGAAGAGATCGCCGCAGGGGCACTTGCCGGCAAGGTGAAGATCGTCAAGCTCAATGTCGACGAGAACCCCCAGACCGCTGCGAAGTATAATGTGATGTCGATCCCGACTCTGATGGTTTTCAAGAACGGCGAAATGGCGTCCCGCCAGGTCGGGGCCGCCCCCAAGGCGAAGCTTGAGCAATGGATCACTGCGACCGTCTGATCCTCGCAGTAGGATGAGAGTAGGATGGGTTGAGCTCTTGCGAAACCCATCAAGGACTTGCCACGCTGAAGGGCTGTTGATGGGTTTCGCTGCGCTCAACCCATCCTACATTGCAACCCATCCTACATTGATTGATCGCCGCTTCAATTCGGCGCCGTCCCGTTTGCCGCGAGCACTTCGCCGGCGAGATAGAGCGAGCCGGTAATGAGAATGCGCGGCGGCGGGCTGAGATCGAGCGCCGCGGCCGTGGCGAGTGCCATCGTGACGCCGGTGGAGGCTTCGGCCGCGATGCCGATAGCCCGTGCGGTCTGCGCGATTGTTTCGGCCGGCAGGCTCTTTTCGGACGCGATCGGCACCGCAATAAGCCGTCGCGCCAACCCGGTGAAGTTAAGCAAAAATCCCTCCGAATCCTTGCTTGCCAGCATGCCGACGATCAGCACCACGGGGCGCGACACCCGCTCCTCGAGGTCGGCCAATGCGGCGGCGACGATCCGCCCACCGTCCGGGTTGTGGCCGCCATCGAGCCAGATTTCGCTGCCGGCGGGCGCCCGGGCGACGAGAGTCCCCGTGGTGAGGCGCTGCATGCGGGCCGGCCAATCCACCTTCAGAAGTCCTTGCTCGTAGGCGGTTGTCGCCAGCCGAAACCCGGCGGCGCGCGACGCCGCAATCGCGAGACCCGCGTTGTCAATCTGATGCCGTCCGAACAGGCGCGGGCTTGGCAGGTCGAGCAGGCCCTGCCCATCCTGATAGACGAGGCGGCCGCGCTCCTCGCCTGCCATCCAATCCTGGCCCGCCACGTGAAGCGCGGCGCCGATCTCGTCCGCGTGCCGGATCAGCACCGATTGCGGACCCTCGGTTTGCCGACCGATCACGGCCGGAGTCCCGCGCCGCATGATGGCGGCCTTCTCGCTGGCGATCCTTTCCAGGGTGTCGCCGAGGAATTCCACATGATCTATGGATATCGGCGTAAAGACGCTCGCAAGCGGCTGCGGCACCACATTGGTGGCATCGAGCCGGCCGCCGAGCCCGACTTCGAGGAGCAGCACGTCCGCCGGGCTGTTGGCGAACAGAACGAAGGCCGCGGCGGTTTCGATCTCGAACACCGTGATCGGCGCATCGCCGTTGGCTCGCTCGCAGGTCTCCAAGGCGGCCACGAGGTCCGCATCGGACACCAGAACGCCGCCGTCCGGTTGCCCCAGCCGGAAGCGCTCGTTCATCCGCACCAGATTGGGCGAGGTGTAGACATGCACCCGCGCGCCGGCGGCCTCCAGCATGGCGCGCATAAATGCGATGGTCGATCCCTTGCCGTTGGTGCCGCCCACATGGATGACCGGCGGCAGGTTCTTTTCCGGATGGCCGAGCCGATCGAGCACATGCCACATGCGATCGAGCGAAAGATCGATGCGCTTGGGATGCAGCGCCAGCAGCCGCGCCAGGATGGCGTCCATGGGCGCGCCAATGTGAGGCTCGGGCATCAAGCAGACTTGCCGCGTTTCTGTTTCTGCTCAACGTATGAACGAAGTACCGCATTGATGCGGCGTTGGTAGCCTGCACCTTCCTTTTTGAAATAGTCGAGCACGTCCGGATCGACACGGATCGAGATTGCCTTCTTCCTGGGGGGGACAACGAGGACCGCTTGGGACCAGTCGACGTCAAGCGGCGCAGCATCAGGGTCGCTCGCGACCGCGGCGGCGATTTCGTCATCGGTTAGGCGATCCAGATACTGCCAGTCAGTCCGGCTGCGGCTTTGACTGGAGCCGATAGAATGCGTCTTGGAGCGCTTCTCGTTCATCGTTACGTGCTCGTCTTGCCGAGATGATACGCCGCTTGGCGCTCCTGGTCGTAAATACGACCGTCGCCTCCCGACCATTAATAAACCCGATCGCCAGCAAACGATGCTCGCCCCGACGGATAGATGATCGAAGGAGGAATGGACCATCGAACAAGGCAGGTACATCGTGGAAGTCGATACGGTGCCTCTTTAGGTTGTCCTCACGCTTTGCATCGTCCCATTCAAAGTTGTCTTTGCTCATCGAAGACACCAAGATGCGTCGGACGCCGTTAAGCATCCGGACCAGCGCGAACCTGTCCCCTCCGCGCTATGGCCTGCTCGTTATCTCGTTTTGACGCCTCGGTATCGGAACTCGACGCTGCATTGGCATCGAATTTTGTATTTATAAACGTATATACATTCATGGCCCTAATTCAAGGAAAATTGCTTGATCTCCGCCCTGTGGATAACCGGGACAAACCCCGTCACATCCGTCGGTGCTTGCACTCGCCCTATAATAGGGGGACTCGATTCGCGGGTCCCCGGTACCGAGCCGACGAGTAGCCATGCGCTTTCCGCCTCAATTCCTTGACGAGCTGCGCGCCCGGCTGCCGGTGTCGGAAGTCGTCGGCAAGCGCGTTCGGCTCAAGAAGGCCGGGCGCGAATGGAAGGGGCTATCACCTTTCAACAAGGAGCGAACGCCGTCATTTTTCGTCAATGATCAAAAGGGCTTCTATCACGACTTCTCGTCCGGAAAGCATGGCGACATCTTCACTTTCATGATGGAATCGGAGGGGGTCACTTTCCCGGAGGCGGTGGAGCGACTGGCCTCGCTTGCCGGTCTGCCGATGCCGAAAATGTCCCGTGAGGCCGAGGCCGAGGAGGGGCGTCGCCGCACCCTCCACGAAGTGGTTGCGCTTGCTGCTAAATTCTTCGAGGCAACGCTGGCCGGCCGGGCCGGCGCTCGGGCGCGCGGCTATCTGGCCGACCGCGGCCTGGATCCGGTCACCCAGCTCAGATTCCGTATCGGTTACGCTCCGGCCGAGCGTTTCGCCCTTAAGGAGCATCTCGGCGGCCTCGGCGTGTCGGTCGAGGACATGATCGAGGCCGGCCTTCTGGTGGCGGCCGACGATATCCCGATACCATACGATCGTTTTCGCGACCGGGTGATGTTCCCGATCAGCGATCTTGGCGGGCGGATCGTTGCATTCGGTGGTCGTGCTCTCGACAAGGAAGCACATCAGGGCGAACGCGGAAGCCCGTCGAAGACGGGCGTGGACGCCCTTCCGTCTTCGCGGGCTATGGCTAAATACCTCAACTCGCCTGAAACGACGCTCTTTCACAAGGGCGGGATGCTCTACAACGCCGTGGCCGCCCGCAAGGCCGCCCACCAGGGTGCGCCGGTGATTGTGGTCGAAGGCTATGTGGACGTGATCGCCATGGTGACGGCGGGCTATGAGGCGGCCGTCGCCCCGCTCGGCACCGCTCTGACGGAGGATCAGCTCGTGCTGCTATGGAAGATGGCGGACGAGCCGATGCTGTGCTTCGACGGCGACGCGGCCGGCCGCCGCGCTGCCTATCGGGCGGTCGATCTCGCGCTGCCTCACCTCAAGCCTGGTAAGAGCCTGCGGCTTGCCTCGCTGCCCCAGGGGCACGATCCGGACGATCTTGTCCGTTCAGGGGGGGCGGGCGCAATCGCGGACGTGCTGGCAACGGCGCGCCCGCTCGCCGATGTGCTGTGGGCACGGGAAATGGAGGGCGGCCGTTTCGATACGCCGGAACGCCGCGCCGGTCTTGAAGCCCGCATCAACGAGCTGACGAGCGCGATTGGGGATGAAGCGGTGCGTCGCTACTATCGCCAGGATCTTTGGCAGCGGCTGCGCAACCTCACGAGGCCCGGCTCTCAGGATCGCTTTGTGCGAGGCGACTCAGGGCGATCACGCGCTGCCGGTCGGGGTGGAGGCGACGGACGGTTTCGACCATATTCCGGTGGGCGCGGCCAGGAGTCGGCCCAAGGGGGGGGCTTCTCGCCGCTGAGCCCGCGGCTGCAGACGAGTTCAATCGTCCGCGGCTCGCGCAGTGCCCTGCCGCCGCGCGAGGCGCTGATCCTGCTGGCGGCCTTCAACCACCCCTGGTTGCTGGAAACGGAAGCGGAACAATTGGCCGATCTGGAATTTCTAAATAACGATGCCGACGCGTTGCGGCGGATTATGCTGGACATAACGGCGTCACGGCAATCCGACCCGCATCTCAGCCCGGCGACGCTTCGAGAAGCCGTGATGGCCCGCGATTACGGCGCCGTCTTGCAGCGGATCGAGGGGGCGTTGACCCATCTGGCCGATTGGCCGGCCCGCGAGGGGGCGGCTCCTGAGGACGTCCGGCAATGGTGGAACCATGTTCTCACCTTGCATCGTAAGAACCGCACGTTAAATAAGGAGCTGAGAGAGGCGGAGCGGGCTTTAGGCGAGGAGTTGAGCGAGCAGAATTTCGCTTGGCTTCAGGATGTGCGGGCGCAACTTTCGTCCCTTGAGGGGACTGAAGCATCGATCGAGGGTTTCGGGGCTCTTTCCGGCCGGCCGGTGGGCGGGCCGTAGGATTGGGTTGGTGTGGCTGGATGGTTCCGTTTCGTGCGGAAACGCCGGCCTTTTCAAACGTATGGTAGCAGGTGGTAGGGACGGCAACACGAAGTTAGGGTTAATCGCGGCTTAAGCGGTCTCAAGCGACACTTGAGGCGCGCGATTCGGCTAGCGGTGACCGGCGCCCGTTCCACCACCAATTGCCGGTTTCACCCCGCAAGGGCGACGGCCCGGCTGGAGAGTTACGCATGGCGAGCAAAGTCAAGGTAGCGATCAAGGAAAAAAAGGAAGAGGCGACCTCCGAGAAGGACGCTCCGGATACGCCCGACACGCCGTTGCCGCTGCTCGACCTTTCCGACGCCGCCGTCCGCAAGATGATCAAGGCGGCGAAAAAGCGCGGTTACGTCACCCACGACCAGGTCAACGCCGTTCTCCCCTCGGAGGAGGTCACCTCCGACCAGATCGAGGACGTTTTTGCCATGCTCAGCGAGATGGGCATCAATGTCGTCGAGAACGAGGAAGCCGAGGCTGAGGACAGCCCCGAGGAGGCCAAGGAAGAGCCTGAGGAGGAGGACAACGACGGCGAACTCGTTGAAGTCCAGCGTTCGACCCCGGCGGAGACCAAGAAATCCGAGCCCGGCGAGCGCACCGATGATCCGGTGCGCATGTATCTGCGGGAAATGGGCTCGGTCGAGCTGTTGTCCCGTGAGGGCGAAATTGCGATCGCAAAACGCATCGAGGCCGGCCGCGAGGCGATGATCGCCGGCCTGTGCGAGAGCCCGCTCACCTTCCAGGCAATCATCATCTGGCGGGACGAGCTCAACGACGGCAAGGTATTCCTGCGCGACATCATCGATCTGGAAGCCACCTATGCGGGCCCGGACGCCAAAGCCGTGGCGGTGATGCCTGGCGCCGATGGCCAAGCCCCCAACGGAGCTGGAGCCGCGCCGCCGCCGCCCCAGACCGCCGCCCCCGCCACCGCGCCCGCTGCCGCGACGCCGTTTCGTGCCAAGCCCGAAGTCATGCCAGGCGAAGAGGAGCCGACCGAGCCGCCGGAAGGCGAACTCGATGAGGACGATCTCGAAAACTCGATGTCGCTCGCCGCCATCGAGGCCGAGCTCAAGCCCAAGGTGCTGGAGACCTTCGACAACGTCGCCGACAGCTACAAGCGGCTGCGCCGCCTGCAGGACCAGGACATCGAGAACAAGCTCAGGAACCAGTCGCTGTCGCCTGCCCAGGAGCGCAAGTACAAGAAGCTCAAGGACGAGATCATCGTCGAGGTGAAATCCCTGCGGCTGAACCAGGCGCGCATCGATTCGCTGGTCGAGCAGCTCTACGACATCAACAAGCGCCTGGTCGGCTATGAGGGCCGCATGATGCGGCTCGCCGAAAGCCACGGCGTCGCGCGCGAGGATTTCCTCAAGAACTACGTGGGCTCGGAGCTCGATCCGCGCTGGCTCAACCGCGTCTCCAAGCTATCCGCCAGGGGCTGGAAGAACCTCGTCGCCCGCGACAAGGACCGCATCAAGGATCTGCGCACGCACATCCATGAGCTGGCGGGCGAGACCGGCCTTGAAATCCTGGAGTTTCGCAAGATCGTCCACATGGTGCAAAAGGGCGAGCGCGAGGCGCGCCAGGCCAAGAAGGAAATGGTGGAGGCCAATCTGCGCCTCGTCATCTCGATCGCGAAAAAATACACCAACCGCGGCCTGCAGTTCCTCGACCTGATCCAGGAAGGCAACATCGGCCTGATGAAGGCGGTCGACAAGTTCGAGTATCGCCGCGGCTACAAGTTCTCGACCTATGCGACGTGGTGGATCCGGCAGGCCATCACCCGGTCGATCGCCGATCAGGCGCGCACCATCCGGATTCCGGTGCACATGATCGAGACCATCAACAAGATCGTGCGCACCTCGCGCCAGATGCTCCACGAGATCGGCCGCGAGCCGACCCCTGAGGAGCTTGCCGAAAAGCTCGGCATGCCGCTCGAGAAGGTGCGCAAGGTGCTGAAAATCGCCAAGGAGCCGATCTCGCTCGAAACCCCGATCGGCGACGAGGAGGACTCACATCTCGGCGATTTCATCGAGGACAAGAACGCGGTGCTGCCGATCGACGCCGCGATCCAGTCGAACCTGCGCGAGACCACGACGCGGGTGCTGGCCTCGCTCACCCCGCGCGAGGAACGCGTCCTGCGCATGCGCTTCGGCATCGGCATGAACACCGACCACACGCTGGAAGAGGTCGGCCAGCAGTTCTCGGTGACCCGCGAGCGCATCCGCCAGATCGAGGCGAAGGCGCTAAGGAAGCTGAAGCACCCGTCGAGGTCGAGGAAGCTGAGGAGCTTTTTGGATAATTGAAGCCTCGGGTGTTTTGGTCTTGCGATGTTCTCTATTCGTTCTTATAAGAGTTGCGATGCACGACGCACGAGCGATAGCGAACTTTTTTTTGGACCGCGCCGAGCAAACCGGGGTGGCCCTGACAATAATGACCTTGCTAAAGGTATTATATTTTGCCCACGCTTGGTATTTAGCGAAATGCGAAAAATCCCTTATTGCTCAGCCATTTGAGGCTTGGCGCCACGGTCCTGTCAATAGGGTGGTCTACGATCAATTTAAAGATTGTGGCGAAAGGCCACTGAATAAAAAGGCAGTGTCTTTTGACCCAAATACACTGAAATTTAGCCCGACGGAATACTTGTTGGACGATGAGACTGCTGAATTTCTCAGTAATATTTTCGATTACTACTCAAAATTCCATCCTTTTAAGTTGTCCCATTTGACGCACGAAAAAGGAGGACCTTGGGACGTCATTTGGACAGCGGCAGAAAAGCGAGCGGTCCCAGGGATGATCATCCCCAACGAGCTGATCAAAGCTTGGTTTAGGGACCATCGAGCGCTATATTGGACAGACCATGAACGGAGACGCGCCACATGAGCTATAATCTTCCGACGCCACCAGTCCCCGATTTAGCTCGGGCGCAGGGTGCGACGGTGTCGGAACTCTTTGATTGGTTTGTCGATTTCTTCAACATGGGTGGCGCTCCGTTCAACTACAGACGAGCAACGAAGGCGGTCCGCGCGGCCTATAAGGGCTTGCACAAGATACATCTGCTTACCGCGTCGTGCGCCGCTGAAAAAACAGCTGTGGGACGTTTCGCAAATACCGACGTCGTGAACCACGCAGCGCCTTCCGCGTTTGGTCGTATCACCCAGGTATTTGACCTCTCTCCCCGACGATTCGCATTCGGAAGGGATCGCCGTGCAGCTTACCGGATCCCATTTTTGTTCGTCGAGAATGGCGTAATTCACGTGTACTATCTGCAGCCGCGGAAATCTGCCGGGCCGGATCTTGACGAGCTTGGGATGGTTGCCAGCATCGTAAAAGCGTATCTACTCGACACGGAATTTTTCGGTCAGCAATGCAATGTCGAATTCGTCGATGTCGGCGTACCTATTGGTGGAGCGGCGCGACTGCCCAGAAAATATTCGCTTGGCATGCTGCCGCTTTGGTCGGAAAAGCGGCTCGCCGAACGATTGACAATGATAGGCGAAGCCCTCGATCGGGTGGCGGCCAGTGGTCGTGTTGTGCGACGGCACAGACTGAGAGCACGTCCTGAACCTGAGATGCCACTGTTTGATTAATCATAGTAGGCCGAATATCGAGACCCGACCGCGCCACCATGTAAGTTGTAGGGCGTCTTGGGTCACAGAGGTGATTACGCCGGGAGGCTGCTATCCTGAAACTTCGGCGCTTTCGAATCGACGGGTATAAGGCCCTATCTGGCATAGATATCACAATACCCGGCACTCTCTTGTTCTTGATCGGAGCAAACAACTCCGGCAAGAGTTCGATTCTGCAGGCATTGGCGTTCACTCAGTATTTTGCGCAAGGCAAATCGAGAAGTTTTTTTGAGGATCGTGGATGGAATCGACAAGATATTCGATCACGTACGGGCCAAGGCAGAGCAGGAGCGCTAGCTCTTGACTTGCTCCTCGAGTCCAATGCCACAGAACAGATCGTTTGGAAATTCACTTGGGGGTTAGTGTCGGCGCGGCCTATCGCTGAAAGCATTTGGGTGCGCAATTCCAGAGACACGCTGCCCCGCCGGATACTACACTATACGCGCGCGCGTGATCGCCGCTCAAAAAGGACATCCCCGCTTCAAGGCCTCAAGCCAGAGGGTTCTGTTCTTGCGGTCTTGGAGCCCGAAGCGTTTGCGCCGGGCGATGAAACGATTCTCAAAGAGGTCCTTAGATGGGGACTGGGAGTTTCATCGCTTGAACTTCTCAGCCCGGTCGCAATGCGTCGGGGCTTCCGGGGCGAAGCAGATGATATTGGCCCAAGGGGTGAGAGGCTTGCAGGGTTTATTGCGGGTCTCAACGCACGTACAAAAAATGATCTGATAGAGCGTTTATCTCGCTTTTACAAAATTGAAAACATTGAAACCACGCGAAAGCGGGCTGGCTGGGTCGATCTGCGAGTAGCTGAGGAGTTCGCAAGAGTGGGAAGTACGCCAGCGGCGCATATAAGCGACGGTTTTCTGCGACTTTTAGCTCTGTCGACGATTCCTGAATTTGATGAAAGCATCGGGCTTGTTCTGCTTGATGAGGTAGAGGACGGCATCGAACCTCATATCCTACCTAAGTTCATCCAGAGCATCGCAAGGGAATCGAAGGCGCAACTCATATTGAGCTCACATTCGCCACTTCTTATTAACTTCTTTGAGCCTGATGAAATCTGCCTGTTATCGCGGTCGCCAAAGGGTCACACCGTCGCTGCAAGACTGAGTGACCTCAAGATTTTCAAGACTGGGTCCGAGTACTTGGGAAGCGGTGAAATTTGGGCTAACACAGACTTGAAGGAAATTACAAGAGAAACCACAAGTATTCATCGGAAAAGCACGCCTGCACAGCTGAATTCACTGGAAGACGTGGCTGCATTCATGGACTTCAAGTGATTCGGATTCTCTTATGTGGTGAAGGGGTGACGGACGTTGGTCAGACGCAAGTCTGGGACAACGAGAAGAGTGATTTTGTGGACTACGATGGATGGCTTCAGCCTGTCGTGAGAGCGATAGTCGATCGGCGAATCTTATTTGGCTCTCGTAGAAGGCGAGAGCTAATCCTATTGCCACGAGAGCAAAAAAAATTTCAACCACTTCCGCCGGGACATGGGGCAAAGGCTTTGATGGCAAAGTTCATTGCAACTAGCGAAAAATTTGATGCGGTCATTTTCATGGTCGATGCTGACGGAAAGAATGCCAAAGATTGGCAAAAGAAGCGCAAAGAAATCATAGACGGTTTTGAGTTAGTTCAGTCAGAGGTACGATCGATAGCATGTGTCCCAAAATGTACATCTGAGAGCTGGCTCTTAATCTGATCCGAAAGCCTGGCGTGATCTTGGCCTTGAGGATGCAACATGTCTGCCAAATCGCCCCGAAGATTGTTGGGGAGACAGGGTTAATCCGAACGGAAATCATCCGCATCAAAGTTTTGCCCGCGCATGCGTGAAGGCTAGGATTGCTGATAGTCGCGATACGCGAGTTGCGTTGGCTACTGCTACTGACTTAGCCGTACTTTCTAAGAAATGCCCTATCAGTTTTGAGGCCTTCAAATCAGACCTGACTCAACCACCTATTCCGAGCCACAACTGCAACTGCGGGAATGATTGCTGCTCGTGATTGAAGCTCCGGTTACCTACGAATACACCAACCGCGGCCTGCAGTTCCTCGACCTGATCCAGGAGAGGAATATCGGCCTGATGAAGGCGGTCGACAAATTCGAGTATCGCCGCGGCTACAAGTTCTCAACCTACGCGACGTGGTGGATCTGGCAGGCCATCACCCGCTCGATCGCCGACCAGGCGCGCACCATCCGCATCCCGGTGCACATGATCGAGACCATCAACAAGATCGTGCG
>Ga0257158_1000042_pt1 | contig 11149 bp, 6 predicted proteins | sample NL03A_FD_185992 | JGI IMG/M metagenome (GOLD analysis project Ga0257158, IMG submission 185992) | Soil microbial communities from H.J. Andrews Experimental Forest, Oregon, United States - NL-03-A | ecosystem: Environmental > Terrestrial > Soil > Temperate forest > Bulk soil | place: USA: Oregon...
ACGATCGACGCTATCGGCGTGCGCGCCACCGTCCATCGCGGCAGCGCAACGCGGGCCAAGGCCGATTACGGAGGCGCAGCCCTAATCTGCGCCGACGGATTGTGGTCGCACCTGCGGGCGCAGCTTGGCGACCGCACGGCGCCACGCTTTGCAGGCCGCGGCGCCTTCCGGGCGATTGTCCCGGCTGCCCAGCTCTCGCCGCAAGACCGCGAGCCGGTCGTCAATCTGTGGATCGGCCCTGATGGACACCTGGTGCACTACCCGGTCCGGGCCGGCGCGGCCGTGAACATCGTCGCGGTCTGCGGCGACCGATGGCAGAGCCCGGCGTGGAGCACGAGCGCCAAGCGCGACGAAGTGCTCGAGCGCTTTCCTGCGCCCGCATGGGCGCTAGCGGCTCGCCAACTGCTGGCAGTGCCGGAACGCTGGCAGAAATGGGCGCTCTACGACCGCGCGCCGTCGATGTCGTGGGGACGCGGGCCGGTGACGCTTCTCGGCGACGCCGCCCATCCAATGCTGCCGTTCCTGGCCCAGGGCGCCTCCATGGCGATCGAGGACGCCACCGTTCTGGCGCGCGAACTTGCCCGGTCGTCGGGCGATCGCAGTGCTGCCCTGCGCAACTACGAAACCGCACGACGGCCGCGCACCGCCCGGGTGCAGCGCGCATCACGGCGCAGCGATTTTCACTTTCATCTGCGCCGGCCGGCTGCTTTCGTGCGCGACGCCGCATTGCGGGCGCTTGGCGGCGAGCGGTTGCTCGCGCAATATGATTGGATCTACCGGTGGCGGCCGTAAAGCACCGTCGCGGCCTCTCTCCTCGATTTGCACATGATCTCGTCCGAAATGTCCGCAATTTTCTGACGTCATGGGCTGATTCTGAAGTCATGCACTGAAAGGTGAAAAATGTTCCCGACCAGCATCGCCGGAAGCCTGCCCAAGCCGTCATGGCTTGCCGAGCCCGGCAAGCTGTGGGCGCCATGGCGACTCGCCGGAGCGGAGCTTGAGGCCGCCAAACTCGACGCCACGCTCATCGCCATCAAGCTTCAGGAAGACGCCGGCATCGACATCGTCACCGACGGCGAGCAGTCGCGGCAGCACTTCGTCCACGGCTTTCTGGAGTCCGTCAACGGCATCGACTTCGCAAAGCGCGTCGAAATCGGCATCCGCAAGGACCGCTACAAGGCCATGGTGCCGACCGTGACCGGGCCGTTGTCCCTCAAGGGCCGGGTGCACGCCACCGAAGCGCGCTTCGCCCGCGCCCACACCGGTAAAAAACTAAAAATTACCCTGCCCGGCCCTATGACCATCGTCGACACCATTGCGGATGGTTACTATGGCGACCGCATCAAGATGGCGTTCGCATTCGCGGACGCACTCAACCAGGAAGCCCGGGCGCTCGAAGCCGACGGCGTCGACGTCGTCCAGTTCGACGAGCCGGCCTTCAACGTTTACATGGGTGAGGTAACGGAATGGGGAATCGCGGCGCTGCATCGCGCCGCCGCCGGTCTCACTTGCACCACGGCGGTCCATATTTGCTACGGCTACGGCATCCCGGCGAATGTCGAATGGAAGGCGACGCTCGGTACCGCGTGGCGTCAATACGAACAAATTTTTCCAGCGCTGGGAAAGAGCCAGCTCGGACAGATCTCGCTCGAATGCCGCAATTCCAAGGTGCCGCTCGAGCTATTGAGGCTGCTCGACGGTAAGGATGTGCTGCTTGGCGTCATCGACGTGGCGACCGAAACCGTCGAAACGCCCGAAGAGGTAGCCGCGGTGATTGGTGAGGCGCTGCGTTACGTCCCACGCGAGCGCATCGTCCCGTGCACGAACTGCGGCATGGCGCCGATGCGGCGAGATATCGCCTCCGAGAAACTCATAGTGCTCGGTGCCGGCGCAAAACTCGCTCGGCAACGGTTTGGATAGCGCCTGACTTCGAAAAACGGCCAATTTTTTCGGACATTGTGGTGCGTGGAGCCTAATGGAGATTGGAGCGCATCCAATTCGACTTAAGTCAGTGTGCGAGGCAGCCAACATGCGTTAATACTGGGATTAATTGCGAATCGATGGGCGAATTGCGTAGAACAGCCAAAATCATTGATTCGCTGCTGCGACGATGTAGCCAAAAAGGTATGGGATGGGAGGAACACAATGTGGAATCAAGTCTATGACCCGTTCGGCAACGCCGCGCTCTCCACTATCGCGGCGGCTTTGCCGGTAGTCACGCTGCTGGTGCTGATCGCATCCAACAAGGTCAAAGCGCACATCGCGGCGATCGTCGCGCTTATCGTGGCCAATCTGGTTGCCATTGTGATCTTCACCATGCCGGCCGGCATGTCGTTGCGGGCGACCGTGCTCGGGGCGGTGACCGGCTTCTTTCCGATCGGCTGGATCGTCCTCAACGTCATCTTCCTCTACCGGTTGACGGTGGAGAAGGGCGCATTCGCGATCCTGCAAACCACGATCGGCGGCGTCACCACCGACCGCAGGCTTCAGCTGTTGCTGATCGCCTTCTCGTTCGGCGCCTTCTTCGAAGGCGCATCCGGCTTCGGTACCCCGGTTGCCGTCACCGGCGCGATCCTGATCGGGCTCGGCTTCTCGCCGCTCGCCGCATCGGGCCTGTCGCTGATTGCGAACACCGCACCGGTTGCCTATGGCGCGCTCGGCACCCCGATCGCCGGCCTCGCGAGCGTGACCGGGATCGATCCGTTCTTGCTCGGCGCCATGGTGGGCCGCCAACTGCCATTTTTCTCGTTGATCGTGCCGTTCTGGGTGATATGGGCCTTCGCCGGATGGCGCGGCATGATGCAGATCTGGCCCGCGATCCTGGTGACCGGCGTATCGTTCGCGGTTCCGCAATTCGTGATCTCGAACTACATCAATCCGTGGATCGTGGATATCGGCGCCTCGCTCATCTCGATGGCCTGCCTGATTGGATTCCTGCGGGTGTGGCAGCCGAACGAGCTGTGGCTTTCGCCCAAGCTGCGCAGCCACGACGATTCCGCCGCGACCATGCCGGCGGCGCCCGCAGCCGCGACCGTCAAGCCGACCACCGGCGAGGTTTGGCTTGCACTGCTGCCCTGGATCATCGTCTGCGCGATCCTGCTATTGTGGGGCACGGACTGGTTCAAGGCCCAGGTGAATCCATGGGCCATCTGGGCCTATCCGGTCCCCGACCTGCACAACATGATCAACAAGGTAGCGCCGGTTGTGGCGACGCCGACCAAGGAGGGCGCCGTCTTCGCCTTCACGTGGTTGTCCTATACCGGCTCGGGGATGCTGATTGCGGCGATCATTTCGGGTTTCGTCATGGGCTTTTCGCCGATCAAGATCGTGACGATCTATGGACGAACCATCAAGTTGTGCGCCTATTCGCTCATCACCATTTCGGCGATGCTGGCGATCGGCACGCTCACCCGACTGTCCGGCATCGACGCCACCCTCGGCCTCGCCTTCGCGGGCGCCGGCGTGCTCTATCCGTTCTTCGGCACGCTGCTGGGCTGGCTGGGTGTCGCGCTCACCGGCTCTGACACGGCTTCCAACATCCTGTTCGGTAATCTGCAGAAAATCACTTCCGAGCAGCTGGGCCTGTCGCCGATCCTGATGGGTGCGGCCAACTCGTCCGGCGGCGTCATGGGCAAGATGATTGACGCCCAGTCGATCGTGGTTGCCTCGACAGCCACCAACTGGTTCGGCCACGAAGGCACCATTCTGCGCTTCGTGTTCGGCCACTCGATCGCGCTCGCTTGCCTCGTCGGCATACTCGTGATGCTGCAGGCCTATGTGTTCACCGGAATGATCGTGCATTGAACCGAGGCGCCCGGCGCGGCGCCATGCATCGTGGGGTGGGCAAAGCCAACGGGTCCGGCCGGAGCCTGTCATCGGGCCGGCCAAAGGCCGGACCCGTTGGGCCGGCCCGATGACAGGCTCCGCGTGCCCACCAAGCCCCCTCCCTACCCTCCCCCGCAAGCGGGGGAGGGTAGGGAGGGGGTAGGCACGGCGCGAAGAGCGCGCCTTTGCCCACCCTACACGCTTGATTCCAGTCGATCGAAATCCGCTCTAATGCCTGCCGCCGACTCGTTCGACGGAGCAGCGGCCGACGCCCCACGTTTTTGTGGTGCCGCAACGGGCTCCTTGAGCACGGTACGGAACCAGTTCAACGCACCAAGAAGCGCCTTGCGCGGCTGCCGCAGGCTCCATCGGAAAACTCCAAATTGCCGCGGCGGACTCCCGGGAACACCATGGGCAATTCGATGATGCAGGTCCGCCACGGCGAGCAATGCCTGTTCCGAGATGGCGCCGATCCGATCGACACGGCTGGCCAATGCCTGCGTAGCTGCGGCGACCTCGTCCAGCCTGGCCACGATGGATGTCATCGACGATTGGTCGGTCCCGCCGGCCGCGGAGGCAGGGGAAATATCCGCAGGCACTTTTGGCGCCGCGGGAAATACGCGCAGTTCACCCAGTGCACGCATCATTTCCACGCCGACCGCACCCATTCCGCTGAGGCGGGCCTTGAGAGCGCAGATGACAAGCTCCTCGCGACTCGCCGCCCTCAGAACACCTCGGCTTTCAAGCAAAGCCAGCGTGGCCCCGTCGCTAAGCTCAATGGAATGCGGGATAGCCAGCCATTCGCCATTGCAATTGACGACGTCGTACGTTGCTCCTTCGCCGAACAGGCGGCGAGCATCGTCCGAGCCCTGCTCGATTGCAGCTATGGAAGCTTCAATGGTGGTTGCGTGGCGGATTCGCGGATCGGATGGTCGCCGCGGGTCGTCGAGTTCGACCTTGCCCAGATATCGCGGCACGGCCCAAATCTTGCCGCCAAAGCTGACCACGTTACATAATCTGAATTCGCCGACCAATTTCGGCACATCCTGCGGCACCGTGAACAACGCGAAATTGGTCGAGTTCACCAATTCCTCTTCGATCCAGTTGCGTTCGTATGCGGGGTCGATCAGCGTATCAATGATCTCGTCACGGCCGAGCCTGATCCCGGTCCGCTCGAGCCGGATAGCTTTGTTTTCGCACAAAGGGGTCACCCGGCCAGACTTGCGAATATCGAGCGCGGTCTTCGACATTCCGCGGCCATCGTTAGGGCCGATGTAGTTCTTGTGGCCGTCGGTTCCGGGATGCCAGGTGTGGTAGATGAAATGCGACTGATGCCACACCTCGCGCCGCCCCAAATTTACGAGGCGAAACGTGAGCTCATAGGGGCCGCAAATGTGCCCCAGATAGTCGAGGTGCTCGTCAGCACCTCCAATCGCGATCACATCGCGCCGCCACGCGCAAAGGCAAGCGCCGTAATTTCGGCTGTGCAGAGGGTCGGTCGTATCCCAAAGGCCCGCAGTCCTGCCGTCTCGCCAATTGAGCGCGCCGCTTCCACGCACCTCTTCGAAGCCCGGATAGTTGAACGGATAGAAATCCCGCCGTGTGCTCCGCAACTCATCGATATGCAGCACGATGTCGGGATCGGTGGCAAACGCATCAGACACGGTGCGGACGAACGACGGCTCAAACATCGCATCGGAATCACAGATGACGACAATCTGCCCGCGAGCCTGCGCAATTCCGACATTATACATGAGATGCTTATGGTAATAGACGTTGGACGGCATCTCCATGACGATCCAATTGTCGACCGGAGATAGCTCCGCCTTTGCCTCCGCGGCTGCAATCCGGCGAGCGATCTCGTCGGCGCGGCGATCGTAGTACTCGATCCAGATAATTTCATAATCGCTACGCGGCACGTCCTGATGGGCGAGGTAGTCGAGCGAATGAAAGCTCTCGCGGCAGTTCCAGTCGAGCAGTATGAGGCTCACCTTCGGCGAGGTGAGCGTGCCGTTGAACAGAACCGTTTTCATGGCGCTTGCTGTTGTCGGGGAGAGGACGTGGACGAATAGCGCAACCAGTCGTCGTGATAAGCCACGCACGCGTATAACGCCACGCGTGCGTTATGAAAAGATCATAGCCGCGATCGTTCATGGATTTTTCCGGTATCGTACCTTTCCGTCTTGCACGCGATCGCGATCCTCGCAACGATAGTTGCCACACAGCCGTCAGGCGCCTCGCCAAAACCATCGGATAGCCGAAGTTATGCGCTGCCCGTGCTTCTCACCGGTCATTTGGCGCCATCGCCAGTCAGCCGGCGGTGCGATCAGTTCAAAGGACTCCGGATCGAGGCTCCAGTCAGCGGACGGGATCGGCTTGAATTCACGTGGGAGCTTCCCGAGACAGCGGACACTGTCGTCTTCGATATCGTCCACCTCGGGCAGCGGACGCAACCATCGGCCGAGCCCCGCCGTACCCTTTGTGGCACGAACGCAGATGTTGAAGGAAACGCCCAAGAGGCCATCCGCAACGAGCGCCCGGCACGCGCGCCTCAGGCTGGATGCCCCGAAAGGCCTTGAATTTTGGCTTTGAGCAATGAGCGCCCGAGCTGCAACGTCGCGAAATGCCGGATCCGATAGGCCCTTGTACACCCGGATTGAAGAGTCCAACCGAAGCTCAGGCACCCGGAAAAATCTGTCCTTCGATCTCCAGCCGATATTCACGAGATGAACCTTCCGCACGCGCCGCGCCAGCATATTGGCAAATCGGTCCGGAGCATGAGCCAGCACAACGACCTCTGCGTCAGTATCGAGAATGCCAAATCGACCGAGGCAAAATAGAAAATGGATATGTTCCCAATCGCGTCGGTGCCGTTTAAAAGCGTTGTACGAACGATGATCGCCCAGATACCGGCGCGCGACTTCGTACCACTCGGGAACTTCCCAATCATGAGCCGAGGCAAGCTTCGAAGCCGCCACAGTGTCATTACCGATCTGCCGGCGCGTCATCGTTGGCGCCGCTTCGCGTGAGGCCGTAATTCTGGACTTGAGTTCGGCAACCCGGCCGTTCGGCGCGCCGATCGCTGTCGCAATTCCAGGCCAGTCCAACAGTGCGTTGACCGACGGCGCAAGCCACCCAGAAGGGAATTGGCCAGCCGGCAGGTCCCGGGCGAGGCGGTATGCGATCGCCCAGGCGCGGGCGAATTCATCGACATGTACCCCGCGCATACGTCCGAGACGGGCCGCCATATGAACTGCGGCCGGATGCGACACGACCGGCGGCGACAATTCAACATGGACCCGACCGCTCCGCGTTCGCGTGATGAAGGGTGAAAGGCCGCAATCCAAGGAGGTCAGCACCAATTGCTCAAACTCGGTATTGATCGTATTGATCGTAACGATGCGAATGGCGTCCCGCTGAGGTCGCCCCGATTGACTCTCCCGCTCGATGCACCAGGCGAAAAGATCTCGGACGTCCCAAAGCGACCGCCGAATCGACCCGCTGCATTCCTGAATCGATGGATTATTGGTTGTCTTCCCGGCGTCGATACCGAAATCGAAAATGAGCAGCGGTCGCTCACCGTCCTCACCGATGCCGTCGTAGCACCGCTCGAAACCGGCACGATCGTTCGGGCGAAAGCACGCCAGCGGCTGACGCGGCTCCAGTCGTTTCAGAACGGCCGTGAGTAACGACGCCAGTAGTTCATTGGCGCCCACATAATAAATCGGTTCTGCCTCGTCGAATATATGGTCGAGGAGAAATGCAACAATATGTCTGGTCGGGTAACCGACGCGGTTGAACAGCGGCGTCGTATCGTACAGCCCGGGCTGCGCGGGGCCCATGGCAGCGGCGACTCCGGCGAGCCTTGCAGCCAACAGCGCCGCGCGCTTCGGATCGGCAACGCACATCCCGGAGCGTGCCGCGCTCCGCTGCACGTATTCGGAAAGTATCGCCTCCGGCAGGATGCGATCCGCCAAGCCCCAATTAGAGCGCTGGAATGGAAGATCAGGCCTTTCGACTTCCTCGAAGAAAAATCTCATGTCGTTTTCCATCCGCCCGACGCGGTGCGATGAATGCGGAAACGACGTGTGATCACAATGATATCCAGCGAAATGCCGCTCCAGGCTGGCGATCGAGCGGCCTTTGAGCTCAAGGCGTCTGAGCAGATTTGAATCCGGTCCCAGCGCGCCTAACATGCCTTCATCAAGGCTGTCGATCACCATGAGATCCGCGCGCAATGCGAGCTGGAAATCCCCCGGCGCATCGAACAAAACCGGGGGTGGCAGCCGGACGGCTTCCTCCAAATGAAGGCGTTTACCAAATGTCGCCACGCATGTCACCGCGGCGGACGGATCGGATGGATCAAGCCCTTGCCAGATCCAGCGCGGGAGCTCGAAACGCGGAAGGCCGTAAATGCCATCCGGCAGTCTCCTCGCGACATCCGACAAAGTGCACCCAACTTGACGCGAGACGAGCAGCATGTCCGTCGTGGTGATCAGTATCCATTTGCTGGACGGATTTGCCCGCCGAATCCCGGTATTGTAGGCGACGACCGGAACCACAGGAGTGAATGCGCCGCGACGGACATATTCCGCATGAATGCTGCCGCAGACCCGGACAGTCCGAATGAGCGCCCCCGCCCGTCGTGTCAATGAACCGGCGACCGCCTGTGGCAGCGTCGCGGCGCCCTCCTCGGTGTTCCAGTCGACAAAAATGATTTCATCGGTGTCGTCGAGTTGCTCGGCCAGCAAATTGATGGACAAGACGGCACGATGGCGAAAACCACCTTCGTAATCGTCGTTTCTGCCGATCAGAATAGCAGATATCATGGCGGTGTGTTTTTGCGAGAAACGATGGTGGGTTTCGTTCTAACGAAATCGAACGATTATCCGTCTTCCCCGTGCAAGTGGGGGACCCAGTACTCCCCAGCACCGCCGGGGTAAACTCGATCCCCGCCTTCGCGAGGACAAGTTTCGCGGGGATCACATATGAGGATTAACGACGTAGCGAACGGGTTGCAATCCTTATTGCTCCGGTCAATTCTTGCGTGTACTGGTTCTCCGCGCAAAATTGTGTCGTGATAGTTACCTGGCAACCCAGACCCCTTCAATGGTTAAAAGTACAGCCGATGCAGCCGCCGCCGGCAATCTCGGGGCGGCCGACATTGAAAGAGTTTATCGGTCGCTGCGGTTGATCCGGCGCGTCGAGGAGGAGATTGTTCGTATTTACCCGACGGACCGCATCAAGAGCCCGGTGCACCTGTCGATCGGTCAGGAAGCCGTCTCGGTCGGCATTTGCGATGTTTTGCGTCCCGATGACGTGATCGCGCCGACTTATCGGGGGCACGCGGCCTACATCGCCAAAGGCGGCTCGCTGCGCGGCATGATGGCGGAACTCTACGGCAAGTCGACGGGGGTAGCCGGCGGCAAGGGCGGCTCGATGCACCTCATCGACATGAGCCGCAACGTGCTGGGCGCATCGGCGGTGGTCGGCACCACGATTCCGGTCGCTGTCGGATATGCGTTCGCGCTCAAATCAATGAAGACCGACCGTGTCGTCGTCGCGTTTTTTGGCGACGGGGCGGTCGAAGAAGGCGTTTTCTCAGAAAGTCTCAACTTCGCGGCGCTTCGCAAGCTGCCGATCCTATTTGTATGCGAGAACAATTTCTATGCCATTCATGCGGCGGTCAACCGCCGATGGGCGACCGACAAACTGTGCGAGCGGGTGGAAACCTATGATATTCCGGCGTATCGATGCGACGACGGCAGCGTGCTCAAGCTGCGGTCGTTGGCCACCGGCGCGGTTCAGCGATTGCGTGGTGGCGCCGGCCCGATCTTCATCGAGTGCCGCACCTATCGATGGTGCGAACATGTCGGTCCAAATTCGGATTTCGATGCCGGATACCGGCCGTCGGCAGAAATGGAGCCTTGGCTCAAAAACGATCAGGTCAAGCAGCTCGCCGCGTTGATTGCTCCGGAGAAATTGGCCAAGATCGACGCGGGTATCGAGCAGGACATAGCCGTAGCTATTCGATTTGCTGAAACCAGCCCATTGCCCACAGCCGAGGCACTTTACACCAATGTCTTTGCCGGCGAGTGAAGGACGGCTGCTGACCTATGTGGACGCCTTGCGTGAGGCGATCGCCCAGGAAATGCGACTCGATCCGCGCGTGTTCCTGTTTGGCCTCGATGTCGACGACCACAAGGCGATCCAGGGCTCGACCCGGGGACTGCTTGAGGAATTCGGGGCCGACCGCATATTTGGAACCCCACTCTCCGAGGATGCCATGACGGGCGTCGCGGTCGGCGCTGCCATGGCTGGCATGCGGCCCATCCACGTGCATATTCGCATGGATTTTCTCCTGCTATGCATGAACCAGCTCGTCAACATCGCGGCCAAGAGCCGTTACATGTACGACGGCCAGGTCAGCGTGCCGATGGTCGTGCGCAGCATGATCGGCAAATCCTGGGGCCAGGGCGCCCAACATTCCCAGGGCCTGCACGCCATGTTCATGCACGTTCCCGGGCTCAAGGTGGTGGCGCCATCCAACGCCTATGATGCCAAAGGCTGCATGATCACCGCGATCCGCGACGATAACCCCGTCATTTTCGTCGAGCATCGGCTCCTCTACCACACCGAAGCTTTCGTGCCGACGCAGCCCTATCAGGTGACGTTTGGCAACGCGCGGCTGTGTACGCAGGGGGATGACATTACCATTGTAGGCATTTCCAACATGCTGATGGAGTGCCTGCGCGCCCACGAATTACTCGCCGACATCGGCATTTTTTCGGAGATCATCGATCCGATCTCGCTGACGCCGTTGGATATAGCTACGATCGCGAAATCGGCACAACGCACCGGGCGTCTGCTCGTCGTCGACAATGCCTGGACCAACTGCGGCGCTGGCGCGGAAATCGTTGCGCGCGTCGTCGAAGCCGGCCAAAACGGCGCGGCTGTTCAGGCGCGCCGCATGGGTTATGCGCCCACCACCTGTCCGACCACACCCGTGCTGGAGGACGAATTTTATCCGGATCCCGCCAAGATCGCCAAGGTCGCCCACGCAATGGTGCGCCCCGAAGAGCCTGCGTGGAAACCCGATCCCACGCGGGCCAAGCTCGCCTACCAGCTCAAGTTCCGCGGCCCGTTTTAACCCGAGTGGCGATGCCCTGTCGGGCCAGCACACATCCCTGAGAATTCTCCATGTTTTACGAGTTAGCCGCAAATACGTGGGGGCCTGAGGAGATCGGCGCCATGCAGCGCGTGATTGCGTCGAACCAGTTCACGATGGGCCCCTGCGTTGCCGCATTCGAGGAGGCCTTCGCGA
>Ga0257158_1000044_pt1 | contig 10960 bp, 6 predicted proteins | sample NL03A_FD_185992 | JGI IMG/M metagenome (GOLD analysis project Ga0257158, IMG submission 185992) | Soil microbial communities from H.J. Andrews Experimental Forest, Oregon, United States - NL-03-A | ecosystem: Environmental > Terrestrial > Soil > Temperate forest > Bulk soil | place: USA: Oregon...
CTTGTGCGTGTCCGGAAACAATTGCAAACACGCTGCCTCCGAGGAGGATCGGCGCCAGCAGCTTGCGAGGGAAGCGTAAGCAATTCATCGCGCTCTCCTGTTTTCCCAAAGCTTGTTGGAGAAAAAAACGTAGGGAGTACCTACGTAAGCCATTGGAGGAGTGCGATGTTGCGGTGGGATGACATCGCGATGACGACTGTGCAACTTGACCACTTGAAACAGAATTTTTGTTGTGCTGGAGGGGCCTCTGTTCCAGCTAAAGAGGGGGCAAGGATGTCCATTCGGATTGTGTTCAGGTCGCGGCGAAAGACTGATCGTAACGACGTCGGCGCCGACGAGGCGAATGCCTGCGATCACGACGATCCGGTCAAGTCCGACCCTGGCCCACGTAGAGACGCCCGTCCGTGGCGCATTCCGGACGGGGCCTTCGATGGGCACGCCACACCACCCCATCGATATCCGTGAATTGCCGGTAGCTATTCGATTCGCAATGCAGCTGGCCGTCTATTTCGCTGAGCCGCGACGGGCGGATCGCGATTCGGTCGAAGAGGGAGACACAGCGCAAGCTGACGTGTTTACCCGCCCGATAGCGAGCTATTTTGACGTTCGCGATGCCGTTCTCGCCTCGGTTTCCTGCGCGAGTTTGTCATACGCGTCGGCCGCGCCCGTCATGGTAGCTTTAGCTACTCGATCCACTGTTCTTTCGGCGGTCGAGCGCATCTCCTTGGAGCGCGAGCGCCAATGCTTTGGATCGTTGATGAGCTTACGAAGCTGCCGCATTACATCACCGTTGCTTTTCCCGATCACTGAGCGGCAGCCCCGAAGGTGGGTCACCTTAACGGCTACATCGGTACAGCTTCCGGACACGTAAGGCTTTTTTGGGGCCGACCGCCCGCGGGTATCGCCCACTGGCATGGCCAAAAACGCCGCGCTTTCCGGCGATCTCCGCCTCCTTATTTTCCATCGACTGGATCGTTAAGGAACTGGCTCAGCGTTTCGGGTTGCGGCGGCGCACCTCCGGCCTCCGGCGTGGGGAGAGAAACGTCTTGTTGAGATCGGCTCGGCGCAAGACCAAAGACGGTGTGAGCCCTGAGGTCTCTTCGATAGCGCTCGTACCTCAAATCACATGCAAGCCTTGCGCTTCGTGCGACAGATAGGGCTTCGGTCAGCGCTTCCGGCACTTGGATCGCCGCCTTTCTTCGAATCGGGCTCACCGAAATTTCCACATCCCTTTGTGGCGTTATGCACGACTATTCGCTTGAAAGATCTATCAGGCCGGCATAATCGCAACCCCCAGCGCGGCGCTAATCCTGCGGCGAGTTAGCGGTGAAGACCGGGCGGTCACCGCCGAAGCGTATTTGCGTGTTCATCCTTTGACCAACAGCATCATCATCGTGAGCGGAAAGATATGAGCAGCATTCATAATTTGCGGCGCTTCGCATTGGCGCTCGCGGTTTCGATCTTCGGCTTGGTGGCCCCTGGGGCGACCGCGCAGCCAACTGGCGGCGACAGTCCCGATCTCGCCTATGCGGAGCAGGGTTGGTCGGAGGCCGACCGCAATACCTTCTATACGACCAGCCAGGGCTCGCACATGATGCCCTATGTCTGGTTCGAGGCGTTGCGACGGACGGACATCGACCAGCCGTTCGCGGGCGACCAACTGCAGCGCTACGGCTATCTGCCGAACAGCGTTTCCGCCAGTAATCCAGAAGGCCTGCCGGTCGGCTTCGTCATCGACGGCATGTCGGGGCAAGTCGGCATGACCTGCGCAGCCTGCCATACGGCGCAACTTGAATACAAAAAGGAGGGGGCTACGCATGCGCTGCGTCTCGACGGCGCGCCTGCCAACTCGGACTTTCAACAATTCCTGACCGACTTGCTCGCCGCATCGCGGGCTACGCTCACACAGCCCGCCCGGTTCGATACATTCGTCAGGGCGGTACTCGGGGCAGGCTACACGGCCGTAAAAGCTGCCCAGGAGCAAGCGCGCTTTGGCAAGTGGGTCGACCAGTTCGGCGACTTCATGGACAACAGCTTGCCCACGTCGTCGCCATGGGGACCGGGTCGACTCGACGCATTCGGCATGATCTTCAATCGCGTCGCCGCGCGCGACCTGGGAGTGGTTGGGAATTTCAAGATCGCGGATGCACCGGTCAGCTATCCGTTCGTGTGGAATTCATCCCGGCAAGACCGCACCCAATGGAACGGTGGAGTGCCCAACGGGCTTTTTATCCAGGCGCTCGGGCGCAACACCGGTGAGGTACTTGGGGTGTTCGCCGATTTTGCGCCGCATCGTTTGGCCCCCCCTACGCCGCTAACTCCCGCGATGATCGATTATCGCGACAACACGGCGAAGTTTGCCGGGCTGCAGACGTTGGAAGAAAAGATCGTCACCTTGCGCCCGCCGCCGTGGCCGCGCGAGATATTCGGATTGAACGATTCGCTGGTGGAGGCTGGCAAACCCCTGTTCGACCAGCATTGCGGCGAGTGCCACGGGGTTCAGGTTTCACCCGATCTGCCTTGGCTATGGCGTACCCCGGTGAAGGCGGTGGGCACCGACCCTAAGATGTTCGCCCATTCCGTACTCAAGTCCGACGCCGGGATGCTGACAGGCGCGTTGATGCCACCTCCCGCGATCGGCGCCCGGATTCCCGGGCAGGTGAAGACCGCGGATATTCTCGCCAACGGAGTGGTCGGGATCCTCATCACAGAGGCCTTTGTTCCGCCAGTTCCGTCGCCGGCAAAGCTGGCGCAAAGTGGGGTGTTTCGTGCAATCCGAAAGGACTTGACGGAGCATTTGCCCGACGAAAATCTCGATTCCTTGCTGGACCCGAAGCTCTCCGCAAAGACTAAGCTCGACGCGATGATCAAGATCAAGGCCTTTGTCGAAGCGCGACTGAGCAACATGTTCAATCCGCCGCTGGATCCCGGCGGTCCCGCCTATGAGTCCCGCGTACTCAGCGGCATTTGGGCGACGGCGCCCTTCCTCCATAACGGCTCCGTGCCGAACCTATGGGAACTGCTGAAGCCTGCCAAAGAGCGCAAGGTGATGTTCATGGTCGGCAGCCGCTTGTTCGATCCAAAGAATGTCGGCTACGCGACCGATGAGACGCCGTTCAAGGACGGCGCATTCGTGGCTGACCCGGCAAATGCCAATGGCAACGGCAATGGTGGGCACGAATACGGCACCACACTCACCGAGGAGCAACGGTGGGCAATCATCGAATATCTGAAGACGCTGTAGAGGTTGCCGGCGGCGCCAGGCTTGACGTGCCCACCATGGCCGGTTCAGTGTTCCATAGTAACGCTGGCGAACACCGGGGCGAGAAAGTGGATTTTCTTGATGGCGCGTGGGCTCAGCATATTGTCGCAAGTTATGGCTATGCGGCTGTTTTCATTGTTGTGATGCTGGAAAGCGCGGGTGTTCCGTTGCCGGGGGAGACGATCCTGGTCAGTGCGGCGGTCTACGCCGGGAGCAGACATTCGTTGGACATACGCTATGTCATTGCGTCGGCCGCCGGTGCAGCGATCCTTGGCGATAATATCGGTTTCTGGATCGGGCGGGAATTTGGTACGTTGCTTCTCTCGAGATGGGGATATCTGGTAGGGCTCGACGAGCGAAGGAGGAAGTTGGGACAATATCTATTCCTGCGTCACGGTGGGAAGATTGTCTTCTTCGGACGTTTCATTGCTTTGCTGCGCACTTTCGCAGCGCTGCTGGCTGGCGCGAATGGCCTTTCGCCGCTGCGGTTCTTCGTCTTTAACGCTGCTGGCGGAATTGTCTGGGCGACGGCTTTCGGGTTGGGCGGATACCTGCTTGGAGAAAGCATTCATCTCATCGCTGGCTCACTTGGATGGGCCGCGCTCATCGCAGCGCTTGTTTTTGTCGTTATTCTCTGGCGCTACTACAAAAAACACGAAGAACGATTCTTGACGGAGGCGGAAGCGGCAATGACTGGAGACATCCGAGCCGACCCATAGGCGACATGGCTGGAAGCTCCAGATGAGCGCTGGAACGGCGCAGTCGACAGCAGACGGTGATCCCTGTGAGCGACGGCGTCGGCGACGCACTATTCGCTTAGGATTGAACTGACAATCTTCCCGTTGCGCCCTCGCCATCCGTGCGCCTGCGTAGGAAGCGAGCGATTTGTCCCCTCAGGGTGGTTGTCCAACAACTCGCCCATTTACCCCGCACTATCGAAGAGTTCCTTTGGAGCTTTGCCGGCAACGTGTTCCACTGCATGATCAATGCCGCCCCTAGGCATCACAGGACGTGACGCTGAAATAAATTGTGTATAGGAAATCTGTTCGGTCGCCCTGGGGAGACCCGAATGTCGTAGGGGTTCGCGCAGGCGTAGCAAACGGTGATATTTGACGGAACTGGATGAGACGATCTCCTCCACATCGATAGCCCGCCGGTGCCGCATCCGAACATGAACGACAAGACCGTGCGGGTGATCGTCAGCTGGCGGCGGGACAAACCGTAAATGCCCGTGAAGGGTTTCGTTGAATTGCCGGAGTTTCCTATGGATCGATGGTTGCGCGCCACCGTGAACTCGTGGAATGGGCTTCTCGCTGCAATGCGCAGCGAGGCGGCCTTCCGCCAGGAACTGGTTGTACTCACGCTCGCCGTGCCGCTTGCCTTCGTGGTCGCGCCGGACATATGGAAACGCCTCGCGCTCATCGCCGTCGTCCTGTTTCTCGTCGTCGTTGAACTGCTCAACACTGCAATCGAAAAACTTGCCGACCATGTCACCCCGGCACTCCATCCCGGGATCGGCCGCATAAAGGACATGGGGTCGGCCGCGGTCGGCGTCGCGCTTCTCCTCGCCGCCGCAATCTGGCTGGTTGCGATCGGCGAACGCCTCGCCATTCTGTAGTCTCAAAGACTCAAACGAAATTGTGAAGAGTTAACCCCATCAGGTAGGCCGCGGCCCCCGCTTGCCGGACAAGCCGTCGAGCCCGCTTGCCCGGGAATATGTCTCTATGTCATATTTCCGTCATGTATTGTGTGGGGTGAGACGATGAGTTACGGAGGCCGCGAAGCAGCCAAGGCGGCTTCCTCCGAAGCGGTCAAGATCGCGGACCAAGTTGCGGATGGGGTGTGGGCGCGCATGGCCGAATGGCGGCGCGACCCGACCCGTTTGCTGTTCGCGCCCGACGGTACGCTGAGCCGAGGCCTCGTTATCGGCGTGGCCGCGCTTTTCACCCTGCCGACTGTCGACTATTTCTGGAAGTACGAAGGGGGCGCCGCCAACCTGTTTTTTGTTTCCTCGATCACCCTGACGTTGGCCGCGTGCGCGGTGCTGGCATTTTGCCGCGTGCTGGTTGCATCTGTCCTGGTCAACGCGATCGTTGGCATCGTGGCGACCGTCGCATGGGCAAAACATCAGGCCATGGACATGGCGCTCCACGCCTATGACGTTTTCTTCTACTTTAGCTCGTGGTCGACGATTGGCTTCCTGTGGCGGGATTTCCGCCTGCACATCATCGCGCTTATAGCCGCCTTGTCGGCGACCACCATTACGGCGGCCGTCGCCTACCGGTTCGATACCAACCGCGTGAGTCGCCGAACCGCATTGGCCGCGGTGGCGCTACTCACGATCGTGTCCATCGGTGCTGCCTTTGTGAAGGGAGAGCGACGGCACACCCAGTATTATTGGAACGATCTCCACATATCGTCGTTTTATTCGTCCTGGGCCGAGACGATCGAAACATTGTGGCGCGGCCAGTTGATCGAAGCGGCCGGTTCGGCGTCGGGTACTCATTTTGCCGTGCCGGCTGAATGTTTAACGACGACAAAACCTCCGCACATCATCCTCATCCATGAGGAATCGGTGGTGCCGCCTGGACACTTCCCGTCGCTTCGGTACGACCGTAGTGTCGACCGCTTGTTCACCTCCCATGACGGCAAGGAGCACCGCCTGCGGGTCGAAACCTACGGAGGGGCATCCTGGCTGACCGAATTCTCGGTTCTGACCGGGCTCTCGACACATTCGTTTGGCGGCATGAGTCAATTCGTCCAGCCGCTGATGGCCGGGAAACTGCGCGACACCCTGCCGGAGACGCTCAACCGCTGCGGTTATCGGAACGTGGTGTTCTATCCGCTCATGCGCAATTTCGTGTCGAACGCCAAATTCTATGCATCGATCGGCCTAAAAGAAGTGTTCGATGCCGAGGACCAAGGCGCCAAAACCGACAACGAGCGCGACCGTTTCTATTTCGGGAATGCGCTGGACGAGATGACGCGACATTTGCAGAGGTCCCGCCAACCGCTCTTCACCATGATCTTCACGATGGCCACCCACAGCCCTTACGACTTCTCCTACATGCCGGAGGTTGATGTGCCGGGAGGCGGCCCGGGCACCGATCCGGAAATGAGCGAATATTTGAGACGACTCGCGATGGCGCGCATCGACTATGATGAGTTGCGCCGGGAGATTGCCCGGAGGTTCCCGGGCGAACGGTTTCTGATCGTGCAATACGGCGACCACCATCCGATCGCAACCCGAACCATGCTCGGACTCGACAACAAGCTAGATGCCGAGGACATATCGCTGCCGCTGGAGTCGCCGGGCTTTGTTACGTACTACGCCGTCGACGGCATCAACTACCAGCCGCCGACGTTACCCGCGGTCGAGACTTTGGACGTGCCCTACTTACCGTTGGTGATCCTCAACGCCGCACGATTGCCGATGTCGGATTCGTTTCGAGAGAGGCAGAGGATCCTGGCAACCTGCAACGGACGCTATTTTACGTGCGAACCGCGCGACACCATCCTGGCGTTCCATCGCCGGCTGATCGACTCCGGGCTCATCGACGCTCACTGATTCGTAACCATTCGATCGTATTGTATTACGTCGGATGCGTTGCGTATTGTCCGACTACTACAGCCCCCTGGCCCTTTGCGGCCAGGGGTTCTTAATGGTGAGATATCGGGAGGCGCCGCGCGCACAAGAGCGTGACGCGATTTCTCGCACAAGCCCTCGTTGTGACGTTGATTGCTGAAATGAAGGCAAGGCTGGAAAGGCTCGCACGCCTCATCCCGCCGAAATTCCCCAGCAAGGCCGGGGGATATCGCCCGCGATTTTCCGCCTCGGACATTTAAGGCGCCGTGACGGTGATTCGTATCGGAACCCGCATCAGCCGCCTGTCATAGGGACGATTATCTGGATTCATGCGCACGAAGTAGACGTACGGCCGGCTTCCTATGGTATCGAAGTTGCGGCTGTCGGACGTCGGGTCCAGCAAAGAAGGGTCGCGGTCGGTCGCTCGCGGGTCTCCTTCGTTCTTGCCCCCTGAAGGATCAGCCCATACCAGCACGGGATTTGACCAATCGACCAGATCATAGGAGGTGCGTGCCCAGATGCCGAGAACGGGGTCTTGTTGCGGTCGGCCGACGGCGCCTTTCGTGATCAGGACGAAGGCGCCGCTCGCCTTGTCACGGGCCATGCCGCCCATCGTTGCCAGATCTCCCTTCACAGGACTACAGAGATGTTGGCGCGGGTCATCGATCTTTGCCGTATAGGGATCGATAAACCGCACCGAGAAGTCAGATCCGTTCCATGCACGCCACGAGGCCGGATCAGCCAGATCCATCGTTCGCATCACGCAGACGCCATTGGGCTGGTCGAGATAGCGTGTGGCCCGGATCAAGGCGTAATAATAGCCGCTCAGCTCCACAATGTTGGAGGGCTGGAAATATCCAACCGGAAAGCCGATGTCGCCGACGTAGCGGTAGGGCAGCGCCGCGACGAGGTGTGCCGGCGGCGCGGGCTGCTCGTAGGACTGTCCGCCATTCCTCGAGATCATGAGCGTGAGCGCGTTGAACCAACAACGGATGTACTGCCGTGACGGACACAACGCCGGCCGCAGGTTGCCTTGGAACTCATTGTGGACCAGCGCGTAGATGACCCGTCCGTCCACCGTGTAGGGTGCAGCCAGCCATTGGTGATCGGCGTACATTTCGGGCCGATCGTCCTGGGTGCTGCGGCGGATGGCGCGGCAGTCGTAGCGAACATCATCGAGCGACCGTCCGAGGAATTGCCGCAGCGTATCGTGTGAGGCGTAGAGGTGGACGGTCCCGGAAGAATCCCGGAACGCCCGCGGCGGCGCGTCCACGGTTTCCCTCGGATCGCAGCGATTGCGCGTCCACTCGTAAATGGTCTCGGGTTGACCGGCAACCTCGATTCCCAGGCTCGGCGCGGGGCCAGCCGAGGCGGTGGCGGCGCCGAGCACACCAAGGCACAGGAGGGCAAAGGTCGAGAGCCCCGACGGGATCATCGCCGTCTTGCGCAAAAGACCGATCGCGCTTCCGCAAACCGTCTCGAATATCATGAATTGTTTCATGACGACCGCTTGCCTACCCGACAGCGTAAGACAACGACGGGCACCCATGGCACTTTGGCTCACCGCCGTTGCATCGCATCATCATCCACGCCGGGTTCCGACCTGAAGATGTTGTGGCGCGTCTCGATGTTTCGGCTGTTGTGGATCACCAGAGGCCGAGTGAAATCCTGCAGCAGTTGCGCTCGCGTTTGCGGATCGACGCCGAAAAGCGGCAGCTCCGGATGGCGGTTCCAGCCAACAATGACTCCCGCGCGGTCTCCTCGGCGCCGGGAAAAAGCGTCTTCACATCCGCCAAGCCGCATCCGGATTTTCTTCCGGCACGGCCGTGATCACGACCTCTATGGTGAGGTCGGCGTCGATGGCGATGGGGGTCGTTGGCGCCTCGTAACCGGATTTCCACACATCAAGATCGTAGGAGCCTTTGGGCAGCATAAGTTCCGCGAGTCCGGATCCGCCCGTCGCGGCCCGGTAGGCGCCTAGCCGCACTTGCGCGTTTTCGATCGGTGTCGCGGATTCCTGTTCGAGAACTTTCACGGTCAGCCTATGCTCGGGTGGCCGCACGATGGCGATGCTGAAACGGGATGATGCACCGCGGTGCGGGAGCGCCAGATCCGCGGCCGCAAACTTGACCGACCACGAAAACATCCCGGCCTCGGCCGGAGCGACCAATGTGAGCTCGCTCCAATACAAGGCGCTCGTGCCCGGCCACGGCGTGTCGCCGAGGACATCGCTCGCCAGCACGGCGCCGGCCTCGTCGCGCACCGCGATGCGCCCGCCCGTGAGCTTGCATCCGGCCGCGGATTTCGCCCCTACGTTGATCGTGAACGGTTGTCCCGTCACAACCGGCGACGGGATCGCCCATACGGCAAGGCTCGTCTCGAGCGGCAGCGTTCGAACCGCGACCCGCACCAGGCTTGCGTCGTGATGCCAGTTGCCGCTCTCGTGAGCCGCACAGGAAAGGCGCCAGACGTGCTCCCCGACCTGGAGGGGCGCCTTGAGCGTGATGTGGCGCGGCGGCGCCATGTCCGCATCGCCGGCGGCTGGCTCCGTTATGGACATACCATCCGGAGCCGTTACTTCGACCGGAACGCCTGAAAGATCGCAGCCGACCGGGCACGACACCAGGACGGTCAGCACGAAATCGGCGCCGACCGCGACCTCCGTCGGTTCGTCCACCGCGATGACGGTCGCGTGAGCTGCGGCCCCCGCCGTCATGTGCGCGGTCCGGTCTCGATGTGGCGCGGCACTGTCATGCCGTGCGTTTGGCGGCGTGCCGGCCGGCGACGCGGCCGAACACCAGGCATCGCGCGAGACCATGCTGGGCGAATCCGCCTTGCGACTCGCCGGCGCAATAGAGGCCAGGGATGACCTCGCCGTGGATATCGACCACCTCGGTGTTGGGGTTGGTGCGTAGACCCGTGAGCGTATCGTGCAGGATCGGCGTCGACCATGCCGCGTAGAATGGCGGCGTCTCGATCTTGTACATCGGGGTCGGCTTTTTGAAATCCTGGTCGACGCCGGCGGCGACGAAGCCATTGTAGCGGTTCACAGTCTCCTGCAGCACCGCGCCCGAAATTGGCTTCTTCTGATAGGGATTGCTGATCCTGCCGGCGAGTTCGCCGATCGTGTCGGCGCTGAAGAAGAAGCCGTCGGGATCGACATTCGGCGGCTTCGGGTTCCACTTCTCTCGTGCCGCCGCATCGGCGTCGAAGATCGCCCAGATCGGACCGCCGCCATTGAGCTTGGACGAATCGCCATTATACGCCATGGCAGCCGCGAAGAATTTGTACGAGCCGTCCGCCTCGTTCCAGAACCGCCGACCGGCCTGATTCACGAAGATGACGTCCTGCCAGTCCGCGACTGTCAGTCCGGTCGCCTTGGCGAGATGGAACATGGGGCTTTCGGGTTCATAGACCAGCGTGGCGTAGCCCCACCGGCAGCCGATGTGGCGAGTTTTGGTGATCGCAGAACCGGCCTCGGCGGTCTGATTGGCGGTCGCCCACAGCGATGCTCCGATCTCCATGGCGGCGAGCTCGCCATCGGCGCCCTGGTGGACATAGGGCATGCAGGCCTGCTGGTATTCCTCGGTGAGCCGGGGATCGAAAGTGCGGCGGAAGTTGACGTTACCGGTATGGCCGCCGGTCGCAATGATGACGCCCTTGCGGGCCTGGATATTCACGGTGGCGCCGTTGTGGTTTGCCGCGATACCGAGAACTTTGCCGGATCCGGCGCGCTCTCGGATGATGCTTTTCATTTCGTGCAGCAGCAGAATTTCCGCGCTCTTCTGTCGCGCCACCACCTCGAGCTGGCGTACGAGACCCGAACCGCTGCGAGCGCGACCCGGCGCGATCAGCTGGCTCTCGATGGGCCATTCCACCGTCAAAAAAGTGCGCGGCACGGTCGAGGCGCGTTCCGGGCCGATCGGCCGCTCATTGAACTTGACACCGTTCTCAACCAAAAAATTGAAGGTCGGGACGTTCTCGTCGGCAAAGACCCGCACCAGATCGCGATCACTGTAACGCGCATCCAGGGTGTCGTGGCGCACCCAGTCGGCGAAAACTTGATCGGCCGAATCCTTGATGCCGGCCTTTTGCTGCAGGGCGTGGCCGCC
>Ga0257158_1000045_pt1 | contig 10917 bp, 8 predicted proteins | sample NL03A_FD_185992 | JGI IMG/M metagenome (GOLD analysis project Ga0257158, IMG submission 185992) | Soil microbial communities from H.J. Andrews Experimental Forest, Oregon, United States - NL-03-A | ecosystem: Environmental > Terrestrial > Soil > Temperate forest > Bulk soil | place: USA: Oregon...
CGCTCCACCCTGACCTGTTTCGGCTTCGACTCCAACGCTTCGGTTGCCTGGGCGCGAACACCGTTTGGGTCGCGCTTTTGACGTGTGGTCCGCCCGTGCGGTGGAGCACCACGGTCATCCCTATCTTCTGCTGCGGAAAGGCCGCGGCAGCATCTCGGGGGCGCACCACACCAAGGCTGTTCGATGCCTGCCGCAGGCGGCCGCGCGCCGCAAATCGCACGCCCAACCGACCGTCAGCGCCGACGTTGCGGCGGGGCGATCGATTCGCTGATGATCTTCTTGCAGGGCGGGCTGAGCTGATTAACATTCCGGACCAGGCACGCATAGACCCGTTCCCGATCCGGGATCTCGTCGGCGCAATACGCATTTGCATCGTTGGTGCAAGCCTGCCGTGCCTCCGGAGTCTCAGCCGCTGCGCCGAATGTCGTGGTCGAGGACAGAATGGCGAATGCGAGTACGGCGCGCCGGAACATGGGTCCTCCAACGAAACACTGGCTCGAAGGCGATGCGTGTAGGCGGGGCGGCACCACAAAGATATCAGCAGCTCCCTACGCGGACGTTGTCTCGCGAGCAAGACCGGGACCATCCGACGCTTCGCGCTGGAACCTTAGCGCCAACCTAAAATATCTGGAGCCATGTCAGAGAAATTCAAGGGCGGCCCGCAATTGCTGAGGCGGTGGATGTCGTCACCTTATTGGGCCCATGGATGCCGGGCTTCGATCCTTCGTACCATTCAGAATCGAATAACCACCCACAAGGCCCTCATAAAAGATTTTGTGTGCTGATTTTTTGTGCTTGACACTCTAGGAGTAGTCCTATAATATGTTGGCAACATCCTGTCGAAAGGCGCCGCTGATTGGAAAGGGCGCCCACCTTCATGAGCGTCGCCGGCTCATCGATCGTCCGATAGACACCGGGCATCGGAGCAATCGCCGCATGCCAAAGCAACCGCATCGATCCTCGGCTCAACGTATAGGCCGCTTTGATATGATTCCAATTTTGCAACCGCCATCTATCACCAACGTCTCACAGCCGGTGACCCACGGTCTGTGGCGAGGCGCGGACCGGATGCCGCTTTGTTTTATGCTGCCCGGTCCTGCGATTTCCCTGTTCCAGGATGTTGAATTCCCTGTTCGGGCAAAAAACATTCCCTGTTTTCGCAGGAGCAGGGAATCGCCTGCAACCCATTGAATCCGCTTGGCGACCGGCTCCCAAAACCACGTCAAGAGGCCGGAATCGTGCGAAATTTCCAAAAATTCCCTGTTAATTTCCCTGATCTCAGGGAATTGGAGACCGGGCTCGGTCCGGCCTTCTCGGCCGCTCTCGGGGCTTCCACGCCGTTTTCGGCCGCACTTGCCGACGCTCGTCGCAGCCGTCCGCGACTTGTTCGCGATTTCCTGCCAATGCTTCGGACTACCGGCCTCACGCTTCGACGTAATCAGCGATGCTTGTCGGTTCGGGCACCGCCAACCCATCTTCCTTCAACCCTGCCACATGAAATCGGATCGCCTCGCGAAGTTCGTCCTCGACTGCCTTCACGGTCGGTCCGGTGGCAACGCATCCCGGCAGGTCGGGCACATAGGCGGAGAAGTTTCCCTCCGCTTTTTCGATCACGACCGCATAGCGCATTACTTTTTCTCCTTTAGGCCGGCTTGCTTCAAGATACTGTTCAGAGTACCCGGCGCAAGGTCATCCGAGGGTTTTCCAGCGATTGTGACCCGCCCAGGCTTACTTGGATGCTTGAACTGCCGGTGGCTACCGCGTGTTGCCACGAGAAACCAGCCGTCCAGTGCGGACGTACGGGTGCTGCGCGTCGCCGATTATAACGCTTCAGATCGAGCAGAGAATCATCACGCTGAACGGCCGTCGAGGACCTCCTGATACGCTTCGGCGGCGAATTGATAATAATGCCGCGCCCGGATGCACCCGTGCACCACGCCGGGCTTCACTCGCACGCGCGCCGGCACGCCGGCCTCGCGCAGGCGGTCGCCGAGGGCGACCGCCTCGTGATGGAGCGGGTCGAGACCCGCCGCCCAGATGAATGCCGGCGGCAAACGCGCGAGATCGGTCGCGAGCAGAGGCGAGGCATAGTGCTTCTGCCGGTTGCCGTTGGGACCCAAATAGTTGGATGTGAAGTAATGCATCTCGTTTTGGAACTCCTCAGTTCCCTCGCGCGCCGTCCGGTCGGCCCAGCGATGGACATTGAACACGGGATTGATCGCCACCTGACCCGACAAGCGGTGACCGTTTCGCTCGCGCAGCAGCAAGGCGGCCGCCGCGGCAAAATTTCCTCCGCAGCTCTCGCCGCCAAAGAGGATTCGTCCTGGGTCGATGCCGAAGCGGTCCGCCTGCAGTGCCACGGCCTCGATGACCGCGCAGCAATCCTCCAACGCAGCGGGGAACGGATTTTCCGGCGACAAGCGATAGTGAAAGGTGACCACTGTGATTCCGAGATCATGCGCCAACTCGGTCGCCAAGCTATTGCATATATCGATGTTGCCGGAAACGAAGCCGCCGCCATGGGCGTAAATGAGGCAAGCTTCATCATTGCGTCCGTCGCTTCGCTTGAAGGCGCGCAGCGGAATTGAATGCGTGCTCCGCACGACAGGAGCGTCGGTAATCTTCATCTCGATGGGACGCGTCAGCGGGAACGCCTTGAACAGCTCCGTGTACCCTTCACGGCGCTCGTCGAAGGCTCTTCGATCGAGAGCGGCCACCGCGAGTTTGCATGCTTTTTCGTAGGCCTTCACGTCGGCGCTGACGATGCCATGTGGCTCGCCCATGGTTCCCTCCTACGATTGACGACGGCCCTTGCGCGTGTCGAAGATGTGACAGCGCCGCCATCGATTGATCACGTCAGCTCGGCCTGCCTGGTCCCGGGCCCTTGCTCCGGCACCTCGCGCAGGCGCGGCACCGGCGAACCTTGAATAATCAGCAATTGCGCGAGGAAGCCCGCGGCGGCCAAGGCGATGCAAAATGTCGGTCCGTAGCGGCTTCCGACGAGCCCGCCGACTGCCGCCGCGATAGGGCGCGTTCCGAATGTCGCGGTCATGATCACGGCGGATACCCGACCAATGAGATTTCCGGGGGTTACCGCCTGGCGAAGCGTGGTTTGGCCGACGGTCCACAGGGTCGGACCGGCGCCGAAGAGGAAGAAAGCCGCGCCGGCGAGCCAAGCCGACGGCGCGAGAATCGTCAGCACCATCACGGCCGCTGCCGCAAAGGCGGCGATCGGTCCGAGACTTATGAGGGTGCCGAACGGCAGCGTGCGCGCCAGGTGCGGCGCGAATATCGCCCCCGTGACCATGCCGATCCCATAGATACTGAGCGTTGCGCCCACACCGGCGGGGGAGAGTCCCAGCACGCCTATGGCGTAAGGGACATACGCGGCCTGGAGGACGAACCAGGCAAAGTTGAAGACCACCGCGGTGAGCAGGATTGGGCGGAGTAGCGGGTGGGCCCACAGGAAGCTCGCGCCTTCGCGGAGATCCTGAACGAAATGGCGCGCGGGGGCAGCCGGGCGAGGCGGCTCCCGCAGCCGGGCCAGCAGCGAGGCGGCATAGATCGACAGGCAAGCGGCAAAGGCAAACGCCGACAACGCTCCGAACCAACCGACGAGGCCGCCCGCAAGCGCCGGGCCGGCAACGAAGGCGGAACTGCGGGCAAGCTCCAGGCGCCCGTTCGCCGTGGCCAGCGATTCCCGCGGCACGAGCGATTGCACCAGCGATGGGGCCGCGACGCTGTAGATGACAGTGCCGGTGGTGCCCACAAAGCCGAGCACGGCAAGAAGCGGCACGGTGACACTGCCGCGCGCGGCGAGAATAACAATGGTGATCAGCGACAAGGCCCGAAGCGCCTCGGCGCCGGCCATGAGCTGGCGGCGAGGCATGCGGTCGGCGAGCACCCCGCCAGGCGACGAGAGCAACAAGAAAGGTAGCGTCTGCGCCGCCTGTAGCAGTCCTGTATCTCCGACACCTGCGCCGAGTGCGACAACCGCGAAGATCGGCGCGGCGGCCAAGCCGATCTGCTCGGCCGATTGCGCAGCGAGATTCGACCAGGCCAAGCGGGCGAAGACCGGCGGAAGGCGAGGTGTCGCGGACTGCGCGCGCATGAAAATCATCCAGACGCAGCACGCGGGCCGATGCGCCGAGAAGGTGCGTCCGGATGCGCGCAATCAGTGCCCCGGGCGTGCGTGCCAGCCGCCCCGGCACCGACCTCACGATCTGGGCTCAGATATCTTACTGGCCATGGCGATGAACCTCCATCGTCAGCGACCAGCGTGATGGTTCGGCTCGTTTGCCGGAAGACCGCCGCGACCAGATCCGAGGGAACGCGCGTCCCCACCGGACGGTCGTGCCATGGACAGCGACGCACGCCGCGCGAATCCCGATAGCATAGATGCAGCGGCCCGCCGCGGTGCCTGCACAAGTCGTTCCAGATCACGATCTCGCCCGATCGATCGAGTTCGACGATGGCTCTCCCGCGGTTGTGGGAGAAATCGACAAGAAGCCGTTGACCCGGAGCCAGCGGAAACGACTTTACCCCCATCGAGACGCGTCCTTGATATTGTAGATCGTGTAGTCGCAGACGTCCGATTGAATCAGCGCGCCGTGCAGCCGATTCCTGTGAATGACTATTCCCTCTCCTTGCCGCAGGATAGTCGACTTTCCGTAGCCATTGAGAAATTCCATCGTGCCGCTGTTGATGTGGCACAGTTCATCCTCGTCGTGGGTGTGCGTGATCGAGAGTTCGTCGAATGGCTCGACGAACGTCTGCGACTGGATCAGCCCCTGTTCGGCGTCGTTGATGACCGACGCCAGTATCTTGTCATGCCCCTCCTTGTTCACGCCGGCGTCATCCTTCCAGCGCACTTGCGCAACGAAATCGTCCTCGGCGAAACGGCCGAGCCACTTGGCTTCTTCGAAGCCGCGCACGACTTCCTGGGCGGCCCATTCGCCGTATTGCTCGATCGCCGGACGCACGAGCCCCTCGAACGCCATGCGGCTGTGATCGACGTCGATATGGCAGTGCTCGTCGAAGTAACGGGTGTCGAGTGTCGGGATCGCCGATCTCAGGGTCTCACGCCACAGCGCGCATGCGGAAATGAAACCCGTCTCCGCAAGATAGATCGCGCCGACATATCGAAAGAAGTACCGCTTGTCGCGCGTCAGCATGTTGTAATAGTTCGACAGCAAGAGACTGCCGTTGAGATAATACTGCCAGTACGCGTGCGGTGCGGTCTCGAGACCGGCGCTTCGCAACATGTCTTCGAACAGCGTCGAGTGTTTCTTGCGGAAGTCGCCGTAGCCCAGCTCATCAATGATGATTTTGAAGAGGTTGCTCCCGAGTGCGCCGAAGCTTCCGTTGGCGTATCTCGCCATCGGGCTGCTTTCGAGCAGGAAGTCGGGCGCGAGCTGCAGCAGCCAGTCCTTCGCGGCGACAACCTGTTCCTTCGCGGTCGCGATGGCGCCAGCGGACGGTAACGTGTTCTCCTTCCTCACGGTTGACGCATAGTCGGAAAAATAGGCTTGCACTTTGGGCAGATTCCATTGCCCGGACATTCGGACTTCTTGGCGAAGGAAATCGAACAGAAACTTTTCCAGGAACGGAATGGCGATGCTCGCGGCCGTTCTCCTGTTGGGATCGTAGAACTCCGCAAAATCCGCGACCACAAAGCGGCCAGAGTCGCCCGGCAACAACAGGAAATCGGTCTCGTACATTGCGGCGAGCGCCCGGTTGGCGCTTAACGCACTGTATGAGCGGATCGACGACGAATCCGCCGGAGAGGAGAATTCGAGAAACTTCAGCACGTGAGGCCGCAATCGGCGCCCATAGAAGTTCCGCTCGTAGCGGTGCTCGTCGTCGTAATGCAGGCGCGAGTTCGCGAAACGCAATATCGCGTCGCGCGCCAGGGATGGATCGTCGAAGGACGAGACTAGGTGCTGGTCAAGAACGTCCTGCTTGTTCACCGTTCATCTCCTCGTGATAAGGACCGCGCCGACGGTACTGATGACGACATCGCAGCCGACGGCGGACTTCAGGGGCGTCGGCGTTGATAGCGGATGAAAGGCCTGATGCCAGTGCGTGTGGAAATGCACATCGTTCGAAACGACATAGCGACCGAACTGCGCCTGGAACCAGGAAATCAGGCCATGGCAAACGCCATCGACTTGAACCTGGAAATGCATCTGGATGTCGTTTCTTCTCGGCCGCAGGTAATCATAGCTGCGCAGAGGCGATACCGCCGTCAATGCCTGAAACTTGTGTTCGGTGAGGCGGATTGGATAGTACGTCTTGGTATTGAGGGTATTGATGATCGACAAATCGACCCCGCACGCGTGATCGACGTGGTTCAAGGCGTACATGTCGGCGGAAGACACCAGATAGCCGAACTGATCGATGCGTTCCGGCAGAACGATCGTGTCCTCAGAGGCCAGAGCTGCCACGTCCTCGGCGATCTGGAAGAATCCTTCGTTAACCACGCCGCAGTCGAGCGTCTCCGTGAAGATGATGTCCGGGCGTTCCGCAAGGGCGCGGCCTTGGACTAGCTCTCGACACGAAGATGGGAACAAGGAGATCTTGTTGGCGTAGCCGCTTCGCATCACCACGTGACGGGCGATGTCGTACATTTGCGGGTTGCTCTCGCAGGTATAGACGTGTTTGGCCCCGTATTTCGCGAACAAAATCGCGATCAATCCGGTTCCTGAGCCGATTTCCAACACAATCTTTCCATCGAGATCGAGTTCCCGAACCGCGTTCTCGATGACGGCGTTCCTCGTCGTGTCGTTGAGCATCGAGAAATGCCAGGCCGGGAACTTCCGTTCGGCGCTCCTCGCAAGCGGAGGGACGCTGTCGCTCGTCGCCCGGACGCCATAATGGATAGCGCTCATCGCACTGATCCCTTGTTGCTCACGCGTATCGGTATCGTTCCTCAGATGCCTGGCGGCAGAGGTCAGACTGGGATTTTGTGCACCTTGGCTTAACCCGCCTCGCCCCCCAGCTGCGGGGGCGCAACCCCTAGTTATATCGAGGCCAACATATTAAACGTAAATTTGTCGAACGTACGGCGAGAACTTATGCAAAGTGCAACTTACGTGACAGAAGATGGGCCGTGACGCGGTGCGAGCTGCGGCGGATTGAAGCTGGGGCTCTGAGCCCGCGCGCACCGCGGGTCGCAGGATAGGAGCAGGATAGAACGAGCCAATTCACCGGCTAGGTTCGGCGCGATACGCTTGACGTCCGCGACGTCGCGGAAGGCGGCGGCACCGATGCGGCATTCGCGGCGCTGCGGACGAAGGCGGCTGTTATCGAGAGATTCGGGCTGCGCGGTTTCGGTGCGCATTCGAACGACAATGAGTACATCGATCTCGATTCGATCGAGCCGCGGCTTTACCCCCTCGCCCGGATGATCATGGACGTGTCCCAGGCAAGACGAATTGAGGGGGGAGGAGCGCGGGATCGAAATCGGCTGTTGCCGATTTCGACATCTTAATGTGCCAAAGTCGGGCAAGCCCGACTTTGGTCCCGCCCGCATCTTTACTTTGTTTCTTTGCGAGATGCGGGCGGGACGCCCGCGCTCCGACCTCGCTTGACGGAACCGCCGTTTCACCGGCAATCTACCGCGTCAAAAGCCAATTTAATTTGCCCTTCGCCACCTATGTGGAGACCTCTATGCACTCCAAATCGCTTCTCATCCTGACGACGGCTGCATCAGTTTGCGCCGTTCTGTCCGCTTACGGCCAAGTGGTCCAGCCCACGCCGGGCGTACCCGGGGACTACGTCCTTCCCGACGGCAGCGCCAAGACGATGGTGCAGGAGAATTGCACGATCTGTCACAATCTTCGCAACATCGTGAACTCGAACAAGTCGTCCGAGGATTGGGATAACACCGTCAACATGATGAAGTCGGCGGGCGCTCCGATTTCGGACGACCAGGCGAGCCGGATCAAAGGCTATCTCATCGCGAACTTCCCGGAAAAGCCGCGGCCCAAGCCGGCCGCCATCAACGGCCCGGTGCAGGTCAAGTTCCAGCAATGGTCGCTGCCGACGCCGGGCGAGCGCCCACATGACCCGCTGGCGATGCCCGACGGCTCGCTGTGGTGGTCGGGGCAGTTTGCCAACCGGCTCGGCCGGCTCGATCCCAAGACCGGCGAAATGAAGGAATATCCGATCCCGATCAAGGGCGGCCCCCATGGGCTGATCAACGACAAGGACGGCAACATCTGGTACGCCGGCAATTGGGGCGGCCACATTGGCAAGCTCGACGTGAAGAGCGGCGAGTACAAGTTCTTCCCGATGCCCGATCCGAAAGCGCGTGATCCGCACACGCCGCTGTTCGACAAGGACGGCATCCTGTGGTTCAGCGTGCAGAACGGCGGCTTCATGGGTCGGCTGGATCCCAAGACCGGCGACATCAAGCTGTTCACCCCCAACGGCCAGCCAGGACAGCAGCCCTATGCGCTGCGTTTTCTATCGGACGGGCGGCAGCCGTGGTTCAGCTATTGGGGCTCCAACAAGATCGCCACCATCGATCCTGACAAGCTGGAGCTGAAGGAATACGTCCTACCGGATGCCCGCACCCGCATCCGCCGCATGGGTGTGACCTCGGACGACATGCTCTGGTATGGCGATTGGGGCACCGGAAAGCTCGCCAAGTTCGAGCCGAAGACTGGCCGGGTCACCGAATGGGAAGGCCCCAGCGGGCCGCAATCACAGCCCTACGGAATGACGGTGATCGACGAAAAGATCTGGTATGTGGAGTCGAACACGCGCCCGAACAATCTGGTGCGCTTCGATCCTAAGACGGAAAAATTCCAGACGTGGCAGATCCCCAGCGGCGGCGGCATCGTGCGTCACATGATGCCGACCCGGGACGGCAATATCGCCATGGCGATGAGCGGTCTCAACATGGTCGGGATTGTTGAGATCCTGCCGAGTTCGTCCAACTGACGAGGGTGCGATCTGCGGTTCTGGTGCGTTTGGTTGTGTCACGCAATGCCCGGTCTCGTGCCGCGCATTGCCGTCCTTTCAGTGACCACATGGTTGTCGATCGCGGAGCCGCACGGGCTGACAACAGGATGCCATCCCCTACCTTGTCGACTTCGACGAACCTCAAACTTCAATTACGCCCCGCCATCAAAACGCGAGGCGTAATTATGTATGCAGATAAGATAACCTATGAGAGTTATCCGCGACTGAGGATCAGCCCCTGCTGCCGTCTTGGAAATCGCGGCTGTAACCGTGCCGCGGCTCCCGAATCGACGGCGTGTAAGGTCCGTAGCTCCCGCCGCCCCCATAGTAGGCGCCGTAGTACCCGTAGAAGGAGTGGTGTCGCGTCCTCGCCATCGCGGGAGACGCCAGCAATGCCGCAACGCTCACTGCCGACAAGATCACAGTCAGGCTCGCTCTCATGTTCAACCTCATGTGTGTGTTTTCGGATTCTTGCCCAGGCCCCGCATAACTGGCGCGCGCCCCACGCCACGCAAGGCTCATCACGAAGTTGTGCACACAAAGTCATAGACTGGCGCGCGCGCCACATACGCGCCACGAATCGGCAGCAGCGTGAGACGAAAATCGCCACTTATTGACCGTAGAACCATGATGCCGATTCGCCCGCCGACAACGTGAATTTGCATGATGCCGGGACGGGCAATCTCGATCTCGGCAGTTTCGATCTCGGCGCATTCGACGCCGAGGCGTTCAGTGCACGCGACGCCGGAATGGCAACGTTCGATTCAAGCTTCGATGTCTCGACCAGTGGCAATGGAGGCAGGGGCAGCGGCGATTGACGCCACGCCCGGATCATTGTTGCGTCCTCAGCGCCCGACCGGCGCCACCGTGTCTTGCGAAAGCCCGAGCGTACGTCCTCGGAACCCGCCGGCGTCCAGATAGCGCACGTTGCCGACTGCCTGCACGTCGAGCACGGTGCGCAGCCCATTTTCGGCCGGTTCGGAAACCACCGACCAGCCCTTTACATCCGGCATGACGCCGCCCGGCATAGCCTCCGTGATCACGCGGCCGGTGAGAACGCCCTTGTCCTTGAACTCGAGCCCCATGATCGCCCCCACCGTGCGGCCCACATCGGCATTGCCGACCGGGGCAGTATTGACAAAACCCGATTTGAAGTCGGGGCCGGCGAGCGCCATGAAGTTCCAGGTTTCCGCGCGACTGAACGAGCCGTGCGTACCCTGGCCCTGCTGAAGTGCTGCGTCCGCAACCACGACGGGACAACGGACCGGCTCGCCGCAAACTGTGTCGAAGGAGCGAAAGTTGACGACGATTGCAGGCTTCGGCGTCACCGCTGTGCCGTCGAGATTGATATCGGCGAGCGACAGCGTACCGGGAATCCTGCCGAGCCGCTCATCGACAAAAATGCCGCTCACATAATCCTGCGTCAGCACTGCTGCGACTGCCCTGTCGGCCAACGCCTTGTCGCCATCCGGAATGTAGATCAAATCGGAGCCGCCATTTGCCGCAACGATCACTTTGGGATGATCCTTGTCGCCGCCGATCAGGCCATTGCCATTGCGTGAATGGGCGCCATCCGGAACCTCCGCATAACTGTTGTCCGGATCGATCAGCGGCATCACGAGCGCCTTGGCGAGATCGAAAGCGAGAAATCCGCGCGGCAAGTGCCCGGCCGGGGCGTCGGCATTGCGGGCCTGGGCGGCGGGGCTGCTGACGCTTTGCTTCGAGATGGTGGCAAAGCCATGGTCCGCCGTAACGATGATATCGGTGTTTTCGCTGAGACCAAGTTCGGCAAGCGCGGCGCGAATGCGCCCGAGGTCGTCGTCGGCATTGCGGATGGCGGCCAAGGAAGCTTGGCCATTGATGCCGGGCGTGAGCGTCAAGAAGCTATCACCCTGATTATGCTGGGTGCCGTCCGGATCGCGCGACCAGAATAGGAGCAGGAACGGC
>Ga0257158_1000046_pt1 | contig 10791 bp, 12 predicted proteins | sample NL03A_FD_185992 | JGI IMG/M metagenome (GOLD analysis project Ga0257158, IMG submission 185992) | Soil microbial communities from H.J. Andrews Experimental Forest, Oregon, United States - NL-03-A | ecosystem: Environmental > Terrestrial > Soil > Temperate forest > Bulk soil | place: USA: Oregon...
GGAATTCGCGGCCGCTGGCGCGCCGGCGGCCCGCGACCACGTGGCGCTTGGCGAGGTCGCGTTCGCGCCGGCTGTAGATGGCGGTGTCGATCGTGATGCAGAACGCCGCGTAGCCGCAGGCGATCGCGCGGGCCACGTGGTCGTCCACCCAGGCTTCATCGCCGCGCACGTAAAGCTGGAAAATCCGCGTCCCGTCCGGCGCTGCTTCGGCGACCTTCTCCAGGCCCGGCTCGCACACTGAGCTGAGCATATGGGCGACGCCGAACCGGTGTGCCGCCCGCACCACCGAAGCCGCGGCACCATCGTGAAAGCTTTCCAGCGAGCCCACCGGCGCCAGCACCACCGGCAGCCGCAACCGGCGCCCAAGCGTCGTAACGGTCGCATCCACATGGGAGACGTCGCGCAACGCTCGCGGCCGGAAACCGAGGGAATCCAACGCAAGACGATTGCGACGCAGCGTGGTTTCGGTCTCGGTCGCGCCGACGATATAGTCCCAGTCGTTCTGGTTGAGGTTTTGGCGCGCCTTGGCGACGATCTCATGCAGGAGCTGAAAATCGGTCTCGGCCCACGTCAGGCGTTCGTCCGCGATCTGTTCGGGATTGTGGTCTTGCATGGGGCACTCGCTGGAGGTGAACGTAGCCCGGATTGAGCGCAGCGAAATCCGGGGTCGGCGTGTTATTGATCGTCGGAATATGATTGCAACTCCGGTCCCGGATTTCGCTGCGCTCAATCCAGGCTACGCGCTTGGCGTCACTCGACCTTTATCACCAATTTGAGCGAAAACGCGAGCACGGCGGCGGCCAAAAGAATGCCGGACATGGCAAGAAGCCCCGCTTCGAACGAACCGGTGTAGTCCCTGAGCCACCCCATCATGTACGGTCCCGCAAAGCCCCCGATGGTACCGATAGAGTTGATGAAGGCCAAGCCGGCGGCGGCGCCGACACCGCTCAGGAAACGCGTCGGTATCGGCCAAAAGATCGCGCGCGCCGAGGTGATACCGACCAGCGCCACTGTCATCGCGGTGAGCCCTAAAAACAGATTGCCGGTCACCACCGAGGCCGCGAGACCGATCATTCCGATCACGAGCGCGATCGTGAGGTTGCCAATCTTCTTGCCGGTACGGTCGACGTGCCATGACCACCACAGCATGCCAAGCGAAGCGAAAACATAGGGGACGGCCGAAAGGACACTCGACGCGAGGTTCGTCAGTCCGAAGCCCTTGATGATTTGCGGCAGGAAAATGCCGATTCCATAGGAGCCGAGCGTGAACCCGAATTGAACCACTGCCAGCATCACGACCCGGACATCGCCGAGCGCCGTCAGCAGGCTCGACTTCGGCCGCTCGCGGTGCTCTGCGGCGAGCATTTCGGCCAGTATCCGCCGCTCCTTGTCGCTCAGCCATGGTGCGGTCTCGGGCCGGTCGGCAAGCACGCGCAGCACCACGAATCCCAGAACGACGGCCGGCAGACCCTCGACGATGAAAAGCCATTTCCATCCTTCCAGACCGAGCACGCCGTTCATCTCGAGCAGCAATCCCGAGATCGGCCCTCCGATCACGGAGGACAGCGGGATCGCGACCAGAAACCACGCCAGCATGCGGGTGCGATACTGGGTCGGAAACCAAGCCGCGAAATAATACGCAACGCCCGGGAAGAAGCCGGCTTCGGCCACGCCCAGTGCAAAGCGGGCCACGTAATAGGAATTGGCGTCATAGACCCAGGCGGTCGCGACCGACACCGCGCCCCAGGTGATCATGATCCGCGCAATCCATCGCCGCGCCCCGATGCTGTATAGTGCAAGGTTCGAGGGAATCTCGAAAACCGTATAACCGAGAAACAGAATTCCAGCGCCAAAGCCGTACTGGGTCGCCGTAAACCCCAGATCCTTGTTCATGGTCAGGGCCGCAACGCCGATATTGGTGCGGTCGAGATAATTGATCACATAAGCGAAGGTCAGAAGCGGCACCACGCGCCACGCTATCTTCTTGAGCACCGCTTCCTGCTGCGGATCCATCGGCCCTCCCCCAAACGTTGCTTTCAGCTGTTTCGTTTTGATTGATCGGATATGAGCCTGGAAAGCGGACCGACACAAGCGACGACGCACACGCCACTGTGGGCGCGTCGTCGCACCCGACTACGTATTGTTGCGCCGTTTGCGGCCGGCCCGACGCGGCAGCGTCGTAACCGTCATGGACAGCACGGCCTCAACGAGCTCGCTCTGCGTCAGCGGGCCATACATGAATGGCTTGAGCCGGTCGCCCATGCGCAGCAGGGCGAAGCCGTAGGCGCTCGACATGATGGCGATGGTCGCCGCCTTGATGGCGCAGTCGTCGGGGTCATCGAGCGTTGCCGCGACCATCCCCTCGAATACCTCATAGGATTCCCCTGCGGACTTGATCAGCGCCGGGTCCGGCGGCGCCGCTCCTGCGCTCAACAGATCGGAGACGAACATCAGCCGGAACATTTGCGGCCGCTCGGCCGCGAACGCCAGATAGGCGCGGCCGGCCGCGGCGAGCCGCGCCTGCGGGGTCTTTCCGATCGCCCCGCGGTGGATCGCGGTGAGTTCGTCGAAGCCCTCGGCGGCGAGCGCCGCGAGCAGCGCACGCCGGTCGACGAAATGCCGGTAGGGCGCGGCGCGCGACACGCCGAGCGATGCCGCGAGCTCGCGTAAGGAAAGATTCTCATAGCCGCCGCGCTCGATCTCCGCCGCGGCAGCATCAAGGAGCGCCGCGCGCAGGTCGCCGTGATGATAGGTCGATTGGCTGGTCGAATCTTTCGGCATCATATCAATGTTGACACAGCTCACATTCGGATGCAATGTGAGCGATGTCAACATGAGGAAGATATCCCATGCACCTTGCGGTCGCAGCACTTGGAACGCTGATGCTCGGAACGCTGATGCTCGCCACCACGCCGGCGCTCTCGGCTGGATTCGCACGGGTCATGGTGCCGGACCCCGATGGCCCGCCGCTTGAGGCCGGCATCTGGTATCCGAGCGACGCGCCCGCCTCCTCGCAGCGGCTCGGGCTCTACACGCAGACGGTGGCAGCGGGCAGTGCGGTCGCCGGGCGCGGTTTGCCGCTTGTCGTCATGTCGCACGGCACCGGCGGCTCGTTTGAAGGCCACTATGACACCGCGCTGGCGCTCGCCGAGGCCGGCTTCGTGGTCGCGGCCGTGACCCATACAGGCGACAACTACCGGGACCAGAGCCAGTTCCGCCGCCTCGACAACAGGCCGCGCCACATCAAGGTTCTGATAGACTACATGCTGGCATCGTGGCCGCACCGCGACCTGCTTGATCCGGCGCGCATCGGCATATTCGGCTTCTCGGCCGGCGGATTTACGGCGCTGGTGGCGATCGGCGGCGTACCGGACTTATCGCGCGGGCCCGCCTATTGCGCCGCCCATCCCGACGAATGGGGGTGCCGCAGGGTCCGCGAAACCGGGACGGCACCGCCTTCGGCCACGCCAGCAACCTTCGTTCATGACCCTCGCATCGCCGCCGCCGTGATCGTGGCGCCTGCCATCGGCTTCTCCTTCGCGCCGGAAGGACTTGCCGGCATCACGGCGCCGATCCAGCTCTGGCGTGGCGACAGTGACGAAATCCTGCCGCATCCGCGGCATGCCCACAATGTGTATGACGGGCTGCCGACGAAACCCGAATACCACGTGGTGCCGAACGCCGGCCACTTTGCATTCCTGGCGCCGTGCACACCGGCGTTTGAACGCATTGCACCGGAGGGCTGCCGCGACCCGGCGGGATTCGACCGCGCCGCCTTCCACCGCGAATTCAATCCCGCCGTGGTGACTTTCTTCACCGCAAAACTGTCTCCGAGACCGTAGCCAGGAAGGAGCGCCGTGAATTCCAGGCCCCTCCCGCTACATCGAAAAATGTTCTTGATTCTTGAGCTTCGGCAAGCGGCCACACCGGCAGCCGGGCCAAATCGCAAGACGGCATCGCTGCGAAATGATCCTACGAAAGGCCATTGGAAACGATCGCGGGAGCGACTAGAACACATGCACGTTCGCGGATTCCCGTGACAATCCACCGGGAACATCCGCGGCGTTCCGTGCCGGCTTAGCTCAGCTGGTAGAGCACGTGATTTGTAATCACGGGGTCACAGGTTCGAATCCTGTAGCCGGCACCAGATAAGGTACTGAAATAAAAAGCGTTTTTAGAAAACAGACCAACCGAAAACGAAGGGTAAAGAAGTCGCCGTGCCCGGCTGTGCCCCTGGCAGCCGGTCTATGTGCCACTACCTTGATATGTAGCGCGCGCGTTTGCGTGCTATGTTGGGTTGCGCGTTATACCCCGCGTGAGGCTCGTTTAGAGCGTCGTGGATGCGTTGTGCGATCGAGCCTACGAAAAGTCGTCGGACGTGGCCTCGACGCGCGGGCGTGAGGCTGGCGTGGCGGGCGGAAGCGGTAAATCGAGGTTGCGCGGTGGCCTTCGTCGCGGTCGGCGAAAGACACGAAGGCCTGAAAGCCGCAGCAAGGCTGCTTAAATCGCTGGTAAGGAAGGGTTGTCATATGATGGTGTTCTTCGGTATCGTCCCAGATGAATCGGGAAGGACACAAAATGGCGCAGAAGCTTGAGGAACTGGTCGAGCGTGCTCGCAAAATAGAGATGACGCCGAGCCAAGTGGCCGCACAACGTCAAAGTTTTGCGTATGGTAATACGCACATTGAAAACGACAGAATCACTCGCGAGATGGTTGCTGAGGCCGACCGGAAAATTGAGCAACGACGGTGAGCGACAACGTGTCGGGTGATCGTCACAGTCATGTCGGGTGATCGCCACAGTCATGCAGAAGACGCGGAGCTTCTCACCGATCCAGATCAAATCGCGCGTCGAGAGGCGGAGAACGGACTTCGACAATTCACTTTAGCGCTTGAGATGATCCGCTCCCACGTGAAAGACAAGGAGCGTCCCTTTAGGTTGCGGGCCGGGTTTCTTATGCGACTTCATAAGGAAGCGCTCGACGGCCTTCATAGGCTCGCTGGTACTTTCCGGAACACGCAAGTGACCATCGGCGGAAGTCGTCATCAACCGCCGGAGGCGGCGTTCGTGGCCGATGAAATCCAGATGATGTGCGAGTATGTGAATGGAAATTGGGCCAGCAAGAGCGCGGCACATTTGGCGGCTTACGTGCTTTGGAAGATGAATTGGATACACCCGTTTGCCGACGGGAACGGTCGTACGGCGAGGGCTATTTCGTACGTCGTACTCAGCACCAAACTCGACAGCCTCTTGCCGGGAACGCCCACGATTCCCGAGCAGATCGCTACGGATAAGCGTCCCTATTACAGCGCGCTTGAGGTGGCCGACTCCGCCTGGGCTTCTGGACAGGTCGATGTTTCGGTTCTTGAGGGACTTCTCAGTAGCATGCTGGCCCTACAGCTTCTTAATGCCGCAAAGGAAGCAGCAGGCGAAAGCAACCCCTTCTCCGCAACACCTGTCCTCCATTGAGTGTCGAGTTCGGGACCATCGGCGCCGACGCGCGGCCGAATTGGAAAGAGCAGGCGCAGCGACCGAGCCTCACGGGGGCGCAATGGCGGTAGCCCGCCTCACCGCAGAGCAACGCCGCGCGCTCGCGATGATCGCTGACACCGGATTGAACGGCGCCACCGAGGCCATCCTGATCGCGAACGGCTTCACGGTCGACCTGCTCGCCGGCCTTATCCGCAACGACCTCGCGACCGCGACGCCGCAACGGATGCGTGCGGGCGACAAGATGATCGAGGTGGCGCGGGTGCGGATCACCGAAGCGGGCGGGCGCGCGGTGTCGAATTGACGAGACGTCAATTCCGACGTCGAGCCCGTCGCGGTGGGCGTCGGCCGGTCCCGGCCGACAAGCTTGGCTTGACGATCGGGCGAGCGTAAGCCTTCTCGCCATGGTTCGATTTGACGAACCAATGCCGGCCGGGGGCTGCCGTGGCAAACGAAGAGCATGTCAAGCGGCTGGAACAGGGGGTCGCCGAGTGGAACGCGTGGCGTGCAGAGCAGGCAGATCGGTATGGCTTGCCGAACGATGTTGACCTGACGGAGGCAGTGCTGCGCCGTGCGGACCTGCGCGGTGCGAACCTATACATGGCAGACCTGACCGGGGCAGACCTTGCCGGCGCAAACCTGCAGGATGCATATCTGTCCTACGCGCCTGGCGTGGACTTGACCGGAGCAAATCTTAGGGAAGCAAACCTTACCGACATAAATTTGACTGACGCAGTTCTGATCGGCACCGAATTGCATTCGGCAGAATTGCTCGGTGCAGACCTGACCCGCGCAAACCTGCAGCGGGCAAATCTGCAGCGCGCATACCTGAGTACGGCAATCCTAAGGGCGGCAGACCTTGAAGGTGCAAATTTGCGTCACGCAGACTTGACTGACGCGGACTTGCACGGTGCGAACCTGACTAACGCAAAGTTAATGGAGACCATTTTCGGCAATGTCGATCTTAGCAGCGTAACCGGATTAGAAGCATGCGACCATCGGGGACCAAGCGTCGTTGACTATCGAACTCTTCAAAAATCTGGCCGACTGCCACTTTCGTTCCTTCGCGGGGTGGGTCTGCCAGACAAATTGATCGACTACCTGCCGTCGATCTTCGATCAGGCGATCCAGTATTATTCCTGCTTCATCAGCTACTCGTCTAGGGACCAAGACTTTGCCGATCGCATCCATGCCGACTTGCAGAACAAAGGGGTGCGCTGTTGGTTTGCGCCGCATGACATGCCGATAGGCGGCAAAATTCGCGACGAAATCGATGCCGCTATCCGGCTCCGGGACAAGGTACTGCTGATCCTGTCCAAACACTCGATCAAAAGCGATTGGGTCGAAGACGAGGTAACGAAGGCCTTTGCAGAGGAGCGAAGGCGCGGACAGACTGTGCTATTTCCTGTCCGCCTCGACGAGGTAGTAATGGACACCGGCGAGGCGTGGGCGGTGAAGCTACGCGACCAGCGCAATATCGGCGACTTCCGGCGCTGGAAAGACCACGACCGCTATCGGCGGGGTTTCGAGCGCGTCTTGCGCGATCTCAAACAGCTTCCCGAATCGGAAAAGTGAGCGTTGACCCAATCGTGAGACGTCAGAAGGGCCGCAGCGGATGCGTGCGGGCAGCAAGACGATCGAGGTCGTGAGGGTGAAGATCACGGACGCGGGGGCGGGCCGCGTTGAAGGGACCGCGGCAGGCAGCCTACCGGCTTGACAAGCGTAATGTCGCTACTCTACATAGCCCCTATATCGACATACGATGTGCTCTCACTCTCAATTGCTCACGAACCCGATCTTAAAGCGACAGGCAGCGCAAATGGCACCCCACATCCGGCTATCTCGACCCGCACTCAAAATCCTCAAGCTCTTCCTCGAAAAGCCATCCGAGGGGAAATCCGGCGCCGAAATCTCGCGCGCACTCGGCATCTCCTCGGGAACCATGTATCCGCTTCTCGCCCGCTTTGAAAACGCCGGTTGGCTAACGAGCGAGTGGGAGTCCATTGACCCGGCCGAAGCTGGAAGGCCCCGCCGTCGATTCTACAAGTTGACCGCGCTGGGCCAGAATTGTGCCTCCAAAGAACTGGCCGAGTTGCAGACCGCACCAGGAGCATTCGTATGGAATACTTAGCCGGACTGTTTGCAGTGATTGGTTCCTTCTTGGCTGGGATTCTCGGAAATATCCTCGCAAACGATTTTTGCGAGTTCACCCCGAGAATATGTCGACAATTTATTGAACGGGCAGTTCGAGTCCTCCCGGAAAAGGACCGCGCCCGTTACGCAGAAGAGTGGCTATCCGATCTTAATGATCGCCCCGGAGTGCTCGCAAAATTCCGACATGCATCTTCCTGCCTGCTCAATGCTCATAAAGTGGCCCGAGCGCGACGGCGCGCCGAGCCTCCGTTTCGCATCCTTCGAATCGAGTACAAGCATTTCGGTTCGGTCGAACTTAATTATGTCACGCAAATGGCGCTCGACAAATGCATGTCGACGAGTTTACGTGCTTTCGAGTTGGCCATTTCCGCCCGACAACGTCCACCGGGAGTCAGAATAGTCCTTCAGACGCTTGCTTATGCGAAGATTTCCCTGAATTTTATCCGTGCTGTCAAAAAGTATGGCGAGCTTGAAGACTTTGACGTTAGCAGCGCCATTCGGTTCTATCAATTATGTTGGAAGTCCATTATAGCACACAAAACCGAGCGAACTTACTATATTGACGGTGTGTTCGCCGGCACAAAAGACTGACGATGTTCGCAGGCCCAAAAGAGCCGCAGCGACATTGACACGCCGCTGCAGTCTCCAAGATAGACCAAGATCGTTACGTCAACGCTCAACGTTACCGTAGTTGAGGCTCGTTGTTGGTTGTATCGCGCAGTGGAGTGCAACTCTGGGTCCTTACCCCCCTATGGCCCCCAGGCGAGCTGGTACGCGCGAGGCCGATCGTTCGCTAGAGTATAAGAAAATTTCATGGTTTCTGTTCGCTTGGCGCGCCGGTCCGTGGCCTGGCCTCTTCGACTCGGCTTACATGGCTGAGCGTGAAACCAAGATTGAAGTGGGCTTCCGCATAGTCCGGCTTCAGTGGAATAGTCCTCTGGTATGCGGCAATCGCTTCCTCAGAGCCTGTGACTTTTTTAGAATAGCGCTGCTGTTTTTTCTTGTGAGTCATGATTCGCGCGGCTTGAAACCGGATTGCCATGGCTGATGACGCAACGTGCGAGCCGCACGATGTTTATTTCGAGATCACGGTCATCGGGGCGACCGCCAAAGTCGTCGCGATCGACGGCGCCAGCGGCATCGAGGTTGCGGTGCAGGGCCCCGCCCACGCGGCCAAGCGGTACTTGAAGTGGCTTGCGGTGGCAAAGTTGCGCGCCCGCCTGGCCCGACACCAGCAATGTGATGAACCGCTGCGCTGATTGGGCTGACATTCGGCAGCCCCTATATCTAGTGGAAAGAACCGGGAGAGGATCAAAACTTGGCGGGCTACGGTCGATATGCTATCGCGACATTGTCACCCATATGGCGGTCGGAAGGCTAGGCTGCCGCGGGCCGCCACACCCGGAGATTTCAATGCAGCAACCATATCCGTCTCGGGCCGCCTCCGACCCCTTCTTCACCGCGCCGCTGGCCGAGACCGATCCGGAAATCGCCGACGCCATCCGCCTCGAACTGGGCCGCCAGCGCGACGAAATCGAATTGATTGCGTCCGAGAACATCGTCAGCCGGGCCGTGCTGGAAGCCCAAGGCTCGGTGCTGACCAACAAGTATGCGGAAGGGCTGCCGGGGCGGCGTTATTACGGTGGCTGCCAATTCGTGGATGTCGCGGAGAATCTGGCGATTCAACGCGTCACCAAGCTGTTTGGATGCGGTTTCGCGAATGTCCAGCCGCACTCCGGGGCATCGGCGAACGCGGCCGTCTTCATGGCCCTGATGCAGCCGGGCGACACCTTCATGGGGCTGAACCTGGCGGCCGGCGGGCATCTTTCCCATGGCTCGCCGGTCAACATGTCGGGAAAATGGTTCAAGGTGGTGCCCTACAATGTGCGCCGCGACGACCACCGGATCGACATGGACGAAGTGGGCAAGCTCGCGCGCGAGCAGCGGCCCAAGGTGATCATCGCGGGCGGCTCGGCCTATCCGCGGTTCATCGATTTCAAGCGGTTCCGGGAGATTGCCGACGAGGTCGGCGCCTATCTGATGGTCGACATGGCGCATTTCGCCGGCCTGGTGGCGGGCGGCGTGCATCCGAGCCCGTTTCCGCACGCCCATGTGGTGACGACCACCACCCACAAGACCCTGCGCGGGCCGCGCGGCGGCGTCATCCTGACCGACCAGGAGGACTTGGCGAAAAAGATCAACTCGGCAGTGTTCCCGGGCCTGCAGGGCGGCCCGCTGATGCACGTGATCGCCGCCAAGGCGGTCGCATTCGGCGAGGCATTGCGGCCGTCGTTTCGGGACTATGCCCGCCAAGTCTCCGAGAACGCCAAGGTGCTGGCCGAAATCCTGAAAGTGCGAGGTTGCGACATCGTCTCCGGCGGGACCGATACGCACCTCATGCTGGTGGATCTGCGGCCCAAGCGGCTGACCGGAAAGACCGCCGAGGCAGCGCTGGGGCGAGCGCACATGACCTGCAACAAGAACGGCATTCCGTTCGATCCGGAAAAACCCGCGGTGACGTCCGGCATCCGGCTTGGATCGCCGGCCTGCACCACCCGTGGGTTCGGCGCCGCCGAATTCCGCGAGGTCGGGACGTTGATTGCCGAGGTGCTGGACGTGTTGTCGCAAAAGAGCGCCGAGGCGGACAGTCTGGTCGAGGCGGCGGTGCGCGACAAGGTCAAGAGCTTGCTGGTACGTTTTCCGATTTATCGCTGACGAGCGAACGATGCGCTGCCCGAGTTGCACGAGTCTCGACACGCAGGTGAAGGATTCCCGGCCGACCGAGGATTCCTCCGCGATCAGGCGCCGGCGGTTATGCCTGGCCTGCGGGTTCCGTTTCACCACCTTCGAGCGCGTGCAACTGCGCGAACTCGTCGTCATCAAGCGCAACGGCCGCCGCGTTCCGTTCGATCGCGACAAGCTCGCGCGGTCGATCGCCATTGCGGTGCGCAAGCGCAATGTCGATCCCGATCGGATCGAGCACACCGTTTCCAAGATCGTGCGTGAACTCGAAAGCCTCGGCGAGAACGAGGTTACCACCGAGACCATCGGGGAAACCGTGATGGCGCACCTGCGCGATCTCGACGACGTCGCCTATGTGCGCTTCGCCTCGGTCTACCGTAATTTCCGCGAAGCCAAGGATTTCGA
>Ga0257158_1000047_pt1 | contig 10767 bp, 8 predicted proteins | sample NL03A_FD_185992 | JGI IMG/M metagenome (GOLD analysis project Ga0257158, IMG submission 185992) | Soil microbial communities from H.J. Andrews Experimental Forest, Oregon, United States - NL-03-A | ecosystem: Environmental > Terrestrial > Soil > Temperate forest > Bulk soil | place: USA: Oregon...
GCGGTCCGGAGCCTTGCCGGACGTGCCGACCATCGTGGAAGCGGGATATCCCGGCATCGAGGCCGACACCCAGCAATGCGTCCTGGCGCCGGCCGGGACGCCGCGCGAGATCGTCGATCTCATCTATCGCCAGATCGTCGCCGCGCTGGCGACCCCCGACATGAAGGAGCGGCTGGCGACGCTCGGCTTCGTGCCGGTGGCGAACACGCCCGCGGAATTTGCGCAAATGATCGGGCCTGAGGTGGCGCGGTGGAAGCAGATCATCCGGGAGGCCAATATCAAGGCCGATCCGTGACGCTACGACGTTAGGGATGAACGTCCTGCGTAAACCACTCAGTCGGCAGATCGCGTCCAAAGCCGCTCTCTTTCGCCTTGCGATATAGCAAGGCGCCGGCAGCAGCGAATTGATAGCCCAATCCCAGATTGTTGATGAAGCACGTGACCTCTTCATCGGACCTGCGGCCCGCAACCTTGCCGCCGATCACGTCCGCAAGCGTTGGTGCCGCCATGAAGTCGATCCCTTTGCCCAGCGCCCAGCCTTTGCCTTCAGCAATCTCGGGAACCGCGAGACCTTTTGCGGTCACGTGGAGTGGCTTTGCATCATGCGTATGGATCACCAGCCGATCAGCGCGCTTGATGGCCGCGATCTCGATCTCGGGCAGCTTGATGGAGCTCAAATGAATGCCGGGTCTTATCCAGCGCTCGAAGAAGATATTATCGATGGAGTTGGTTGCACACATCGCGATGTCGGCGGTGCCGATCGCATCGTCCGGCCGATCGACTGGCTCGACTTCTATATTCAAAGCAACGCTGATCTCCCGCGCAAAGGCCACGCAGCGGTCTCGATTTGGGCTGAAACACCGAATGGTTTCGATTTCGCGTACGGCGCACGCCGCCATCAGCTGTGTAGCTGCTTGCCAACCCGAGCCGAGAATGCCGACCGCCCTTGCATCCTTGCGCGCAAGATACTTGATGCCAAGACCGTTGGTGGCGCCGACTCGGATGCGCTGCAGGACGCCGTCGGGAAGGATTGCCAATGGTTCGCCGTTGTCGGAGGAGAACAACAGGACCAAACCCACATATCGGCCATCTGGGGCGGCGGGCACCTTAACTCGGCGCCTGTTGGTGCCTTGTTTCGGCCAGGTCACGATGTCGGAATCGATGCGAACGGCCCCTACGCCCAATTTCGGGATAACGCCGTCCATTGATTTCAGGCTGTAAAGAGCATCCTTCCGCCCCGATGGGACCAGGCAATCGGAGCGGACGCGGTTGACACCTCGGCCTTCACTCAATTCGACATATGCGTCTTCAAGCACTTCGATGCATTCATGCATCGTCAACAGTTTTTCGACTTCATCATTGGATAGAATGAGAGTCATGAGCTCTGGCCGGCTGGATCATTCAGTGGACTGGGCGCCCGACGGGGTCATCCGCCGGGCGAGTGGCACCGAGGCGTGGCCTAACCTCTTGCATCCGCCTTCTCAGAGGAGGGCACCACTGCGCGATAAGGAAGCGTGAAGCGAATCTCCACACGGTTTTTCTCTCCCGTAGAGACGCGATGGATAGTCATGCATTGGGGCTTGGTCGGGAAAGCCCCTGGCGGTGGCATATACGCCAAGACGACAATTACAACCTGGGAGTTGAGACCAATCGCATATCGACGCCCCTGCATACCCGCAGCAGGTACTGCGGCAGCGGGGGTTTGTGCCGTACCGTGAAACTTATTTTCTACAAGAATTGCGTCATCGACAAATACGTCAAGCGCCCCGCCGCCAACCTTGCTGCCCTCCTCCGTTTTTAGGCCGCGGTAGCCAAAGCACGTACGCAAACGATCCTGCAAGGCCGCTTCGTCGGCGAGATCGCGCGTGACCTGACCACTTTCGAACCAAGTATCTACGAAAGCATACAACGCCGCGAGAACATTTCCCAACGCTGCTACGTGTTCCGCAATTAATCCCCCGTTCAAATGTTTGCCGATTTCAGCCGCTATGCGGTGCGCCAGATCAGGATCATCATGAATCCACGTGTCTGGAAATCGCAGATCATCCGGACGAACCGCGAGGAGCGAATAGCGTTTTGAAGACAGGTGCTCCGCTGCTAACGTATCTATCAACTGGGCATCAACGAGCGCCTCAAGCCAAGTTTGATCGATGGACTGAGTGGTCTTGATGTAGCCATCGGCCTCCTTTGCCATCGTTACTCCAAAGCGTCCAAGGAAGACGATCTTTGATGCAATGGCGACAATCGGCGCCACATCGCACGGACAGAAAACGTATCCCGTACGCTTTTGGAGTTCATAGGCGGCAGACCATTTGGTGGGATTAAATGAGAACTCAGGTAGCTTGAGCTGCCCGGTCGGATAGCGTGCAAGAATCCTGATGGCCTCAGCTTTCAGTGGGGGTAGGTCGACAATAACTTGCTCTGGCCCAATTGCTTCGAGCTGCGCTGCACAAGCCGTCATCTGCTCGTCATTAATTCCAGCCGCCGCCAGCGCACGAGCGCAACGAATAGCTAAGTCGTGAATCTCTTGCCCAAGTTCAAAGCGGGACGCCAAACCATCAACCCGCTTGATTATTCGCGACCAAAGCGCCAGCCGGTTATCGTTGGTACGATCACTGCTCAATCCTGGCGGAGAGTTGATAAAGCGGCCACGAAAGGCGAAAGCCCGATGCAGGAGCTCTCGGTCAAGTATTCCGTGGGCGAGCGCTGCGGCCCGCCCATGGACAATGGTCATTTGTGGATGCGTTACCTCGCCGGCTAAAAGGCGCAGCATTGTGTCGTCGCCAACTCGCAGAAATATCTCACTGAGCTGAAAACGCTGACCGCGGTCGCGTTCGGCAACCAGCATTAGCCGTTGGGCCATGGCTTCAGCGGCGCGGACCTTGTGATGATGATACAGGCGATCATAAAGGAAGGTTCTCCCGATCAGCATCTGTTCGAAGGAACCGAAGCCCGAGGCGGCGATACCAAGCTGGTAAAACGCTTTGTCAGCACTTTCCGCAGCTCGCTTGCGCAGTTCCATTGCGGAAGCGTCTACGTTGTCGGCGCGCACGTAGTGCACTTCGAGCCGAGCGAGAAGACGATCGGTATCGAAACCAATCTCAAGACCGGCGTGATATGCATCGCGCGCAAGATAATCGAGCTTGTCCGCGTCGATTTGACTACTGATCAAGGCAGACAGATGACTCGCTCCGGGGCCTTCGACTGCGCCGATAATGGCTGCGATAATTACTGCCTGCACTTCATCCGCTGACCGCCCGCGGTCGGTGAAGAGGCGGTCGCTTGCGAGGACCTTTGTGAGAGCGGCCGACATCACGACCATTACTGCGATCGTTTCAGAGACAGAGGGGACATCATTCAGTGAGACATAAGTTGACTTCAGCTCCCGCCGAACGGTCCGTAGGTCCTCCCGCCAATTCGAAGCATGCAGATGAGTAGCGTCTTCGGTTCCAAGCGGTGACCGTACCTCTAAAACGGGCTCAAGCGCATGACTGAATGGCCCGTGCCCGACATCATGCAACAGTGCCGCCAGACGCAACGCATACCGATCCTTTTCTGCAATTTCTGGAACAAGCCTCGTCTGGTTCTCGCGGTTCCAACGCGCGATCTGTCGAGACAGGGCTCTTACGGTTTCTTCGACTGCTCCAATGACGCCCAATGTATGTTCGAGCCGGTCGTGACTAGCGCTCGGAAATACTAATTGAGCGAGGCCAAGCTGACGAACACCCCGCATCCGCTGCAAGAGCGGCGTGTCGAGCAGAGCGACCTCCCAAGGAAGGAGTTCGATTGTCCCCCAGATAGGGTCGTGGACCTGCTTGGGCCGAAACTCTGCAAAGCGTCCGGCGTCTAGCTTTTCCAAGAGCGGTTTCAGCCACTCGGCGACAAGCGCATCGACCTGTTTACTAAGTTCAGGTGCCTTTTCTCTAAGTCGCCTTCGCAAGTCCCTCGTTGGCACGGCCAGCCAACCATCTCATGCGGCGGTTGGCTGGCCCGCGTCCAGCGAAAAGTCACGGCGAATCCGATCTACACTTGCCTTCAGCTCACGACCGATCTTGCGCGCTTGATCCGTTGAGAGGCCGTGTGAGAGCACGATTTGGCGCGCTCTATCCTCATTAAGCGTTACTGCCGTTTCCAAATATGTGGGATTAGGCTCACTCGTCAGTAACGCCTCTTGAGCTGCGAGGAGGATGTCTGGAATTTCATAACATCGCAAACCGACGCTAGTGATGCCGAAAGTTAGTTCGTTCCTGAGCATCTCAGGAAGTTTATCAAGACAATCTTTTAGGGCGCGGTCCAAAATGCCATGGGACGTGGGGAGTAGCTCTTCGCCGGCACCGAGCCTCCAAAGAGCAGCCAAGACTTCAGCATGGTCAAAACGACTGGTCATTGCGTCCTCCCAAAGCAGCGCAATGCGGATCATGCGAATCAGTCCTTTAAATGTTGTTAACCCCATTTGTAACTGGGCTCAACCCCATTTAGGGTCTTTGGTGCATTTTCGCGCGAAGCGGCGGCAGAGTCCATGACTCGTTTCGATACGACGCAAACGCTCCACCTCGCTGGGCTCAGCAAGGAAGCGCTGCGGTATTGGAAATCTATCCTTTCGCCCATTCGGGGCGTGACGGCCGGTCTCAAGGCTACACGTTTCAGGAGGTCGCCGCCTTAGCCATCATCTCTCGGGCGGTTCACGAATTGGCGGTACCGATATCGCGATTTGCGTCGAAGGCAGACCATCTTTTCTCCGAGATCGCCGCTCACGCACAGTCCGCTCGCAAGCCACTCATTCTTTGTATTACGCAGGAAGATATAGTGCTCATCTCCCCTGACAAACTTCCCAACGCTGAAACGATGGCACTCGTCCGAATTGATCAAGTTCTACACACGCTGCGTGGAACCATCGGAGCAGAATACGGAAGCGGAGAGGCACAGCTTGATCTGCCTTTCGGCGACACCAAAATCGTAGAGCTTCGGCCTGTCCGGTTTCGGTGAGCGAAGCGAATAGAGCCGGGTCTGAGCAGCCCGGCCCGCTGAGGCTGGCCCCTGGACAAATCGAGCAACCCGATAACGTGTGACGTGCATGGGTGCGAATCGAACGTAGCCCGGACGAAACGCCGACCCGTGACGGACGGATTTCCTTTCGCGCATCCCGGCAAGCTGGTAGCGTTCACACCTATTCGCCGGCCAACAGGCGAATGTCGGCACAACAGGGAGGCATCCATGAGAACGTTTATCGCTGGTTTATGGCTCGCATCGACGCTCGCCGCCGGGACGGCCGTCGCGCAACCGTTCCCGTTCAACGAAGTAGGCGTGACCATGGGGCATTGGCACTTCGCTTCGCGCGATGTTCAGGCCAACAAGAAGATCTTCGTCGCCATGGGCGGCACGCCGATCACGACCGGCGCTGCCGAGTCCGTCATCTTCCCCGGCGCCCGCGTCAATTTGAGCCTTGGGAATACGCCCGGGTCCGGCGGTACGCAGGGCTCGGTGGTGAACCACGTCGGCTTCATCGTCAACAACGTCCAGGAGCAGGTAGCCAAGTGGAAGGCCGCTGGCGTTGCAGTGCTCCCCGGGAACAACAACAGGCTGGATCAGGCCTATGTCGAGACGCCGGACGGCGTGCGCATGGAAATCCTCGAAGACAAGACCCAGGCGATACCGATCCGGCATGAGCACCTGCACTTCTTCCTGCCGGAAGCTGAGATCGCCAAGGCCCAGGCCTGGTATGCGAAGACTTTTGGTGGGAAGGCAGGCACGCGCAACAATGCCCCGGTCGTGGACGTCCCCGGTGGCCAGCTCCGGTTTGCCAAGGCCGACGCGGCGCAGGCTCCCACCAAAGGGCGCGTGCTCGACCACATCGGCTTCGACGTGAAGGACCTGCAGGCCTTCATCAAGAAGATCGAAGCGGAGGGCATCAAGCTCGATGAGCCTTACCGGAAGAACGAGACGACAGGAGTCGCGATCACATATATCACCGATCCATGGGGCACCCGCGTCGAACTGGTCCAACGGGCGCCCGCGCTATAGAAATCAGGAAGCCGACAATAAATAATCGCGCCGCTTTCCTTCCCCTCCCCCACTTGCGCGGGAGGGTTGGGGAGGCGGCTCTTGAGTGGACCAAACGCTGCTTGTCATTCCCCGCTTCAAGCGAGGAATCCAGTAACGTGCAGCGTCGCCGAAGTTATCGTGCGCAAGGATTACGGGATCGCCCGGTCAAGCCGGGCGACGAGACCGGATAGGTCGTCGATCTTGACTCGCTCTTCAATCGAATTGGCGCTCACTTGATGAACTCCACATCGCCAGACATCACCAAGGGCAACGATCGCGGGTCTTTGAACGGCGTCCAGCTTTGCGTGTTTCCGTCCATGTCGGTAGCAACCACCCGGTAGCTCAGAGAGCCGGTCGGGTAGTCCTGGGGGATCAACCACGCCGCCGACCAGAAATAATCGGTGGGTTCCGAGAGGCCGAACGCGGCGCGCACGGCGGTTGGCGGGCGACTCCTATATGCGGCCGGAAATTTTTGGCCGTCCGATAGCTCGACCACGATGCCCTTGATGTTCTTGTCGTCGAGCGGCTGGCCCCCGATATTGCGCACGCGGATGCGGAAGACGACGTTCTCTTTGCGCTTGAACTGGTTGGCGAGTACGCAGACAGGACCGGTAATTCCGTTGGGCGTATTCCCGCGTACGATGTCGCCTTCGATGAATAATTTCTGGGCCTCTTGCGCCGCCGATACGTTTGCGAATCCAAAAACTGCCCAAGACAAGGCGGTCATGGATAATTTCCTGGCATCCATGGGCTTCCTGGCATTCATGAGCGAGTTTCCTTTGGTTGCTGCGATGGGTTGAACGGCAGCGAAGCCCACCGCGGATGACACCACTACGACGCTTGCCGCGGATCAAGCGGAGTGCCGCGGTAGAGGTCGGCGACCGAACAGCGCAGACCAAACTCAGGCATCTCGATCGAATCGTCGGCATGCATGAGGATCGCGGGCTGCCAGTTGCGATTCTTCGCATGAATCTCCACCAGAAATCCGCGCGGCTCGATCACCATCGCATAGAGATTGTCGGGCGCCTCGCGGTAGCGGCGTAGTTTCAAGTCGATCTCCTGGCGCGTATTTGACGGAGACAGGACTTCCGCCACCAGCTGGAAGTGTTCGGAATAGAGGTCGTAGCCTGAGACGCCGGGTACGACCGCCACATCCGGCTGCGGCTGAAAGTTTCGGACGCCCGGTGTCCGCACGCCGACATCGAAGTAGGCAAAAAGATCAAGACGCCGTGCCGTGAAGGCGCTGTTGAGAAGATTGCACAGGTTGAACGCAATTCGCCGGTGCGCGTAGCTTGGCGGCGCCATCATCACGGCAGAGCCCTCGATCAAATCCCAGTGTTCTCCCTTGGGCCGCGTTTCCAGGAAGGCCATGAACTCGTCCACGTCCATGCTTCCAGACAGGGATGCAGGCGCGCTAATAGTCATGTCGCACGTCCTTCACGGGGCAAGTTGTCTTCACGGCGGAACTCCTCTACTCCCACGCTAACAGGACGACAGATGAAAAACCATTGGAAAGCCAACCGATGATGCTGGGCCACAATCGCAAAAAAATGCTCGGCGCCGAGTGCATGGCGGACATGCTCAAGGGCTACGGCGTCACCCATGTGTTCCACGTGCCGGCCGTGCTGCGCAGGAGCTTCGTCGAGATGGAACGCCGCACCGACATCAAGCGCCTGCATGTGCATGGCGAGAAATCCGCCGCCTACATGGCGGACGGCTATGCGCGTGCTTCCGGCAGGCCCGGCGTCTGCATGGCGCAGGTGATCGGCGCGCTCAATCTCGCAGCCGGCCTGCGCGACGCCTGGCTCGCGCACGCTCCGGTGATTGCCATGACGGGCGGGCGCGAGCCGCGCACCAAGTTCCGCAAGGTCTACCAGGAGGTCGACGACATGCCGTCGTTCGAGCCGGTGACCAAGTTCAACGCCACCGTGGACGACGTGGCACGGTTTCCCGACATGGTGCGCCAGGCCTTCCGGGTCGCGGTGTCGGGCACGCCCGGCCCGGTACATCTGCAGTTTCGCGGCAATGAGGGTCAGGTCGACGCCGAAGAGGCCGAGATGGAACCGTTGTGCGAACCGCAATTCTCCCGCATTCCACCGTTTCGTCCCGAGCCCGATCAGGCCAGCGTGCTTGAGGCATTGAAGGTTCTCCAGGCCGCCGAACGACCCGTGATCGTGGCGGGCGGCGGCGTGCGTGCCTCATGCGCCCAGGCCGACGTGGTGGCGCTCGCCGAGGCGCTGCAAATCCCGGTGGCGACTTCACTCAACGGCAAGGACACCATCCCGGGCACGCATCCGCTGTCGGTCGGCGTGGTCGGCTCGTATTCGCGCGAGAGCGCGAACCGCATCGTCAACCGTGCCGATCTCGTCTGCTTCATCGGCAGCGAATCGGGCGGCATGACCACCCATTTCTGGGCGGTGCCGCCGATCGGCACGCCGGCGATCCAGATCGACATCAACCCGGAAGCGCTCGGGCGCAACTACCCTTTGCTCGCCGCCGTCAATGGCGACGCCAAAGTCACGCTCGCCCGCATGCTGGCGGCGGCCGATCGCAGCAGCGCCGGCAAGCGCAAGGCCTGGGTCGAGGAGACACGGAAAATCTGCGGCGAATGGCAGGACAAATACAAATCGCTGCTCGCCTCCGACGCCATACCGATCCGCCCCGAGCGGCTATGCGGCGAACTCACGCGGCACGTCCCCGACGACGCCATCGTCGTGGTCGACACCGGCCATGCCGGCATGTGGATGGGCGGCATGTACGATCTGACCAGCCCGCGCCAGAGCTACATGCGCAGCGCCGGCCATCTGGGCTGGGCCTTCCCCGCCGGGCTCGGTGCCAAATGTGCGCGTCCGGACCGGCCGGTGGTGACGTTCACGGGCGATGCGGGGTTCTGGTATCACATCGGCGAGATCGAGACTGCGGTGCGCTGGCAGATCAACGCCATCACCGTCGTCAATAACAATGGTGGCGGCAACCAGTCGAAACGCGGCTTCGACCGCGTCTATGGCGGCACCCAGACCGAAGGCGGCCGCAGCTTGTGGACCTTCAACAAGATGAACTTCGCCCGCATTGCCGAAGACATGGGCGCGCTTGGCATCCGGGTCGAGAACGCCAGTGCGTTCCCGGCGGCACTTGCCCAGGCGCTCGCCGCCAATCGCCCGGCGGTGATCGACGTGGTGACGGACATCGACGCGCTGGCGCCGTTGGCGGTGAGTTGAGGCGATTTGGCCATGACGTCTGCAGCCGATGGGGAACCGAAGCGCTCACCCTGGCTTTCGGTCTGGTTCAGGCCGGGCGAGACGATCGACAGGGTGCTGGCCACGAAACCGAAGCTGTATGTATTGCTGCTGGCGGCTGTCGGCCTGGCATCCCTGATCGTCTCAACATTGGTTGCCGAGGGGTTGACGACCGCGTTGCTGGATTGGCGCTTCCTTGCCGGGGCCGCCATCATCGCGGCGGTAATGGGTATTGTGAGCCTTTACCTAAACGCACTCCTTCTCAGCTGGTCCGGTTGGATATTTGGCGGCCGCGCTTCGCCCGCTCAAATGCGCGCCGTAATCGCCTGGGGCATGGCGCCGCTCTGCGTCGCTCTCGCGATTTATTTGGTCACCCTCGCCGGCCTCAGACTCTTTGCCAGCGGCGATACAAACAACTCGCAAACTGCCGCGGTTGTCACGGGACTGCGCGTGATCGGTCTAGTGATGGCAGTATGGACGTTCACAGCCACGTTCGCCATGCTCAAGCGGGTGCAAGCCTTCGGCTGGTGGCGGGCGACGTTCAATTTCGTTGTCGGCGCATCTTTGCCCGTGCTTCTGGTTGCGGTGCCGATCAGAACCCTCTTGTTCCAGCCGTTCAGCATACCGAGCGGAGCGATGGTGCCGACACTGCTCGTCGGCGACTACATGTTCGTATCGAAATATGCCTACGGCTACACCCACTATTCGTTGCCGTTCTCTCCGCCGCTGTTTTCGGGCCGCATGTTCGCCTCAGAACCGAAGCGCGGCGACGTCGTCGTGTTCCGCCTGCCCAAGGACGACACGACCGACTACGTCAAGCGGATAGTCGGGCTGCCAGGCGACCGTATCCAGATGATCCAGGGAGTCCTCAATATTAACGGCGCTCCGATCCGACGCGAGCGCGCCGAAGACTTCCGCGACGAGGAAGGTCGTAGCGTGAAGCGTTGGCACGAAACCCTGCCCAACGGCGTCAGTTACTATACGCTCGATTTGCAGGAAAACGGCTTCCTCGACAACACGCAGGTTTATGTTGTGCCGCCTGGACACTATTTCGTGTTGGGTGACAATCTCGACAACTCGACCGATAGTCGCGTGCTGAATCAGGTCGGTTACGTGCCGTTCGAAAATCTCGTCGGCCGTGCCGAGGTTATATTCTTCTCGATCGATCGGGTCGGCGGCAATACCAAGCCGGCCATACGATCCGAGCGCTTCGGCATGATTATCCGATAAATTCGCCTCGCCTCCCGGCTTGGAAGTGCCTGTTTGCCCGGGGCGTCAGCGATTGCGCAGATTTTTGTGCAGGCCGGATTTGAGGCCCGCCGTCACTCGTCGACGACCTGATTGCGCAGCGTGCCGATCCCGGAAATCTCCACTTCCAATACGTCGCCGGCCTTCATCCAGACCGGAGGCGTGCGGCGGTGGCCGACGCCGGCGGGCGTTCCGGTGGCGATGACGTCGCCCGGCGCCAGGCTGGTGAAATCCGAGATGA
>Ga0257158_1000048_pt1 | contig 10748 bp, 9 predicted proteins | sample NL03A_FD_185992 | JGI IMG/M metagenome (GOLD analysis project Ga0257158, IMG submission 185992) | Soil microbial communities from H.J. Andrews Experimental Forest, Oregon, United States - NL-03-A | ecosystem: Environmental > Terrestrial > Soil > Temperate forest > Bulk soil | place: USA: Oregon...
GCCTGGATATCAATATCGGAAACTGCCGCGCTCTTGTCGATTCGACAAGGCAATTAAGTGGGGACAAAACCACCGCACAGGTCCCCGGAACCGATCCGGGCTCAAGCGGCCCGGTGCCTCGACCCCAGCCGGTGTTGGCCGTCACTCCTGCAATTGGTTTTTCAATGCCTCGATTTCCGCCGCGAGGGCGTTGTCCATTCCTATCAGTGACTCAATCTTGCGGACCGCATGCAGGACCGTTGTATGGTCCCGGCCGCCAAAGCGGCGGCCGATTTCCGGCAACGAGCGCAGCGTCAGCGTTTTGGCAAGATACATGGCTATCTGGCGTGGCCGCACCACGTTGGCGGTGCGCCGCGACGACAACAAATCGCTGCGACTCACGTTGTAGTGACGGGCGACGATGCGTTGGATCTCCTCGATTCGCACCCGTTTAAGCTCCACCGGACGCACCAGATCACGCAATTCGCGTTCGGCGAGTTCCATAGTGATCGGATGCCCGGTGAGCTTGCTGTGGGCGAGCAATCGGTTTAACGCACCCTCAAGATCACGCCCGTTGTGCGTGACAGTGCGGGCGATATAGCCCAGAACCGGCGCCGGCACATCAAACCCCGGATGATGCGCACGCGCTGCCTGAACGCGGGCGGACAGAATCTCAAGCCGCAGCTCTTCTCCGAGCAGGCCGATCTCGACCACCAATCCGCCGGCGAGGCGCGAGCGGATGCGCTCGTCCAGGCTTTCAAGCTCGGTGGGAGGCCGATCAGCCGCTACAACCACTTGGCGGCCGCCATCAATGAGCGAATTGAGAGTGTGGGAAAATTCCGCTTGGCTGTTCTTGCCTTGAAGGAATTGCAAGTCGTCGACCACAAGAACATCGATGCCGCGCAGTGCATCCTTGAAGGCGAGCGCGGTCTGGCTCCGCAACGCGGATGCAAAGCCGTACATGAAGCGTTCGGCCGTGAGATACAGCGCGTTGCGCTCGCCCGAACTGTTGATCTTCAGTGCCACGGCCTGGAGCAGGTGCGTTTTGCCCAGGCCCACGCCGGCGTGAATGTAGAGCGGATTGAACATTACGGGATCGCCGCGCCGTGCCGTTGCGACCTGTTTGGATGCGGCGTGAGCGAGCGTATTGGAGCGCCCGACCACGAAGGATTCGAACGTCAATCGCGGGTCGAGTGGCGAGCCGCCCCGGGAATCCTGGATGGCCGGGCTCGACGCGGAGATGGATTTGATTTCATGCCGAAAATGGTTGATCTCGCGCTTTTCCAAATGGGCGACCACGGTCGGCGGATTGACGGCGCAGGGCGGCGCGCTGCGGATCACGGCCGATCGCACCGACAGGTCGATCCGCGTTACTGCTGGGCGTTCGGACTGCCAACAGTTGAGCAGCCGTTCCACATAGTGGGACTGAATCCAGCTTTTCAAAAATCGAGTTGGCACAGATATCCGCGCAGTATCGGCCTCGACGCTTTCGAGCTCCATGCGCGCAAACCAGCTGCTGTAAACGGCTTCCCCGACCTCGGCACGAAGACGCCCTTTGACGCGCGTCCAGCATTCATCGGAAATCTCGGACATTTTCAACTTCCCCCAGGAATGTCGGCGTCCGATCGGACGCGACGCTTCGTTGATCAGAGACGGCTCCGCGTCTTCGCAAAGCGCGAAGGGAATAGCCGCCGGATGTAGGCGAGACGAAACTCAGCCGGATATGGATGGATAGAAACGGTTAGCCGGTGGTCGGTGCCACACAACACCGCCGTTGGGCGCAACCGATCGGTTTATCGAAACGGCCCATCGCCACACCGTGACGAACTTCACGTGAAGGCTTAGTTCGGCGCGCGCATGCAAACATCGGTCGGGTCATATTCATGATGCCCCCTGTCTCCCAAGTTGATGCAGCGCATGTGTAATACTACACATGCATCGCATACTGACTATGTTCCAAGGCTAAACTGCCAACCGCCAGCTTAGGAAAGCTCAGCTTGTGTGGATCGGCAGTTTAGTTGCTCACATTCTTGGGCTTAAATTACGCATCCCAAGAAGAAGCCAACCAAAATCCATACACCGCGAACGCAAACGCTATGTTTTACTAAATGCCGCCGTCTGTGCAGCGCCGAAAACATAGACTGCCGGAAATCCCCTCGCAATCACGTGTGGCTTGCGAAACCATCCTGACAGCTAGCTGACATCGCATTACTCAAAGCACGCATTTGCGATATCCCGGTGCCATAGTCCCAAATGATTGAATTCGCAATTCTAATTCGGCGCGCCCAAGATTTTGATTGGACGGGGGACGTCGCCAATTGTGGCAAAAAGAATTTTCAGGTGTCCGGGCAACGCCAGTCATTTCCCAACCCCGGCATCTCGCTTACGCGTTAAGGCTTTGTCCTTGCGCAGATTTTCTTGTCCGTTTTTGCCGGGTAGCCCCCAGATAGGTCACGCGAAATCCGGAGCAAATGCAAAAGGTTGACAAGCCCAAAATCGGCTCGTCGCACTTTGGTGACGTTTTTATTAACTTGTTGTGATATTTTTGCAACAACACATAATTGTCTTATGTGGCCACAGATGCACCTGCCCAAAAACGTGCATCCGCCCAGATCAGATGGTGCACGCGGATCCGCGACGACCATCGCTCGCTGCGGGTAAAACAACGGCCGGGAGACAGGGCCCGCAGCACACCGACTCGATCTCGACGATATGGGCCAGCTGGCAGGCTTGGGGACAGGATAGGAACTCCAGCCAGCGCAGAACTCCTTGCCCTTCGCAAGCGAGGAAGGGCCGGTAGCGCGCAGACCGAGTATTTCGACAGATCGTCTCGGACGACCTCAAATCATGCCAAGCGCATGCAGATAGGTTTCCAGGATCGCTTCTTGCTCGGCGCGCTCGTCCTTGTCCTGCTTGCGCAGGCGGATGACCGTACGAAGCGCCGTGACGTCATAGCCATTGCCCTTGGCCTCCGCATAGACATCGCGGATGTCGTCGGAAATAGCCTTCTTTTCTTCTTCAAGATGCTCGATGCGCTCGATGATCGCCTTGAGCTGATCCTTTGCGAAGCGCGTGGACGCGCCTTCCTTGGGCTTGTCCTTGATGGCGGCGGTGGTAGCGGTTACGGCGGACATAAAGGACTCCCTGCGTTGACGCAACGGATTTGCACGGCGGAGGTTGCGCAAGCCGCCGCGGTTTCGCAAGGCAGAACCCCGACGCCGACGCCAGTCATCCACAATAGCTTCGCGCCGCCGATGTCTTTCAGCGTTAATGCTGCGCTTTTTCGAATCGGGCCTTCTGCTCGGCACTCGCTTCGCGCTGATATTTGGCACGCCATTCGTCATACGGCATGCCGTAGACGGCTTCCCGGCTCATGTCCTTGGTCATCGCGAGCCCTTTGGCGTCGGCAGCATCCTTCATCCAGTTGGAAAGGCAGTTGCGGCAGAAGCCCGCAAGGTTCATCAGGTCGATGTTCTGCACGTCGGTGCGCTGGCGAAGGTGCTCAACCAGGCGCCGATATACGGCGGATTCAAGCTCTACGCGGGTTTTTTCGTCGATGTCCATCTTGCCTTGATCCTCCACGATGGGCTGAACATATGAGCAACCGGGGCTGCATGCCACATTGAACAATAGGCAGGATTCTGAGTTATCCGCATCTCCGGCCTGCGAATCCGGCAAGCCGGGCACCCTGCAACCAAGTCTGACGTCACCTATGAGCTCCTCGCGCACCTTCCTCGACAAACTTTACCGTATCGCGGTGGCGGCCGCCCATCCGGCAAGCTGTCTCGTCCCCCGGCTTCCGGATCCCCCATCCGCCGGCCGCCTAATCGTTCTCGCGGCCGGCAAGGCAGCGGGCTCAATGACCGAGATTGCGGAACGCCACTATCTCGATGATTTGCGCCTGCCAGCTTCACGATTGGCCGGAGCGGCGGTCACACGGCGCGGGTATGGTCGCCCCACCCGGGTTGTCGCCATGACGGAAGCAGGCCATCCGGTTCCGGATGACGCGAGCCTCGCGGCGGCAGAACACGCTTTGACACTTGCGGCAGGCGCCACCGCAGACGACCTTGTGCTGGTCCTGTTATCGGGTGGCGCCTCGGCAAACTGGATTGCGCCCGCCGCCGGTCTGACGCTTGCCGAAAAGCAGGCGGTCAACCGCGCGCTGCTCAAATCGGGAGCCACCATCAGCGAGATCAACGCAGTGCGCAAGCATCTGTCGCGCATCAAAGGCGGACGGCTCGGCAGGCTCGCCCATCCGGCGCGGGTGGTGACGCTCGCCGTCTCGGACGTGTCCGGCGACGACCCCGCGGTGATCGGTTCGGGACCCACCGTACCGGACCCGACCACGCTTGCGGATGCCCGCGCCGTGATGGCGCGGTTCCGGCTCGACATTTCGGAGCCCGTCGGTCGGGCTTTGGCCGATCCGGCGAACGAAACGCCCAAGCCCCAGGACCGGGCCTTCGACCGCACCGCGTTCCGCCTCATCGCTCGTCCAAAGGACGCCTTTCGCGCCGCCGAGGCGGCGATTCGAGCTCAAGGCTATAAATACAAATTTCTCGGCGACCGAATCGAAGGCGAAGCCCGCGACGTAGCAGTTGCCCAGGCCCGGATGGCACAGGAGATGCGGGCACGGGGGCAGGGCGGCGTCATTTTGTCGGGTGGTGAGCTCACCGTAACGATTCGGGGCAAAGGCCGCGGCGGTCCGAATCAGGAATATGCTCTAGCACTCGCCCAGGCGCTCCAGGGCACACCAGGGATTGCGGCGGTCGCCGGCGACACCGACGGCACCGATGGTGGCGCCGGCAGTCCGCGCGATCCGGCCGGCGCTTTCATTGATGAAACCACGCTCACCCGCGCCAGGGGACTTGGCCTCGATCCCGCCGCGTTTCTTGCCGAAAACGATTCGACGGGATTCTTCGAACGCCTGGGCGACCTGCTTCAACCGGGACCGACTTACACCAATGTCAACGATTTCCGTGCCATATTCGTTGACCGGCAGTAATCTCGGGCGATGGCGCGAACCGCCAATGAGGCATGGATACACCTTTGCGAATCACCTATGCGCGCTCATACGCTGGTCCGGCTTGCTCGCTCCGCTTTGTCTTGGCGGCATGGCGGCACTGACGACGCAAGCCGCCGCCGATTTCCGCATCTGCAACGTCACCAAGAGTCGCGTCGGTATTGCGCTCGGCTACAAAGACGGCGAGGGTTGGGCGACCGAGGGCTGGTGGAATCTTACGGGCGGCAATTGCGAAACGCTGCTTCGCGGTAATCTCGCGGCGCGCTTCTACTATATCTATGCGGTCGATTATGACCGTGGCGGCGAATGGTCAGGCCAAGCCTTCATGTGCACGCGCGACAAGGAATTCACCATCCGGGGCACCGGAGACTGCCTCGCCCGCGGCTTCGAACGGGCCGGCTTTTTTGAGGTCGATACCGGCGAGCAGCAGACATGGACGGTGCAGTTAACCGAGACCGGCGAAACGGCCCGGCAGCAGGGCGGCTCAGGCAAGACACCTGCGCCGGGGTCCGGCGCGCGGTCTTTGCAGTCGCTGCCTCCAGCCGGAAGTCCTGCGCGATGAGGCGGCAGCGTCGCACCAAGATTGTCGCGACTCTTGGTCCGGCATCTTCCGATCGTGCTGCCATGGCGGCGTTGTTCGCCGCAGGCGCCGATGTGTTCCGCATCAATATGAGCCATACCACGCCGGATCGCATGCGCGAGCTTGTGCGCATCATCCGCGACATCGAGCAAGAGCACGGCCGGCCGATCGCGGCCCTTGTCGATCTGCAGGGGCCGAAACTGCGTATCGGCGCATTCACAGACGATGCTGTCGTGCTGGCGACGGGCGCAAACTTCGTGCTCGACGCCGATCCGACGCCGGGGGACCGCGATCGAGTCTACCTCCCGCATCCGGAAATCCTGACGGCTCTCAAGCCCGGCCACACGCTGCTGCTCGACGACGGCAAGATCAGGCTGCTGGTGCTGGAAGTCTCTCCTGATCGCGCGGTCACGCGGGCCGAAGTCGGCGGCAAGCTCTCGGCCCGCAAGGGGGTCAGCGTGCCCAATACGGTGCTGGGATTTTCCGCCCTGACCGGCAAGGACCATTCCGACCTCGAGGCCGCACTGGATGCCGGTGCCGACTGGATCGCGCTGTCCTTCGTGCAGCGCCCCGAGGATATCGCGGAAGCCAGGAAGATCGCCCGCGGGCGCGCCGCCATAATGGCCAAGATCGAGAAGCCGCAGGCCATCGAGCGCCTCGCTGAGATTATCGACGCCGCCGATGGCTTGATGGTGGCGCGCGGCGATCTGGGTGTCGAGTTGCCGGTGGAGAAAGTCCCGGCCTTGCAGAAGCAGATGACGCGCGCCGCGCGCCGTGCCGGCAAGCCCGTGGTGGTGGCGACCCAGATGCTGGAATCGATGATTTCAAGCCCGGTGCCCACCCGCGCTGAAGTATCCGACGTCGCCACCGCGATCTACGAAGGCGCCGACGCCGTGATGTTGTCTGCGGAATCGGCGGCCGGCCAGTATCCGATCGAAGCGGTCGCTACCATGGACCGCATCGCCAAAGAGGTCGAGGCCGATCCGACCTACCGCACCATTATCGATGCCCAGCGCACCGACCCCGAGGCGACGGGCGCCGACGCGATCGCGGCAGCGGCGCGCCAGATCGCCGAAACGCTCGATCTCAACGCCGTGGTGTGCTGGACCTCTTCCGGCGCAACCGCATTGCGGGTCGCCCGCGAGCGGCCGCGGCCGCCGATCATGTCGATTTCTCCCAACGTCTCGGCCGGCCGCAAGCTTGCGCTGGTGTGGGGCGTGCACAGCGTGGTTGCGGAGGACGCACGCGATCAAGACGACATGGTCGATCGCGCCTGCCGCATTGCCTTTAAGGAAGGACTTGCGCGGGTGGGCCAGCGCATCATCGTCGTGGCCGGCGTACCGCTCGGAACGCCGGGGGCGACCAACATGGTACGCATCGCCGTCGTGAGCTCCGGCGTCAACGCAACCGAGTGAATTTCACCGCGTCACGCCGAACGCAAGCGGCGACCGCGCCTGCAATTGCCCGATCGCCGCCACTACGGCATCCGTATGGGTGTGATGCGGCATGTGCCCGACACCGTCCAGCACGATGAGGCGAGCATCCGGCACCGCCGCCGCGATTGCGCGCGCATGGATGTGCGGCGATACCGTGGTGTCCGCACCACCCGTCAGGATGACGGTGGGGGTCACGATCTCGGCATATCGCGGTGCCTGCGCGGCGACGAATTCCTTGAGCACCGCGATATCCTGCGCATTGGCGACGAATTCGGCCGGCCGCAGCAACAACCGGATGGCCGCGCGGCGCACGTAATCGGTCGGCGCCGGCTGGGGCGCGAACACCGATGCGGCGCCGCCGGCAAGCCGCAAGGCCCCGAGCGGAAGCGCGACCGTGCGGGCAAACAGCGGCCCAATAACTGACGTCGAGAGAATGCCGTTGTACCAAGCGAGGCCGCCCGGCCATGGATGCGTTACCGGGGCCAGGAGCACAAGCCCGGCGATCCGGGTCGGATAGGCAAGTGTCAGCGCCGTCGCAATCGCGCCGCCGAGCGAATGGCCGAGGAGCACAAAACGCTCAACGCCAAGGCGTTCGAGGGCTTGAACGATCAACGCCGCCTGGCGTGCCGGTGAAGCATCGGCGGCGCCACCCGGCCGGTCACTCCAGCCGTGCCCGGGGCGATCCATCAGGATAACGCGACGGTTTAAGGCAAGCCGATCGCCAAGAGCAAGACGCAGGTCTTGGAGATTGCCGCTCGCGCCATGCACCAGGACGATCGGTAACTGTTCCTCGGCAACCGCCGGGCCCAGCTCCAGCACATGCAGCCACCCTTCTGCAACCTCGACGAATCGGCCCGCGGCCGGATGGGCGGCCTCGATCCGCGCCGTTGCCAAAACGGTGATCGCGGCACTGGCTCCGATCACCGCCGCGACAATAAGGACTGCGATGATGATCATGCCTGCTCAAAAGATCGATGCCCGGCATCTGGCCGGGCATGCGAAAGACATTGCAACTGCGGATCGGTACGTCAGATATTGCGCCCTTCGACCTTTTCCACCAGCGTTTTGACTTTTTCGTCCATCCCCCTGAGACGAGGATAGACCTCCAGCGCCTTGCGATAGGCGTCGAGCGCGTGCTTCTCGTCACCAATGTCCTGCATGATGAGGCCTAGGCCCGACAGCGCCCCGAAATGCCGCGGCTCGCGCGCCAGCACCTTGCCGATGTCGGCGATCGAATTCACGTAATCTTTTTTCAAGAAATAGACCGTGGCGCGCCGGTTCCAGGCCTCGGTGAAGTCCGGCTTGATCTCGATGATGGCGCTGAGCATGCGCAAGGCAAGATCGTAGTCCTTGTCGTCGGCGGCCTTCTTGGCCCTGCTCATCAATAGGTTGGTGGTCTCGTTGCCGGCCCCGGTCCACACCGCCCAGATGCGATCCTCGATCGCCTTGGCGCTGGCGTCATCGGGGGCAGCTTTCAGCGCGCCGAACAGAAAATCGATGTTTCGATTGCGCTCGCCTTTTGGAATGTTCGGCAACTCGTCGGGCGGCTTGACCAAGCCTTCATGCGGATCCGCATGCGGGTCGGGCAGAACCTGCGCCTTGACGGCTGGTGTCATGACCGAGGCGGCAAACAGGGCGGAGATTGCGAGACAGGCAAAGCGAGTACTCATACCACTAAGATTAACCGGCATTTTCCCAGCCGCAAGCGCGCTGTGGTCAAACCGATGTGATCGCAGAGAGTGGCCCGAGACCGCTCAACCTTGCCGGGCTTTGAAACGGCGCTGGGTCTTGTTGATGATAAAGACCCGGCCTTTGCGCCGCACGATGCGATTGTCGCGGTGGCGCCCCCGCAATGATTTCAACGAGTTACGGACTTTCATCGGACCAACCCCAATTGCTTCGCGGGCGCCACGGCCACGGCGTTTTTCGGCGCGGACCATAGGGGCGTACCCAGACGGCGTCAATGGCGCGCGGGATCTGCTGTCCTCGCCCGCGAGCCTTGATCGCCACGGCGCATTGGACCAAACTTGCGCCATGGCGAAAGGCTATGCCCTTGCTGTCGTTGCTCAAAATAAAGCTCGTCCGTCGACGGGAGGGTCGTCATCCGCGATTGCCCTGCCCATAAAGGGGAGGGCAGAAGAAAGATACGCCGCGGCCGCCATCGTATGCGCGTCGCTCCTTTTCGCACTGGCGCTTTTCCCTTCCCCTGTCCCTTCCCTTGCCGCCGAAATCGCTCCGGATGATCGTCGTTCCACCTACGCGGACATGAGCCGCGAGACCAAGGCGATGCAGGACGACGATACTGCCAATCCGGGCATGTTAGCGGTGCTCGATGGCGAGGCCCTTTGGAACCGCAAGGCCGGCACCGCCAATCGCTCCTGCGCGGATTGCCACAACGATGCAACGCTCAGCATGAGGGGCGTCGCCGCCCGCTATCCGGCGTTCGACGCCCGGAGCGGCAAGCCGATCGACCTCGAGGAACGCATCAATCTCGAGCGTACCGAACGCCAGAAGGCGCCGCTGTTGCGTATCGAAAGCGACGAACTGCTGGCCCTGTCCGCCTATGTGGCGCTCCAGTCGCGCGGCCAACCGATCGCGACGCCAGACGACGAACGGCTCGCGCCCTTCGAGGCCGCCGGCCGGGATTTCTTCAACAAGCGTCAGGGCCAGCTCAACCTGTCCTGCGCGCTCTGCCATGACGATAATTGGGGCAAGCGGCTCGCTGGCAATATAGTGCCGCAAGGACATCCGACCGGCTATCCGATCTATCGCCTCGAATGGCAAAGCCTCGGCTCGCTGCAACGTCGGCTGCGCAACTGCATATCTGGTATGCGGGCCGAAGTTCCCGACTACGGCGCACCCGAATACGTGAATCTCGAGCTTTTCCTGATGCGGCGCGCCCGCGGCATGCCGATGGAATCGCCTGCCGTGCGGCCTTGATACGTCGCACGATCGAGTCCTCATCCGCGCAGCGCTTTCAAATCCAGCGGCCCGTCATAAAGCGCCTTCGCGCGCGCGCACGCCGGCGCGATGCGAGCCTCCGGCCAGCCCCCATGGCGGGCATTGAGAACGAACTTGTCTTCGATGTCCTGCCGCGTCAGCGGCTCGTGGGCGCCGCCGCGCATATGGGGCTGGCGTTCCTCGATGACGCTGCCGTCCCGCATCACGGCTCGGATATGGCCGGTGAAATTGTTCGGATACGGATTGTCCGGATCGATGACGTAGCGGACCTTGGCGGCAACCGCGAGCACCGCAGGGTCCTTCACGGCCGCATCGGTGAAATCGCCAAGCCCCACATTGCCGCGCACGAAGCCGGCCGCGATGCAATAAGGTGTCGAGAATTTCCCGCCATAGCCATTGGATGGACGCTGCTTGTCGGCGAGCGGCTCCCATAGGCGGTGCACCGTCCCCTCGCCCACCTCGCAAACCAGCTCCTTGATAGCGTTGGGATCAATGCGTCGCGCCGCAAGCCTGCGGGCGCAGTCGATGTAGGGATGCGTCATGGTCCCGCACGGGTACGGCTTGAAAGCGAGCGTCTCGGTGACCCACCGCTCGCCGAAATCGCCGATGAGCGCCTCGAAATTGCCCTTGGTGGTGTGGGCGAAGCCGTGGAAAAAGCCGTGCGTGCCTTCGAACACGGTACGCGGGCCGACAAAGCCATGCTTTGCCAAGAGGGCGGCGCGCACCCCTGATTGAGCGGCCCAGCCGGCATGCATTCGCTTGGTCCACGCAC
>Ga0257158_1000050_pt1 | contig 10503 bp, 5 predicted proteins | sample NL03A_FD_185992 | JGI IMG/M metagenome (GOLD analysis project Ga0257158, IMG submission 185992) | Soil microbial communities from H.J. Andrews Experimental Forest, Oregon, United States - NL-03-A | ecosystem: Environmental > Terrestrial > Soil > Temperate forest > Bulk soil | place: USA: Oregon...
GAGGCCCCACAGCGCCATCAGTGGAATGCCGAGCCAGAACAACGGCCCGGTCGGCGCGAGACCGAACACCGCAAAGCCCGCGACGCCGAACGCAAGCCCGACAATGAGCGCCCTGCGCTCGCCGAACTGCTTGACGGCTGGCCCGATGACACCGCCCTGCACCACGATCGCGGCGACGCCGACGCCCGCCATGGTGAGGCCGACGGTGCGCTCGGTCCAGCCATAGCGATACATCATGTAGAGCACACCGACGCTCGGCAGCGCCGCATGGGCGAGATTGCCGAGGAAGTTGACGCTCGCAAGCCCGATCAGCGGCGCCTGCGAGCGCAACAGCGCGAGTGCGCCGACCGGATTGGCGCGCCGCCACACGAACGGGGCGCGGCGCTCGGGCGGCAGCGATTCCGGCAAAACGAAGAAGCCGTAAAGCGCGTTGACAAGACTGAGGCCTGCCGCGATCCAGAACGGCAGCCGCGGATCGATCGCACCGGTGAGCCCGCCCAGCGCCGGGCCGAGCACGAAGCCGATCCCGAAACCGGCGCCAAGCAGGCCGAAACGCGCCGCCCGTTCTCCCGGCGGCGTCACGTCGGCCACATAGGCGTAGGAGGTCGAAATGCTCGCCGCCGTGATTCCGGAGATCACGCGGCCGAGGAACAGCCAATAGAGCGACGGCGCGAGCGCCATCACGACATAGTCGAGGCCGAGGCCGACATTGGAGATCAGGATGACGGGCCGCCGCCCGAACCGATCCGACAGCGCCCCCTGGATCGGCGAGAACGCGAACTGCATCAGCGCCCACACTGTGCCGAACAGGCCGTAGACGCGCGCGCCCTCGGCGACATCGCCACCGACGAAATCGACCACGAGCTTCGGCAAGACCGGAATGATGATGCCGATCGCCAGCATGTCGAGCACGACGGTGACGAACACGAAGACGAACGCGGCGCGCCGCTTGGGGCGGTCAATGGTGGCACGCCGGTCACGGGCGGCTTGTTGATCGAGTTGCAAGTACACCGCCTCGCCGGCTAGCACGGCATTTCCAGGTTCGAACCAGTCAAGCGAGTTGCAGCGGCAGCATTGGCCCCTGATCCTCGAATTCCCTGGTGGCAAGAGATTTAGCAGGGACCTTTTTTAGAATCGATGCAGATTCAGCGGGATCGGGATCAGCTCACGCGGCATTTCCAACGGCTTGCAGAAAAATTCCCTGCGCTTGCGGGCAGGGAATTTTTCCAAAGGGGGCAGGGAACTATCCGTTGGAGCAGGGAACCTCACCTGATTGGTTTCACGGAATCGATCTGCCGATCTAACGAAGGCGCTTCGCAACGATCGGAATCCACAGAAGCGACCGCACACACACGGCGCGTGACGAGAAGCACTAATCGCCACCGAAGCTCCCCGCCGCACGGGCGGGGAGGGAGTTTTGTTCTTGAGCTGTGGCCTACCAACAAATGGTCCGCATGCCCACGACCAAGATCGATGCGTCTCGTCTCAGCCCCATAAATGTGCGAGATGGTCGGCCCCAGGCGACGCAACGCCGACATGACTGTGGCTGTCATCCGGTCCCGGCAACGCGGGAGTTCCGCCGCTCGGTTGCCCCGCAGCACCTGACAACAGATCGGTCAACAACGTTGCCGCGCCATTGTTGTGGACGCCGGCGGCCTGGGCCACCGCCGAGAGGTCGGCAAAGACCGCCGAAAGGCTGTTTTGGCCGCCCCCCTGGAGAAGAGTTATAAGGTCAGCCACCAAGTGGCCTGGATCGCCTGCAGGCGGATTGCCGCCTGGGTCCGCTGCGGGCGGGTTACCGGCCTGACCCTGTGCAGGCGGGTTACCGCCTTGGTCCGCTGCGGGCGGGTTACCGGCCTGACCCTGTGCAGGCGGATTGCCGCCTTGGTCCCCTGCGGGCGGGTTACCGGCTTGACCCTGTGCGGGCGGGTTACCGGCTTGACCCTGTGCAGGCGGATTGCCACCTTGGTCCCCCGCGGGCGGATTGCCGCTCGCCGGGGCCACGGCTGTCGCCTGCGCCGCCGACACCACATCCCCATAGGTCCCACCATCCGCCATGAGGTTGTTGCCCGCCACGTCAGAAGCGTTCGTTGAGAGCTGCTGTGCCGCTGCGGCAACTTCCCCGGCATTGTGCGTCTGCAATCCCTCGATCAGCGCATTCGCCGCCGTGCCCGCCGTGCCGTCCGCCCGCAATTCGTTCCAGAAGCGCGCCGAATACAGGCCGCCTTGAGACTGATCGAAGGCGTTCGAATTGGTCTCGAAGGTCTGTATTTGCTGGACCAGTCCGGCAATGTCACCCTGGAAGCCATTATTCGCGAGCGTGACCGCCATCTGCCCGAGATGGTTACTGTCTTGGATAAATTGAGTAAGAAAGGTCGTTTGGTCTGCATTGTCATGGAACGGTGCCGGGGGGGTGTTCAAGGCCGGGAGAGGCGTCGGGTTAAACAGCGCTTGAACACCGGGGTCGCCTTGAGCGATGTCAATAATGTCCCGATGGATATCATTGATCGCACGGCCAACAAATTGTCCGAGATTTGTTCCCAATACCAGCGTGCCCGTTGGAGAGTTCGCGTTCTCGATGGACGCAATCTCCTCATTGAGCTGATTGATGATGACGTGCGTGTGCAGGTCAGCAAGGTTATTAATCTGGGGATCTGCCGCGCTCAACATCTGCTGTACGCCGACAAGGTCCGAGACGATCAAGTTGACTTGATCCGGGCCGACGCCGCCAATTTCACGCGTCGTTGCGTCGTTGAATAAATCCGTTGCTGTCAGAGCCATTTACTTCTTCCTTCTCTTTACCATTGCTGGCGATACTGAATACGCTATCGTTACCCGATCGCGTTACGGAACGGCGTCGACGCGCGGACCAAGTCTGCTCAGTCAAGTCTGCTCAGTATTGTTATTGTTCTGTCGCCCGCAGGGGCTTTTCGAGGATAATGCCGCGCCGGCTCTGGTGAGCATTCAATGCGTTGAGTTCTTGACGATGGCCATGGTTCAATCTCCCCGTTTATGAAACGCGATCCGGAGGTAATCAGAACGCAACTGCGTTACGGCTAATTCGCCCTCGAGTAGAGGAGGACCGATGCCGCACCGAGTTATTGCAACAGGCTCCCCCTCCTGACTTCAATTGCACCGCTGCTTTCGTGGCACTGTGCATTTTCAATCGCAATGCGACAAGAACGCGAGCCGCTCCGTTCGAATAGGTGATCATATCGGGGTTAATTAGAGGCGGGCCCGCTGCATGACTGAGACAATTTCACTTGTGACGCGCGTCGACCTGCGGTGGGTAATTTGTGCGTGCGGCCTTCCACGTGCTCTATTTGCCAAGCGTCGCATTATTGACCAAGTCGTAGATGCCAATAAGGTTTCGCTTTGAGTTCGACATTAAGCTGGCTTGTCGAATGTGATCGATGCGTTCATACGCGAGGAAGAGTTGCGATATCGACGCCAAAGCAGCTGGATTTGGTGGCCTGCGCGCCGCAGTGTTGTCCGAGGGACACAGAAATGGATCTGAGATTCGATCTGAATTCGGATGATCCGGTCACTATGGGACTACGGGCGAGCGCGAAACAATTGTTGGGCGTGGCGGCGTTCAGCGGAGTCGTCAATCTGCTCACATTGTCGGGTTCTTTGTACATGTTGCAGGTATACGATCGCGTGATCCCCAGCCGCAATGTGGCGACGCTGGTCGGCCTTTCCCTTATCGTGCTGTTTGCATACGTATTGCAGGGCTATTTTGATGCACTGCGTACCCGTATGCTGGCGCGTATCGGCACGCTGTTCGATGCAGGATTGCAAAAGCCCATCTACCTGGCGCTCGCCATTCTTCCGCTCAAAGGAGCCCGGCCCGTTCTGGCGCAACAGCCCTTGCGCGATCTGGATCAAGTGCGGACGTTCCTTTCCGGCATCGGTCCGACGGCGTTTCTCGACATGCCGTGGATACCGATCTTTCTCGTCGCCCTTTACATCTTTCACCCCGCGATCGGAGTTGCCGCGACGCTCGGCGCGGCTGCGATCATTGCGGTGACCCTTGCGACCGAGCGCCGAGCACGTGGTCCCGCCAGGGCGGCCATGGAGACGAGCGCGCATCGGCAGGTGCTGGCGGACGCAACACGGCAGAACGCCGACGTAATTCGTGCGCTCGGAATGACCGATCGCTTCACCGAACGATGGTTGCGCGGCAATGACCGTTTTCTCGAGATCAATATCCGGACCATGGATACCCACGCCAATCTGGGATCGGGCGCGAAAGTCCTGCGATATGTGCTGCAATCATCAATGCTGGGGATCGGCGCCTATCTTGTAGTGATCGAGCAGGCCTCAGGTGGAATCATGATCGCTTCATCGATCATGATGGGCCGCGCCCTTGCCCCGATCGAGGTGGCGTTGAGCACTTGGAAGCAACTCGTCGCGGCACGGCAGGGCATCATCAGGTTGCGCGAAATCATCAAAGCTACAGCGCAGCCACGAACTCCAGCGGTTGCTCTTCCGCGCCCGCGTCACAGGTTGATGGTTCGCGATCTTACGGTATTTGCTCCAGGCACCGACCGGTCGATCGTTTCAAACATTTCGTTCTCGCTCGAAGCCGGGATGGGATTGGCGCTGCTTGGTCCGAGCGCTTCGGGAAAGTCATCGCTCGCGCGCACCCTGGTGGGGATCTGGCCCGCGGCGAGCGGTGCCGTGCGACTCGACGGCGCTGCTCTCGAGCAATGGCATTGCGATGATCTGGGCCGTCACCTCGGATATTTGCCGCAGAATGTCGCGCTGTTCGACGGTACCGTCGCGGATAACATTGCGCGGTTCGACTCTCTCGCCTCCTCGGACTCGATCCTCGAGGCGGCACATGTCGCGGGCGCGCATGAGATGATCCTGCGACTTCCCCAGGGATATGCGACTCAGATCGGTGAAGGCGGAACCTCACTGTCCTCCGGTCAGCGGCAGAGAATTGGTCTGGCGCGGGCCGTGTTCGGCAATCCGTTCCTGGTGGTGCTCGACGAGCCAGACGCCAATCTCGATGCCGACGGCGAAAAAGCCTTGGCGCGGACTATCGTCGCCCTGCGAACAGCCGGACGAATTCCGATTGTCGTATCGCATCGTGCAGGGGTCTTGGCGGCACTAAACATGGCGATGCTGCTTTATGGCGGAAGAATGATCGCTTTCGGCACCCGGGATCAGATTTTCGAACAAGTCGCGCGGGCGTCGGGGCAACCGGTGCCGGTTGCCCCTGGGCGCGACGGGGCCGCAGCCGCGGCGGCAAAGAGCGACCAGTTATCCCGAGAGGGTCATGCGACCGCACAGCATTCGATCTAACAACCGCGTGCAATCGAGCGGCCGTATTCGAGGCTATGCTGGCCGGCGGCCTGAAACCGGCGATTCCGCCGTCATGGACGCTGGCGCGCCAGCCCGTCCTGAAGTTCATAGGGAAATCCTCACGGATAGTTCGAGTAACAGGTATGATAGCATCGCAGTGGTCGTCGGCAGAAAATCCGCTCCGCGAGGTCATGGCAAATCCCGCCCGCGAAGTTACGGCCTACGGATTTCGGATATTCATTTAGGCATAAGCCAGGCGATGCACCGCACGGCCGCCGGCAGTTTCCCACTTCTGAAACGCGCCGGCGATTTTTTTTTCAACCGCGGCGATGGCAGGGGCTCGGATCAAGCTGATAGCGCCGGTTTGACAGCGTACATCCTGCGATCATTCGAAAGCGAGCGCAGGGCCGGTCGGCGGGTGCTTGCGGTGGCGCTGCTCGTCGGGGGAGGCTGGGCGAGCTTGGTGCCGCTTTCGGGAGCGGTCGTTATCCCCGGTGCTGTCATTGCTGAATCGAATATCAAAAAAATTCAGCATCCGACTGGCGGCATCATCGCCAGCATTTCGGTGCGCGATGGAATGCATGTACGGGAGGGTGACATTCTCGCCAAGCTGGATGACACGCAGGTACGCGCGAATTTCCAGGTGGTCACCACACAGCTTGACGAGATAAGGGCAAGAATTTCGAGGCTCACGGCTGAGCGCGATGGTCGCGACGAGCGGCCTTTGCTTCGCAACGTAGCCTTCCCAAATCGCGAGGACGACAAAGCGGAGCTGTTGACAACGGAAAACTCCCTCTTCAAGGCCAGGGCCGATGCACGCAAGAGTCAAAAGGAGCTGCTGCGCAACCGAATCGACCAGCTCAACGAAGAGATCACCGGCCTGGATGCGCAAATCAAGTCGAAACAGACCCAGTTCGAGCTGATTGGTCAGGAGCTCGAAGGAATCCAGGCCCTCTACGACAAGCATCTCACTCCGTTGACGCGGCTGACGTCACTGCAGCGCGAGGCCGCCCGGCTTGACGGCGAACGGGGGCAATTGGTTTCCGCCATCGCAGAAACACGCGCGAAGATCAGTGAATCCGAACTGCAACTGGTGAAGTTGGATCAGGATTTCCGCGCCGACGTCGTGAAAGATCTTCGCGAGGCCCAAGACAAGGAAGCTGAATTGGCCGAGCGGGTAGTGGCCGCGCGGGATCAATTGAATCATATCGATCTGCGCGCTCCGACAGCCGGCGCCATTCACCAACTGTCCGTTCACACGATTGGCGGCGTCGTTGGGCCCGCCGAGGTCATTATGGTCATCGTTCCGGAATCGGACGAGTTGCAGATCGATGCGCGACTTCCGGCGAACGAAATTGATCAGCTATATAAGGGCCAAAGTACTCTGGTCCGTTTTTCGGCGTTCAACCAGCGAACGACACCTGAATTCCGTGGCATCGTCTCACATGTTTCGGCGGACATAACCCGCGACACGAAATCCGATACCAGCTACTACACGGTGCGAATCAGTTTGCCAGGCGATGAGCTGGCACGTCTAAGCGGACTGCAGCTCATTTCCGGAATGCCGGCCGAAGTCTTTATTCAGACCGAGAGCCGCACCATGATGAGTTACCTTTTCAAGCCCATTAATGATCAGCTACACCGCATGTTCCGCGAACGCTGAGGCTTTCGGGAAACGAGACGGCGGCGAACGGCGGCGGACGACATCTCCGGCGGCCGGATAATGTTTCACGCCATTGAGCCAATCGAGCGCGCGTGACAGCGCGTTCCCTTTGGCGTCTTGAGGGACGAACGGATCGCAATAGCATGGGGCGCCGGCTGCAGCGGCCATTCGACTCACAACCTCCACAAGCCGCGGCGGTCCACATGCGTGGACCGTATCTTCTGCCGACAGCTCGGGAATGTGATCGGCGACGCTTCCGGTGCGGATGATGGTGGTGAATTTCTGCGGCGTTTCAACAACCGGGATGATCGTCACGTTCGGGTAACGCGCCAGCACGCAAAGTGCATTGATCATATACAGGGAGTCGATGGTGCGGGCGCCGACCACCATGACAACATGGCGGCGCTGATGCTCCTGGATCGCGGCAACCGCAATCGACCAGATCGGCGCAAATCCAGTGCCGCTTGCGACGAGCACCAGCCGGTTGACGGACGCTGGACGCAGGAACGCCGAGCCGAATGGCCCCTGGACTTTCACCCGGTGCCCCTCGCGGATGCCGCTACCAATGGCGGCAGATACCCGACCGCGGCGAATACGCCGCACTTGCAAATGCAGAAATTCCCTTTCCGCGAAATCGTCCATCGAGGCGGTCGGGCTGTAGCAACGCATCGGGTAACCTCGAAACTGCACCCGCAGATACTGTCCCGGCAGATACATGATCGGTTGCTGGGGCTCGATATTGATCTCGACAACGTCCGGTGCACGCTTTTTGATTGCGCTCACTTGGCCCGCCACCGTCTGGACTTCCGGCAAGGCCTCGATTTCAAGCTGCAGGTCCGAGATGATCCGACTTTGGCACGCCCGCGTCGCGCCCGGCTCACCGCATTCCCCGCCAATGGTCATTCCATCGAGGACGCGCACGCGGCAGGTACCACAATGCCCTGAGCGACAATCATATGGGATGTCGACTCCGTTTATCAGCGCCGCGTCGAGTAGAACGTCGCCGCGGGAGGCGAAGAACACCTGGTCATCGATCGTTACACGGCAACTTTTCCGCATTATTGTTCCACCTCCAGCAATATGGGGCGCAGGTGCCGCGTGTGATGGATCTGCGCGTGATCAAAGGCGGCGAGCCGCATATAGGTTCCCGTCATGATCGGAACCGCACCGGTATGGTCGCCCTTGAGGCTCCGGCTGGCCTCAAGCATCCACCGGCCGGCAGCCCATCGGGCCGCGCCACGCACTTCGCCGACGGTTTCGTCCGGCGGCCCTACGACGATGAGCCCCGGAATAATGACGCCTACCGGAATCTGGTTGTCGCGCTCAAGCGAGTACGGCTCCGATTCGGCCTCGGTCATCCACCATCTCGCGCCGTCACTCTCGCTGTGATTCGGGTCAAGATCGATACGCCCAAGCGCCTCCGATGTCGTCTTCCAGCTTTTCGGCAATCGGCGCGGTTGAACGGCCCGACGGTACCCGCCAAGGGGCTGCGTTTCGAAATTCGTCTCATAAACTTTCGCCGCACGCGGGTCCGCAATGAATCCGCCGCGATACGCACTGAGACCTTCGGACTGCGCCGGCGTCGGCTCGACGGGCAGCCCGAAGCGGTCCTGGTCGATCCACCCGTATTGTCCACTGCTGGAAGCCTTCCATTGCCACACCTCGACCGATGCATTGGCGTCGCCGGTGTAGTGCAGGCCGCGGCCCGACAGCGTCGCCGGTTTATCCGGAAGCGGCGTCGGGCCCACATGAAATGTGCGATCCCCCGGCACGGTGACGTCGAGTTGCGTCAGCAAGACGGCAAACTTATCCTCGTAATATTCATGTGCATCGGCCACGTCGTAGCGATCTTGAAGAACGTGCCAACCATCTTCGCTCTTGATCATCGGCAGATGCTTGAGTGAGCGCGTGGGATCGTCCCAAGTGAAGCAGAAATAAACACGTTCGCCATCGTGCACGGCACGTACATCAATCTTCGTTTCGCCTTTGCCATCAAAATTTCCGCCGAACGCCGTCCATACCGTAAGCGGCTTGACCGTCAGCCAGATTACGTCCGACGCATCGCCGTCGAGGATCGGCAACTCAGTTGTCGCAATCTTTCGAATATACAGCCGATCTTGAGCTGCCCAGTCCAACGGCAGCACGAACCCGATGGTGACGATCGCGGCGGCGAGCGCGACCACAAGTGGATTGGCTTGAACGGTACTTCGCGTGTTTCGTGGCCGGGGATGGCCTCTCAGACCATCGCGAATGTGGACTTGTGGACGATCGGATTCCGGTGGCTTTTGGTCCCGGCGGAAAGGCCTCGTTTGATCCCTTTTTGCATCAGCAATTTGGCTGTTGAGCTGCGCCACCAATTCCAGCGGATCGAACGGCGGTGCGGCAGAAGCAAGGCCGCTCGGACGAAAAATGCGCACAAGTTGTGTAAAGCCGCCAATTGCCCACTGCGTTGCAATGTGCGCCGGCACAAAGCCAAGAATGATCCATGTGCCCAACAGATGGATCCGCACCACAACGTCACTCGCCTGACCCAAATAGAGTTGGGCTCCGGTGATGAATTCGGCCACCATCGCGGAAAAGAAAATCCAGTAAAGCAGAACGTTGATGGCGCTCCATCGCGCTTGACCCGTCCTGAGCAAGCCGGCCATGCGCACGTGATCAATTTGAACACGGCAAGCCAATCGGCCACTGATGAGATAGGCGACATAGGCGGCAGCAAGCGCACAAAGAATAAGCGCTGCCGGCAAATGGCCGGTCCATACAACGCGTTTGGGCAACAGGCGATCGAAGACGAGCAGCCATGCATGCTCGGGTTCGTCAGCTGCGATTCTCAATCCAGTGGCGATCGACGTCGTCAACGTAATGGCGAGCAGCCAATGAAGCAAAATCGTACCGACATCCGTCCGCCTCCGAATAGCGAGCCGGCGCATTCAGAGTTCCCCTGCTTAGAGCGGTTGCAGCCACATCCCCCGGCCCCGCTGCGCCGCTACATCAGTTTCACGTTTGACGTTCAGTTGACCGCCAGCGATCGGATGGCATTTTGCGGCATTTGATGTAATGGAGTTCTTGCACGCCCCTCACCCCCTTTCTGGCAAGCTAAGTGAATTCCCCCAAGCCGCCGCTTGACTATCTATTAAACTTCAATGCGGCGATTTGCTGATGAGAATGCATCCGAACAAGCGCCTGACCCGGGACAAAGATGGGCGCGCTCACGCAACCTCTGTGGCGACAACCGAACGCTGCGATCATGTCGGCCCAGCGGCTAACAAGGCAATTGCCGGGGCGGTGCGCGCCGGCGGCGTGAGCGCCCATAGCCTGCCGGGGAATCGGTCCCTTAAAAAAATCATAAAACTACCAATTATGTGTTGCCATCCTGGCAAACCAGCGCTACTCGACTCGATAAGGGGAGGGGTGCGCATGGAGCCATCGGACTTTAGGAAATTTGCGGAAGAGTGCCTCCGCTTGGCGGATCAAGTCCAATCAGTCGAGGATAAATCCGCGTTGCTCAGCATGGCGGAAGCCTGGAT
>Ga0257158_1000051_pt1 | contig 10333 bp, 16 predicted proteins | sample NL03A_FD_185992 | JGI IMG/M metagenome (GOLD analysis project Ga0257158, IMG submission 185992) | Soil microbial communities from H.J. Andrews Experimental Forest, Oregon, United States - NL-03-A | ecosystem: Environmental > Terrestrial > Soil > Temperate forest > Bulk soil | place: USA: Oregon...
CGGCTATCATCCTGCTCAACTGAGGACAGGCCCTAGTTCAGCGGCGGCATTGGGCGATAGGCTTAGAACTGCTGGACCGTCGGCCGTCTCAACTTCTATTCGGAAAGGAATGGTGGTTGTGGGACCCGTTGGAGAAAGCCCGACGCCAGTCATTGGACCCACCCTCGAAATGAATGCGAGATCGCGCATGGTTTTCGCTCCTGATTCGGTTTGCACCTATCAGGATATCGAAAAAGCGGGGCGGCTGTTATGGCCGCCCCGCTTTCTTGCGCCACCGCAAGAAGCGCCTCACCTGTCGGTCAAACTTTGGCGCTGTGAGACGGCCGGTAGGTTAACCGCTTGCATCGGCGCCCTTTATGATACCGCAGGCGGGAGCGTACCGTGACTGAGGGCGCGAGCCGCTATCGTGGTGATGGAGCGTACTGCGGAATCGTAGGCCATCGCGTTTTCAGCTACAGCGGCGTGACGTAGGCTCCCACATCATAGCCCACGGCGAAGCTATATTGCCCATCTTCATCGACCGTGGCGCGCCCGAATAGATTCGAATTCCGCTCCGGATCGTAGCACGGCGGAAAGTCGGCGCTCGCACGCACCGCCACCGCGCTGCCATTTGTCGCAAAGTACGGCCAGCCGGTTTTGCTTGCACATGCGACGCGGTCCGGCCTTCAATGCGCCCACAAGGTACTGGGTTTGAACGAGGGGAGGAGACCAATGGCAGCCTCAATCCGGCGTGGCGCGGCCCGCATCCCTCTCGCCATTATCGCACTCATGGCGTTGACCCCGGCATCGCGCTCCCAGGACACGTTTCCGTCGAAGCCGGTGCATCTCCTGGTGCCCTTCCCGCCCGGCGGCGCCGTCGACATCATTGCGCGCACCCTCGCCGATGAGCTCGGCAAGCGCTGGCCGGTAAACATCATCATCGAGAACCGCCCGGGCGCCGGTGGCACCATCGCGGCGGACGTAGCCGCGAAGGCGCCGCCCGACGGTTATACCATCGTCATCGTGGCAAGCGGTCACGCCATCGTGCCGTTCCTCTATCCCAAGCTGCCCTATGACGTGTTCTCGGATTTCACCCCGATCACGCTGCTCGGCAACTCGCCCAACCTCGCACTGGTGCGCGCCGATTCGCCGATCAAAACGCTCGCCGACCTCATCGCGGCGGCGCGCGCAAAGCCCGGCCAGCTCAGCTACGGCCATGCTGGCAATGGCACCTCGCCGCATCTCGCCGGCGAACTGTTGAAAGTGACCGCCAAGATCGACATCATTGCGGTCCCCTACAAGGGCGGCGCGCCGGCGCTCAACGATCTGCTCGGCGGTCACATTCCGCTTACCTTCAACAACGTGCCGGAGTCGATCGCGATGATTCAGTCCGCAGCGCTGCGGCCGCTCGCCGTGACCACGGCAAAGCGTACGCCGATCCTGCCGGACGTGCCGACCATCGATGAGTCCGGCCTCAAGGGTTACGACACCGGCGTGTGGTGGGTGCTGCTGGCCCCGGCCGGCCTGGCGCCCGACGTCAAGGCGAAGCTCTATCGCGACAGTGCTGAAGCCATGAAGGCGCCTGCCGTCAAGGAACGTTTCCAAACCCTCGGCGCGACGCCGATCGGCGGCACGCCCGAAGAGGTTGCCGCCCTCATCCACACCGACTACGAGAAGTGGGGACCAATCATCAAGGCCGCCGGGATTGTGGCCGAGTGATAAGCGTAATCTAGTGCCGCGTGAAATTACCACCTTCGATGATGACCGTGGGTTTCCGTGTTCGTGCTCTCCACTGGACTTGATTATTGCTCCGCTTCGGCCATGTTCAGTCTGTCGCAATCGTCGCAAGAGGTCTGATGATGTACGGATTGTTCGGTCGCAGCTCAATTCGCGAGTTGATGCCCGAGGAAGTGGCCGAAGGACTCGCTGCCGACAAGATCATGCTGATCGATGTGCGCGAGCCTAACGAAACGGCGCGTGAACGCATCACTGGCGCGCTGCTGGCGCCGCTGTCACAATTCGACCCGGTCGATCTGCCGGACCCGCAAGGCCGCATGGTGGTGTTCACCTGCGCGTCCGGCGTTCGTTCCATCAAAGCGGCCGAGGTCGCCCAGGCGGCTGGATTCGCCTACGACGCTCATCTCGCCGGCGGTATAAAGTCCTGGAAGGCCGCCGGGTTGCCTGTAGAGACGTGATCCGGTCAATCCGGAGCCCTCGCGATCGACATTCGCAAGTCCCGTCGCAAGTCCAGTTGGCGCGGACGCTGGATTCATGCAATCCTCGATCACCGTCCGACAAATCAACAAGAGGAGCAGTCAATGCGGATATCGGCTTCCGTCGCCCTGGTGCTGACGACCGCGGTGGCGTTCGCGCCACGACCGGCAACAGCGGCCTATAATCTGCCGTGGTGCGCTCAATATTACGACAGCAACATTACGTCGTGCGCCTTCACAAGCTATCAGCAGTGCATGGCAACGATCAGCGGCATCGGCGGCTTGTGCATACAAAACTTCCGCTATGCATCCCATCCGCCTTATGCGGAGCCGCGGCGGGCAAAACCGCGACGCGATTCAAGTTATCACTGAAGGTGGCCGGTCGCTGCCGGCCCAGTGGAGAATGTGGATGCGCCGACCTTATCTTGTGGCGCCGTTGGCACTCGCCGCCGCGGCGCTCGCCGGCGTCGACGCGCCGGCGCAGCGCGAGCGCTTCGTCAACGTCTACAACTGGTCGGACTATGTCGAGCCCACCATACTGGATGCCTTCACAAAGGAAACCGATATTCGGGTGCGTTACGATACCTTTGATTCCAACGACACGCTGGAAACCAAACTATTGGCCGGCAAGTCCGGCTATGACGTAGTGGTGCCGACCGCGTATTTCCTCGAGCGGCAGATCAAGGCCGGAGTGTTTCAGAGGCTCGATAAGCCGAAGTTGCCGCACCTCGGTGCGGTGTGGCCCGCAATTGCCAAGCACCTCGCCGCCTACGATCCCGGCAACCAATACGCCGTCAACTACATGTGGGGCACGGTCGGCATCGGCTACAACGTAAAGAAGGCGCGGGAGATTCTCGGGCCCGCCAGCGAAATCGACAGTTGGAATATCGTGTTTGGTCCCGGCGCATTGGCGAAATTCAAGGACTGCGGCGTCCACATGCTGGATTCGTCCGACGACATTCTGCCCGCGGCGCTGCACTTTCTCCGTCGCGACCCCAATTCGACCGATCCGGCAGACCTCGAAAAGGCCGCCGACCTCGTCGCCAAGGTGCGCCCCGCGGTGCGTAAGTTCCATTCCTCGGAATATCTCAACGCGCTCGCGAGTGGCGAGATCTGCTTGGTCGTGGGCTGGTCGGGTGACGTGAAGCAGGCGCAGAAGCGCGCCGCGGAGGCGAAGAACGGTGTCGAAATCGGCTACGCGGTGCCGAAGGAAGGCGCCCAGATGTTCTTCGACAACCTTGCCATTCCGAAGGACTCCCGCAATGCCGCGGATGCGCACGCATTTATCGATTACCTGCTGCGGCCCGAAGTGGCGGCGAAGAACACCAACTTCCTGTCCTACGCCAACGGCAATCTCGCCAGCCAATCCTTGATCGATCCCGCGATCCTCAACGACCGCACCATCTATCCGGATGAAGCCACCATGGCGCGGCTCTACACCATCAATGCCCACGACCCCAAAACGACGCGGTTGATGAACCGGCTGTGGACCAAGATCAAGACCGGTAGATGACCCATCCCACCCCGGGGGGAAGCGGGCAAAGACGCGAGTTTTTGAAAGACATCCCTCGTCGCTAGGGCTGCGCGCGGAATTTTGCGTTTTCTCGAAAGAGGCGCGGGCATTGCGGCGCTGATTCGCATCTCCGTACAGATGTAACGCATCGGAGGCGCTACCTTTGATTTTGTTTTCGCACGAAATATCGAGAAACGACGAAACGCGATTGTTTCGTCCGTCCCGGCCGCTTGCGCATATTTTACTCGCACCGACGCAGCATCTCGATTAAGTCGAAGCCTTCGGTGTACAAGGTCCACACAAACGTGCGCTGAGTGTTTGGACGCTCCCGTTACGTTGGCAGCATGAGGCGATGGGTGCGACCAAGTCATGGCGGGACGACGAAATGTATGGTGACAAGAAGCAGGTTGCCGATGCGGCAATCAACGAAGACATCGCGGCTTGCGCGTTGAGGTAGAAAACAAAATCCGCTGAGGGAGGCGATCGTGAAATTTTGGTCTGTGGTCGCCTTGCTTGTTCTCGCTGGGTCGGGTGCACGGGCCGATTGTCCGAACGTTATTACGGCAAAGTCCGGCATTCCGGGCCGCTTCGGCGAATGGACAACGACCTACGATATGAAGAATGGAACATTCGAGGCGCGTCATACTGGAGGCAATATGATTACCGGGAATGTCAGAGGAATGTGTACTGACCAAGCTGTCGTGCTCGAAGAGTTCAATACCAGCAACAATAATGACGGTAAATGCCAATTAAATCGAGATGGCGTAAAACGATTCAGTGGAAAGTGTTTACCGCGAGGTTTCGATATGCGGGTAGTTGGGTTCTAAGTGATTATGCTAATGTGAACGCCACAGACACGATCAGAATGATGCAGACGAGGCTCAGCACGTGAACCACAAAAGCAGGCGCCAATTTCACCGCATAGCTACTTATGAACGCAACGCCCAATGGACCTGCCAGGGCGAGGACCAAACCGAGCGTTGCCGCGTGCCATGATCTCATGGCCAGCGGAATATACGACGGCCAAACAGGCAGCCGGCGCCCGTGATCAGCGCCGCCGTGCCGAGATTCCACACCAGGATCATCACGCTCGCGTCGTGATCGTGGACCAGCGACAGCGCGGTCGCCGTGATGGCCGCGACCGCGAGACCGCCCATCATGGCGACCGCGCCGCCGCGCAGTAGCGCCGCGTGGCGCAGCATCGCGGCAAGTGCGATCGCGAGCGGCACGCCGGTAAGGACGAGCAACGCCAAACATGGTAACTCCTCGCCGAGGCGAATGCCGTCCGGCCCGATGCTGACCCAATCGACGAAACAGCCATAGCCGATGGTGGCGATCCACACGGCCAGCGCCGGCAGCGGCAGCAGGAGCCACCACCGCGAGCGGTCCGGAAGGCTGATGGCGAACGCCGCCATGGCGGCAAGGATGCCGGTGGCGAGCGCCGCCGCAATGCTCGCCGCGAACGTGGGTTCATGGAGGCGCGCCGCCAGATCCGTCCGAACCCCATGCCCGATGGCGACCAGCGCGAGGATAAGGCCCGCAAAGGCGAGCCACAGCCCGGCGCGCACCAGCGGCGGACGCAGCCGCCGCACCGGCGTCGCGCACTCCACCAAGATGTCAATGAGTTCCGGGGTTCGGGTCACGGCGTGTCGCTCGGCTCTCGCAATATTTTTCTCAACGACTTGATGGCCCGATGAGTCGCCACCTTGAGGGCCGACACCGACCGTCCGCTCGCCAGCGCCGCCTCCTTCAAGGACATTTCCTTGAGCTTGAGCAACCTGATGGCCTGGCGCTGGTCGGGCGGAAGGTGCTCGATCGCGGCATGCAGGGCGACCTCATCTGCGGATGTCTCATCAAATCGGAGGTTCGCCGGATGGGGCGAAAAGGTTTCATGTTCGGCCGTCAGTTCGATCTCACGCGACCGGTCGCGCATCTGGCGACGCAGGCGATCGATGATGCGCCGGTTGGCAATTGCGACCAGCCAAGGCCCAAACGGGCGACCTGGATCATAGGTGTGGCGAACGGCGTGAACCGTCAGCAGCACATCCTGCACGGCATCCTCGACATCGCCCGGCGCCTTGAAGCAACGTGCGGCCAGCACGCGCAGATAAGGGGCCATATCCTCAAGCAATGCGCGGTAGGCGCGCCGGTCGCCGTCCTGCGCGCGGGCCATGAGGCCGCTCCAGTCGCGCGCACGGTTTCCATTCCGCTCACCGCCGCCGACACGGGCCGCACCCACGGATGAAGCAACCAGCGTCAGCGACGATCGGCGCCTGCTCGGCCTGGCAAACATTTGGCCGTCTCCCGGTTTCTCCGTTTCACATACTCCACTGGCGGGCATGTCGGTAAAATGAATTTTTGCAATTGACCTGTAACCTTCCGGTCGCCGCGTCGAACCTTCGGCACAGCGTTGCCTCTCCCCTCCCGCTTGCGGGGAGGGGTCGGGGGTGGGCGTCGCGAGAGACCACACGGCAATTACCGAAGTTCGGCAACTCTTCACCCCTTGCGCCGCTCGAACCAATAGTCGAGCGACAACCGTCCCGGCCCCCACGCCATTATTCCAAGCGCCATGGCCGCCCAGGTTACGTGTACTGGCCAGCCGTCCGGCACAGTAAGCTCGACCACGAGTGTCATTACCAAGAGCGCGCTCGCAGCCAGTCGGGTCGCCAGGCCGAGAACAAGGAGGATGGGAAAGAGAATTTCGGCGCAGCCGACGAGGAATGCAGTGGCCTCAGGTGCGGGAAATGAGTACGGACCGCCGGGCAAATGCAGCTTAAACTCCGTGCTGAAAAGGAGGATTGCAACATCGTTCAGCTGCAAGAAACCGTCCCATTTGTTGATACCGGATCGCCAGAACGGAGTGGCGAGGCCGATGCGCAGCACAAATTGGGTGAGAGACGGTTGGGCGATCAATTCAATAATCGCATTCACCCGTTGAACGAATCGCCTGGTCGCTTGCCATACGTTGCGGGTGACTTCCGCCAGCATAGTGTCAGCTTTCCCCGCAAAGGACCGTTGTGAACGCGCTCGCTTCGAGCAGTCCGCGAATGTTGGCGGCGAGATCGAATGACGGACTTTCCGAGAACGCTGCAGAGGCTGCGGCGCCGATAGATTCGCCCGTCATGAGGCGGCTGAGAAAAATCGCACCGCCCGGCGGAAGCCGTCGGACTTCCACTTCCAGGGCGGGCCTTGTCAATAAGGCGTCCTCCGGCTCAACAACCTCGACACGACTGGCCGGGGCGTCGCTCCGACTGGCAGTGAAAATAGTGACCGCCGAAAAACGCGAGCGAATGACCCGCGTCGCCGGATGAGGTTTCAAAACAGTATTGACCAGCCGGTCCGAGGGGATGTCAGCTAACTCGTGCGGCATGAGCGGTTGAACATCGGCTGCATGATATGCGTCCAGCCATGTCCGCTCGATCCGCGCCACATCCGCCAGCCACGGCACCGATTGCGCATATTCGTACCGCTCGATGAAGTCAGGAAAGTCCCGCCCGTAATCGAACAAGAGCGGCGAGGTCGGTGGTGTGGCGCGCACATAGAAGCGCGCCATCGCGCGGAAGAAATCGGCCCCGGTGATCCGCAGCGTCGCCGGAAATGCCGCCGCCAAGGCGTTGATGAGACTGACGGTGACGTTGTTGCGGTAGACGTTGTAGCGCTTCACTGCGGCTTTGGATTTCGGTCCAGCGACCACGGCCGGTGTGGCGACATCGGGATCGAGCAATGCGCGGGCAAAAGCCGGTGCGTAAGAAAGCTCGCCGCACAAACCTCCCTCGCGACCTTCAGGCAGCATGGGCTTTTCCCGGCATCGAACCTTGCACATGGCGATCGATGATCGTTTGCGCAGCGTCCGCCTCCGCTTTGAGCCCGGCCCAGTCCGGAAGGTCGCTGTCCCATTCGATGAGCGTCGGGATGGGTCCGCATTGGCTGATGATGACGTCGAAAAGCTTCCACACGGCGTCAGCGACCGGACGGTCATGGCTATCAATGAGCAGAAGCTCGCCCTCGTCATCCGCCTGTTGGGTATGGCCGGCGAGGTGGATCTCACCGACGTGCTCAAGCGGAAAATCGGCGAGATAGTCGAGCGCGGCAAAGCCATGGTTGGCGGCCGAAACGAACACGTTGTTGATGTCGAGCAACAAGCCGCACCCGGTGCGCCGAACCAACTCCGCGATAAACAACGTTTCGCTCATCGTTGATTCCGGAAAAATGAGATAGGTCGACGGGTTCTCGAGCAAGAGCTGACGGCCGAGCGCCTCTTGCACTTGCTCTATATGATCGGCGACACGAGCGAGCGTCGCCGCCGTGTAGGGGAGCGGTAGCAAATCGTTGAAATAGGTCGCGCCGTGGGTCGACCAGGCCAGATGCTCCGAAACCAGCGCCGGCGCGTAGCGGTCGACGAGGGCCTTGAACCGCTGAAGATGCGTTTTATCGAGCGGCTGCGGGCCGCCGATCGACGTGCAAACTCCGTGGAGCGAAACAGGGTAGTCTTGGCGGATTTGGCTAAGCGCCGCATGGGGTGGACCGCCAGCGCCCATGTAGTTTTCGGCGTGGACTTCAAAGAAGCGATCTCGCTTCCGGTCGGCCAGGATCGCCTGCAAATGTTCGTGCTTGAAGCTCGTGCCAACACGGTCCGCAATGGAATGAGCCGGAAAGCGGAATGCTGCCGACGCTTGCGCGCCCGGGCGCGTCGCCAATCTTTTCATCGCATCTCCCCTTTCCGGCCCGCCGCTCTGCCTATGATCGAAGGTCGCGACTCAAATTGGTGTCGGCGAACCGTGCTTACCGCCGGGCACCACGATCGAGGTGCAGGTGCCGCCCTGCACAAACTTCCAGGCGTTTCCCTGGAAATCGACAGTTGAGGTGCCCTGGCAGGTCGTACCCGGCCCGGCAGCGCAGTCATTCTGGCCCTTCAAAGCGACACCATAGCATTTTTGCTTCCCTGCAGCCGTCGCCGCGTCTGCTTCGGCTTTCGTCAGCGGCGCGGCAGTTGCCAAGGACGCAAGCGCAGTTGCAACAGCGCCGGCGAGAACCGCCGCGCCAACGGTACACTTAGACATGTTGTCTTTCTCCTATCGGGTTGAAGAGTGCGCCGTTCCTTGGTCGCACCAATGTTAATTCGCCCAGGAAGGCAATATGTTTCATCTCGTAGCCACACAATTTCGTGATCGGGTCGCTTCAGCCGACTCGACCGTGCGTCGACCCCACGTCGACCCCTTGCGGAAATCGACCAGGGGCGACAAGATCGCCACGCTCGTGCTGTTCGGCATGACGACCGTGATCGAGATTTTCGTTTATCCGCAGGCATGGCCGACCCACATCCAGTGGGCGGCCATGCTGCTGGTGCTGCTCTGCCGCGGCGCCGGCAAGCTGTCGCTCGATCACGTCGTGTGGCGGCACATCCGCCATCTGCGCGGCGAAGATGCTCCTGCCGCTTGAAGGCGAGCAGTGGCGAGATGCAGGTTCATCCATCAACCGGAAACAAGGAGGAAATTCCCCATGCTGTCACGTCGTTCGGTTCTCTTGGCCACAATCGCCGCAAGCGCCGCGGCCGTAGCGCCAGCATCCGCAGCAGGTCCGCAGCCCTTCGATGACGCGGCCTTCGCGCAGGCCCAGAAGGCCAGCAAGCCGATCTTCGTCGCCATCCATGCTTCATGGTGCCCGATCTGCAAGGCGCAGAAGCCGATCCTCGCCGAGCTGATGGCCGATTCCAGGTTCAAGGATCTCGCTTATTTCACGATCGATTTCGACAGCCAGAAGGATCTGGTTCGGCGTTTCGGAGCACGGATGCAATCCACACTGATCTCCTTCAAGGGCGCGACCGAACAAGGCCGATCGGTCGGAGACTCTAACCGCGATTCGATTGCAGCGCTGCTGAACAAGACCCTGTGAAGGGCCTGAACGGATGACCCTCGGGAGCCTTGTGCTTGCACTCGTGGCGGGCATGCTGTCGGTATTGTCGCCCTGCGTGCTGCCTATTCTCCCGATCGTCCTTGGCGCGGCAGCATCGGAGCGAAAATGGGGGCCGGTGGCGCTGGCGATCGGGCTTTCCCTATCGTTCGTTGCCATCGGGATGTTAGTGGCGACCTTAGGCTATGCGATCGGCCTGGACGCCGACCTGTTTCGCTACGTGGCGGCCGTTCTGATCGTCGGCATCGGGCTGGTCCTGATGCTTCCGGGATTTCAAGCTCAACTCGCTGTTGCGAGCGGTCCGATCGCAAATTGGACCGACACGCGCTTTGGCAGCATCCGCAATGGAGCATCGGGCCAGTTCTGGGTCGGCGTATTGCTCGGCGCGGTTTGGAGCCCCTGTGTCGGCCCGACGCTGGGCGCTGCTTCGCTGCTGGCAGCGCAGGGCCGTGACCTCGGTCAGGTCAGCATCATCATGTTCGCATTTGGACTCGGCGCGGCGTTCCCGCTACTCGCGCTCGGCCTGTTGTCACGCGAAGCCATGTTGCGCTGGCGTCATCGGCTCGCATCGGCCGGCCAGGGCGCAAAGGCTGCGCTCGGCGCTCTCTTCGTTGCGATCGGGGTGCTGGTGCTGACCGGCCTCGACAAGTCGATCGAGACGGTGCTGGTCGAGGTCTCGCCCCAATGGCTCACCGATCTCACGACAAGCTTTTGACGC
>Ga0257158_1000052_pt1 | contig 10321 bp, 13 predicted proteins | sample NL03A_FD_185992 | JGI IMG/M metagenome (GOLD analysis project Ga0257158, IMG submission 185992) | Soil microbial communities from H.J. Andrews Experimental Forest, Oregon, United States - NL-03-A | ecosystem: Environmental > Terrestrial > Soil > Temperate forest > Bulk soil | place: USA: Oregon...
GCCAAAACAATCCCGCCAGCACGGGGATCGGCAGCGAAGCCAACACGACAATTCCTTCGACGGACATGTTCCATTCTTCATCGGACATACGACGCATTGCGAACTTTGCAGTTATTATTCATCAATCCGTAGGGTGGGCAAAGGCGGCCCCGGCGTCTGAAGTTGATTTCGGGTTCGTCCCGCCGTGCCCACCGCCGCGATTTCCGTGTGGCGGTGGGCACGGCGGGACATGCGTCGTACCAAGAGGGCGACGCCTTGGTCGCCTTTGCCCACCCTACGGTCCGCTTGCGGGGAAGGGAAAGTGCCTCAATTGCGGCTCTTGTCCACCAGCGCCCGCTGCTTGATCCACGGCATCATCTCGCGCAGCTTGGCGCCGACGTGCTCGATCGGGTGTTCGGCGAGCTTGGCGCGGGTCGCCTTGAACGAGGTCTGGTTGACCTTGTTCTCCAGCATCCAATCCTTGACGAAGCGGCCGGACTGGATGTCGCCGAGAATGCGCTTCATCTCGGCCTTGGTCTGCGGCGTCACCACGCGCGGACCGGAGACGTATTCGCCATACTCGGCGGTGTTGGAGATCGAGTAGTTCATGTTGGCGATGCCGCCCTCGTAGATAAGGTCGACGATCAGCTTCACCTCGTGGACGCACTCGAAATACGCCATTTCGGGTGCGTAGCCGGCCTCGACCAGCGTCTCGTAACCGGCCTTCATCAGCTCGACCAGGCCTCCGCACAACACCGATTGCTCGCCGAACAGGTCCGTCTCGCATTCCTCCTTGAAGGTGGTCTCGATGATTCCGGCGCGGCCGCCGCCGATCGCGGACGCATAGGACAAGCCGAGATCATGGGCGTTGCCGGATACGTCCTTGTGGATCGCGATCAGGCACGGCACGCCGGCGCCGCGCTGATATTCCGATCGCACCGTATGTCCGGGTCCCTTGGGGGCGATCATCAGCACGTCGATGTCGGGCCGCGGCTCGATCAGATTGAAATGCACGTTGAGGCCATGGGCGAACAGCAGCGCGGCGCCGTTCTTCAGGTTGGGGTGAAGATGGTCGCGGTAGATGTCGCCCTGCAATTCGTCGGGCGTGAGCATCATGATGACGTCGGCCCATTTGGCGGCCTCCGCCACCTCGAACACCTTGAATTTCTCACCCTCGGCCTTCTTGACGCCCTGGGAACCCTTGCGCAGCGCGACCGCGACTTCTTTCACGCCGGAATCGCGCAGGTTGAGCGCGTGGGCGTGGCCCTGGCTACCGTAACCCACAATCGCGACCTTCTTGCCTTTGATCAAGTTCAGGTCGGCGTCCCGGTCGTAATATACGCGCATAGTTGTTTACCTCTTGTTGCGATGGCTGTCAGTCGTTGAGTTTGCTGCCGCTTTGACGCTTAGGGATGCGGAGAGTTTCGGCACCGCACCTTACGATCGCAGGTCATTCAGCGAAAAATCACTGTCAGATGGAGGCAAGGACCATTTCGGCACGTTCTCATGGGTCAAATCAGCCCACGTGACAAGCGAGTCCAAGCTGTATCGTTCAGATGCTGACCAGCCGTCGCGTTTATCGGACTCATTCATATATCCGTGCTTCTGTTTTTTGAAAACTCGCAAACCTGAAAATGTCCTTCCCGATAGAAGTGCGTCCCTGTGGGCTTGATAGAGAAGTCGCCTAATGCGACTATCCCCGTCAAAAAAATAAATTTCTAAGAGAGGGATATCGATTTTATTTTTACCGAAACGGCCGCAATTAAAAATGTTATAGAAAAACCCACCAATGCAATTGCCATTACCCGCATTCGATGGATCCAACCTAATGTTCACAGCTACAAACTTTGGGTACTCAATCACACCGTATATTTCCCACTCTTCGGGATCACCCTTTCCGACGCTCAGCGTTCGATTGATGCTTGTAACATTAATATTGATTTGGCCAGAGTCAGCTATCCAGTTTACGGTTTTATCATCCCATGGGATGGATTTACCAAGACTTGGTGGCGTATCGCGGGACAACGTGCCTGTAGTGCGCACTCTCTTGAACCAAGATGCAGCTTCGCTGTCGCGTGTCATAGCCCCACCTCATGAGCCTGTATCGCTGGCTGGATGTGCTTGCTGCGCTTGCAGTAAGGGCGGTATCGTCCGCGGCCTGCACGCCCAGTATGAGATCGACCTCGGCCCGAACGCCCGTGCTTCCAATCACAGTTGGTGGGCGTCGTACGGTTTCACTGTACAAAAGTCAAATGTCCTCACATCCCCTCCGGCCCGCGTCCGATCGCCACGATGCCGGTGCGCGACACCTCGTGATAAGTCCGATCGGACAAGACAAGAGCCGGCCGACGCCCCGCCTGTTCGGTGCCCATGACAGGATCAAACTCAACCCAGGCGACGTCACCGATCTCCGGCAGCATTTTTCTTCTTCAGAAGGTCATCTAGCGTTATTTCGCCCAGCGAATAGGCGTCATCGATAACCTCCGAGCCGACATCCGGCCCCCAATCAACCGTCTCCGGCTGATTCTCCGGCCCAAGCCTATCCATTTCGGCTACCAAATCTTCCAGACGATAGTACTTAAAGGGAATCGACGGCCGGATGCGCAAATCGCGTCCATCCACCACGACATCGACCTCCGTGCCGGCTTGCAACCCGGTCGCCTCCGCCGCGGCCTTAGGGATGCGGACCCCGAGGCTGTTGCCCCATCGGGCGAGTTTGACTTTCATCGGGCTTCGCTCCGTTGGGATATACAATGTGTATCCGAACGCCTGACATGTCCAGCTACGTCGTTCCTGGTGTCGTTCCTGGGACCGCGGGCGTCCCGCCCGCTCTTTCTTCGTTTCCAAAACAAGAAGAAGAAAGAAAGAGCGGGCGGGACGCCCGCGGTCCGGCCGTTACATCCCCTCCGGCCCCCGCGCAATCGCCACGATGCCGGTGCGCGACACCTCGACGAGGCCGAGCGGCAGCATCAGGTTGATGAACTGGTCGATCTTCTGCGAGCCGCCGGTGATCTCGAACACGAAGCTTTCGGTGGTGGCGTCGATCACCCGCGCGCGGAACGCATCGGCGAGCCGCAAGGCCTCGACCCGGTTTTCGCCCTTGCCGCGCACCTTGACCATGGCGAGCTCACGCTCGATCGCCGGGCCCGCGATGGTCATGTCGACCACGCGATGGATCGGCACCATGCGGTCGAGCTGGTTCTTGATCTGCTCGATCACCATCGGGGTGCCGCGCGTCACGATGGTGATGCGCGAGAGGTGCTTCTGGTGCTCGATCTCCGAGACGGTGAGGCTCTCGATGTTGTAGCCGCGCCCGGAGAACAAGCCGATCACCCGCGCGAGCACGCCCGGCTCGTTGTCGACGATGACCGCCAGCGTGTGGCTCTCGATTGCCTCCGCCACCGTGGCGGCGGGATAGTGAGTGGTGCTGGGAGAAGTGGTGTTCACGGGATAAGTCCTGTCGAGGCGCTATCGCGGTGCGTAGCCCGCATGGAGCGCAGCGGAATGCGGGGAAAGCGGCCCCGGATTTCGCTGCGCTCCATCCGGGCTACGAGCCTCTCCCCGCTTGCGGGGAGAGGTAGAAGAGCTACACCATCACCTTCCCTTCCTCCGTGACGGCGTCCTCCAGGCTCTCGGCCGCGTCGCCGAGGATCATCTCGTTGTGGGCGCGCCCTGACGGAATCATCGGAAAACAATTTTCCGCCGGGTCAACCACGCAGTCGAAGATCACGGGCTTCTTCACGTCGATCATCTCGGCGATGGCAGCGTCGAGGTCGGCAGGCTTATGGCAGCGGATGCCGACCGCGTGATAGGCCTCGGCGAGCTTGACGAAATCCGGCAGCGCCTCGGTGTAGCTCTCCGAATAGCGCCCGCCGTGCAACAGCTCCTGCCACTGCCGCACCATGCCCATGTACTGGTTGTTGAGGATGAAGATCTTGATCGGCAGCCGGTACTGCACGGCGGTCGACATCTCCTGCATGGTCATCAGCACCGAGGCTTCGCCGGCGATGTCGATGACGAGCGAATCCGGATGGGCGAGCTGCACCCCGACCGCGGCCGGCAGCCCGTAGCCCATGGTGCCGAGCCCGCCCGATGTCATCCAGCGGTTGGGCTCCTGGAAGCGGAAGAATTGCGCCGCCCACATCTGGTGCTGGCCGACCTCGGTGGTGATGTAGACGTCGCGATCTTTCGTCGCCGCATAGAGCCGCTCGATGGCGTATTGCGGCTTGATGACGTCGGCCGAGGCTCGATAGGCCAGCGACTTGCGTCCTCGCCATTTTTCGATCTGCCCCCACCACGCCTTGAGGGCAACCCGGTCCGGCGCCGCGCGGGTCTCGCGCCACAGCCGCACCATGTCGTCGAGCACATGGGCGCAATCCCCGATGATGCCGATATCGACCTTGACGTTCTTGTTGATCGAGGACGGGTCGATGTCGATGTGGATTTTCCGCGAATGCGGCGCGAAGGCGTCGAGCCGCCCGGTGATGCGGTCGTCGAACCGCGCCCCGACGCAGACCATCACGTCGCAGTCGTGCATCGAAAGGTTGGCCTCGTAGGTGCCGTGCATGCCCAGCATGCCGAGCCATTGCGGATCGGCGGCCGGCACGGCGCCCAGCCCCATCAGGGTCGAGGTCACCGGAAAACCGGTGAGCCGGAGGAGATCGCGCAGCAGGCGCGTCGCCGCCGGCCCGGAATTGATGATGCCGCCGCCGGTGTAGAACAATGGCCGCTTCGCCGCCGCCATCAGGGCGACGGCCGCCTTGATCTTCTCGATGTCGCCCTTGAGCTTCGGCCGATAGCCCTGGTGCGGAAATGCGTTCGGCCGCGCATAGGTGCCGGCGGCGAACTGGATGTCCTTCGGGATGTCGACCACCACCGGGCCGGGCCGCCCGCTCGACGCCACATAGAATGCCTCGTGGAGCACGCGCGGCAGATCGGCGATGTTCTTCACCAGGTAATTGTACTTGGTGCAGGGCCGGGTGATGCCGACAGTGTCGCATTCCTGGAAAGCGTCATTGCCGATCATGTGGGTCGGCACTTGGCCGGTAATGCACACGAGCGGAATCGAGTCGCATAGCGCATCGGTGAGGCCGGTGACGGCGTTGGTGGCGCCGGGCCCCGAGGTGACCAGCACGCAGCCGACCTTGCCGGTCGAGCGCGCATAGCCCTCGGCGGCGTGCACGGCGCCCTGCTCATGGCGCACCAGGATGTGGCGCACTTTGTCCTGCCGGAACAGCGCATCGTAGATCGGCAGCACCGCCCCGCCCGGATAGCCGAACAGGTGCGCGACGCCCTGGTCGGCCAGCGCCCGGATCACCATTTCGGCGCCGGTCATCTGGACGCCGGCGTCCGCGAGCGCGGGCGTCCCGCCTGCTGCCCCCACCCTACCCTCCCCCGCATGCGGGGGAGGGTAGGGTGGGGGTGACGTGGTCACTTGCGGCCCTATCTGCTGAGGTCCGGTCCTTCGGGAGCGGATGGTTTCGGTCGCCATGGGATGTACTCCGGCTACTCTCGTGATCGGCTGTCGGCGGATGTTTTCGGGCATTAAAAAAGGGCCCCGAAGGCCCTTGTCGCGCATCGCCTCAATCGCGAACGGTTACCCGCCCTCGGCGATGCGCCCCCTAAGTACGATAACAAAATTGCGCATGTGCGGCTCGCCCAGATAGATTGTTGCGTCACTTATACACCCGATTGGGCCACTGTCAAGCTTTTTCCTGATGCAGCGCAACAAGTTTTTAGACATGCGCGGTAGATTTGAGGTTGGCGGACCCGAGTTAGCGGGCGTGGGGTGGCGGAATTGGGGTGGCGGAATTGGGGTGGCGGAATTGGGCCATCGATCCTATATGATAGTTCCTACATAAGAGATTGAATCCAGCCAAAAACAGGAAGCAACATTGTCAACGCCTTCGAAAGGGGCCCAGGAACGGGCCGAACTGAATTTCAAGAAAAAGGAAATCCAAGCCCGCGAAGCCTCCAAGGCCATGGCGGAATACGAAGCCGGTATGCGCGCCGAGCGTGAAAAGACCGCCCGGCTGAAATTGCTCCGTGAGGCCAAGGAAGCCGCCGACGCGGCCGCCAAGGCTGCCGCCAAGACCACAGCCGATGCCGAAGCCAAAGAGGCGGCCGAGGCCAAGGCCAGCAAAGTGGCCGCCAAGAAGGCGCTCGACAAGAAGGCGCTCGACAAGAAGATGCCCGGACCGGCCAAGAAGCCGGTGAAGAAGCGGGTGCTGGCGGCGGCGAGGGCGGAGTAGGCGGCGGCTGGTTTCCGAAGGTTCATCGTATTTGAGTGGCGCAGCCATAAGGCGAGCGCTAGATTTGGTTTGAGAACAAATCACGAACATTGTATAAGAGCTTGTCGCTGCGGCGGATATGCGCAGACAATCGCCTTATGACGAATCAGGCCCTTGTCCCCGCCGACATCGAAGAGCGTTACGAGGTTCACGAGTGGCGCAATGGCTTGGCGATATTGACGGCGGCCCATCCCGAGGAATGGGAGGACATCCTGCGCGTGGTGCGCGGGTTCAAGCTGCTCAGGAGCGATATTCTCAGTCCGGGTGGCCGAAAGTCGCGGATCGCGGACAAGCTCGACGGCGAATTCCTCAAGCTCGGATGGATCGAAAAGGGATTCGATACGCGGATTGTGGTGGACAACGTCGAACACGTCGCGCCGACGCACAAAGTCGACTGCTACAAGAATCGCGTGGCGCTGGAAGTGGAATGGAACAACAAGGATCCGTTTTACGACCGCGACCTGAACAATTTTCGGCTGCTGTTCGATCTGCGCGCGATCGACGCCGGCGTCATCATCACGCGCTGCACCGAATTACAAATGATATTCGACGATCTAGGCCGAGGCCCGAGCTATGGCTCCTCCACGACCCACATGGCGAAACTTCGTCCGCGGCTTGACGGCGGAAGCGGCGGCGGATGTCCCGTCGTTGTTTTCGGAATCCGAAGGGCGGCGTATGTCGAAGACTAAACGCATTGAACGCTCAGAGATGTCGGCTGCACAGAACGCTGTAGCACTCGACCTTGTCAGTTTCGCAAAGGGGCGCCGGTTCGCGACCATTCTGGCTGATCCGCCGTGGCAATTCACCAACAAGACCGGAAAAGTCGCACCGGAGCACAAGCGCCTATCGCGCTACGGCACCATGAAGCTTGACGAGATCATGGCCCTGCCAGTTGCTCAATTGGCGGCGCCGACCTCTCACCTTTATCTGTGGTGCCCGAACGCGATGCTGCCCGAAGGGCTTGCAGTTTTGAAGGCTTGGGGATTCACCTACAAATCCAACGTCGTCTGGCACAAAATACGCAAGGACGGCGGCTCCGATGGTCGGGGCGTCGGCTTCTATTTTCGCAACGTGACCGAACTGATCCTTTTCGGCGTGCGCGGTAAGAACGCCCGCACACTCGCGCCGGGACGGAGGCAGGTGAATTTACTGGCAACGCGAAAGCGCGAACATTCGCGCAAGCCCGATGAGCAATACGAAATTATCGAGGCGTGCAGCCCGGGACCATTCGTTGAACTATTTGCGCGCGGGACACGCGCACGCTGGGCCACGTGGGGCAATCAGGCGGACGTTGACTATCGGCCGACATGGAAGACGTACGCGCATCATTCGCGCGCGGGGATGGTGGCGGCAGAATAGGGCACCCTCGCTCGCCGGTGTGGAAGCTTGCGGGTGCGCCCCAGCTGCCCAGTCGCCTCACCATCGCCGCGCTTTGAAGGTCGATTCATCGCTAAGATGAATTTTGATCTCCCCCGTGAGGTTACCGTTATCTTCGAGTTCGGCCCACCCATCCCCGGAAGCTTCGTCCATTTCGTTGTGACCCTGCCATGTGAAATCCACGCCTTCGCCGGTGTAATCGCAATCGAGGCCCCCAGTTACAACTCCGAACACGAATTCACCCGAACCACCGCGCTCAAACCGTATATAGGCGGGTTCGACCAGGTCGAGATAGTCGGTGTCCCAAAGCTCCATTTCGACGATCCGCCACTTGCCGATCAACGTTTTTCGTACAGCACGCGTCATGGAAGTTCGACCTGCTTTCTCTCAGAAAAGACGATGGCGATGTATGTGGCTTGTCGCTGTGCATTCATCAACGCCTCTTCTCCGGCGGATACTGCTCCGGCGCCCTCCCAACCTTCTTGAGCACCCGCGGATACTTCACCCCTCGCTCCTTCGCGTTCTGCCCGATCAGCTCGACCCGGAACTCCCAGTTGTCGCCGTAGTCGAACAGGAACGTCATCTTGTGGCCGATCTCCGGGAAGGCGTCGGAGATGCGCGTCCGCTCGACGCTGCCGGCGTCGCTCGGTTCTCCAATATCATCCATGTCGGCGAACAGCTCGTATTTGACGGGCGAGTTGAGGACGTGTCCGGTCAGCAGGCTGTAGAAGCCGAACGGGTGGTCGAAATAGAAGCCGAAGGCCGAAACGATTGCGGCGGCTAGATCGTAGAGCTTCTTGCTGCTTGGAATTTCGATGTCCCGATAGAGCTTCGGGTTCAAAGATACGCGAAACACGTGGGTACCGGCATTTGCCATGGGCTGCCCCCCTGCGGCCATCATCCCCGGCGGCAGGCTCGCACGCCGCCGGCGGCGGCGGAAGGTCCGCGCCGGAACCAACACGCACCCCGCGGGTTTCCCACAAAATTCACGGCCCCTATCGGGAGAAACCCATGCAACGACGTACCCGACAACACGCGCAAACCGGCGAGCCCGCCGGCGGCGCGCACGATCCGCTCCATTACACCCGCAAGATGAGCGCGCAGCTTTCCGAGATGATCGACCATCTTCGCCGCGATATCGATCAGGTCGACGAGCCGCAGTTCAAGGCGATGTTCGAGACGGCGGCGGAGGTCTTGGGTGGGCTGGTGACGGCCTTCCGGCACTACGAGCAGAAGGGCGAACACGCCTGGAAGCCGACGCGGAACTCCTGATGATCCGCAAGCTGCAATCCGGCACCTATCGCCTCTATTCGCGCAAGCCCGATCCGAAAACCGGGCGGCGCCGCAATCTCGGAACCTTCAAGACGCGCGCCGCGGCGGAAAAGCACGAGCGCGCAATCCAATACTTCAAGCGCCGGTAAATCTGGTTCAAGCCCGGATCAGCACGTCGACATTCGCTTTCGAGAAATCAGATCCCAAGCCACGTTGATTTGCTTAATGCGTATCTCGCGCAGGCGTCGATCTTCGTCGTCGGTGGCGAGGTCGGGGTGCCAGCACAGACGGAGAGCATTGACGGTCTTCCTCAACACCATCTCGCTGGAAGTGGCGTTGACCCCAAGAAATGCATAGGCTTCTCCCTGCGTCGTTACGTCCTGGAGCGCAGCCGGACGGGATGAAAACGAGGCGCGGGCGGCTTCTGCGATTTCGATAATTCTCCGCGTTCCTTGCAAGCTTGTGCTCAACTGCAACTTGATCCCGTACCAGTCCTTCTTTTCGGCAGAATTGGCTTGGGCCAGCGGCGCAAATCCTAACGACTGCCTGATGGAATTAAGCTCGCGGTATAGGGTGCTCTGCAGGGCTGGAACGTCCTGCAGGCTGTTTACGGCGCTCGTCGCCCTCATCAGCTCGGAGGCGATCTGCTTCATCAATTCGTGGCAAGCCTCCGCCTCAGGCGCCGGGCGGAGTTCCTCGCCGGGGGCCGGACGTGGACCGAACACCCATTTGCGCTTCAGGAGGGCGGTGTGAACAACCGTCAAAAGCATAAAGGTCAGCAGGAGCGTAAACGCCAGCACGACCAGGAATCGGCCGATCTGCTCGCCGTCCCATCGTTGCGTTGCGAACTTGGTGATGAATGGGTTGTCGCGAGCTGCTATCTGCACATTCGTCAAATTCGCGGTAGCTACGGAATCGAGATCTCGCTTCGGCAAGTTGAATTTCGCCGCGTCCGGAAGCCTGGTGGCAACCCCGTCGGCCAGCTGACGCGGCATATCGGCAGACGAAACGATACGTCCTCCAAGCTCGTCGACCGGCGCAAAGCCGGATTCGGCGCGCAATGCCCGAAGCTCCCACGGTTCCAACGGCGTGCGGACCGAAGCGTTTCCCAATCCGGCGGGCGCGGGCGTGAGATTCAGCAGTTGCTCGGCGATCGTACGCCAGCTGACTTTCCTTTCTCCACACGACAAGTCGAAGCGGTGAACCGCCCACGACCGACATTTGTCGGCTGAACCGGGTGCACATGCTCTAATGATCTTTTGCTCACGATCACCGACAACGACATGAAGCCGATCGGGAGTTGATGGAACAAGCTCGACCGCATTGCCAATATAATTGCACGAGAACCGGAGAGCGACAAATTCAGTTGCGTTGAGCGGCGCGGTCCGACTCCAGCAAAACAA
>Ga0257158_1000053_pt1 | contig 10294 bp, 7 predicted proteins | sample NL03A_FD_185992 | JGI IMG/M metagenome (GOLD analysis project Ga0257158, IMG submission 185992) | Soil microbial communities from H.J. Andrews Experimental Forest, Oregon, United States - NL-03-A | ecosystem: Environmental > Terrestrial > Soil > Temperate forest > Bulk soil | place: USA: Oregon...
CCGCGGATTTGACGGCGATCGCGCTGGTGCTGGTCAAAGTAGCCCAGCTTGCTGCCGATTTGGCGGAAATTCGCGATCTCGACATCAATCCGCTGCTCGCCGACCAGGACGGCGTCATCGCGGTCGACGCGCGCGTCGCCGTGGCGCCGGTCGAACGGCCGGCCGCAACCCATTCGCGTTTTGCCATCCGGCCCTATCCGAAGCAGTGGGAGCGCAACGCCACGGCCGCCGACGGCACGCATTTGTTGCTCCGGCCCATCCGTCCGGAGGATGAAGAGCTGATGAGGCGGTTTTTCAGCCGTGTGACGACGGACGATCTGCGATTACGCTTTTTCGCGCCGGTCAAGCACATCGGCCGCACATTCATTGCACGCCTCACGCAGCTCGACTACGCGCGCGCCATGGCATTTGTCGCGCTCGATGAACCGTCGGGCGAGATGCTCGGCAGCGTTTGCCTTTACGCGGACGCGAACCATCAGAATGCCGAATACGCCATTCTGGTGCGCTCCGACCTCAAAGGCCGCGGGTTTGGATGGCTGCTGATGAAAACGATCATCGAATACGCGCGCACCGAAGGCCTTCGCCGCGTCGAAGGCCAGGTCTTGCGGGAAAACACCACGATGCTGACGATGTGCGCCGAGTTTGGCTTTCAAACGGCGCAGGATCCGGACGATCCCGGGATCCTCAACGTTTCACTGGACCTGAGATGACGGTGGATATTAGAGAGCCGTAGGGCCGTAGCCCGGGTTGAGCGCCAGCGAAACCCGAGAGGGTATTGCCGCGTTGGTAAGGGCGGCCTCGGATTTCGCCAAAGCGCGTCGAAGACGCGCGTAAACGCGCTTAAGGCTCAATCCGGGTTACGCTTGCTCAGAAATCCGATTTGTCCGCACGCGGAACGCCTATTTCCTTATCGCTATGGAATCCAAACGTGTTTTCGGCGCAGACGATTTCTGGCCATTCGAGGCGGTCGCGCAAATAAATCACGGTCGCGGTCCAGGGCGTCGTGAAGGTGCCTTCATCCTCGATCGTGAAATGGACCTGCAGGTACTTGTCGTCGTAGTTGGGGCTGACGGGTCCCGCCGGGCGCCAATTCTCCTTTGCGGCTCGTTCCAATCCGTCTTTCGCGGCTGCGTAATCGAGCAGCTGATAGCGTTCAATTACGTGCAGCTTCTCGGTGTATGGTGTACCGAACAAGTCGATCATGGGATATGGCCGATCGGTCTTGATCCCCACTGTGTCAATGACCAGCGTGTCGCCTTCGTAATGGCCGACGGCATCCCCATGCCAGGACGGCGTCACCTGCGCCGGATGAGGCTCGTTCATGCGCACCCAGCGGACTTCATGATCCTCGTTGAAAAGCATCACGATCTTGTCCGGCAGCTGCAGAATCTGCATGGCCATATGCTTGAAGAGGAACGGCACAGGTTCGGGCCAACATTGATTGGCCGGACTCGGATAGGTCACGCCGGCCAATGAGAGTTCGCCCATCTTCTTCACCGCCTCCGCGGCCCAGGGCTGCAGGATCGGATTGGTGTAATCGCCGACCAGCTGGCCGTAGTCGCTCTGGCCGCTATCCTTGCGCCGTGACCTGTTCGTCACCGGGCCGGGACCCGACGCCGGCGGCACGAACCAGGGAAGCGACCCGTGACGCCATATGCCGGAAAAATCCGGGATGGACGCGACGTTGTGCGGACCAGCATTGGCAGGCCCCTCCTGTTGCCCCCAGGCGGGGCTGGCAGCAGCCGCCAATGTCACCAATAAGAGCAAAGTCCGCTGCACATTCATGTCAACCTCCCCACATGAGTTGCTCGGTTTGCCCCGCCCTCGTCCGGGTGCGGGCGCGATAGTTTATCCCAAATGTGGGCACAGCGCACGGAACGTCTTTATGGAGGGATTGCGTTGCCGTTCACGTGGTTCGGCGGCACCCTTGGCTTCGTCCCGTTGCCGGCGCTCTATTGGCCCGTCGTGATCGCCATCATCGGCTGTTACGCCGTACTGACGCATTACGTAAAAACTTGGTTCGTGCGGCGATGGGGAATGTGAGGTGCGCCAGCATTGCTGGCTGCCATGGCCCGCTGCGCCATTCGAACTCAAATCGCACCGTCCGAATGGAGGTCCACCAATGCCCTATCGCACCAACGAGGATTTGCCGGATTCGGTCGCACGTCACCTGCCGCCGCACGCGCAGGACATTTATCGTGCCGCCTTCAATCACGCCTTCGCGGCCCATGCCGGAGACCCGCGTCAGGAAGAAGCCGCGCACCGGATCGCATGGGCGGCGGTCAAGCGCTCCTATGTTAAAATCGGCGATAGCTGGATCGCTCGCCAAGGCCGTGACTGAGGTGGTGAGCATGCCCTCTCGTCGAACCAGAGACGAGCAACGGCCCAAAGGCTGTCAAACACAGTTAGGGTGATTGGCGCGCCCTTTGGTCTTGGCGCGGCGAGTAAAGGGTGGTGTCCCGCTCTAACGATTTGATAGAGTAAGCTCCATTATTCGTTGAACCGCGTCGGCGGAGCCCAATTCGGCTGCCTTTCTATACCAATCACGCGCCTGAGCGGCGTGGGCATAGAAATTGATATTCAAGACACGGACATTCAGCCGCTTCAGTAAAAGTGGGTCATAAGTTTCCCCCAGTTCTAACGCGGCGCGCGGATCACCACGCTCATACGCTCGGTGCAAAGGAGTCGTGCTCTCGATCTGAGTTTTCCGCGGGACCTGAGTTTTCGGAACGCCTGCAACAGGCATTGTAAGGGGCAGAATCCGCGGCCCGGATAGCCCGCAACAGCGTCATCCGGGCCGCAGTGTATCGGGTTAGAACGGCGACGGAACCACCTGGATCTTTGCCATCATCCCTCCGTCCTCGTGCTCGAGGATGTGGCAATGGTAGACGAACTCGCCAAGATCAGTGAATGCGATGTCGACGGGGGCTGGCGTCGAAGCGCAGTGGCCGCTTCGCCACTGATCGACCGAACAGACGCCGCTTTGGTTGTTCGTCACTTGATCGAGGATGGTCGCATCAGGCACCGCGACCCCCAGGGGCATATTATCCTGGAGAATGCCGCCGCCGACCGCCGGATTGACTGTCGGGGCGAGAACCGAGTTTGCGGAAGCCGAAGTCTGCACCCGGCGGAACCTGGATTGGTGAATGTGAAAGTTGTGATTCTCCGTGGACAATTGCACCAATTCCCATGTCTCGTGAACTGGCGTCTGACCCCGTGCGAGCGGCAGGCAAATCGTGTTCTGCGCGGGATCGAAGCGGGCGACCGGCCGCTGCGTTCCGGAAACAGGAGTGCCGTTTGCGTCGACTTCCTCGTAGCCGAGACCGAAAGAGGCACCGTCCGTGAGATCCTCCAGCCCAAAGAAGACCCGCCGCTTATGCCCCGCCGGAAGGGCCGCGCAGCCGGCCGGCAACGGCGCCGCCTTCGCATTGGGCACCGGCGCAGAGAAGATGCCGCTTGCCTGGAATCCGGCGAGCGTATCGCCCTTGACGTTCATCGCCGACGTGATCCGCGCGCGTGGAGCGCTCTGGGCGAATTGCACCTTGGCGAGATCGATCGCCGGCCAGGTGTCGCCGCTTCCCATGGTCAGGCCGACCATTTTGAACGTGCCCGTCGCGCCGGACGGAGGCAGAACAATTCGGCCAGCCGTATCGCGATAGGTGACAAAGAGTTCAGTCCGAGAACTCGGCATCATGACGAGTTCATTGATACAGATCGGAAGCGTCGTACCCAAGACCGGCGCGGGACCACAGGGGACAACCTTGAACCTGCCACCGGCCATGGTGACCATGGCGCCGATCGGCGTGTCCTGCGGCAGATGGACACTGACGCCGTCGATCGAAAGAAGTTGCACGATCATCGGCGCCTTGGTGGCGTCGTTGATCAGCTGCAGATCATATGAAAGGCTGCCCGACGCGTTGGTCATGCGCCATATCTCGCCGTCCGGGTTCGTCATTCGCAGGGTGGGATATTGCTGACCGCTGACCGTGAAATACCATTTTCCACCTGTATAGTTGTTGCCGGCGGGCGTGTTGTCAGTCCCTGGGCAGGAGCCCTGGCGTATCTCGTTGGCATCAGCGGGAAATTGCGTGCAGAAGTTCGGGTCCTCCTGGTTCCGCACCTCACCATTCACGACATCCGCCGTACCGTTCACGAATTGCTGATTTTTCTGCGCAGCGAGGACTTGTATGTCCTTGAGAGTCAAGTGACGGACATTGTCATCTGAAAACGGCGCGTTGTCGGTGTCGTGGCGGGCGTAATCGCCAGCCTTGCCGATAGTGATGATGCCCGCCATGCCGCTCGACACCTGGTTGAGCGCAAGGCCGTGGATATGCGGATGGAACCAGAACAGGCCCGACGGATGGTTTGCCGGGATATCGATCCGATAATCGACGACATCCATCTTGATCGAACCGTGCTGATGTGTCGCCTGTGGAATCGGTGTGCCATTAGCGGAATTGAAATTCTGCACGAATACGTAGTCACCGAATGTCGGATCCCTGAGCGTCGGTGCACGCGCCTCGACCAGAAGACCGTGGGTGTGCAGGTTCGTTGGATTGAGAGGCAGGTTGCCGTCGCCCGGATCCTGGGAATGCGTGACCTTGATTGGATCCAGCTGGGGTAACTTGTTTACAAGCCGGATTTTCAGCGTATCGCCCTGTTGCAGCGCCAAGCGAACACCGCCGTAAGACGCAGCCGTGGCGGCGCCCGATGGGCATTGGTTGCCATTTGCCGTTGACCGCGGGCAAATTTCATAAAACCAACCCGTAGGGTGAATAACTGCGCCGCCACCGGGCGGCGTAAAGGAGACGCTCGGAATTGGGGCGGGTTTGGCGATCATTAAAAGATCGAGAACCCCTTTCGCGCTGGCGAAAATCGGAGGTTCAACGAAATTCCCGGCAATTGCTGCGGTCGAGCCGCACCACAAACCCGCCAAAATAGCCGCGATACCGACGCGACTATTTATTTTCTTGCGAATAACTATTTTATTGGACATGGTCTCACTCGTATCCCCGCCGGTGACCAGGCTGCGGATCAGGCGGGGACGGCCAATCCGCGGGAGAAGCCGAAGATCATTCTTCGGGTCGCTTACCGGCAGGACGTGCAAGGCGCGAGATTATTCGTTCGGTGGAGACTCCGATGTGGGCGACTAAATTGGTTTTCTGGGCGTGCGCGATCGCCGGCTTATCCTGCGGCGCAGCTGGGAGCCCGAACATGTCCATCATTCAATCAGCCTATGAGTTGGAGGCATCGAGCGGCAGCAGCCTTCATGACCGGGGGCTGAAGGTGATCGAAGCGAGCTGCGACAAACCGGTGGGTGATCAGTTTCTGTGCCAGGTCACTTTTTTGTCGACCGACGATCCCAACCAACGGCTCTATTTCGATATCGTCGCCGTCACTCAGAGCAAACGTGGCTGGGAACTTAAAAGCGGATTGTGCAAGCGCTAACGGAATTGCGTGTTGAACCGATGCGACGGTAGGACGGACACCGCCGCAAGGATCAGGATCGGGGCACCTCGACCAAGACGCCAGCTGTATTCGCCCCAACACGCCATCCCTCGTTGTCAGCAAATTGTCAGTTTTTGTATGGTACTGTTCGTTGTGGCGATTGCTGCATCCACTGAATAGTGCTTGAACCATGCGCTGGCTGCCGATGCAATCCGGCGAAGGTCCAGCATTATTCGGATTCGATTTCCCTTTGGTCGGTGGCCTTTAGGCCGCCTTCCGAGATACTTTTTCGAAATTGACCAATTTGCATTGCTGCTTTTGCGTCGTCGCGATTTGCTGCTTTTGCGTCATCGCGAGTAGTCACGAAATTAGCCTTAATGAGCGGACCTACATTGCATTGGTGCACTTTACGGATGGCGCAATCGCTGAGGGAGGACTTTGCACCACGGTCATAAAGTCTTCGGCTCAGGCATGATTGCCGGGGCGACCGCCGGCGCGAGTTGCATCACTTACGGTGACGAATGGAGCGGCAAGCATGGGCAAAATTGTTGCGTTGACGGTTCTGACGCTGGCAATCATATGCGCCCCAGTGATCGCGTCTGCACAGAATGCGGCTACGCCTCGAACTCAGATGCCGGCACGCTTCAAGCAAGAGCAGGTTCGGCCCAGGCCCGTTACTTCGGCCGCGGGCACTGCGACGCCGGCCGCCTCCTGTTCGTCGTGGATTTGGATATTTTTCAGCGCCGCAACCGCGAGCCCTCGTTGTGCCTGCTCATTTTCGTCGTGCTCCAGCCCTCTCGTTTTGGGGATTGGGTTTTAGCATTTTTGATTGCAAAACGCCGGTATGCAACGCCGAATTGACATTCCAAATAATCCCGATTACAATATTGGTGTATTGTTTGGTCGGATAAATATGTTCGCGTAACCGCGTAATTAAACGCGTATCTGCAGGTGGCCGCGAATCCTTCGCCACATGGCTGGATTCTCCCCGGGGCCACCACTAAAAATGCCGATCCATACAGGCGTCGGTGTGCCACGCGAGTGGGGATGCCCCTCGCGGCGGCCAGTGTGTTTGTGCGCGTGGATTATCAACGCATCTCAACAACCGAAAACCCAAAAGAGAGATAAGACAGTGAACTTCAATCGCACGACCGCACTGGCGGCCGCAACAATCGCATGTGTTTCGTTGCCGTTTGTGTCGTTAGCTGATGCCCAAGTAACGACGCGGGTGCAAGCCACACAAGTTGCCGGCTTCGGGCTGCCGCCGGGCCAGACCTTCGCGCCGAGCACGCCGGGCGGGGCGGTCGTTGCCGGTTCCCAGTTCTGGTCCGGCGACGGCACCGAAGGCTTTCTGCACTGGCTGCCGGCCGATCCGAACAATCCGGACCCGATCGATACCGGGATCCTGGTGCCGGATCAGACCGTCAACAAATCGATCGGCGGCGGAACCGAGTGCTTTATTTTCTGCCATGTCGGGCAGATCGCCTACGACGGCAACCAGACGGCCTATATCGCGGTGTACGATCACGCTACCGGTCAGCCGTTCTCGATCAGGTCGCCGGGCATCAACCGCATCACGCTCGACGGCGTGAACGGGTTTGCAACCTTCGACGGGCAGCTGGTTCCGAATGCCGGGCTTGCCGGAAATCTGACCACCGCCGTCGCGCTGGGACCCGACGGCAACCTCTATGTCGGGTTCTTGAAAAACGGCAACATCGTGCGGATCGTCAATCCGTCGATTCCGCCGGGCCCGACGCAGATCGCGCAATCGTTCGGCGGCGCGCCAAACGGCCGGCCGATCCGCTCTCTCGCCTTCGTCGGCAACGATCTGTGGGTGGCCTCCAGCGACGGCCTCTCGGTTGCCCGCAACGCGCCGGCCTGTACCGGCAACCGGGGCGGCTGCGGCAATGCGGTGGCGGTCGCCGACGGCTTTCCCGGGCTCGACCACGTCGGGTTGACCACGGACGGCATCGACAAGCTCTATGTCTCGGTCAGCGGCCGCGGCGTGTTTCGGCGCACCATCTCGACAGGCGTCATGGCGACAGTGGCGACCGGTGGGCTTGATCCGACCCGCACGTTCCAGACCTTCGCATTCGTGGGCGGCCATACCAACTTGCTGATGCTCGACCGGCTCGGCAACTTGTGGATCGGCGATGACACATCGGATGGTATCTTCAATTTCACCGGACGCATCTGGCGGATCTCATCGGGCGCGCTGTCCAGCATACCGTGACGCAAAGCATCCCCGTCGCAAGAAGGAATCCAAGTGGCGGGGATGTGCCTTATTTCGACCGGGTGAGCGCCGTCTGAGCGCGTTGCGGGACCGGCGAGCAGATCGGCTTGCCGGCCTCGCGCATATCCCGCTCGGCGTTCCTGCCGACCGGCCCGCATCGATCGCGCCGCGATGCAACGACGATTGTGACGCGACCGATGTAGTCTACCGACCATGGCGTCGCCGCGCTGCGCGCCAGCGGCATTGGTCGGCGCTTGAGACCGGGCCACGCGACGTTCGCGACGCATTTCACACAACTTGATCCTGCAACGTTCGGTTAGCTGAGCGCAAAATCGACGTCGCCGATCAGCCATTCGGCGCGCTGATACAACTAGCGGATTCGGATTTGCTCGGCTTTCAAAGACAACGGCCGACAGCGGTCGCGATCTGCCATCGGATCTGCTGAGCTCCCGCATTTTCCGGCAGCAGGCGAAATACATCTTGCCTGCACACCCAGGGCGGGCTCTGCAGCGAAATACGCCTCCTTGCTGGAGAATTTGCCGGACCACCACCCCCGTTCGCCGGATCCGACTTAGGTCCAGGTTCTACGGCCTATAGGGACGAGACCAAAGAGAAGTTCAATCAACGGAGTACGTACCTCAGCCCAATTGTCTGCACAATCTGCATATGGTCAACATCATTCGGTCAAAATCAATCATTCGCCCAGTTCCAGCTCGGGGACTTTACTACACCCAACCTGACAATTGGCTAACAATGAGGGGCTACCGTGAGCACAAATTGGAAGCGAGAGCCGTTCGGTAAAAGCCACCTTCGACGCTACGGACTTTGGGTATCAGCTGCCGTCGGTGCGATTGCGATCTATTACGGGAGCGGAGATCTTGAGCTGCACGCAGCCAACGGCAACTCCGCGTTTAATCAACTTACTGCTCCTCCTGCTCCTGGTTCTCCTGCTGCTCCTCCGGATCTGCCAATCGCGCCGCTGCGCGAAAGGCCGACGATCGCAAATACCGCAGGCATTATCATCAACAAACTTGCCGCCCAGCAGCTCGGCAAGGCGTTCTTCTGGGATGCTCAGGCGGGCAGCGCCGGACAGGCATGTGCGAGCTGCCATTACCACGCCGGCGCGGATATCCGGGTGACAAACCAGATCAACCCCGGCCAAGGTTCACAATTCAGCGCGGTACCGGGACCAGACGCCCAGCTGGGAGCGGGGGACTACCCGTTCCATCTCCTTGCGGACATCACGGATCGAAATTCGGCGATCCTGTCCGATTCCAACAACCGTACCGGATCGCAGGGCACGTTTGAAGGCACTTTCATTCCAAACACCTCCGCCGTCGCGGTCCTGTCGGCCGCGGCTCCGACCACGGCCCAGATCGCGAGCGGGACAGCCCCGCCCGTCGCCCCGGACCAATGCACCTACTCGATCGATCCGACCGATCCGTTCAATAACGGAACGACGTTGCTGTATCGGCGGGTCACCGGGCGCAATACGCCGAGCAATATCAACGCGGCCTTTAACTTCCGTCAGTTTTGGGACGGCCGGGCCAACAACGTCTTCAACGGAGTTGACCCGTTCGGGCGGCGTACCAATCTGGCAAATCCGGCCGCCGGAATCCTTCTGGCTGCTTCTCCGGATGGACTGCCTACGCTCCAAAAAATCGAGATACCGAACGCCAGTCTTGCCTCCCAGGCGGTCGGACCAGCGCTCAGCCCCGTCGAAATGTCGTGTGCCGGCCGCACCTTCGCGGATCTGGGACGCCGCTTGCTCAACGCCGGCGCTCTGGCCGGCCAGAGAGTGCACCCGGAAGATAGTTTGTTCAGCCAAACTCTGGGATTGATCAACTTATCCGGCGCCGGGCTCAGCACGTCCTACGCGGACATGATCCGTCGCGCCTTTGATCCCATTTACTGGCGCAACACGACCCGAACCACGATCACCAGCACGGGCGTCGTACAGGCTGACCCCAATGGTTACACCCAGATGGAGCATAATTTCTCGTTCTTTTGGGGACTGGCTGTCCAGGAGTACGAGGCCATCCTGATTTCGGATCTGTCAAGATTCGATCTCGGTCTGCTGAATCATTCCGAACGGCAAGGAATGCAAATATTCAACAGCGGCAAGGGCAAATGCTTCAATTGCCACTCTGGTCCGCTATTCAGTGCCGCGACCATGACCAGGGCGGACCCGGGAAATCCGGAGCGCGTCGAGCGCATGATCATGGGCGACGGCGGTGCGGCGCTGTATGACCACGGCTTCTACAACATCGGCGTTCGGTCGACATTCGAGGATGTCGGCATCGGCGGAGTTGACGGGACCGCACTGGGTTTCGATCTCTCGTTCGCACGCCAGTACAAATGGCAGCTGCTCAGACGCCGCGATCGCGTCGCCGACAACTTCCTGGTCAACCCGTGCCTGTTTGCGACATCATTCAATTCGCGCAATTGCTCGGGCCAGCCAGCATCGAACACCCCGGTTACAGGCACACCTCGGGATGCCGTCGACGGATCCTTCAAGGTGCCGATCCTGCGAAATGTGGGCCTCACTCCGCCATACTTCCATAATGGTGGACAAGCCACGTTGCACGACGTGGTCAATTTCTACAATCGGGG
>Ga0257158_1000054_pt1 | contig 10219 bp, 9 predicted proteins | sample NL03A_FD_185992 | JGI IMG/M metagenome (GOLD analysis project Ga0257158, IMG submission 185992) | Soil microbial communities from H.J. Andrews Experimental Forest, Oregon, United States - NL-03-A | ecosystem: Environmental > Terrestrial > Soil > Temperate forest > Bulk soil | place: USA: Oregon...
TTTTCGCCAATGCTGCGTCGCGCTCGAGATGGGGCAGCAGCGCCGCATAGCCGGCGGGAACGTTGAAATAGACGGTCGGCGAAATTTCCGAAAGATTACGCACGGTCTCCCCGATCAGGGCCGGCATCGGCTTACCGGCATCGATGTAGAAGCTGCCGGCATGGCGCAGCACGAGGTTGAAGTTGTGGTTGCCGCCGAAGGTGTGGTTCCACGGCAGCCAGTCGACCAATACGGGCGGCTCCTCGGCGAGAAACGGCCAGATCTGAGCAATCTGCTGCTGGTTGGCCGTCAGCATGCCGTGGGTGTTGACGACGCCTTTGGGCTCCCCCGTGGAGCCAGAGGTGAACAGGATTTTCGCGATGGTATCGGCATTACTTGACGCGACCGCCCGCTCGACTGCGCAGCCGGGCCGGGTGGCGACGAGAGACGCCAATGGGGTAACGCAAGCAAGCTCTGCGCCGTTGCGGCCTGCCACGATCTCGACGCCGGTGAGATCGAGAGCGCCCAGCGCGCCTGCGAACGGAGCGGTATCGGCCACATAGATGAGGCCCGGCTGAAGCAGGGCGGCGATGTGCTTGAGCTTGGCATGATCGCGGCTCTGCAACGAATAGGCGACGGAGATAGGCGCTATCGGAACGCTGGCCGTATAGGCAGCGAGCATCAGGAGCGCATGGTCAACGCCGTTGCCAGACAGCACCATCACCGGCCGTTCGGCCGACAGGCCGCGCTCGATGAACGCCGCCGCGATTGCGTCGACCATCGGACGGCAAGCCGCATAGGTGAGCGTGCGCCAATTGTCGCCAGCGCGTTCGGCGAGAAACACGCGATCCGGGCGCGCCTCCACGGCGGCGCGAAACATGCGGCCGAGGCTTGGGGTATACGATGCGAGCGCGATGCGCGAGCGCTGCCGATAGCCGCCGCCCGGTAGGGCGTCGCATGCAATAGCCACCGGCCCGAAATCGATCGGTCGATACGGCGCTGGCTCGGGCTCGCGCGCTATGGAGTCCATCTTTGGATTTGTATGCCGCCGCATCGGCCTCTGACAATGCCGGCAAATTTCGTAGCCCGGATGGAGGGCCGCTCTTGCGGCCCTCCATCCGGGTCGCCCGAGCCAGATGCACGGGCTGTCCCGGATTGCGCCATAGCGCGTCAAAGACGCGCGTGAACGCGCTTAAGGCTTCATCCGGGCTACGGATGCGACGGATGCCGAGTTGTGGACAGGCGGAGGATCGGTCTATGAAGTCCGGAATTGGTACTGGACGGCGGCCGTAATACCTGTAGTCACGGCATCGGCAGCCAAGTGGAACATGCCATGAAAGACGACGCGACGCCGGAGATCGTCACGGCCGGCATCCTGGTGATCGGCGACGAGATCCTATCCGGACGCACCAAGGACCGAAACATCGGCTACATCGCCGAATACCTGACGACGATCGGCATCGACCTTCGGGAAGTCCGCGTCGTCGCCGACGATGAGGATGCGATTGTCGAGGCGCTCAATGCGCTGCGCATCCGTTACACCTACGTGTTCACCACCGGCGGCATCGGGCCGACCCATGACGACATCACGGCCGACTGCGTTGCCAAAGCGTTTGGGGTTGCGATCGACTATGATCCGCGCGCGGTTGCCTTGCTGAAGGAGCGCTATGCCGCTATGGGGACCGAGTTGAATGAGGCGCGCATGCGCATGACCCGCGTGCCAAAGGGCGCAGAACTTGTGCCCAACCAGGTTTCGGCGGCGCCGGGCTTCTGGATCGGCAACGTGATCGTCATGGCGGGGGTGCCTTCGATCATGCAGGCCATGCTCGACGCGGTGGCGCCGAAGCTCAGGACCGGCATCAAAGTCCTGTCCGAGACCGTGCGGGCGGATTGCCGCGAGGGCGACGTGGGAACCGAGCTTGGCGAGGTCGCCAAGGCGCATCCGGAGGTGATGATCGGCAGCTATCCGTTCGTCGACGACGTGCGCGGCCCGAACACCAATATAGTGGTGCGCGGTCGCGACCCGGCGCGGATCGCTGCCGCCAGGGCCGCGGTCGAAGACATGCTTGGCAAGGTGCGCGCGCGGATTGCGGCGGAGGGATAGAGAGCGATGACTTCAAACGATGACGATTTCGACAATGCGCAATCCAATGCCGCCATGGATGAGTTCAACCGGCACACCAGTGCGATCCACCAACTCGTCCAGGACTACATCGATGAGCATGATCTTCTTGAGGAGATGATGTCCATTGTGCTGCTCAACCTGTCCGTCAGGATGCGGATGGTCGGTTATGCCCTGGAAACCGAAAAGCCGTCGGCTTCCGGCCTGAAGCTCGATCTCGATCGGTTTCAGCGCGAGACCGACAGCTGCGTACGCGCCGCCAAGAAGGACGCCGATCGTTTCATCGCAGATGCCAAGGCGGCACGGGCGAAAGCCGAGAACGAGGCGGACGAGGAACCGGGCGAGAGGGGAGGCGCACCATCATGACGCCAATGCAAATGCCGGAAAAGGCATTTCCGGTCTCGTGGGACCAGTTCCATCGTGATGCCCGCGCGCTCGCCTGGCGGCTGAACGGCGCCGGGCCATTCGAGGCGATCGTCACGGTAACGCGCGGCGGCCTGGTGCCGGCCGCGATCGTGGCCCGCGAGCTCGACCTGCACCTCATCGAGACGATCTGCATTTCGAGCTATGACCATCTCCGCCAAGGCGAGTTGAAAGTGCTCAAGGGCGTCGCATCCGACCTCGTCCAGAGAAGCGGAGGCGGGGGCAAGGGCGTGCTCATCGTCGACGACCTGGTCGACACCGGCAAGACCGCGCGCGTGGTGCGCGACCTGTTGCCGAGGGCGCATTTCGCCACCGTCTACGCCAAGCCCATGGGACGGCCGTTGGTCGACACCTTCATCACCGAAGTATCGCAGGACACCTGGATACACTTCCCGTGGGACACAGGCCTCGCCTTCCAGCCGCCGATCCGGGCCGATGCGGGGTAGCGCCCTGGCCGCTTTGGGAAACGCGTAGGGCGGGTTCGTTTTAACCCGCCAGCTCAGCGTGGAATGGCGGGTTAAAGCGAACCCGCCCTACACGGACCTAGTTGGGCTATCATGAGCAATATTGCGTACCGGAGGACACCATGGATGCCGTGACCCCAAAGCCCGTCAGCCGGGCCGATCTTTTGTCCCACCATGTCCGTGTCGGCGAAATGGAATGGCAGAAGACGCGGTTTCCCGGCTGTGAGGTGAAAACGCTGCTGTTCGATCGCCCCAGCGGTCTCGTGACTGCGCTGATGCGCTTCGAGCCCGGCGCCGTGCTGCCCGACCACGAGCACGTCAAGATCGAGCAGACCTATGTGATCGAAGGCAAGCTGGTGGACCGCGAAGGTCCGGACGCCGGCCTCACGGTAACCCAGGGCGATTTCGTCTGGCGTCCAGCTGGCAGCCGCCACTCGGCCTGGTGCCCGGAGGGCGGACTGATGCTCGCGATCTTCCAGGTGCCCAACAAATTCTTCGAACGCGACGGCCGCGTGACCGACATCACGGGCGGCGACTGGGCAGAGATTTGGGGCGCGGTTGACCGGGCCGAGTAGGGGCGGCCAGTATTTCGCCGCGCGCTCCGGATCTCGTGTGGCGGATTGCGAAGTCATCGTGTCATGGTGGCAAGCGCGGCAATCGACCGGCTGTCCCAAGTCGCACGACGAGGAGCTTGACGAACAACTCTCCGTTGTCGCAAGATTTTGTTGCATATGTCGCCGTGCGGTAAAGGCGGGAACGGCTACTGCCGCTTTAAAGACACGACGGCGCGCTCATTATGAGCGCACATCAGCGAGTGGCCATGAATTCGCTGGTTTATGGTGTTGCGGTACCCGTCAATGCCCGGCGCCCACGCGGGCGTTTGATTCTTTCCTGCGCGCTCGAGCGCCGACAGGTGTTTGCTGGAATGCCCAATCGCGTCGGCGGCTTCGTCCGAGCTAGTATGCACCAGCGTCTCAGGAGATCAGGCCCCCTCAAATCTCACGCGATTGGAAATGGCCGGTCGATATGCCGCCCATTCATTGCATCGCGCGGTGAAGAGACAGCATGTCATGTCGCTGCATGCGGGAGCCAAGAGATCGCGAGATGACTTCTCGAACGCCTCCATCCAACCGAGAAGGTTCTTCCGAGGACTCGATCGTCTTGGTCGTCGAAGACGATCCAATCTTGCGGGGAGCGATCAGCAGCCTCCTCCTGTCGGTCGGCCGGAAAGTCCGGTTGTTTGAATCCGCGACGGAATTGCTGCGGAGCAGCCTGCCGGCGATTGCCAGCTGCTTGGTCCTGGATATCAGGTTGCCTGGGATGAGCGGCCTGCTTCTTCAAGTTGAGCTCGCCAATGCCGGGCTTCCGATTCCCATCATCTTCATCACAGGATATGGCGATATCCCGATGTCGGTTAGAGCCATGAAGGCAGGAGCCATTGACTTTTTGACGAAGCCGTTTCGCGATCAGGATCTGCTCGACGCCGTGACGAGGGCACTCGAGCGTGATCGAAAGAGACGCAATGATGAAAAGCCTATTCAAGACCTCCGGGTCAGATTTATGACTTTGACCCACCGGGAAAAGCCAATCATGGCTTTTGTGACCGACGGGCTGATGAACAAGCAGGTCGCCAGTAAAATGGGGATCAGCATAGTCACGGCCAAAATCCACCGTAGCAGAGTCATGAGAAAGATGGGCGCGAAGTCGCTGGCGGACCTGGTAGTCATGGCCGAAGCCCTAGGGGTCCGTGGCAAACCCCCTTGAGAGACCTAACGTCGGAGGTGTAATACCTATTTTGTCTTGCAGATGCACCTCTGTTAATGGAAATGGATCTTCGATCGGCCCCGACGTGGGGACACCGTCTTCTTTGCGTCTATCTTTCTGATTTCAGGTATATTAGCTAGGCCGTAGGATCCGAGGATCTTGCTCGCTGCGCTTTCGAATCTCCAATGAGCAGTGCTAGAACCACGGCTGCGCGGACGTGGCGGAATCGGTAGACGCAACGGACTTAAAATCCGTTGAGGGTAACCTCGTGCGGGTTCGAGTCCCGCCGTCCGCACCAGGCCTCCAAGGCTCTCCCTACGAGCCTCAGGCGATGCCGAGCCACATCAGGCGACTTCTCGTGGCGCCAACGAACGTGGAGAGGTGATGGAAATGGCAGCAACGTGGCTCCGCTTAGCTGAATACGCTGAGGCGCGCAAGGACCCGGACAAGTAAGCCGGGTCCTTTCGATACGCTCGGCACTGCGGAGGGGTCCGCCGGCTCAGGCCGCGCTTCTGCTGCGTGACAAGCCTTCGAGATGCGCGATCACCTCTTCGACATGCATCACATCAGCGTATTTGTGATGGAGATCGAAGAGATTGACCTTATGGCTCAGGAGAGACCGGTCGTAGGTGCATTCCTCGACAACGACGCTGTGGAATCCGTACGAATAAGCGTCGACCGTGCTGGCACGAACGCAACCCGAGGTGCTCTCGCCGCAAATGATCAGGCTCTCCGCCCCGAGCTTGCGCAGATGCGCAATCAGGGGCGTGCCGAAGAAGCCGGAGGCGCGCTCCTTGTAGATGACAAGGTCGCCCGGCATGGGCGCAAGCTCTTCCTTGATACGATAAAGCTCCTCGGCCTCGCTTTGCATCCTGCGGTAAGTTGAATGCACACCGTCCGTATCGGCATGGCGAGTGGTGTAGATCACCGGAAGGTTGGCCATCCGTGCGGCAGCAAACAGCTGCTTGGTCGGTTCCAGCGCCTTCCAAGCATGCTCGCCGCAGGAGCCCGAATAGCGCCGATTGACTTCGCGGACCGGACGATTACCGCCCTGATAGACCTTGTTATAAAGGTCGATCGCCAGCACTGCGGGACGGTGTCCGACTCGGACCTCGCGTCGATAAGGGTCGTAGATCTCAATGATCTCCTGATCGACGATGTCTTTCCAGCAATGATCCTCGAAATCGCGTGCCATTCGCATCTCCTATTCCATACGTACATTGCGGGTGAAGTCGTAGTCGGCGATGCCGCAAGGCGCTTTTGAGTCGCCGTCCGGCACGGCGACGAAAGCCGGCATCTCGCCGCAGGTCGTCATCCAGCTGCGAATTCCCGTCATGGCGGGGAGACTTGCCGGGACGCTTGCGCGAGGAAGCTCGTATCGATGAAGACGTCGATCGGCGGCGCTACGCTCAGTTCGCCCATGGCGACCAAGGCTTCAAGATTGGCTTTGATGCCGTCCGCAAACAGCGCGGACTCGGGTGCGACGACTTGCTCTCGGATATAGAGATCGTAGGTGGCTGCAGCGATCTGCTGCGTGGTCCTGGTGTATTTCGCGAGAATTCCGATGACCTCAGCACGATTGGCGGTATCGTAGAAATATCGCGTCGCCCTTATATGGACGCGCAGGAAAGCAAGAACCATGGAACGGTGCTGCGCTGCCCAGCGTGTATCGACCAGGATGTTGTTCTGTGCCCAATGCGGCAGGTATTGTGGCACGCTGCCGAGATCGACGAAGCCCTGCTCAAGCGCGGCGAAGTCCTGGGGGTTGGTGAGGACGGCCGCTGCCACCGCGCCCGACGACAGCTGCGCAAATCGGTTGGGCGTGCCGCCGCCGTAGAGGAGGTCGTAATCCTCGTCAGCCAAACCGTTCCTCCTTGCCATCACCCGCAGGAAGTAGAGTGTCACGTCGGTGAGGCCACCGACGCTCACGGTCTTGCCCTTGAGATCATCCCAGCCTCGTACGTTCTTGGCGGCAACGACCCGGAATGGGGCATTGGAGGATGCGCCGGCGACGATGCGAATGGGTGCGCCACGCCGGATGGCGCGAAGCGTCTGATCTGTCGCTGCTTGTGCCATGTTGAGCGATCCACCGGCCAATTGCTGCAGGACGCCCGCCGCGGCGCCGACCACGATGGTCTCTACCGCGAGAGCCTCGACTTCATAATATTTCTTTTCTTCCGCAATATAGTGCGGCAGGCTGAAGGCGGTGTTGCTGGTGATGCCGAACGCAATTTCGCTTGCCGCCTGCGCCGGCATCCCCGCCGGACCCACAACAAATCCTGCGCTCGCAATAAATGCCAAGCAGGTTATCGGCATTTTGCATTTCATGGTGATGATTGTTCCGCTCTCGACGTCGCGGGATTAGCGAACCCGGCAATTATAGCTTCCCGGTCCGTCGGTTCCACCTCTTGGGTCAACCGCGTGAAGCCCGGCGCCCGCCGGGTCCAAATTGGAGCTCGCAGATATTTTCCGCTGCAATGTTGTCACTATCGACACCCAGCGGTCAATAGTCGACGATGCGTGCAAATGATCACTGTGATCGCCGCCAGTCTCGTGCGGTGAGCCGTTCGAGTGCCGCGAAATATGGAGCGTTCGGTTCGGCACCTGATTCCGGCGCGTTCGTCAGGATGAATTTGGCGAACAGCGAGCCGATGGCGTGGATCGCCTCGTGGCGGTCGAGGCCTTCGTCCATCAGGCGCTGCGCCGTGCGGCGCGCGGGCATTGCGTCCTTGACGATCGCGAGCACGAATTCAGTGCCGGCGCGAAGAACCCCCCTCAAAATGCGTCCTTGCAAACGGCGCAGCAGTAGCCGGGGTTCTTCGTTGAACTTCGGCGGATACGTGGGGAGCCAATGGACGCAGTTAATAACACGTTAGTTTTAGGTCGTTTTAGCGAGTACGCCGACAAGTATATTGTGCGGCGTCCTGACGACTAGTTTTTGGCGCTTTCTTGCGGTCAAGCCGCCAGCAGATTCCGCCTGCGAGCATTATCTACGAAGTTGTCGCAGTGGCCCACCTATCTCGCTCCGCTCAATCGCGCGGCCGTGAACTGTGCGCATATGTGCCTCAAAGGCCGTAAGGGTTTGGGGCAAGATGTCAGTATCTCGCGCCTCCAGGCCATTCATGTTGATGCAGAAGCGGCACGCAAAGCCGGATGTCCCATCGCGCCTTTGCGTCGGCAGCGGCGCCCGCCAGGCCACCGCCGGGAACAGATCCTCCAATTCGGCCTCTGATCTATTGTCCATGCCACCGTTTCTCCGGTTAACGCGGCGGATTAGGGCTATGCTTTGGTGGCCTCAAACCCGACACTGGCGTGAGTACAAGTCTGGTCGACCTAGCGAATCAGCCGATGCGATTTTTGAAGTTATACAACCCTTGCTGGTTGATCACTGCAGGTTTCTCGACAGGGAAACCAGCGCACGTCAGGATTTACCTGACGTGCGCTCCAGTGCAGCGGGCATACGGAAAGAGAGGGGCGGCTGAAAGGCCCGTTTCTGGGATTCTTACGTGATTAAGCCGGGTCAAGCCCGCTCACCGGACACCCACGATCGAATATGGTCCAACCGCTGCCGACACACTGGTTCCTGCCTAGCAGTGGCCTCGAACCTCGATTCAAGCCTCAACACGACGTTCAACTCGGTCCATACGGTGCTGAGATGAGTGCAACTCATCGGGCGCTGTGGCAGGGCTCGAGTCTCCGACCGCACTTCTTGCGTCCTGGGGTTAGGCTATGGATCGGCTACAATGATTTTCCTAACTTTTGCGTGGAAGCGGCGCATAGCAAATGAAGTCGCTCCTGGTAATATTTTGCCTTCGGTGATCGGTTGGTCTGGTTCAATATCCTTATCCTTCCATTCGACGGGAAGTTCGAGATTTAGTCACTTGCAGGTATTTTCACTCGAACAGCAAGGTTAATGCATGACCTTTCTTCCGCTCGTTCGATCGCATTTCAAGGCAACGTCACAGCGGAGCACCGGGAAGGAGGTCCTGGAGATCTCGTTGGACTCCTTTGTGCTGCTTACGCTGGTGCTATTCGTTGTTTCGTTCACCAGCATCGAATTTGCACGCAGTCCGAACTCTACGCTTTGGCCATCGAACGCGATTCTTCTGGCATTCCTCCTCCGATCTGTCCGCAATTCGAGGAATTACGGCCTGGTATTTCTCGGCGGCGGGACTGCAATTGTGCTTGCGAATTTCGCTAGCGGGTACAGTCCCGCACTCATTACGGTTCTGACGATTGGGAATATTGTCGAAGTGGCCATTGCATGGGTACTTCTGACCATATATCAAGAGGACGATTTCGATCTCACCTGCATTCGGCATCTGCGCATTTTTATGATGCTCGCGGGAGGTATTGCACCGCTCGTGAGCGCGTCGATCGGTGCTACTGCCCTGGCAGCTACATATGAAATTCCGTGGATGCAGATCTGGTTGAACCGGTACGCTTCCAATGCAATCGGCATGATTATCGTGGCGCCGTTCCTGCTGAGCTTAAGGTTCGAGGAGCGGCACGTGCTGCATATCAAAAAACGATATAGTGAGGCTTTCGGCGTCCTCGCCTTGATTGTGCTGGTAGCCGTTGTCGCGTCGTTTCATCGGCCTTTTCTCTTTATTATCGCTCCAGTGCTTTTGTTCGCGACGTTTCGGTTCGGGTTCACGGGGGTGGCCGCAGGGACATTGGTACTTGCGCTCATCGCCAGCATATTCGTCGTCAAAGGGATCGGTTCAGCAGTTCTTCCGCAATCTGCCCTGTCCGAGCGAATATTTGTGATGCAAATTTTCCTGGCCGGTACCGCTTTCTGGTCATTGCCGGTAGCCGCGGTGCTCGCAGAGCGTGACCGTCTCTTAGCTGCTCTCTCCTTAGTTAACTCACGTTTGGCGGTGGAAGGCGAAAGAAAATCTCAAATAGTTGTTGGCCTACAACGGCGGCTGGTGAATACGGAAGAAAGGGAGCGCTTGCGACTGTCGCATGAGCTTCACGACCAGACCGGCCAGAGCCTTACGGCGGCGATGCTGGAACTCAGGGACATCGAACCGCTGGTCACCGAAGACGGTCGCAAGCGCCTGCATATACTTCGGGAGCGAATGGCGGAGATCGGAAAAGTGCTTCATCGGGTTGCGTGGGAGTTGCGGCCGGCATCGATCGATGAATTGGGTTTGGCGAGTGCGCTGAACAACTACGTTTCGGAGTGGGGTGCGCAATACGATATCGAGGTCGATTTCTACAGTGGCGGCGATTCGAAACTCGATGAGCTGTCGGACGAGGCACGTACAACTATCTTTCGAGTCGCTCAGGAGGGGTTGACTAACGTCGTCAAGCACGCGCGAGTAGCGACATCCGTCAGCGTCGGCATTGAACACGGGAACGCCATGATACAGCTGGTGATCGAAGATAATGGTTGCGGCTTCGACACCAGCGCCGCAAGCGAGCATCCCGACAACCACAGGGGATTCGGTCTGGCCGGAAT
>Ga0257158_1000055_pt1 | contig 10197 bp, 14 predicted proteins | sample NL03A_FD_185992 | JGI IMG/M metagenome (GOLD analysis project Ga0257158, IMG submission 185992) | Soil microbial communities from H.J. Andrews Experimental Forest, Oregon, United States - NL-03-A | ecosystem: Environmental > Terrestrial > Soil > Temperate forest > Bulk soil | place: USA: Oregon...
CAGCCCGCGCGCGCGGCCCGGTGACGATCGAAGGCGAACTGGTGGCGAAATCGACCGGCACCGTATCGGCCTTTGCGGCCGGTGACCGCGTGTTCCACCAGAAGTTCGGCAACGGCAATGTGCTTTATGTGGAGGGCAACAAGCTCACCATCGCGTTCGACCGAGCCGGAGAGAAGAAGGTGGTGGATAGCTTTGTGGCGAGGGTGTGAGGGGGCGTAGGCATCAACGGGAGTCTTTATGAGTTCATGCCCTAGCTGAAGTTACAGCTCCATATCCGGGAGAGTTCCTTGCTCCGCGACAGCCGTGATATTATCAAGCGGCTTCTGCGCGACGGCTTTGAACAGACGTCAATTCGCGGATCGCATTACAAATTTGTCCACCTCACAACTCGCCGCCATGTGATTGTGCCACACCCAAAGAGGGACTTGCCAATCGGAACTGTGCGGAGCATCTACAAGCAGGCTGGTTGGCAGAAGGATTGATTGGAGCCACGCGATGCCTCACTACATCGCCCTGATCCATAAGGATGCGGACAGTTGCTACGGCGTGTCGTTTCCGGATTGGCCGGGAGTCATCACGGCTGGCGAAACCATCGACGAAGCGATGCAGCAGGCCGCCGAGGTTCTGACTTTCGCGGCCGAAGGCTGGGAAAGCCGCGACGGCGTCGAGGGGATTCCCCAGCCTCGCACCATCGACGAATTGCGCGCCGATCCGGAATTTCGCGACGACGCGACCGACGCCGTGATTGCGGCGGTGCCTTTCCGAATCAACGCCGAAGCAGCGGAGTGATAATCGGTGCATCACGCATCATGAGCAACAGTTTGAAAATTGACTGAGTCTGCGCATGCCTCACTACGTGGCGATCGTCGAAGATGCCGGACCTGAAAAGGCGGGTTGGCATCTGGTTTCCCGACCTGCCGGGCTGTTTCTCCGCCGGTGATGATATCGACGAAGCATTGCGCAACGCACAGGACGCTTTGGCGCTCTATGCGGAGTCCCAGGCTCGGGAAGGCCGCGAACTTCCGGTGCCACGCACCGTTTTCTGCCTTGAAAAATGATCCCGAAGTCGCGGCCGATCTGCGCGAGCACACGGTTGCGCTGATTGCGTTGCCGGCCGCCGTGCACGCAGCCGAATAGCTTGGAGAGTACGCTCGCCGGCGAGGCCGGACCATGCCTGGAGCGCGCGCGCGGCCCGGTGACGATAGAAGGCGAACTGGTGGCGAAATCGACCGGCACCGTATGGGCTCATAAGGATCAGCGATTTCGCAGCGACAAATCAAGGTTCCCGCAATGTATTTTCGCCTGCCCTAGGGTATCCTGCCCTCACATCGGACGCAGCTTAGGCGGGACAGCGCCTGAGCACGTTTGAGCAACCGGAGAGAGGGGCCCCTATGATACGCATCAGCACCATTGCAGCGGTCGTTACCCTCGTCGCGGCGGTCGCACCCGCCGACGCGGAGGTCAAGAACGTCAAGATCTCGATGGATTGGGTCATCCAGGGCACCCACGCGCCGTTCTTCATCGCGCAGGAGAAGGGATATTTCAAAGCCGAGGGCGTTACCGTCGACGCGATCGACAAGGGCAATGGCGCCACCAATGTGGCGGTCACGGTGGCCAGCGGCGCCTACCAATACGGTTGGGTCGACATGCCGTCGATGATCCTGTTCAACGCCAAAAATCCCTCGACGCCCTTGATCGCCGTCTATGTGAGCTTCGACCAAACTCCACTCGCTTTCATCACCCGCAAGTCCGCCGGCATCCGCACCCCGACCGATCTCAACGGCAAGAAGATCGCGGGCGGCCCCGGCACTGCGGTGCACGACACTTCATCGATCCTGTTCCGGGCGGCGCATGCCGAAAACGTCAAGGTCGACTGGGTCGCGGTGCAGCCGCAATTGTTCGGCCCGATGTTCAAGCGCGGCGACGTCGACGGCACCGGCGGCTTCACCAACTCCAACGTCCCGGCCATCCTGGAAATGGGCTTTTCCATGGATGATCTGTTCGTGCTGAAATATTCCGACTTCGGCGCCGACATGTATGGTCTCGCGCTGGTGACGCGCAAGAAATTCGCCGACGAGAACCCGCAGACCACCCGCGCCGTCGTCAAGGCGCTCAACCAGGGCACCCGGGACACCATCGCGGCCCCGCAGAAGGCCCTCGATCTACTTAAAGCCCGCGACCCGATGATGAAGATGGATATCGAGAAAATCCGCCTCGATCTCGCGCTCGGCCTCACCAAGACGGCCCATGTGGCAAGCGCCGGGCTGAGCTCCGTGACGCCGGAGAAGCTGAAGCAGACGATCGATTCCGTGGCAACGGCCTATGGACTGCCTAACACACCCGATCCGGCTTCGGTCTACACGGACCGTTACTTGCCGCCCGCGGCCGAACGGATGTTACCTAGGAACACAAATTAGATTGGGTCTTCGACCACCTGATTCAGTACCTGCGCTATCAGGAAATGCCAGTGGAGCCCATGCGCGGGGTGATCAGCCGCCGGAGTAATCAACCGATGAACTTCGTTGAGCTCGATCGCGTTTCGCTGCGCTATGGCGAGGACGGTGACGGTACTCTAGCGCTTCAGGGCGCCACACTCGGCGTCGCGGCCGGGGAATTCGTCGCCGTGGTGGGACCGTCCGGATGCGGTAAATCCACCCTCATGAAGGTGGTGACCGGCCTGTGGCCGCCGACCACCGGAACCGTCATCGTGAGTGGCCGGGAGGTCGCAGGTCCGCTGTCGATCGTCGGCATGGCATTTCAGAATCCGACCCTGCTGCCGTGGCGCAATACGCTCGACAACGTCATGCTGCCGTTGGAAATCGTGAGACCGCATTGCGAGCGGCTGCGAAGCGAACGGGCCGCGTATGTCGCGAAGGCCCGCGATCTGTTGGCGCTGGTCGGTCTGAAAGGATTCGAGGACCGCTTTCCCTGGGAGCTGTCCGGCGGCATGCAGCAGCGTGCTTCGCTGTGCCGTGCCCTGATCCACGATCCGTCCCTTCTCATGCTCGACGAGCCGTTCGCGGCGCTCGATATGTTCACCCGCGAGGAACTTTGGCTGGCCTTGCAGGACCTTTGGCTGGCGCGCCGGCCCACCGTCATCCTCGTTACCCATGATCTGCGCGAAGCAGTATTCCTCGCCGACCGCGTGCTGGTGATGAGCGCGCGACCCGGACGCATCGTCGCCGACCGCGCCATTAACCTGGACCGGCCGCGCCAGCTCGACACTATATACGAGCCCTATTCGGTGGCTATCATCCATAAGCTGCGGGAGCACATCAGCGCCGCCCGATCGAGCAACGCATGAGACGTGGTTAGCCACATGGACGCGCGCAATACCGTCGACAATCCCCCGGCAAAACCCCGCAAGCGTCCGCTGTTGAGGCGAAAGGCGGTGCGGCTCGCTCTGCCCTGGATCGTCATCATTGCCATCTTCGTCGTGTGGGAGATCGTGGTCCGGTTGTTCAACATCGAGCAGTTCGTGCTGCCGGCACCGACCGCCATCTTTGCTTCCGGCTGGGAATGGCGGGCGGAAATGCTCGACAATGCGTGGCAAACCCTCATGACGACCGCGGTCGGGTTCTTGCTCGCCGTGATATTCGGATTGCTCGGGGGCGTTCTTTTCGGTTCATCGACGCTGGTCTATGACGGCTTTTATCCGGCCCTCGTAGGTTTCAACTCAATCCCCAAGGTGGCGGTCATTCCGATCCTCGTGATCTGGTTCGGCATCGGCACGGTGCCGGCCATCGTCACGGCATTCCTGATCTCGTTTTTCCCTATTCTGGTGAATGTTGCGGCCGGCATCGCCACGGTTGAACCGGAACTCAAGGACGTGCTGCGGGCGCTCGGCGCGAACCAATGGCAGATTGTTCAGAAAGTCGGACTGCCGCGATCGATGCCGTATTTCTTTGCTTCACTGAAGGTGGCCATTACTTTTGCATTCGTTGGCTCGATCGTCGCCGAGACGGTGGCGGCGAACAAAGGCATCGGCAACCTGATGTTGGTAGCGTCCTCGCGTTTCGAGGTACCGCTGGCCTTCGCCGGGCTCCTGGTGACGAGCATCATGGGCATCGGCATGTATCTGGTGGCTGAGTTCATCGAGCGGCGCACCACCGGCTGGGCTACTCGTGGTGCCGACGCCACGGGAGCACCGCGCGCATGAAGCGATTGTCGCAATACGCGGCAGCTCTGGCGCCGCCGTCGCCAGAGCTGGGATTTCGAACTACATCCGAAGCAACGTCGGCTTTCCGATTTGACATTTAGGCGCACCAGATCCAGCCCCCCAGCACCCATGCCCACTTGCGCTCCGCCGTGCCCACCCGACTGGCAAATCTCGGTGCCAAGCACGGAAAGCCTTGGTCGGACTTCCTGAATGCGCTTTGGGGACAGGCATCGCCACGAGCGCATCGAACGTCAAGCTGTTAATGACTGCTCCTCAAGCCTTCGGAGCCTACTTTTTTGTGGTGGATTCTGACCGTGACGATGCATTTCCGGAAGTCGCTTTAGGCCGGGCCTCGGTTTCCGCCTCGTCCAATCTCTTCAACAGCTTGGCAAGCCGTTCCGAAAGTGGCTCGTTCACTGCGTACTGCTCCCGCAGCGCCGCACCGATGCAGGTGCGCATGGCGCGCAAGTAAAAGCTGTCCTTCACGTCGTCGGGTGCCATGCAAACCAACGCAGCTTCGCACTGTCCGGTTCCTGACTTTAGCAAATATCCACCAACTCACGGCCCAGACTATCGTGACCCCAGGTCCTGGCAATAGAGGCGAACCACGTCCTCACACCGCCTTCGCGCGTGAATTCATCATCTTCCGCAACCATCGAAGCGAGCCGAATCGTCGGATTGCGCATTGTCGTATCTGCGCGACGGGCGCCAAAGCACGAAGACCCAATAAAGCAGACAATTGCTGTTTCGGCTGATTGAAATTGTGCCGTTCCAGTTATTGTTGCTGTCCTTCTGTGTCGTCGTTTTGTAAAGGGTGATTTAGCCGAAGAAGATTTTGTGAAGCCTGAACGCTCAGGGTTAGCGGCTACGGGGCGCTACTGATCATTGCGACGAGCGAGCAGAATGCATCGGCTTAGTACGATCGTTATGACTGTCAAGAAATAGCCAAGTTGCAGAGCAATTACCGTACCTAGCAGGTCGGCGACACATCCGATGATCGTCCCATTGAAATTGTTGAACGAATATACGATTGAGCATGCGATCGCCGTCAATGCGAAAGCGGGGAAAGAGAGGACGGCGCCGAGCAAAATCCCGAGCGCGATAAAGCGGATCGCCATAAACATACAAATGCATAGCCCATCATCGCGCCGCCAACGCGGGCGCGCCATTATGACCGCCCGCAAGGAGTTGATCAGGCGCCCCATCCAAAAATAGCAGAACCGGCACGCAGGCAAAAGAGGCGGTAGCGGACCGCCGCGGCACGCTCTACGGCTTCTTCGGTCTGGTCCGTGCCGCTGGGTACGCGAAAATCTTTTGCTCGCGGCTGGAACAATCGACCGGCGCGGCCTTTATGAGACGAGCGGGTCTTTATCACGCAGAAAAAAGGGGATAGAAGGACATGGACGTGTCGGCGTATTTTCGCCGCCAGACTACCTTGCACAGGTACTGGCGGAGTGATCGCGACAGTTTTGTTTACCGAAGCGCCACCCCCCGGTCGTCCCCTTTAGGAGGAGTCACCAAGCGGATCATTGATCTTGCGGTCGCTTCATTCGCACTGTTCCCATTTCTTCTATTGTTCGGACTCGTGTTGGTGACAATCGTCTTTTTCGAAGGCAGGCCTGTGTTTTATCGGCACCCGCGTATTGGGTACGGACGTCGCTCCTTCCTCTGCTTGAAGTTTCGTACGATGGTTGCCAACGGAGACGAAATATTGAGGCGACACTTGCAATCGTCACCGTCGGCGGCCCAGGAATGGGCGGAAACCCGCAAATTGAAAAATGATCCGCGGGTCACTCCGGTGGGTGGCGTTCTTCGCAAGCTCAGTCTCGATGAATTGCCGCAGCTGATCAACGTTCTTCGCGGTGATATGAGCATCGTGGGTCCCCGCCCGATCGTCGCCGATGAAGTGGCAATGTATGGGGCGGACGCTCACTATTATTTCATGGCTCGGCCGGGATTGACCGGCCCCTGGCAGGTCGGGGGTCGCAATGACAAAAGATACGAGGATCGTGTAGCGCTCGACCGCGCTTATGTCGAGAACTGGTCATTGTGGAAAGACATCCGCATCATCCTCAAGACCATGCCTTCCGTCCTGAATTCAAAAGGAAGCTATTGAAGCGGAACCGCGCGCAGCATCGCGCGGAGGAGGTAACTGCCGTTTGCAGCAGAAGGCCAGCGTCCCCGTCCCAAAGGGTGGAGCTTTGTGAAAAACGGCAATCATTCATTATTGGCTTGTGGGCATGCGCAGAGGGGAAAAAGTCCTCGAAGCCCACTCGTCTCGCTCCTGACCGCGCCGCTTGGCGCCCGCGTTCCGGATTTTCGCTGGTGTACTTATCGGCTTACCCGGCTATCGGCGCGGACGTGCGATTCACGTCGTGACGAAAACACTAAGGTCGTATGTCGCGGAAAAGATGATAAACGGGAAGCACCAGAGAAGAATTGGCATAGGATCCTCCTATCAAACATGCACCGGACACTCGGTACGCTGCAATCCTGGGGTAGAACCAGCTGGGTGAGGGCAATGTTCCCGCATCGACATCACGGGTCATACAAACCGGCGTGATCTGGGGAAGTCGCCCCGCAAAGCCGCGATGCGTATCGCCGGACGCCGATTGGCGCACCGGCTTGAGCGAATGCACCTGCAACCATTTCGGACAACATAATAGTAGCGGCCACCGCGGTCATTGCTGATCTAGGGTTCATGTTGTTGCTTCAATTTAGCTCTCTACTTGCCGCTGACGTCCTGATTACAGCCATCGACATCGGATAACGCGAATACATGGATCGAGTTCGCCCATTTAAAATCTTGAATACGCCAGCGGCGCTTGGTGCCTGACTTGATTTTCTATGGCCGATTTGTCTTCGACTCGGCGGCGGTGCTCGGTCAATTTCCTGCGGAATGCTAATAATCGCTCCGGTAGGCCCGCAAAAATGTTTTCTTTGCCGGCCGCGAGGAATGTATTCATTCCAACTCATCATACCTTCATGGCGAGTTGCCATGAAGGTGCCCCAAAGTGATGCCGGGATAATTACGTCGGGATTGCGAAAACCTTGGATCGTTCTCGACGAACTGATCGCCCCTCTTCGGGGCACCGCCTCTAAGCCACTGCCCGGCAGGTGCACGGACGTGAACCGAACCAAAACTGTACGCGCAACAAATCTATTGCACGTTCTGAAAACGTCTGCCCCATAGCCGACCTACCTATGTTTTTTTATTTTCCGACAGAATTGGAATGACGACGCATTGGTCAACCCGGAACTTTTTCTGTGCGGTGGGGAGCAATTGGCAGCCCGAACCTGTGCTTGCTCTGCCGCTGCGGAAAACGCATCTGATGAGGCCGTGTCGAGATCGCCTGGCGGATCATCGAGGGCAAAGTGCTGTTCACGTGGACCGAAACCAATGGACCGCCCATAGAGGGAGAGATCAAGGCCGGTTTCGGCAGCAAACTCATCTCGCGTGTTTTATCGTACGATCTGGTCGGCGCCGCTGGTTTCGATTTCGATCGCGAAGGATTTCGCTGCACGCTGACCTTCCCGGTTCCTTCGCCTGGGGCGGACGCAATACGGCCGCTCGCGGCGGCTAAGGCCGCCCCGCCGATTAGATTGGGCGTGCTGACCCAATAAAATCGAGGCAAACGCGGTGAAGGGCTGATTCATCGAATGGCTTGGCGATTCGCGGCAGGTCGCGGAACGCTGCCGGAAACAGCGTCGGATCATCGTAACCCGAGATCAGCACGAACGGGACGCCGAAGCTCGTCAGTTCTGGAAGCACGTCGAAAACCTTACGACCACGCAAGTTGACGTCTAAGAGGGCGCCGTCGGGGCAGTGCTTCCTGACCGCATCGATGATGTCGCCGACTTCGGAAATGGGGCCGATGACCTCGCAGCCGAAATGACAAAGCATTCGCTCGAGATTGAGAGCGATGAGGCCCTCATCTTCAACAACGAGAATTCTTAATTTTGATAACGGCGAATTGGGCATCATCTCACCCCCACGCACACCGTCAGTAATTCGGCGCGCGCACAGAAGTTCCTCAACAGCCAGAAATTTGGCTGCGGCCCGGACATCGCAGCTGATAGCGGCGTGAGATATCGGGACTAGGTGCATCGGGGCAGCGTAGCAGCAAAAATTGTTTGCAAGTACGGCTTTACGTTCGATTTGAGGAACGGCCTGATGCCGATAGCGTAACTGAACGCACGTCCAGCCTGTCGGCGCAGGAGAAAAGTCCTTCCTGCTAACCTTCGATCGCGATTGCGGCGGACCGGATCAAGTGCAGGCGCAAGCCGCTTCCGGGTTAGTTCACCTTTGGCGACAACGACGCGTACCGCAGCCGGGCAAGCCGGCGCAGTTCCTGCGCCTTTGCGTCAAATTCCTCCGCAAGGACCGAAAGCCGCTTACGGATTACAAGATCACTGTAGGTACGGGCCAGCCGACGATAACGCTCCGAGTGTTCCCGCAAATAGGCCGCGTCATACATAGAGGATTCTCCCATTCCGCTGCCAATGCAACCGCGCTGAGGCGCGGGAGTTCCAGGGAGCGGACAGAGTTTTTTCCAGGCTCAGGCCGCAGTGCGCTTGTTGGCCGCAGTGCGCTTGTTGCCGCGGCGTTCCGCCAGGGCCTCGATGATCTTTCGTGAAAACGCCTCAAGGTCGCCGGGATTGCGCGACGTAATGACGCCGCGGTCGACCACGAGTTCGGAATCCTCCCACTTGGCTCCGGCGTTGATCACATCGGTCAATTCTTGGCAGATGCCACTGTTCACGGAAGAATTCGTGCCGAGGTGACGTCGGGCATTAGGGCAGTCGTGCTGCTAACCCGCCTGGCGGGCCTCAAGGCTCGCCGCTTTGAGGCGGAGAGCTTCACGGCAAGCGGCGCCCAGCGCAACCAAGAGTCCGAACGCAAGCACCTGCCATGCCGGCGGGTAGCCCACATCCAAGATGGCCAAGGTGAGATTGTAACCGAGCGTCCCCAACACATCGAAGCCACGGCGAGCCCAAAGGAAGCCCGCTTCAAGAAACGCCGCCAAAAGGCACGACGCCACCGCGAGCATCGCCAGTGCCTTGGCATTGGCACCCAGCCCGTAGCGGGCCAGCACCCTCCAGACCATCAGCCAGAAAAATATTGCGGTCAGCATGTACTGCTCGGTGTAGGTGCCTCGCGCCAGCACGACGTGGAGGATTGCAAGTCCACTGAACACATAGGTCGTGGTGTGCAGCCGCTGCCAGTTTTTCGCTCCCATGTACCGGATCGCGGCGTCCACGGAGGTCGCGCCCAGGACGATCAGGCCGATGGTCGAGAGCGTTGCCAGGATCAGCGTAAGCCTCGTCACCATATCGTTGGCAATGAACGCAAAGTCCCAGTGCCGGAAGGCGAAATAGATGATCATATGGGCAATCGTATAGACGAGCGCCGTCACGCCAATCATCCGTCGCACATCGACGAGAGCCGGCCAGTGGAATATCGTCACTGCCGGTGTAACCGCCAAGGCCATCAGCAGGATAACGGTCGCCCACACGCCCGACCAGTAGGTCAGACCACCGAGCGCGATTGGAAGGATTCCGTAGTCTCCGGTGCCGACCAGATAGGCGGAGCGGATCGCCGGTAACAGCATGAGCGCGAATGTGCTCGCCTTAAGCCAGGAAAACCGGCGATTCCTGTCCTGCCACGGCCAGATCAATTGCAAGTCGTTTCCTCCGTCGAAACCAATAGCTCCCGGGTCGCACGCCAGAGCTTATTGCAAGGAGGCGCCGCGATCCAGATGCCCCGAGACCTCGTACGGCGTTTCTTGCGAACAGCCGATGATGTAAGCTCGTTACCAGCTGCCAGCGGGACGTGCCGAAGTCCTGCTTTTTTGAGCGGCAGCGTCAGTGCGATCGGCAAGCATCTCACTACTCGTGTCCCGCTCCGTGCAGAGGCTGCCAACAAAAGGGAGGAACCATGAAGCACCTGTTCACGACTGCGCTCGTTACCGCCGTGTTCGCGCTGCCGCTCGCTGCCGCCGCGCAGGAGCGCTACCCGGCGCTCAATCCGGACCAGC
>Ga0257158_1000056_pt1 | contig 10197 bp, 10 predicted proteins | sample NL03A_FD_185992 | JGI IMG/M metagenome (GOLD analysis project Ga0257158, IMG submission 185992) | Soil microbial communities from H.J. Andrews Experimental Forest, Oregon, United States - NL-03-A | ecosystem: Environmental > Terrestrial > Soil > Temperate forest > Bulk soil | place: USA: Oregon...
CCCACCGGGCCGACTCTTGATGTATTGCACCAGCCGCGTCTTGCCGGTGCCCGCGCGGCCTGCGATGAGGACGGCGGGCGTGCGGGCGTCGATGGCGGCGAGCGCCTGGTTGACCCCGGGCGTGGCCTCGTAGACTTCGTCGCGCACGAATGCCGGCTCGGCCGGCGCGTTTCCCTTTGCAGCAACGGCGCGATTGAAATGCGCAAATTTCCTTGCGGCGTCCGCCTTGCTTGATGGCTCGTGAGGCTGATTAACGGAAGGCTGCTTCATAAGCCCGCGATTCCTTATGCCGGACGTTCGTAACCCGGAAGCGCCGGGTCTTTCCGGCGCGCAATCCGGTGCACCCTTACAATTGCGGGAGATAGATTCAACATATTCCGGCTGACCTTGGGAAAGGTGTGGCCCCTTGGCTGACCGCAGACGAAAAAAAGAGAGGGCGCCGGGCGACGGGAGCGGACCACTGACGGCCGTCCGGCATTTCGCCGGAAATGCGAGTCGCCATCGAATCTTGGGCCGCGCAACAGGCAGGTAAACTAGATCGTTTGGGAAGCGATTTGGCGGGTGGTGGATATCGTGCTAAAAGCTGAGGCGCAGTGACTCACGGGAGTGGGTGATGACCGCGTTCCTGCGTCGATTTCTCCGAGATTGGTTTGCTTTCGGACTGGCAGGCAGCTTTGGAGTAGATATCGCGCTTCAGCGCGGATTCTTCGAAAGAATACGATTGGCATGGCAACTCTATCGTTCCCGGTTCGCAAAAGCCTTAAGTCGTGCAGCTTTTCCATTGTCCGCAATCAACAGGCCATTGATATTCTTCGGTGGCGTCATCGTCTCCGGTATCGTGGTCGTTGCGTTGGCGGCGGCATGGGAGGTGTGGCAGGCTCACTCAGAGCGACTTGCGCGACGCAGTATCGAGTATGACAGATGCTTGGTGCTGCAAGCCGGCAATGTGGCCTTCTGCGAGGCACTAATGCGGCTCCGCGAGCGTGAAAGAGCGAGCAAGCCTTAAGACGTCCGCTCCTACTCCGGCAGCCCCTCGACAATATATTGCCGCGACTTCGCCTCGCGCTCGCGCACCACGGCGATCTTCATGTAGTCCGGCGAGTTGCGCCACGCTTGCGCCTGCTCGAAACTATCGAACACGCTGATGACGATCCGCGGCTTGGGCGGCTCGCCTTCGACGCCGATGTTGCGGCCGCCCCGGACCAGATAGCGGCCCCCGAACGGCTCTATGGTCGCCTGGGCATGCGCCGCGTAGTCGCGCTGGAACGTCGCCATGTCGCCGGTGATGTCGACTTCTGTGACGACATAGGCCTTTGGCGCGCTCGGTGTTTTTCGCCCCGCGACGGCGGCAGCGCCGACGGCGGCGCCAAAAATCGCGGCCAGCGTGGCAGCGTAATAGGTTTCGATCAATTGGGCCTCCATTTAGAGTTTGAAAACAGGCATTGCATTGTCCGACTCCGGACCCTTACTCACGATCCTGACGCTGCTGAAGCTGCTGGCGCAATCGCTCACGCGAAATCGCGTCGGCGCCTGTTTGGCGTTGTCGCTCGACATTGCGCCCGCGCTCTGCGGCCCGGTCAAGAACGTAGTCGGCTGATTGAATGAGACCGGCCGTTTCGAGTTCACGCAAGAAATCGCCCGTGGTGACGAGGCTTACACGTTCATCGATGATCGCCTGACGCTTGGCAATATCGGAATCCTCGAACAGCAATAGCGCCTCGGCTGTCGGATTGCCCGCGAGAAAGCGTTCTAGAACTTCGAGCGCCGCCTGTTCACCGAGTGCACGAGTCGGCCGGCTCTCCTCCAACCGTCGCTGCTGGTCGATGCCGACCTCCGTCGGCACAATCCGCACTTGGTCGAGATGGGCATTCATCCATTCGACGATCTCACCCGCTCCGGCAGCGGCCCGAATCCGCGTCGCCTCCACATAGACCGCATCGGGAATGCTCAGGGGCAAACCCGGGCGCAGCAATGTGTCCAGGGAACCGGCCAGCGCCAAAGTAATCAGTGGCGACGTATCGGTGACAATGAGACTAAAGGCACGGTTCACGAACTTACCTGCCCGGCGAGGGCACGCCGCAACAGGGCGCGTCCGCGTTCACGTGCGGCGCGGTTTGGACCCTCAAGTGGGGCGAACGGGGGGCGCAGCCCGAGCGCACCAAGGCCGCCCAGAACCGCAACATAGTCATCGAACCCGTTCTGCCTAAGCGTGGACCACGAAACGCGGCCGGCGGCGTAATCGCGCAGTAATTTCTCCCGACGCTGATCGATGATGAGGTCTGGCGTATCCATGTGTCGCATTTACCGCAACGGTATTCCGCAATTAACAGAATGGCGCAAAGCAGTTCATAATACATCTGGTCGCCGAAGCATACCCGAACCGTGGACCTATCTATAGCCAATTGCGCGCTCCGCCGTGCCCTCGCCTACACTCCGGGGACGGACGTGTCTTCTGGCGCAGATTTGCCGATCCGACTCGGATAAAACCGAAAGATGCTATCGTTCCATTCCGACTGCGCGTAGCTTGTCGCCATGCTGTCCCGCCGCCATGTCCTCCTAGGTTCCGGCTACGCGCTCGCGGCGGTCACGACACGCGCCCGCGCCGAGACCGCGCCGGACGGCGTCATGGTGCTGCGCGCGGGCACCGCGGGCTTCGACGGCACGGTGCCGGGGCCGGTCATCCGGGCGCGCCGCGGCGATGAGGTTAAAGTGAGGCTCGTCAACGGCCTCGATGAACCGACGATGCTCCATTGGCACGGCGTGCGGGTGCCCAACGCAATGGATGGCGGCGTGCCGCTGACGGGGACGCTGGTGGCGCCGGGTGCAAGCTTCGACTATCGCTTCCCGGTTCCGGATGCCGGCACCTTCTGGTATCGCGCCGCCCTGCGCGCCCAACAGGAAGGTGGCCTTTACGGCGCGCTGATCGTGGCGGAGCCTGATCCGCCACCGGTGGACCAGGACCATGTCCTGGTATTCGGCGATCGGCGATCGAGCCCGGACGGGACGCGCCAATTCACCCTGAACGGCGCCACCGCCCTTGATATCGCGGTCCGCCCCAATGAACGGTTGCGGCTGCGCTTCGTCAACGCATCGGCCACGCAGCGGATGAATGCGCGCATCGCGGACCACCGGGTCGTCGTGATGGCGCTCGACGGCGAGCCGGCAGAGCCGTTCGTGAGCCGCGACGGCCGCATCACACTTGGGCCGGGCAATCGCGCCGACGTCTTCGTCGACGCCACGCTGGCGCCGGGCAGCATCGCACCGATCATGTTCACGCAGGACAGCGGCGAGGCCGCGTTGGCCCGCATCGTCTACGGAGGGGCGCCCGCGCACGCCACACCGCCAGGCGAGCCCGCACCGCTTCCCGCCAATCCGCTTCCAGCGCGGATGAATTTTTCCCGTGCGCTGCGCATCGCGCTGCCGATCGAAAGCGATAACCCAGCCGTACCCGCGCGCATGCCACCGGCGCTGTTCACCGCCGAGCGCGGGCGCACCGTGGTGATGGCGCTCGACAATCGCGATGGCGGAGCGCACGTGGTGCATGTCCACGGCCATCATTTCCGCCTGCTGGATCGTCTCGATGATGGCTGGAAGCCCTACTGGCTCGACACCATCGTGGTGGCGGGGCGGCAGACCGCACGCATTGCGTTCGTGGCGGACAACCCGGGCCGCTGGCTGATCGAGCAGCATGCGCTCGACGGGTTGGCGGCGGGGGTGAACTGGTTTGAGGTCAAGTGAAAGCGGGCACCTCCTGAAGCGTGAGGTGACCCGCGTCGAAATGGCGGAACGATCCTCGGCAAATGAAGAAGCCGTCTTTATTTTCGAGCCGATTGGGCTGGAGTTGCGGCGTCCGTGAGTTCCTGTTCGGTGCTTTTCAGAATGCTGGAGACCAACGTTTCGGAAAAGCCCGCTAGAAAACACCAGAACGTCAATAAGGCCAGATCTTTTGAGGGCATGGCGAACGCCATCGCTACCGCCGGTACCGCGTCATTACCGGCGACAGTGACCAATTCAATTCTTATCGCACCGAATTTTGGAAAGAGCGCACCTTCGGCGATTCCCGACCTGAGAAAGATATAGGCGACGAGTGCGCCGCATAGGCCAACGCCAGCACGCAAAAGTGTATATGGCCATTCACGCTGCAAAAACACTTCGTCGAGGCTCATATTGGCCCATTGGCGTTGAATGCCGTACAACCGGCTGGAGAACGCGCCCAGTAGTCCGGCCGTTAAGGCGGTATAGAGCGGGAACAGCGACCATAATTTGTGAACGGGTGCGTCGGCGGAGTCATAATCCGAAATAAGCAGGCCGTAGGGTGCAACCAACAAAACAAATGAAGCCAACAAACAGACGAGTATGCGATTGGTCGCCTGCACGCGAAGTGGGCGCGCCAAATATTTTTTCTTTGCATTCCAATGGACTGCTTCCAGAACGCGTAACAAGAACATGCGAACCATGGAATCGTCCAACTTTGGGTTTGACCCATCAATCGGCTGCCTGAGCAGCTCTTGATTGGCCTGCCTGAGATTGTCGGCTTCCGTCTGGTCTGCCGTTGCAAGCTCCTGCAGGCGCGCGTCGACTTCGTGTCGGAGCTGCTCGCCCTTATATAACAATGCGATCAAGCTTTCCGCTTTGTAGATTTCGTCCCATTCGAAATTTCGCGCGGTCGCACTGGACTTGGGGGGCGCCTTCAGCATCTCGGTGACGGCGACATATATTTTCTTCTGACAATCCGACATCAATGACGTTTCATCGATTGCACGCAATCTGACGCCCAAATTGGTTCGAGCCAGGCTGAGCATATGGAACGATGCTTGCTCTTCCGATGGCTTGATGACGCGAAATGCAGCTTTGATGCCTTTCCACTTTTTGGCAGTGGACGCAATTGGTGGAGAATTGAGCACGATGTCGGTCATGACTGAAACTCCAGTGCAGAGTTGGTCACGGGATAAATCGATCGGCGTAGTCGGGAAGTCGTAAAGCCCTTTCGATACCAATATTTAAATCGATAACATAAAGGTGTCGCGATCTTGTGTGATTCGACTCACATTCCGGCCGCGAAAATACCTAACGCTGTAAACAACCGGTAAACAGCCGCCGGTAAACCTCGCCGAACCGCAGCGCCAAATCCTCCGAAATCATCCCGGGCCCGGCGACGGTGGCGGCTTCGCCGTGGATCCAGACGGCGGCTGCGGCGGCCTCGAAGGCGGGCATTCCTTGTGCGACCAAACCGGTGATGAGCCCGGCCAGCACGTCTCCAGTGCCGGCGGTGGCCAGCCAGGGCGGGGCGTTGGCGTTGATGGCGACGCGGCCGTCCGGCGCCGCGATCACGGTATCGGCGCCCTTATGCACCACGACGGCGCCGGTGATGCTTGCGGCGGCCTTGGCGGCGCAGAGCTTGGAAACGGAGGCGCCCGGAATATTCTCAAGCGATTTATCGAACAACCGATGGAACTCTCCCGAGTGCGGTGTCAGGACCGCATTGCGGTTTTTGTTGAGCGCCGCGAATAGAAGCTCCGCATGGTCGGTGAAACTCGTCAATGCATCGGCGTCGAGAACGACACTGCGGGGGCCCGCAAGAGCGATCAGAGTCATCTCCCGGGTGTGCTCTCCGACTCCCGCACCGGGGCCGATCGCGACCGCGTTGAAGCGAGGATCGGAGAGCATCGCCTCGAATTCGGCAGCGGTATCGATCGGCCGCACCATCACGGCGAGGTTGGTGGCGGCATTAATCTCGAGTGCGTCGCGAGGCGTCGCCAGCGTCACGAGCCCGGCGCCGCCGCGCAGCGCCGCCATGGCGGCGAGCCGCGCTGCCCCGGTCCGCGGCAGGCCGCCCGACACCACCACGGCATGGCCGCGGCTATATTTGTGGCCCTGTGCGGCCGGCACCGGGAACTTGCCGCCCCAGAACGCTGGGCTGTTCTCGCGGGCGGCCGGTCGAATGATGGCGAGGACATCGGCCGGAATGCCGATCTCCGCAACCTGAACCTGACCGCAGTGATTCCGACCGGGCAGAAGCAAGTGCCCGGTTTTTTTGCGAAAAAACGTGATAGTCCGGCTGGCATTCACGGCGTTACCCAGAACCGCCCCAGTGCTCCCGTTGATGCCGCTCGGCAGGTCCACTGCGATCACCGGAAGTCCTGCCCCGTTGATCGCCGCAATGGCGGCCAGCGCCTCGCCGGCGACCGGCCGGTCTAGTCCGGCGCCAAACAGCGCATCGATGATGACGTGGGCGTCGGCGAGGTCGGGCGCTCCGGTCGTCATCGGCCCCTGCCATTGTCGCGCCGCCTCGGCGGCGTCCCCTTTGATGGCGTCCCGACGCCCCATCAGGTGCACGACGACCCTGTACCCGGCCAGCCGCAACTGCCGGGCGGCAACGAAACCGTCGCCGCCATTATTGCCGGTCCCCGCCACGACGGCGACCTTGCTGCCGGGCGGATGCCGCGCCAAGACGGCATCGGCCGCCGCCGCACCGGCATTCTCCATCAGGGTCTGGCCGGAGACGCCGGATGCGATGGTAAGACGATCTGCCTCGCTCATTTCGGCATTGGTGAGAAGCTCGAACATCGATCCAGGATACCAATTCCAGCTCTGCAACGAAGGCGGGTGCCGTGCCAAAAATTGTGCATAGTTAGCCTAATCTATCATCATGTCAGACAGCATTTCGCGGCAGCGTCCTTAGGATTGCCCACTTACGAGCCATATTGCATATGTATTAATCAATGCCGGATGAGGCGCCCGGCAGCTGCTGTGTCAAAAGCGTACTAAGCCGCTGAAAATAGCGGCGTTTCTGGTCTTGTGGGAGGTTGGCACGGACCCTGCTAACACGTGGCGCGGCCTGCCTATTTGCAAGCGGTCCGCGAGATACCGTGTGATTTGCGCGGGCCAGGGATGAATGGCAATGAAGAAAATCGAGGCGATCATCAAGCCTTTCAAGCTCGACGAAGTAAAGGAGGCTCTGCAGGAAGTTGGACTTCAGGGCATTACGGTCACGGAGGCCAAAGGGTTCGGACGCCAGAAGGGGCACACGGAACTGTATCGTGGCGCGGAATATGTGGTCGATTTTCTGCCGAAGGTGAAGATCGAGATCGTGCTCGGCGATGACATGGTCGACAAGGCGGTCGACACCATAAGGCGTGCCGCACAGACCGGCCGCATTGGCGATGGAAAGATTTTCGTCTCCAAGATAGAGGAAGCCATTCGCATCCGAACCGGGGAATCCGGCCTGGATGCGATTTAACGAACCGGGGCCGGGTTCGCCGTTGTGGCGGACGCCTGAGAAAGGGGAATTTAGTCTATGACCACCGCCAAGGATGTCCTGAAGCTCATCAAGGACGACGACGTCAAATACGCGGATTTTCGCTTCACCGACCCGCGCGGCAAGTGGCAGCACGTCACTTTCGACATCAGCATGATAGAGGAGGAAACTTTCTCGGAAGGCCAGATGTTCGACGGCTCCTCGATCGCCGGCTGGAAGGCTATCCACGAATCCGACATGTGTTTGATGCCGGATCCGAATTCGGCCTGCATCGACCCGTTCTTTGCCGAGACGACGCTCGTGCTCGTCTGTGACGTTTTGGAGCCAACCACCGGGGAGCCCTACAGCCGCGACCCGCGCGGCATCGCCAGGAAGGCCGAGGCCATGGTCAAGTCCATGGGGATCGGCGACACTGTCTATTTCGGCCCGGAAGCCGAGTTCTTCGTGTTCGACGACGTGCGCTACAGCGCCCAGCCCTACAACACCGGCTTCAAGCTCGATCAAGGGGAATTCCCCACCAATTCGGACACCGAATACGAGGGCGGCAATCTCGGTCACCACATCCGCGCGAAGATGGGCTATTTCCCGGTGCCGCCGCAGGACTCGGTACAGGACATGCGCTCGGAGATGCTCGGCGCCATGGCCAAGATGGGTGTCAAAGTGGAGAAGCATCACCACGAGGTGGCGTCTGCCCAGCACGAGCTTGGCATGAAGTTCGCCCCGATGGTGACCATGGCGGATCGGCTGCAGATCTACAAATACTGCATCCAACAGGTCGCCAACGTCTACGGCAAGACCGCCTGCTTCATGCCGAAGCCGGTCTATGGCGACAACGGTTCCGGCATGCACGTTCACCAGTCGATCTGGCAGGACGGCAAGCCGGTGTTCGCCGGCAACAAATACTCCGACCTGTCGGAAATCTGCCTGTCCTACATCGCCGGCGTCATCAAGCATGCCAAGGCGATCAACGCTTTCACCAACCCGACCACGAATTCCTATAAACGGCTGGTCCCGGGCTTCGAGGCGCCCGTGCTGCTCGCCTATTCGGCCCGCAACCGCTCGGCCGCATGCCGCATTCCGTGGACAAATTCGCCCAAGGCCAAGCGCGTCGAAGTGCGTTTCCCCGACCCGCTCGCCAACCCGTATCTCGGCTTCGCCGCCATGCTGATGGCCGGCCTCGACGGCATCAAGAACAAGCTCGATCCGGGCCCCGCTGTGGACAAGGATCTTTACGACCTGCCGCCAGCGGAACTGAAGCAGATTCCGACCGTCTGCGGCTCGCTGCGCGAGGCACTCTCGTGCCTTGACGCCGACCGCGCCTTCCTGAAGGCGGGCGGCGTGTTCGACGACGATTTCATCGACAGTTACATCGATCTCAAGATGTCGGAAGTGATTCGCTTCGAGCACACCCCGCATCCGGTCGAGTTCGAGATGTATTACTCGGCATAACGCAATGAGCCCGAAAGGTTGGTGGACTTTTCGGGATTGGATCACGCGCCGACGTCATGGTTCCTCCCGGGATCGCTTGGTCGATCCGAACTTCGGCGCCCCTGCGGGGCGCCCTTTTTTTGCCCGACAGGCACGGGGTTGGAGCGATGTGTTTGGAAACAGAGGAAACCCGCGTGTAACGGCGCGTCGCGTCCGTGCCACCGGCCCTTGCAGTTTGCGATTGGCGCACGCCGACTACCGCAGGTGGGTTGAGACAAGATGATGGCGATGGTGCAGGGGTACGGTCGCAACCAAGTCATGCGGCCGACGTATTCCTAACAGAATCATTGAGGATTATCAACTTTACATTTTGTGCATAAGGGGGAGCGATATGGGAGACTGCGAGCGTAGAGCACAGCATTTTCACGATCTTGCTCTGGAATTTCTGGTGCTGACAAGAATTACGACAGCCATCGATATCCGAGAGAACTATCGCATGATGGGTCAGCATTATTTGGACAAGGCCCGAATCGAACTCGCCCGCGCAAAAAGGATGACGTCCGCGACCGACTTTGAGGTTGTGTCGGTTTCTGCATTGCCTCAGTCTTCATGACGTGCGTCGCGTTCGTGCCTGATCGGAAGCTCGACACATCGCCTCCATGCAGCATGCGGCGTCGAATCAAGATTCATCTTCGATCATCCGTCATCATAGCGTAATCATCCGTCATCATGGCATATATGTATGCGCTGGCGTCATCCCATCCGGCATTTTCGAATGACCTTGTGCGATGGTACATGTCGAATACCCTGCCTGATTTTTTTCCGTTTTGAATTTGGGCAAAGGCAAGCATTTCCCTCGTCTGACCGTCGTAAAGATATCGCCCAAAGCGATCGGAATGTTGACTCAGATCGAAGGTTTGCACCCTCATCTCCACATAACAGCGGTTAGCCCGCGGACTGTAGCGCGAGAATTGTTCCTGATAGAGCGCTGAACGGATGAAATTGCCTTCAAGAATCTGCTGCCCCAAGGCGTCGCACCTGGAGCGTAGTTTAATGACCTCCGTGGCTGCCGGAACCTGATGAGCCTGTTCTGCGGCGGTCGCGCCAGCAACAATCAACAAATACGCCTGCGCTTCAAGCGAGCACGCAACCAAAACTGCGGACGCTGTCAAGCCAGATGCGGAACGCAATTTCATGCAGCCACTCCCACTCCCCGCGCTTCGCCAAGGAGAGCATCGCCGCCAACAAACCACCGGTAGGCCTCAATCTGCGCAACTTGAATTGCTTCCATTCGTTGTTGGCCGGAGAATGGTCTGTTTCCAGTCTTTTCATGGCAGAGATGCACGTTCGTTTCCTGTGGGCATGCCGGTAATGCAAATTTTAGCAAAAAAAACACGAACGTCGGCGCCTCGGTCGTCCTCGACCTCTATTTACGAAGATATCGCAGCAGATCATCGAATTGTCGATTGAAGGTCGCAGCCAGCGAGCGCATGCCGGATACCACGAACGCC
>Ga0257158_1000057_pt1 | contig 10158 bp, 9 predicted proteins | sample NL03A_FD_185992 | JGI IMG/M metagenome (GOLD analysis project Ga0257158, IMG submission 185992) | Soil microbial communities from H.J. Andrews Experimental Forest, Oregon, United States - NL-03-A | ecosystem: Environmental > Terrestrial > Soil > Temperate forest > Bulk soil | place: USA: Oregon...
CAAGGTCAATGTGGGCTGCAGCGGGCGGGCATCGCAAAGCTTTCAATATCCGGCGACCCTCAAGGTCATCGCCAAGATGCCGCTCAACATCATCTGCGGCTATGACGGCTCCTCCGCCTACACGCTCGCGCTGCTGCGCGGAGAGGTCGATCTCGTTTCCAAAGCCTGGAACTCGTGGCGCGCCGAGGACAAGGATAACATCGACAACGGCACCTTCATCCCGCTGCTGCAGGCCGGCCTCCAGCGTACCCCGGAATTGCCCAACGTGCCGCTGATGCAGGACATCGTCACCGACCCCACCGCCAAAACCGCGATCGAATTCGTCTCGGCCGGCGCCGCCATCGGCCGCGCGCTGTTGGCCCCGCAAAATGTCCCGGCCGACCGCGTGGCGGCGCTGCGCGCCGCGTTCGACAAAGTGGTGGTCGACAAGGATTTCCTCGCCGACGCGCAAAAGCGCAGCATCTACATCGAGCCGACGCCGGGCGCCGAGGTGCAGAAACACAGCGACGCCATCATCAAGACGCCGAAGGCTATCGTCGATCTTGTCGCGAAAGCGTTCGACGCGTCGTGACTAATTCCGAAAAACGCTGGCAGTCGGATGTCATCGTCGATCTGATCAAGCAGTTCGGGTTTCCGTATATCGCGCTCAATCCGGGCGCAAGCTATCGCGGCCTGCACGATTCGCTGGTCAATTACGGCGGCAACGATCCGCCCATGCTGCTGTGTCAGCACGAGAAGATCGCGGTGCAAATCGCCCATGGCTACGCCAAGGCGACCGGCAAGCCGATGGTGGCGATCGTGCACGACGTGGTCGGGCTTCTCCACGCCACCATGGGCATCTATTACGCCTACGTGGATCGCGCGCCGATCTTCGTGATCGGGGCGACCGGCCCGATGGACGAGAGCAGGCGCCGGCCGTTCATCGACTGGATCCACACCGCCAACGTCCAGGGCGAGCAGGTCCGTCATTACGTCAAATGGGACTATCAGCCCGGCAGCATCGAGGGCGTGCCGGATTCGTTCGCGCGCGCCTACGGCGCCATGATGACCGAACCGCAAGGCCCGATCTACATGTGCTACGATGCCTGGCTGCAGGAGCAGCCGCTCACCGCAACGGTGCGGATGCCGTCGCGCGCCGACGCGACGGTGCCGGTGCCGATGGCGGCGGATGCGACAGCCATCGCCAAAATAGCGGATCGGCTGGTGGCGGCGAAATTTCCGGTGCTGCTCGCCGAATATGTCGGCCGCCAGCCGCAAGGATTTCATCATCTGGTGGCGCTTGCCGAGACAGTCGGCGCCGCCGTCTATGACGTCAACGGACGGCTCAATTTCCCGAACCGCCACCCGCTCAATCTGAGCATGGACAAGAGCGTGTTCCGGGATGCCGACCTTATTCTCTCGCTCGACACACGCGACTGGGAAAAGCCGACCCATATCATCGACCGCACCAAGCGGGCGACGCAGCCGCTCTATCCGGCCACGTGCGAGATGATCGAGCTCGGCTTCGGTGATATCGGGCTGTCCAAATGGTCGATGGATTTCACCCGCATGCCCGATTGCAGCCTCCGGGTGCTCGGCGACACCCTCACGGCAATCCCGGAGCTGACCAGGCTGTGCAAGGATCAGATCGACCAGGGCGCCGGCCTCGCCGACCGCATCGCCAGCCGCACCGCCGAGATCGGCGTCCATCACGACGCCCTGTTCGCCAAATGGGCGAAACAGTCGCGTGAGGGCTGGGACGCCAGCCCCATCTCGCTGCCGCGTCTGGCGCATGAATTGTGGGACGTCATCAAGACCGAGGATTGGGTGCTGACCGCCTGCACCCTGCAGGATTGGGTGCTCAAGCTGTGGGATTTCGACAAGCCCTACCGTCACGCCGGCCGCGCACTCGGCACCGGCACCCAGATCGGGGTGTCGCTCGGCGTCGCCCTCGCGCACCGCGGTACCGGTCGTCTCGTGGTCGACATTCAGCCCGACGGCGACCTGATGTTCGACGCCGGTGCCCTGTGGACGGCGGCAAAGAACAACATCCCGTTCCTGATCGTGATGTACAATAACCGCGCCTATTACAACGACTGGGAGCACCAGATCCATGTCGCCGAGCACCGCGGCACGCCGGTCGAGCGCGCCCATATCGGCCAGGACATCGTCGGGCCGGAGCCCGATTTCGCGAAACTCGCGCAATCCTGCGGCTGGTACGCCGAAGGGCCGATCACGCAGCCCAAGGACATCGCCGGCGCACTCCGGCGCGCGATCGCGAAAGTGAAGGCCGGCCAGCCGGCCCTGGTCGATACGGTGCTGCAGATGAGATAGGCGCATGCAAGACGGTGCCTCGGCGTTCGATCTCATCCTCGGCGGCGATCCCGCGCTGTACGCAATCATCCGGCTGTCGTTGACGGTCAGCGTTTCCGCGACGCTGCTGGCGTCCGCCATAGGCCTGCCGCTCGGTGCGCTGTTGGCGCTGGTCCGGTTTCCGGGGCGCGCCGTCATGGTGGTTGTGCTCAATGCTTTCATGGGGCTGCCGCCGGTCGTGGTCGGGCTTGGCATGTATCTGTTGCTGTCGCGGTCGGGGCCGCTTGGGTTCCTGGGCCTGCTGTTCACGCAGCAGGCCATGATTCTCGCTCAGGCCGTGCTGGTCATGCCGATCGTAGCGGCTTTGACCCGCCAGACCGTCGAGGATCTTTGGGTCGAATATCGCGACGAGTTGACCGCCATGCGGATCGGTCCCACCGCTCGGGTTGCGGCATTGTTATGGGATGCCCGGTTCAGCCTGGTGACGACCCTGCTTGCCGGCTTTGGGCGCGCCGCTGCCGAGGTCGGCACCGTGATGATCGTGGGCGGCAATATCGACGGTTTCACCCGTACCATGACGACCGCAATCGCGCTTGAGACCTCCAAGGGCGATCTGCCGCTCGCCATCGGCCTCGGCATCGTGCTGATCGCCCTCATCATCGTGGTCAACGCCGCCGCCGCCCTTGCGCGGCGAATCGGCGAACTCCATGCCGGATGAGGTCATGCGCGCGCCGCCGAGCGAACTGCCCATCACCGTCGAGGGTGTTTCAGTGCGCAGTGGCGGCGTCATCATCCTGGAGCGCATCTCGCTCGTGCTTGCGCCCGGCGCCCCGACCGTGCTGATCGGACCCAACGGCTCGGGAAAAACCTCGCTGATCCGCCTCGCCATGGGGCTGATCCCGCCCACGACCGGCCGCATCGCGTGGGGCGGATACGGCGCCACCGAAGGCCGCCGCCGGGCCATCGTGTTCCAGCGCCCGGTCATGCTTCGCCGTTCCGTTGCCGGCAATATCGCGTTTGCGCTCCGCAGCGGGGCGATTGCGTCGCCAGCCCCTCGAGACCGTATCGCCGCGCTGCTCGATCTGGTCGGGCTCGCCGCCCTCGGCCCACGGCCGGCGCGCCGATTATCGGGCGGCGAGCAGCAGCGCGTTGCGCTCGCCCGGGCGCTCGCCCGAGACCCGGAAATCCTCTTCCTTGACGAGCCGACCGCCAATCTCGATCCGGCCGCCACCAAAGCGGTTGAAGACATCGTTGCGAAAATTGCCGCCGCCGGGGTTAAGATCGTGCTCGCTACTCACGATCTCGGCGAGGCCCGCCGTCTCGCCGGCGATGTGATATTCATGGTCGCAGGCCGTATCCTTGAGCACAGGCCAGCGAAAGATTTCTTTGCGCGGCCGGTCACACCGGAGGCACAGAGGTTTCTCAATGGTGACCTTGTGATTTGAGGCCTGGGAGAACGACAATGCTCGATCACCGCCGCTCGAAGCGGACAGCTGGCATCTCCGAACTCGTTCGCGCAATCGGCTTCGTCATTGTGGCGCTCGCGGCGTCCGTCAGCGCGACCTTTGCGCAAGAACGATCCATCGTCGTAGCCTCGACCACTTCGACCCAGGACTCTGGCCTGTTCGGCTATCTGCTGCCGATCTTCAAGGCCAAGACGGGCATTGACGTGAAGGTGGTGGCGCAGGGCACCGGCCAGGCGCTCGACACCGCCCGGCGCGGCGACGCCGACGTGGTCTTCGTTCACGCCAAGCCCGAGGAGGAAAAATTCGTCGCCGACGGCTTCGGGGTAAGGCGTTTCGACGTCATGTATAACGATTTTGTGCTGATCGGCCCACGCGGCGACCCTGCCGGCGTGAACGGCAGCCGCGATATCACGGCGGCGTTGAAGGCGATCTTGGCAAAAGCCGCCCCGTTCGTGTCGCGCGGCGACCGCTCCGGCACTTATCAGGCGGAACTGGCGCTATGGCGCGATGCCGGTATCGACATCGCCAGGAGCAAGGGCGCGTGGTACCGCGACATCGGCCAGGGCATGGGCGCGGCGCTCAATACGGCGGCCGCCATGAACGCCTATGTGCTGTCGGACCGCGGCACCTGGATCGCGTTCCGCAACCGCGGCGATCTCGTGCTTGCGGTGGAGGGCGACCAGCGGCTGTTCAACCAGTACGGCATCATCCTGGTCAATCCGGCGAAATTCCCGCAGGTGAAAAGGGAACTGGGCCAGCGGTTCATCGACTTCGTATTGTCGCCGGAGGGCCAACAGGTGATTGCCGATTACAAGATCGCCGGGCAGCAATTGTTTTTCCCGGATGCGCGACCCCAGACACTTTGACGCGCATCGTTGCCGGCAGCATGGCAATCGACGTGCCCCCGACGGGGCTGCTATGACGCATTCATGGACGCGCCCTCGAATGCCCCGATCGCACCCTCGGACCTTGACAACCAACTGTCTGTCGCCCCAGGGCCGCTCGGAAACCGCGGCCGAGCGCGCCTCGCCGAGATCGCCTTGCCGGCGACCGGCGTCGTCATCGGCATGGCGCTCATCATCGGGCCGTTCCTCGCGACCGTCATTCGCAGCGTGCTCTACTGGGACGCAAGCGGGCCGGCGCTGTCGTGGCAAAATTTCTCCGGCCTGTTCGCCGATCCGCGATTCTATCAGGCGGCCGGCAACACCATCATCTGCGGGATTGGGGCGACGTCGATCAGCTGCGTGCTTGGCTTCAGCCTCGCCTGGGTGGTGTCGCGCACCGACATGCCGGGGCGGCGCTGGTTCGAGGTCTTCAATCTGGTGCCGTTCTTCCTGTCGCCTTATGTGGGCGCCATTTCGTGGGTCTACCTCGCGGCGCCCCACAGCGGGATATTGAGCAAGCTGCTGGCCGACACATTCGGTCTGCCGCCCGACTTCATCCCGATCTACGGCATCGGCGGCGCGACCTGGGTGCTGTCTCTGTTCTACACGCCTTATGTCTATCTGTTCGTCATCGCGCCGATGCGGCAGATGGATCCGGCGTTGGAAGATGCCGCACGGGTGCACGGGGCGGGCTTCTGGACGACGCTGCGCCTTGTCACGATTCCACTGCTCTTTCCCGCGCTGTTCTCGGCCGCCCTGATCGTGTTCGTCACCAGCGCCGGATTGTTCGACGTACCGCTCGCGCTCGCGTCCCCGCACGGCATCCGCACCATGCCGACTGAAATCTTTCAGCTTGTGCAATACCCTTCGGATATCGGCCGCGCGGCCGCGTTCGGGGTCGTCGTGATGACCGTAACAATCCTGCTCACGGTACTGCAGCGCAGCTATATCGACCGCAGACGGTTCGAAACCGTGACCGGTAAGGGCTATCGGCCGCGCACCATCGCGCTACGTTCGGGCGGCCGTGTCGGCGCGCTGGCGCTCGAGATCGTTTACATCGGCTGCGCCGTAGTACTGCCGGTCATCGCGCTCCTGATGGTGTCGTTGTCGTCGATTTGGACCGGGACGCTCTCATACGCCACCCTTACGCTGCACAATTTTGAATACGTCATATTCAACTATTCGCTCACCCAGCAGGCGATTCTCAACAGTCTGTTTCTCGCCGTGACGGGCGCCACGCTTGGAGTCGCCATGAGCGTGTTGCAGGCCTATTACGTCAATCGTGGCCCGCACCAACGTCGCGCTCTGGTCGATGCGATTTTGTCCTTGCCGCTCGGCATTCCGGGCATCATTCTGGGCCTCGGCTTCCTCATCCTCGCCATTCGCACGCCGCTGTATTCGACGCTCGCCATCATCCTGATCGCCTACATCGCGCGGTTCTTTCCCTTCGCGACGCGTACCGTCTCGGCGATGCTGCTCGCCATCAACCCGGAGCTCGAACAGAGTGCGCGCGCGAGCGGCGCCGGCTGGCTGCAGACCATGCGCTACGTGCTGGTGCCGCTCCTGATGCCGGCGATCGTCGCCGCCTGGCTGATGCTGTTCGTGATCTTTATTCGCGAGCTCGGCGCCACCATCCTGCTTTATGCGCAGGGCACCGAGACCATCAGCGTGGCGCTTGTCGTTCTCAGCGAGCGCAGCTTCGGCTATGTGGCGGCGCTCGCCGTGATCCAGCTTATGCTGTTACTGACGGCGTTTTCTTTGTTCCGGGCGACGCGTGCTTCGCTCATACAGGCTTGAGGAGCCCACGCGTGGCGTTTGTGCGGGTCGAGGGGTTACGCAAGCTGTTCGGCGAGCTTGTGGCGGTCGATGGTGTGTCGTTTACAGTTGAGGTCGGTCATACGCTGGCCTTACTGGGGCCGTCCGGGTGCGGCAAGACCACGATTCTGCGCTGCATCGCGGGCCTGGAGGCTGGCGATGCCGGAGCGATCGAGATCGCCGGCGCGGCAGTATTCGACCGCGCGGCCGGCGTGAACCTGATGCCGGAACAGCGTGACCTCGGCGTCGTATTCCAGTCCTACGCGGTATGGCCGCACATGACGGTCGCCGAGAACGTCGGCTTTCCGCTCAAGGTGCGGCGCGTGCCCAAGGCCGAGATCGCGGCGCGCACTGGCCGCATCCTCGACATGGTCGGGCTCACGGCCGCGAAGGACAAGCCCGCAACCGCGCTCTCGGGCGGTCAGCAGCAGCGCGTCGCGCTCGCGCGCGCATTAGTGCACGAGCCCCGCCTGGTGCTGTTCGACGAACCGATGTCGAACCTCGACGCGCAGCTGCGCGCCCGCATGCGCATGGAGCTTGCCGTCCTGCAGGAACGGCTCGGCTTCACCGCCATCTACGTCACCCACGACCAGACGGAGGCGTTCTCGCTCGCCGAGACCGTCGTGGTGATGAATCACGGACGGATCGAAACCGTCGGGGATCCGCGCAGCGTGTTTGCGCGCCCGCAAACTCCCTTCGTGGCTGAATTTCTCGGCCTCAATATCAACCACGGCCGGGTCGTTAACGCGTTGCCGCGGCGGGAAGGTTTCCATGTGGAAGTCGCATTAGCAGAGGGTTTCCGAATCTGGGGCGTCCAACGGGGTGGCAAGCCCGCTATCCCGGGCGCGAGCGTTCTCGCCTGCACCCGGAAGGAACACATCGCGGTAGCAAAGTGTTCCGATGGGACGGCGCTGCCGCGTCCCGATATCGTGGGCGTGCCGGACGAACAAAATTTCATCGGCGTGACGTGCGCCGCGTCATTTCTCGGCCTGGAAGAGGAGTACGTCATCGCCATAGACGGCATCGAGCTGGGCGCCATCCAGCCGCCATGCGGGTTGCGCGCCGGCGAGCCCGTCACGGTGACGATCCGCCCTGAAGAAGTCATCGTTTTCGTTGCCGAGAACCGCGGCGACGGAGGATAATGGGTTGAGTCAGGACTGCCGGAACGGCACTTGCAGGCAGAATACCTGCAGAAAGAATACGTGCCGAACGAACATTTTGGGAGATCGCGATGAAATATGTCCTTCGGGGTGCCTTGTTTGTCGCCATCGCGACCGTCGGTCTCGCGAGGTCTTCAGGGGCCCAGGAGCTGCCCGCCTTCCAGGGCGTCTCTGCCGAAGAGAAGGCGCGCCTCACCCAACTCATCGACGCGGCCAAAAAAGAAGGCAGCCTCACCTATTGGGATGTCGTCATCCAGCCCGAAACCAATGACGCACTGACGGCGGCGTTTCGCAAGTTCTACGGACTGCCGAACGGGTTCCAAATCCACTATCAGCTCTCCGCCACCGCGCCGCTGGTGACCCGGGTCGAGCAGGAGATCAACGCCGACCGCGTCACCATCGATGTCGCCGCGGTCGGGTCGCCATCCTGGGTGTTCGAGCGCGCTGCCGCCGGCGATGCGCTGGAGTACGATTCGCCGCAGTACAAATTCTATGCGGACGTGATGGCACGCGGGCTCGGCCGTAAAGGCGTGTTCGCCTTCAACGGCGCCTATCTGTTCGTGCCGATGTGGAGCACCGATCGGATCAAGTTCGAAGGCAAATCCTGGAAGGACGTCGTCAACGCCGTGCCGGCAGGCCGTATCAGCATTGGCGACGTGTCGAAGTCGGTGGCGTATCTGGCGACCTATGCGGGTCAGCGCGAAGTCCTCGACCAGAACTACTTCAAGGCCGTCGCCGCGATGAAGCCGTCGTTCCTGATCCGCTCGGAGCAGATCGCGGGCCGCCTCGTCACCGGGGAGGACTTGATGGCATTCTCCGGCATGCCCACGCGTGCTTATCAATACAATCAGAAAGGCGGCAAGCTGAAATTCCTGTTGCCGGAGGAAGGCTCGGTGTTGCTGCCGCAGAGCATGTTCATCCTCAAAAAGGCGCCGCATCAGAACGCCGCCAAGCTGTGGATCGATTTCATCCTGTCCGAGCAGGGGCAGACGATCCTGGTCAAAGGTGAGGCCTTGGTATCGGGCCGCACCGGCTTCAAGAGCCCGCTGCCCGAATATGCTCCCGGCATCGACAGCCTCAATCTCATCAATGTGGACTGGCAGGGCTTGTCGACAGAGAAGCTGAAGACTCTGCGGGACGAGTGGATCGGCGTGTTCAATCCGTAGGGATCCGGCATTCGCGCAGAATCTCCGGCCGGAAGGCAAGCCCGTGGCCCGGCCGTTCCGGCGCCGTGACCATGCCGTTGACCACCGGCACCGGGTCGACGAACAGATCGTTCGACAGGCCCATGTCTTCGATCCAGACGCCGTTGGGGATCGAGGCGAGTAGTTGCACGTTCAGCTCCGGGAACAGGTGCGGCGCAATCGTGATGCCCCAGGTGTCGGCAAGCACTGCGGTCTTGCGCAGATCCGTGAAGCCCCCGCGCATCGGATCGGGCTGCAGGATCGGAATACGCGGGTGCTCGAAGAACGGCCGCAGATCGAAGCGGGTGAAATGGGTCTCACCGCCGACGATGCGGATCGGCAGAGCCTCCGCCACCCGCAGGTAGCCTTTGAAGTCGTCGGCCGGAACCGGCTCCTCCAGCCAATAGACGTCGTACGGCTCGATCTTGCGGCCCATCTGAATGGCGACATCGGCGGTCCACCCCTGATTGACGTCGATCATGATGTCGACGTCGGGGCCGAGCGCCTCGCGCATGCGGCGCACGTTGTCCACGTCGCCGCGCAGGTTGTCGGTGTGCGCCACCTGCATCTTGATCGCCCGGTAGCCTTGCGCCTTGTAGTACAGCGCCTTCGCGATCATGCCGTCGCCGCCGGAGCCGCGGAAGCAGCCGCTGCCGTAGACCGGCATCTGCGAGCGGACGTGCCCCCACAGGCGGTGCAACGGCAGCCCGGCGCGCTTGCCGATTGCATCCCACAGCGCGATATCGAGCGCCGACATGGCCATCGTAACGATGCCGCCGCGGTTGTAGCTTGCGGTCGCGCGCCAAAGATCGTTCCAGATACCCTCGACCGCGGTGGCGTCCTAGCCGATGACGCGCGGCAGAATCGTCTCCTCCAACGCCGTCGCAACGGTGCGCAATCCCGGCCGGAACGAGAACAGATAGCCCATGCCGACAATGCCGCCCTTGGTCTCCACGTCGAGCACGAGAAGATTGCGGGCGTCGCCGAAGGCGTGCCCCTTGAGCCACGGCGTCTGCGGCCAGGGGACGCGGAGGAGGGTGGTGCGGAGGGCGGTGATGGTCATGTCGGGCATGAGGGTTCCTCGGGCGGTGGGGGTGGGCGGCTTATTTTCCGGCTGGCCAAAAACCTGCATCGGGGATTCTCTTTCAGGTTTTCAGTTTGGACAACCCAGGCCTGAGGAATCCCCGATTCCGCTCACGGAAATTCCCAACCCGGAGGGGCCAACCGGATAATGTCAGCGATCAGGCGATTAAGCGCCCACCGTTCACACCGCCCCTCGTCATCAACAGGAACCGTGAAAGGGTAACCGCCCCAAGGCATTTGCCACCACTCGGCAGTGTTCAACCTGCCCTTACCC
>Ga0257158_1000058_pt1 | contig 10071 bp, 11 predicted proteins | sample NL03A_FD_185992 | JGI IMG/M metagenome (GOLD analysis project Ga0257158, IMG submission 185992) | Soil microbial communities from H.J. Andrews Experimental Forest, Oregon, United States - NL-03-A | ecosystem: Environmental > Terrestrial > Soil > Temperate forest > Bulk soil | place: USA: Oregon...
CTCACCCCGACCCTCTCCCCGCAAGCGGGGAGAGGGAGCAGCAGCGCCGTGCCAAATGCGATGGACCTGCCTTGTGGGGGAGGGTCGGGGTGGGGGGTCGGGAGGTTGCGGCGCCGAGGTGCCACTCTCCACGGCCCCCACCCCCGGCCCCTCCCCACAAGCGGGAAGGGAGAAGAAAGGGCACCTCGCCGCGTTCACCGCATGTACCCGGGAATGCGCATCGCCCGCTCCCAACGACCCATCACGTAGACCACGACGCCGACCAGCACCACGTAGATCACCAACAGCACATTCATCATTTCGGGCACGTTCAGTTCGTCCGACCAGATTTGGTTCGCCACGTAGAGCATTTCCGGTACCGCGATGGCGTAGGCGATCGTGGTGGTCTTCACCAAGTTGACGAGATTGTTGTTCAGCGCCGGCAAGCTGATGCGGAAGGCGAGCGGCAGGATCACGTGAACGTAGGCCCGCAGTCGGCTGTAACCGAGTGACTCGGCGGCCTCGACGGTTTCGTTCGGCACCGCTTCGATGCCGGCACGAAAGATCTCCACGTTGAACGCGCCGGCGTAAAGCGAGAGGCAGATCGCCGCCCAGGTAAAGTTCGAGACGATTGGCACCGCGAGCCCGATGTCGTTGGTCACGCGCAGGTACGATCCAAGCGCGAAATAGAAGAAGTAGAGCTGGACCAGCGGCGGCGTGTTGCGAAAGAACTGGATGTAGGCCGCCATGACGGTTCGCAGGAGCCGCAGCCGCGATCCCTGCACCCAGGCGCCCAGAACGCCGATCACGACGCTCGCCGCGATACAGAATGCCATGAGCCTGACCGAAGTCAGGAACCCATTGATGAAGCGCGCGCGGTCGAATGCGTCATAGAAGATGGTAAGCTTGATGCCGGTGACGGCATGGAGCTCGCGGAACCAGTCCCAGAACGGTTGGAGGTCCGTCATGGAGACGACCCACCCGAGAATTTCGGCTGATGGTGTCCCAGTGAAATCTCCGCGGTGTCATGCCCCGCTTCACGCGGGGCATCCAGGAACCCCTGCACACCATCAGTGGAATCAACGCTGTGCCACAATCGCAAGGCCGGCGGTTACTGGATCGCCCGCTTGAAGCGGGCGATGACACTGAAGAGATCGTTGAAACGTCGTCCTTCACGACTCGGGACCGGCAGAATTGTCGCGCCCGCCGTCACTTGGTCTGTTCGCGCGCCTTCTTGAGGAAGGCCGACGGCGAGATGCCCCACTTCTTTTCTGTCTCGATGAGCTTGCCGCTGCGGTGCCAGTCCATGATTGTCTTGCCGATGAATTGCCCCCACGGTCCGTCGCGCTCCTCAAGCTTTACGGCGGCGCCCCATGGCTCGGTCAGGATGGTCTCCAGCGGCATCTCGAAGGCCGCCCATTTGGGATCGGCGAGCCGCTCCTGGAAGGCGGTGTCGTCGTAGAGCCAGCCGATGCAGTTGCCCTGCTGCATCGCCGTCTCGGCTTCGTTCTGTCCCCGGAATGCGACGATGTCGGCGCCGTACTTTTCGGCCACATACTTGTTGTAGAACGCGCCCTGGATGCCGCAGACCTTCTGGTCCTTGAGCTGTTCCCAGCGCTTGAGCGCAACCTTGCGGTTGACGAACACGTTGACGCCGGAGGCGTAGTAGCTTGGCTCGATGATGCCGACGGTTTTGCGCCGCTCGTCCGTCACATTCATCGTAGCAAGCATGAGATCGATCTTGCCCTGCTGCAGGAACTGCATGCGGTTCGCGGAGACCACCGGCTCCAGCTCGAGCTTGACGCCGAGCCGGTCGGCCACGTCCTTGGCAAGATCGGGCTCGAAGCCGACGATACTGCCGCTTGGATCGCGGAAGCCGAACGGCTTGTAGTCGGCCTTGGTGCCGACCACCAAGATGGCGCGCTGCTTGATCTTGTCGAGGGTTTGGGCCTGCAGCTGCGCCGAAGTCACCGCGAAGCCCGCAATGGCGGAAATTGCGGCGATGAGAATACGTATCAGCATCGGTCACTCCCCTAACCCAAGTTGGGCTAACCGTGGTCCAGTCAATCCGGCGAAGGATGGTACAGCGTTGCCGCGCCGATGTCATTGCCGCCTTCCCTGGGAGCGCGGGCGTCCCGCCCGCTCTTTCGCCCTCGCTCCTAGGTCCAAGAGCGGGCCGGACGCCCGCGCTCCCCGGTCCGAAGACGAGGAGGGAGAAGAAGTCACATCCCCCCGTAAAGCCACTCCATCCCGTCATAGGCCTGCTCGGCCGTGCGGCCATGCAGCGCGTTGTAGCGCAGCTCCGCCGTGACGCCGCTGGCGTGATAGAACTCGCCGTAAATCCGCGCCATGATCTGCACGCGTCCGGTGCGCAGATAGCGCTGCTTCTCGTAAGCCTTGAATGCGCCGGCGATGTCATCGGGTGTTTCCGCAACCTTGTCGGCGAGGCACACAGCGTCCTCGCTCGCCATGCAGGCGCCTTGGGCGAGGTATTGCAGCATCGGGTGGGCCGCGTCGCCGAGCAACGTGACGCGCCCCTTGGACCAGTCCTTGATGGGCTCGCGGTCGCACAACACCCACATGCGCCAGGTCTCGATGCGCTCCAGGAGCCGCAGGACCTCGGGCCGCTGACTCTTGAAGCGTTTCCACAATTCCTCCGGATCGCCTTCGGTGTTCCAGCCTTCCACATAGCGGTCGGAGTGGAACACGGCGACGAGGTTGTAGAGGGCGCCGCGGCGCAGCGGATAATGCACGAAATGAGTCTTCGGCCCGGCCCACAGCATCACCTCCGGCCGCCATAGATCGTCCGGCACCTGGTCGCGCCGGAGCACCGCCCGATAGGCGATATGGCCGGAGACGCGCGGCGCGCCGTCGCCGATGATCTTGCCGCGGATGCGCGACCACATGCCGTCGCAGCCGATCAACGCGCGCCCGCGCACCTCCTCGCCGCCTTCGAGTCGAAGGGACACTGCATTGCCTTCATCGGTGAAGTCTTCAATCTTGCGATTGTTCTCCAGCGAAACGAGATTGTTGCCCTGGCAGGCGCGCAGATAGACGCCGTGAATATCGGCGCGGTGGGTGACGGCGTAGGGTTGGCCGAAGCGCTTGCGGAACGGCTCGCCCAGCGGAATGGAGGTGATCGGCTCGCCGGTGAGCGCGTCGCGCATTTCAAGGGCCGGCGGCACCCAGGCATCGTCGAGCATGTTCGCCTTGAGGCCGATTCGCTCGATCGCCCGGAAGATGTTCGGCCCGAGCTGGATGCCGGCGCCCAGCTCCTTGAACTCCGGCGCCTGCTCGAACACCCGCACCGGAAACCCCTTGTGCGCCAGCGCATAGGCGGTGACAAGCCCGCCGATGCCGCCGCCGGCGACGAGAAAGGGCAGGTCGTGTCCGTTGGCCTTGGCCATTTAGTTGTTCTCCACATTCGGTCGTCAGTCGTCCCGACGCGTTCGGTCGTCATTCGCCCGGACGCGCAGGGTGGGCAAAATCGCCTGCCGGGGCGGACGAGTTTTGCGCAATCCGCGCCGGCGATTTTGCCCACGCTGTCGAACTGCGAGTGGGGACCGCGTGGGCAAAGGCGCACGGCGGTCCGTGCGAATCACTCTGCTCTGCGCGATGCGCCTTTGCCCACCCTACGGTTCTGCGTGCAAGAATAGCTGCGTGCCGTTCCGTTTTGTAGCTCCACTTTACCGCAGGAAGACACTAGACTGGCATCATTCCGGCCGCCCACCGCATTGCGACCTTTGGCAGTCGCCGGTCGAGTAGGGGCGCCCTGGTCGCGTGAAAAACCGTCATCGAAACTACGGAGGAACCAATGGCATTCGATTTCAAGGTCAATGGCAAGGCGGCGCACTCCGATGCACCGCCGCACACCCCGCTGCTCTGGGTGATCCGCGAAGAACTCAAGCTGACCGGCACCAAGTTCGGATGCGGCACCGGGCTGTGCGGCGCCTGCATGGTGCACATCGACGGCAAGCGCGCCTTCTCGTGTCAGACCCAGGTGTCGCAGGTCGCCGGCAAGGCCGTGACCACCATCGAGGGGCTGTCGGCCGATTCCTCCCATCCGGTGCAGAAGGCTTGGCTCGCCGAGCGGGTGCCGCAATGTGGCTACTGCCAGTCCGGCCAGATCATGAGCGCCGCCGACCTGCTGGCGCACAATCCGAAGCCGGACCGCAGTCAGATCATCGAGCACATGAGCACGAACATCTGCCGCTGCGGCTCCTATCAGCGCATCGTCCGCGCCGTCGAGCGCGCCGCGAAGGAGGCCTGACCATGACCATCCAAATTCGCACTGCCGAAATCGGCCGCCGCGGTTTCATGATCGGCGCCGCCGGATTCACTTTCGCGGTGGCGGCGCGCCTGCCATTTGGCCCAGCCGAAGCGGCTGGCGGTAAGGACGTTGCCTTGAGCCCGTGGGTGACGATCTCGGCCGACGATAAGGTTGCGATCATGTCGCCGGCGGCCGAAATGGGTCAGGGTTCGCTGACCTCGCTGCCTCTCATATTGGCCGAGGAATTGGACGCCGACTGGTCGAAGGTGCGCGTCGTGGTGGCGCCGCCGAACGACGAACTCTACAAGAATCCGGCGTTCGGCTACATGTACACGGCCGGCAGCAATGCCGTGACCGCATATTTCAAGGATCTGCGCCGGTTCGGTGCGCAGGTGCGCAAAGTGCTGCTGGCGAACGCCGCCAGGCACTGGAACGTTCCGGTCGAGGAGCTGACCACCGAACCGAATGTGGTCATTCACGGGAAATCGGGGCGTCGCCTGTCCTACGGCGAGATCGCCGCGTTTGCGGAGGTCCCCGCCAAGGCGCCAGAGGTTGCGGAGAGCGAGCTCAAGAAATCGGATCAGTTCCGCCTCATCGGCAAGGACGTGATGCGCGTCGAGCTGCCGCAGAAGGTGAACGGCACGGCGCAATACAGTATCGATGTGCAGGTCCCCGGCATGCTGTACGGCGCGATCTTGCGCTCGCCCGTCGAAGGCGGGGCGCCCGACAAGATCGACGATGCGAAGGCAAAGTCGATTGCCGGCGTGGTGCGGATCGTCGCGCTGCCTTATGGGGTCGGCGTGATCGCCGAGACACCGTGGGCCGCCTTCGAGGCCAAGGATGCGCTCAAGGTCACCTGGACCCGCACCGGCAAAGCCTGGGGTTTCAACAGTGAGAAGGCGCTCTTCGACTTCGCGGCGTCGGCGCGCGACATGTCGCGGCCGGCCAAGCTGTGGGCCAAGGAGGGCGACGCGGTGGCGGCCCTGCAGAATGCCGCTATGGTCGTCGAGGGTGAGTATCGGAACGATCTCGTCTACCACGCCCAGATGGAGCCGCTGAACGCGGTCGCAGCGGTATCTCCCGCAGGGGACGCCTGTGAGCTGTGGTGCGGCGTGCAATCGAAGACGATTGCCGTGACGGTCGCGTCCGACGCGCTCAAGATCGCGCCGGACAAGATCACATATCACGACATGCTGATGGGCGGCGGCTTTGGGAGGCGCGGCCATCGTGACGAAGAATACGTGCACGATGCCGTCGTGCTGTCGAATGCTGTGAGGAAGCCCGTCAAGGCGATGTGGACGCGCGAGGACGACGTCCATAATGGGCGTTTCAACCCGCTGTCGGTGCATTATCTGCGCGCCGGCTTTGATGCGTCGGGCAAGCTGATCGCCTATCATCATCGCAAGGCCACCGACGAGGTGACGGCATTCCAGGACCCGGTGCGGTTCGGACGGCAGAACGGCCGGGATGTCATTGCGTTTGTCGGTATCGACGCGGCGTACTACGAGGTCCCCAACCGCTTGGCCGAGGCGGTGCCGCAGGACAGCGGTCTTCGCACCTCGAGCCTGCGCGGCATCTCGCATCTGACCAACATCTTCGCGATCGAATCATTCATGGACGAACTTGCGCGCAAGCGCGGGGTGGATCCGGCGACGTTCCGGCGTGATCTGGTCAAAACCAGTCCGCGCGCCCTGAACATCATCGACAGGGTCGCCCACATGGCGGATTGGGGCAAGAAACGGGACGGCAGCGCGCTCGGCTTCACCTACATGAACTATTCGGGGACACAGATCGCGCTGATCGCGGAGGTGTCGGTCGACCGCAAGTCCGGCACGCTGCGGGTCCCGAAAGTGTGGACGGCGCTCGATCCCGGCATTGCGGTCCAGCCCGACAACATCGTGGCGCAGACCGAGAGCAGCATCGTCTACGGATTGGGATTTGCACTGTGGGAGCGCATCACGATCGATGACGGCGCGGTCCAGGAATCGAACTTCTACGATTATCACGTGCCGCGCTTGAACGAGGTCCCGCAGATGTTCATCGAGGTGGTTCCGACCGACAACCATCCGACCGGCGTCGGCCAGATGGCAACGCCGCTGGTCGCCCCCGCAATCGCCAATGCGGTCGCGGAACTCACCGGCGTGCGGCTGCGGGAAACGCCGATGTCGCCGGACCGGGTGAAGAAGGCGCTGGGGTAACCGGCGCAATTCTGGCGGGTTTTGCGGGCGGCGCAGCGATGCGTCGCCCGGCAGCTTTTCTTATCTATTGTTATTAGATAAGAACAGCGCTAAATCTGGCATAGGATCGAAACAGAGGATTCCCATGACGACCGTCACCATTTCGCTGCCGGAATCCCTCAAGCAATTTGTCGATGCGCAGGTCGCGAGCAAGGGCTACGGCAACGTCAGCGAATATTTTCGCAGCCTGTTGCGCGACGCGCAGGAACGGGAAGCAGAAGCGCGATTGGAGGCGCTGTTGCTGGAGGGGTTGGCGTCCGGCGATCCCATTCCGATTGACGAGGAATATTGGAAGAGCCTGAAGGCGAAGACGGAAAAGATCGCTGAAAAATACGCGGCACGCAAAGTGAAACCGTGAAGCTTGTCCTTCTGCCATCGGCGGATGCTGACATTGTGCGGCAGTTTGGTTGGTACGTGGAGCATGGGCTTCCAGATGTCGCGCGGCGTTTCCGCAGTTCCGTCGAATCGAGCATCAAACTCGCGCTGTCGAGGCCGAAGGCCGGCGCACCCAAGCCCGTCCGCAATTCAGTGCTCGGCGATCTTCGCTCGTGGCCGGTGAAGGGATTTGACGAATTCCGCATATATTACTTGGCGCGCCAGGACACGCTCACCGTGGTTCGTGTCTTGCACGACAAGAGAGACATCGGCGCGATTCTCGAAAAGCAAGCAATCGACGATCCCGGCGTCGATTGACGGCGCGGCCGTTTCATACACGCCACCGACTACGCATGATTGACGTGATGATCCACGTGCGGCCCGCACCAGCCGGGCAGGTAGCTCGCTTCCTCGCTTTTGGCGAGCTTCATGGCCTGCTTGAGGGCTTTCTCGAAATCGTCCTTGGCGACCGACCGGTTGATCCGGCGGCGCATGAAATCCGCCCACAGGAACTCGCTGAACGGCGTGGTGTCCTTGGCGAATCCGCCCATGCGGCGCAATTCGCCGGCAACGCTGCGGAACGGGTCGTCCTTGAGCCCCGAAATCTTCTTGGGAATTTCGTCGAAGTCGCGCCGGCGACCGGAAGCATCATAGGGGTGCACCCAGCTGCGATTGTCGATATAGGTCCAGAACTCGTCGTCGGCGAGATTCCGCAAATCCGCCACGGAGGTCACGTGTACACTTTCGACGCCCTCGTTGTGCAGCGCCAGCGAGAGATGATGATGGTCGATCACATACAGGCGCCCCTTGGGTCCGCGAATGACCGGGATCATGTGGCGACCAAGGAACTCGGCCTTCTTGTTCTTGTCCTGTTGCTGCCAGCTTTTCTGTTTGGCGAGGACTTCGCGCATGCCGACGGTGATCTGGGTCGGCCGTAGCTCGGCGATCGGGACGGTATGCAAAACTGGTTCACGAACCGTAACCATTGTTCAATCTCCCCGAGATGTCGGTGTGGGCAAAGGCGCTTGGCACGCCATCCTTGGTTACGACAATCCTCTCGCGCCGTGCCCACCGCGGCGCCAGTGGTGGGCACGGCGCGAGAGCGCGAGCGTAACCAGTCACGCCGTGCCATGCGCCTTTGCCCACCCTACGTGCTGTTCTTCGCGTCAGCGCAACGCGGCCGGCGCGACGGTCGAGCCGGTGGCGCCCTGGAGCTTGAGCGGCTGCATCACGAAGGCGAACTCGGAGACGTTCTTGGCAGCGAGCTCGTCGAGCTTGAGATTCTCCAGGAGGTGCACGCCGTAGACCACCAGTGCGATCTGGTGCAGCGGCAGCGAGATCAGTTTGTCGGGATTGGGATTGACCTCGACCGGGGCGGTGTCGGCGCCAAGCAGGATCGGATCCTTGGCGATCAGGAATTCGGCGGCCTTGACGCCGATGCCGGGGTTGCCCTTGCCGTAGCGCGCCGGGTCCGTGTTCCACAGCTTGCCCCAACCAGTGTGGATGATGATGGCGTCGCCCGGCTGGAAGGTGAGGTTCTGCTTCTTGATCGCGCTTTCGAGGTCCTCGGCCGTGATCTCGTAAGCGTCGCCCAGCATGGGGACACCCTTGTAGCCGGCGACGTCGATCAGCACCCCGCGCGTCATCAGCATGCCGACTTTTTCGATGCCGAGCTTGGTGAAGCCGTTGCGCGTCACGATGTCTTCGGTCTTGAAGCAATTATAGTGCACGTTGTTGTGGGTCTGGTGGGCAAAACCATCAAATTGCGTGCCGACCTGGCCCATCTCGGCGATGATCAGCTCCTCATTGCCGTAGCGCTTGTTGGCGAGATCGCTCGGCGCGGTGCGCTTGACCTGCATATCGTATACGCGCCCGGCCGCGAGCGGCATCTGGGCATTGAGCGGATAGCTGAGCTCGATCACCTCGCCGGTCTTGATCAGCTTGACGGCATTAAGCACAGTCTGCGGCTTCATGTGGTTGGCCGCGCCGCGTTCGTCGCCGGCGCCCCATTTGGACGGACAGCGCGCGCTATCGGCCGGCGGCAGCCAAGTGGGCGTCTGGGCAATCGCTGAGCCGGTCAGTAGTAGGGTCGCGAGCATGGTGCCGAGCATCAAAGGCTTCATGGTGGTCCTCCCTGAATTTTCGATTGGAGCTGGAACGTATTCGAGCTTGGAATTAGGTTTTGACTTCGCAGTTTGACTTTATCGTTTGCCGTGGCGGCGTGCCACCTCCTATTCTGGCTTCACGCCGGACAGCCTGATGACTTTGGCCCATCTCGCCGCGTCGGCCGCCATCATGGCGCCGAAGGCGGCGGGCGTCATGACGATCGGCGTTGCGCTCACGTCGGCGAGCCGTGCCTTCACGGTGGGATCGGCGAGGCCGGCATTGATCTCGCGGTTGAGGCGCTCGATGATCTCGGCGGGCATGCCTCGTGGCACCCCGATTCCGCTCCAGGTGGTCACGTCGAATCCCTAAGCGCTTGAGCCCAAGTCCTTCGAACAGAGGCATGGCAGCGATGCATTCGCCTTAACCGCGAATGGCACCGAATTGCGGGGTGTTGCCCATTTGTCACCAATTTCGCAGGTCCGAAGCCTTATTCTCCGCTCCGCCTTCGGGTTGAGAGAGGCTATCGCCGATGTCGCGTTGCGTATCAGACGCACGCATGACGCTCGGCCTCGCCTCCAAATTCAATGTGGTGAGCCTCGCGCGCCTTAGACCGCGGCGGAGGACAGGCACTGGCAACGTAGAGGAAGACAGGCATCATGCTCAAGGCGGGACAGGTTTTGTACGACAATGATCCGCGCTATCGAGGTCGGAAGGTTGAAGTCGTTCGCATCGAAGGAAGCCACGCAGTCTGCATGTCCGGGCCGAGGCAAGTCAAAGTTCGGCTCGATTGCATCTTTAGCGACGGTCAGCCGCGGCGCTCTGGCTACTCGACCGTCGCGGAAGGCCTGCGCGATCTGAAGGCGTGAGGTGTTTTTGCGCCGGTGAGTGTCGCGCGGTCGATGTCGGAAACTGGCAATGTCTTTCTACTCGGATGAATAGTCGCCGCAAGCGCCCCAGCGCTCCTGACCCGGGATGGTATGGAAGGACGCCGTGACTCGTTCAATCATGCAGGATGACGTTCAAGAGCGAGCTATGTACCTTGATGTCTCCGTCGTATTCAATAAATCCCAAGTGCCTGAATTTGTTCATGAACGTGTTGACGCG
>Ga0257158_1000059_pt1 | contig 10064 bp, 10 predicted proteins | sample NL03A_FD_185992 | JGI IMG/M metagenome (GOLD analysis project Ga0257158, IMG submission 185992) | Soil microbial communities from H.J. Andrews Experimental Forest, Oregon, United States - NL-03-A | ecosystem: Environmental > Terrestrial > Soil > Temperate forest > Bulk soil | place: USA: Oregon...
AGAGACAATTTTCGGTATCCAAGCGCGATCAGGGCGAGCGCGCTGACAGTCTTCGATGCCATCTCGCCGCAGAGCGTCACCGGCTTGCCATGGGCGTCGCTGCGCTCAGCAATGTCTTTCAAGGCGCGCAACATCGGGATCGACAGTTCGTCAAACCGCGTACTGACGCGCGGATTGCCGCGGTCGGCGGCAAACAGGAACTGAGCGAGATCGTTCGAGCCGACCGAAAGAAAATCCACCCGATCCAACAACTCGTCGAGTTGATACAGCAATGATGGTACTTCCACCATGGTGCCGACCTCGACGCGCTCGGGAAGTTTGTGGTTGTGCCGGCGCAGATACGTTAATTCGCGCTCCACCAGCTCCTTGGCTTCGTCGAACTCACGCACGGCCGCGATCATCGGGAACATCAAACGAAGATCGCGCCCGGAGGCGGCGCGCAGCAATGCCCGAATCTGGCTGCGCAGCAGCGCCGGACGGTCGAGGCCGAGCCTGATGGCGCGCCAGCCGAGAGCTGGATTTTCTTCCTCCACATTGCGCATATAGGGCAGCACCTTGTCGCCGCCGACATCAAGGGTCCGGAATGTGACGGGACGCCCCGCGGCGGCGTCAAGCACGGCGCGGTAAAGCGAAAGCTGCTCACCGGTGCGGGGAAACTGCGCCGCCACCATGAACTGCAATTCGGTGCGGAACAGGCCGATTCCAGCGGCGCCGGTTTCCGCGATATGCGGCAGATCAACCAGCAGGCCGGCATTGAGAAACAGCGAGATTTCGGCGCCATCTCGCGTTACACACGGCTTGTCGCGCAGCGCCAGATATTGCTGCTGGCGGCGCGCCCGCACCCGCACCCGCTCTATGTAGGAGGCTTCGAGATCGGGCGACGGGCGAATGTGCACTTCGCCACTGGTGCCATCCACGATGATGGCATCGCCCGAATCGACGAGGCCGATTGCATTGCTGACTTCACCGACTGCCGCGATGCCAAGCGCACGAGCGATAATCGCCACATGGGACGTGGCCCCGCCCTCCTCCAGCACCAAGGCACGCAGGCGCTTGCGATCGTAGTCGAGCAGCGCTGCCGGTCCCATGGAGCGGGCCACGAGGATGGCGTTTTCCGGTATGTGCTCATGGGCCGGGACGTGGTCGCGGCCGAGCAATTGCCGCAACAGGCGGTTGGCGAGATCGTCTAAATCATGCAGGCGTTCGCGCAGATAATGGTCGGTCTGGCGCAGCATGCGGGCGCGGGTGTCAGATTGCACGCGCTCAACCGCGGCCTCGGCGGTGAGGCCGGTCAAGACCGCCTCCTCGAGCTTGTGCACCCAGCCGCGATCATAGGCAAACATGCGATAGGCTTCGAGCACGTCGCGGTGTTCGCCGCCGTCAGCAACGTCCCCGTGCTCGAGCATTGCATCGAGATCGGCGCGCAGCGCTGCGATCGCGGTCTCCAGCCGGAGGCGCTCCTTCGACACATCATCGGCGATAAAGTTGGTAATGACGACACGCGGCTCGTGCAGCACCACGTGGCCGAGCGCGATGCCGTCGTTGAGCGCGGCGCCCTGAAGCCGCAGGCTGCGACGCACCGCGGGCTCGGCGCCGGGCCGCGCGAGCGCCGAAAGCTCGCCCGACGCGATCATTTCGGCAAGCACCATCGCGGTGGTCTGGAGCGCCTCGACCTCCTCCTCCGAATACGTGCGGCGCGCCCGGTTTTGCACCACCAGCACGCCGAGCGTATTGCCGGCGCGCAATATCGGAACGCCTAGGAAAGAGTGGTAGATTTCTTCGCCGGTCTCCGGCCGGTAGGAGAAGGCCGGGTGCGCATGTGCGTCGGACAGGTTAACGGCGTTGGCTTCACTCGCCACCAAACCGACCAGGCCTTCGTCGGATCGCATCACGGTCTGGTGGACAGCCTCTGGGTTAAGGCCCTCGGTAGCATAAAGTTCAAGCGTGGCGTCGACCCGCAGCACGTAGACGGAGCACACCTCCGCCACCATGTTGGCGGCAATCAGCACCACGATCTTGTCGAGGCGTTCCTGCGCGCTGACCGGCTCCGCCATTACCTCGCGAAGCCGGCGCAACAATACACGCGGACCGCCCAGCGCGCCGCGCATGGCGTGAGGTCCCTCGAGCCGAATGTCCAAGCCGGGCTTGCCCCTAACCAGGCTCACGTGAATAGGAAATGACGCTCGCTCCGGCAAGCAGCGCCGCACCCGGTAAGGCTATAGCGAATGAAATATAGGCGCCGCAAGGCGAAAGGCCATGTTGCGGTGCATCATAACCTAGGATTTATCAAGTCCGTACAATGAGTGCAAAGTTCGGACCGCCAATTCCGTGTAAGCAGCATCGATCAACAGGGAAAACTTGATTTCCGAAGTCGTGATGGCGCGAATATTTATACCGCGTTCGGCGAGGGACCGGAAGGCCCTGGCCGCGACGCCGGCATGGCTGCGCATTCCGACCCCGATGACCGAAACCTTGGTCACATCAGTCGCGCCGTCGAGGCGTGCATAGCCGATCTGCGCTCTGGCATTGGATATCGTGTCCTTGGCGCGCTCGAAATCGGCTGCCGGCACCGTGAAAGTGAGGTCGGTGGTGGCGCCGTCCGCCGATACGTTCTGGACGATCATGTCCACATTGATGTTGGCGTCGGCCAGCGGGCCGAAAATATTAGCCGCGACGCCCGGCTTGTCTTGGACATTGCGGATCGAAATTTGCGCCTCGTCCTTAGAGAACGCGATTCCGGTGACGACCTCCTGTTCCACGATGTCCTCCTCGGCGCAAATCAAGGTCCCTTTATCTGGATCAATGCTCTCCGGCGGATCGAAGCTCGATCGCACGAATATGCGCACCTGGCGGACCATGCCGAGCTCGACCGAGCGGACCTGAAGCACCTTGGCGCCCAGCGAGGCAAGCTCGAGCATTTCCTCGAACGCGATCCGATCTAGCCGCCGCGCCTTCGGCACCACGCGCGGGTCGGTAGTATAGACGCCATCAACATCGGTGTAGATATCGCAGCGATCGGCCTTTATGGCGGCCGCGATCGCCACCGCCGAGGTATCGGAGCCGCCTCGGCCCAGAGTGGTGACTCGGCCGGTATCCAGGTGGATACCCTGGAAGCCGGAAACGACCGCGACCTCCTTGCGTTCACGGAAGCGCTTGAGCAGTTCGCCGCCATTGACATCGAGGATGCGGGCGGACGCATGGGCATCGGAAGTAACGATCGGCAATTGCCAACCCTGCCAAGACCGCGCCGCGATCCCGATCGCTTGCAGCGCGATGGCGAGCAGCCCCGACGTGACCTGCTCGCCCGATGCCACCACGGCATCGTATTCGCGGGCGTCATGCAGCGCCGACGCTTCACGACACCATTCCACAAGCTGGTTGGTGGCCCCGGACATGGCCGAAACCACCACGGCGACCTCATGACCGGCGTCGACCTCACGCTTGACATGGCGCGCGACGTTGCGGATCCGCTCGATATCGGCCACCGAGGTGCCGCCGAATTTCATGACCAATCGAGCCATGATGAAAACTCAAATCCTCTCTGCTGGAGCCGTAACGAATTTTGCGAGAGCGCCGATGCAAAATGGCGCGTATACATAACGATGAGGTAACATTGCCGCAACCGCGGCGCTTGTCTTCGAGAATAAGGCGAAATCGTTAACATGGCCGCCGAAACGATGCATTCAGATGTTGCTGCCGACGCCACCGTCGACGTTGCCGAGGTCCGCCGCTTCTCCCGGCTCGCTGGCGAGTGGTGGGACCCCCGCGGCAAGATGGCGGTACTGCACAAGTTCAATCCGGTGCGCCTTGCCTATATCCGGGACGCTGCGTGCCGGCAGTTCGGCCGCGACGCCAGGCGCCCGCCCTGCCTCAAGGGCATCCGCATCCTCGACATCGGTTGCGGCGGCGGCATCCTGAGCGAACCACTCGCGCGCCTCGGCGCCGAGGTGGTCGGGGCCGATCCGTCGCCCAACAATATCGAGGCCGCGAAGCTCCATGCGGAGCGTGGCGGCCTCACGATCGACTACCGGGTGACGGCGGCCGAAACGCTTGCCGACGGCGGCGAGCGTTTCGACGTGGTTTTGGCCATGGAGGTGGTGGAGCACGTCGCCGACGTCGATCTGTTCGTGCGCCGCTGCGCCGAAATGGTAAAGCCAGGCGGGCTCATGGTTGCGGCGACCCTCAACCGCACCGTCAAGAGCTTCGCGCTCGCCATCGTGGGCGCGGAATACGTACTGCGATGGCTGCCCCGCGGCACTCACCAGTGGGACAAGTTCGTCACCCCCAATGAACTCGACATCGCCATGACGCAAGCCGGCCTGCGGGTCGGCGACGAAACCGGCGTGATCTACAATCCGCTTGCCGATCAATGGCGGCTGTCGTCCGACATGGATGTGAACTACATGCTGACGGCCGAAAGGGCTCCTGCGGATTGAAGGTGATCGATTCAAGCTGGCTCTGGGCCGTTTTTACCCTCCTCGCGGCGGCCGCCCAAACTGTGCGCAACGCTGCCCAACGGGAGCTGACCGGCAAGCTCGGCACCGTCGGGGCGACTCATGTGCGCTTCCTGTTCGGCTGTCCGTTCGCGCTGGTCTTCCTGCTGGCGATGCTCGGGACCGGCGCCGCGCTGCCGCGACCCACATCAACTTTCTGGCCGTGGCTTCTCGACGGCGCATTCGCCCAGATCGCCGCCACTGCGCTCATGCTGGCCGCCATGGAGGAGCGATCCTTCGTGGTTGCCATCGCGTATATCAAGACCGAGCCTGTGCAGGTGGCCTTGTTTGGCCTTCTGTTTCTCGGCGATGCTGTGACCCCCATGATGGCGGCCGCCGTCGTGATTGCGACCACAGGCGTCATCATAATGTCGCTGAGAGGCGGTACCTGGGGCAGCGCATCGGGCGGCGGCTGGCGCCCGACCGTGCTTGGGCTGTCGGCCGGCGCATGCTTCGCCTTGTCGGCCATCGGGTTTCGTGGCGCTATCCTGAGCCTGCATGACCCGAGCTACGCCATGGCGGCGACGTTTACGGTGGCGGCCGGCTTGGTGCTCCAAGCAGCGCTGATGACCATCTATCTTGCGCTGCGCGATCGCGCCGTGCTGACAGCGATCGTCGCCGCTTGGCGGCCTTCGGTGTTCGCAGGATTTATGGGGGCACTTGCCTCGCAATTCTGGTTTCTCGCCTTTGCGCTGGCGACCGCCGCCAGCGTGCGGACCCTCGCGCTGGTCGAGGTGCTGTTCGCCCAGGCGATCTCGCATTTCGTGTTCCGGCAGCCGGTTTCGCCCCGGGAAGGCGTCGGCATCGTGGTGATCGTGATCGGTGTCGTGCTGTTGATTTGGGCGTATTGAGCGAGCTGAAAATGTAGGGTGGGCAAAGGCGCGTCTTCGCGCCGTGCCCACCACGGATGTGGTGATGGTGGGCACGCTTCGCTTTGCCCACCCTACGACTGGGCGTATTGATTCGCTAATTGCGCTCGTCCGGCAGCACCGGGAGCGGCGAGAACTCGATGCCTTCCTCGTGCAATTCCTTGGCGTCTTCAGGTGACGCGATGCCGTAGATCGAGCGGTGCTCGGCTTCACCGTAATGCATCTTGCGGGCTTCCTCGGGAAACCGCGGCCCGACGTTCTCGGCATTCTTGACAAGATGGTCGCGCAGTTCCCGCAACTTCTGGCGGAACTCCTGCTCCTGCGGCCGGATCATGGCGACCGGCGAGGGGGTCGGCGTGGCGGCAGGCGCAGCCTCCGTGGGCGATGCGGGCAACGGCTGTGCGGGCGACGACGTTCGGGGCGACGGCGTATCAGCACGGGCCAGCCTGGGTGTCATCAGAGCCTTTTCGACCTTTGCGCTGCCGCACAAAGGACAAGTGACGAGGCCGCGCTTCGCCTGCTTGTCGTAGGCGGCCGAATTAGCAAACCAGCTTTCGAATTCGTGCCGCTTGTTGCAAATGAGCGTGTACCGGATCATTTCAAACCACTCAAACGACGTGAAGGTGCGCCGGCTTCGCCATCGGCGCGATGATCTCGAAGCGCCTGCCGTGTTGGAGCGAGGGGATGCGGGCGCGGGCGGCAGCGACCTCAGCAGGGTCGACCTCGGCGATCACGACACCGGGTTCGACATCGCCTTCGGCGAGCACGCGGCCCCAGGGGTCGATCACGAGTGAGTGCCCGAATGTGTCACGGCCGTTCTCGTGGTGGCCGCCTTGCGCGGCCGCGAACACGTAGCAGCCGTTCTCGATGGCACGGGCGCGGTTGAGCACGTGCCAATGGGCCTCGCCGGTCTGCTTGGTGAAGGACGACGGGATCGCCAGGAACATACTGCCAGCCTCCGCGAGTGCGCGATAAAGCGACGGAAAGCGCAGGTCATAGCAGATCGTGAGACCGAGCCGGCCCCACGGGAGATTGGCAGTCACCGCATGTTCGCCGGAAACGTAACTGCGCGATTCCCGATAGCTCTCGCCGTTGGCAAGGTCGACGTCGAACATGTGGATCTTGTCATAACGCGCCGCGATCTCGCCCCGCGGGTCGATGAGAAAGCCGCGATTCACGGCGCGATCAGGCGAAATCTTGAGGGCAAGCGATCCAATGTGGAGCCATAGCTGGTGCTGCCGCGCGAGGTCGCGAAACGCAGCGAGAGAGCGATCTTCATGTTCCGGCATGATCGCTGCCATCAGGGCATCGCGCTTGGCCTCCAGGATGTTCGTCATCTCCGGCGTCTGCACATAATCGGCACCGGCCGCCTTCGCCTCGCCGATCAGCTTCGTCGCCGCATCAAGATTGGCGGCCGGTGTGCGTCCGGAGCGCATCTGGATGAGGGCGACCCGAAAGGTGGCAGCGGCGGCATCGGCTGTGGTCATGGAAGCCCTCGTTTTTCAACCGGCCAACAGCGAATCGAGCTTGCCGGCTCCGTCGAGCGCATGAAGTTCGTCGCAGCCGCCTACATGGTTCGAACCGATGAAGATTTGCGGCACCGTGGTGAGGCCGTTGGCAAGTTTCACCATTTCGGCGCGCCGGTCAGGGGCGCCCGCCACGTTGATTTCGGTGAATTCGACGCACTTGCGCCGGAGCAGAGCCTTCGCGGAAACACAATAAGAACAGTACGGAGTTGTATAGACCACAACGGGTGGCATTCTCGTTAACCTTCGCGGCCGCTGCAGCCGCTTCTTCTCCATTATCACTATATGGGGACGCGTACCGTTGCGACAACCCGGGCAAAGACGAGCACGTCCACATTGCGGGCACCGGCACGCAGCAAGGTTCTGGAGCAGGCATCAACGGTTGCGCCGGAGGTCAGGACGTCGTCGACGAGGAGGATCCGTTTACCGTAAATCGCGGCCCTACCGTCCTGCGTTACGGCGAATGCGCCCTGGACATTGGCAGCCCGCGCGCTGCGCGACAAACCGACCTGCTGAGGCGTCGCGCGCTTGCGCCCGAGAACCCCGGTGAAGACCGGGAGCCCACTGTCTGAAGCCGCCTCTTTGGCAAGCACCGCGGCCTGATTGAACCGCCGTCCCCACAGCCTGCGCCAGTGCAGCGGGACCGGCACGAGCGCGTCCGCGTCCTCGAGCAATTCCCGACCGGCGCGCGCCATCCAGCGGCCCATCGAAGTGGCGAGGTCGAGCCGGTCGCCATATTTAAGCCGATGAACGAGGTCGCGGGCTATGTCGTCATAGCGCACGGCTGCGCGTGCCCGTCCATAGGCGGGTGGATCGGCAATTGCCTCCATGGACAGAATGCCTGGACCAGGGTCATAGGTGAATGGAATGCCAAGGCGCTCGCAATAGGGCGGCGCTATGAAAGATACGCGTGACCAGCACGCCGCACAAAGCCCACCGAGATTGCCGAGCGGCGTACGGCAGGAGGCGCACAAGGGCGGTAATGCCGTGTCGAGCACGACGCCCAGGGTAGTGCGGCCGAATTGCACCACGCGGGCGAAGATGGACCGCTGGTCGGCATGACTGGCAGAAGACTCGCAGGCAGAAGACTCGGTCTCGGACATGGCCACAGGCTAGAGCAGATTTCGATGAAGTGGAAACGGTCCGCGGCATCGCCAACATTCATGTGTCATCGCCCGGCTTGACCGGGCGATCCAGTAACCTGGTGGAGCGCGTCAACCAAATTGAAGGGGTGGCAAGACGTTCGCCTTCGTAGGGGCGGCCCTTGTGGCCGCCCGGTGGACCGCAGCACGCGGCAGTGCGGGCGGGCACAAGGCCCGCCCCTACGCAATGCACTTCCTCTTCAATTTTGATGAAGCACGTGACTAGCAGCGCTGCGGCGTACTGGTCCCCGCTCCCCACCTTCGCGGGGACAAGCTTCGCGGGGACGACAGACGCTTGTTTGATTCCATCAGAGCGAAAGGCGGTGATATAAACAAGTCGGATAGTTCGCAGCCATGACGCCTCCACTCATATTCGATCGATCGCTGCTGCGTGCGCGCCGGCGGCGGGGATTTCGGCTTGGCGCCGAGACATTTCTGCTGGATCGGGTGGCGGAGGATTTTGCCGACCGGCTCCAGGCGGTCGTGCGCCGATTCGACCTTGCGGTCGATCTTGGTACGCCGACCACCGCGGTGCGGGCGGCGCTCCTGCGCAACGGCGCAATCGGTTCCATGATCGCGCTCGACCCGATGATGGACGCGTTGCCCCCACCCTACCCTCCCCCGCTTGCGGGGGAGGGTAGGGTGGGGGCAGGCGATCGCGCCGCAATCGTCGCGTCGCGTGTCGTCGCCGACGAGGAGGCCGTGCCGTTTGCCGACAATACCCTCGATCTCGTGGTGTCCGGCCTCGCCTTGCAGGCGGTCAACGATCTTCCGGGCGTGCTGGTGCAGATCCGCCGTGCCTTGAAGCCGGATGGGCTGTTTGTTGCGGCGCTTCTCGGCGGCGACACGCTCGCCGAGCTGCGCCAGAGCTTCGCGACGGCGGAGAGCGAGCTTGACGGCGGCGTGTCGCCTCGCGTGGCACCGTTTCCGGACCTGCGCGACATGGGCGCTCTGTTGCAGCGCGCCGGCTTCGCGTTGCCGGTGACTGATGTGGATCGCATCACGGTGCGTTATGCAACACCATTCGCCCTGCTGCGTGATCTGCGTCGTATGGGCGCCACCAACCCCCTGGTCGAACGACGCCGCGTACCGTTGCGCCGTGCGACCCTGATGCGCGCCATGGAGGTCTATGCAGCGCGCTTTGCCGATTCGGACGGCAGGGTGCGAGCGAGTTTCGACATCATCTGGCTGTCGGGCTGGTCGCCGCACCCCTCCCAGCAGCAGCCGCTGCGGCCTGGCTCCGCCACGACACGCCTTGCCGATGCGCTCGGCACCACGGAGATCGCCGCCGGAGACAAGCCGGAAAGATGAGGGGCCTATTTCGTCATGCTCGACAGCGCACTGCCGATCTGGTCGTAGAGATCGGTCTTGATCGCCTGGCCGGTCGCGCTGATCGTTCCCATGATCGCAAGGCCGATCAGTGCCGCCATCAGCCCATATTCCACGGCCGTCGCGCCGCCCTCATCGGCGACAAAGCGGCGCCATGCGGCAACGTGGGTCGGTAGCGAATTCGTTTGGGGCATCGTGCTGTCTCTCAAATTCCGGGATGCAATCACAAAAGCGCTGCAAGATGAGGTATCAGCGGCACGTCGGCGGGCGGCATCTCATAATCCCGCAGACGGTTTGGTCTGACCCAGGCAAGTTTTTGTCCCTCCCGGGGGGTTACGATGCCCTCCCATCGCCGGCATACATAGAGCGGCATGAGAAGATGAAAGTCCGGATACCCGTGGCTCGCGAAGGTGAGCGGGGCGATGCAGAGTTCCTCGACCGTAATTCCCAATTCCTCCTTGAGCTCTCGCAAGATCGTCTGTTCCGGCCGCTCGCCCGCTTCCACCTTACCACCTGGGAACTCCCATAATCCGGCCATCGTTCGTCCGGCTGGGCGTTGTGCAAGCAGAACCCGTCCGTCGGCATCGATCAGCGCGCATGCGGCAACCAGGACGAGCTTCACGCCGTAGAGCCTTCGGGCGCAATGATGGACGGAGGATCGTTAACTTCGACACACCGAATTCGGTCGAATTTTAGCTTCATCAG
>Ga0257158_1000060_pt1 | contig 9976 bp, 10 predicted proteins | sample NL03A_FD_185992 | JGI IMG/M metagenome (GOLD analysis project Ga0257158, IMG submission 185992) | Soil microbial communities from H.J. Andrews Experimental Forest, Oregon, United States - NL-03-A | ecosystem: Environmental > Terrestrial > Soil > Temperate forest > Bulk soil | place: USA: Oregon...
GTTGCCGCGACGATCGAACGGCGCCTACGGTCAGGACCGTAAGCCAGACGCGGCCCCCACTCAATTCAGCCCGAGAAATCGCTCCACCGCCGCGACCGTGCGTACCGGGTCCTCTTCCTCCGGTGCGTGGCCGAGATCATCGAAGATTGCGAGCACGCTGCCGGCAATGTCGCGGTGGAAACTTTCGGCGGCGTCGGGCGGAATCAGGCGGTCGCGCCCGCCCCAGACGATAAGGGTCGGCAGCTTCAGCTCCGGGATGCGGTGGGCGAGACTGCCGGCCTGCCGTTGCCGGAATCGATCGACCAGCGCGCGGCGGTTGCCTTCGCGCTGATTGATCGCGATGGCGCGTTCGACCATCTCGGGGGTCACGCGGCTGGGGTCACCGAAGACGTTGCGAAGGCCCTGTTCGACGAGGCTGCGTGGCAGCGCGTGCGTCAGCAACAGGTTGATCACCGGCAGTCTGGCGAGGTGAAATCCGATAGGCATCGATTGCGGATGGCTCGGGTAGCCGCCCGCGTCGACCAGGATGAGCTTTTCCACCCGCGCGGGGTACGCCAGCGCGGTGCGCCACGCGACGGCGCCGCCGAGCGAGTTGCCGCCGAGCACGCAGCGTTCGACGCCGAGCTTGTCGAGGATCGCGATCACGAGACGCACATCATTGTCGATCGCGTAGATTCCATCCGGCGACGGTCCCGTGAGCCCGAAGCCCGCCATGTCGTAGCGGATGACGCGCCGCTCGGCCTTGAGGGCGTCGGCCCAACCTTCCCAGGCATGGAGGGACGATCCGGTGCCGTGCAGCAGCACAAGCGGACTCGCGTCTTCGCGCGGCCCCTCGTCACGCAGATGCACCTTCATGCCTGCCACGTCCACGAAAACCGACGGCGGCGGCGCCAACCGGGCTTGCAGCTCCGCGACCGAGCGCTCAGGCGCCCAGCTTACCGCGACAAAAACGCCGATGAGCAGCACCGGCAATAGTGCAACGCACAGAATCACGATGAAGGCGGTTTTCATGGCTTCCCCATTTAGCGTTAGGACAGCCACCAAAACAAGTGAATCGGTCTATTAGTGACTGGACTACGCCATCCGTCAGCCATCAAGCCAAATCGAAGCAGTTATTCCGGCGGGTGTCCTTAGGGCGCTGCAGCGCGCGGCATACGAGCGCGGCGCAGCGGCTCCGCCTCGGTGAAAATCAGACGCCGGCGGAAAGCTTGCGGGCTTTGTACCAGTAGCATGGCCTTGAGATTTTCAATCGGTGTCGTGAAGTAAGGTTCATGGAGAAAGCGCATCGTGTCGTCTGTCCATGTCGGCACGGCGAGCCCCCAGCGCCGCGCCAGATGCTCGCCGACCGCGCCAAGCATCGCGTGCTCGCGGTCATCGGCGAGGGGTGCCGGTTCGTCGGCTATCATCGCCTGCCGCTGCTCCGGGTGCCCGTAAAATTCATCAAGGAATTCGCTTAGCGTCGGGCCGAAGGCCGCCCCGGCGCTAACCTTTACGGCCACTTCGGCCAAGGTATTGGGGCGTTTCATGGGCAGGCCTTTCTGGATAGTGCTGTCGATGACTCGGCCCGCCTCGTACGCAATCTGCCCAAGCTCGGTCAGGGCATCGCCAAGCCGTTCAGGGGTAAAGATTGGAATTTTGTCGTCGCTCATTGCGCTATCACTATAGCCCTCCCCTCACCGCGTCTTCTCGTAAATCTCCCGCCCGATCAGCATGCGGCGGATTTCGCTGGTGCCGGCGCCGATTTCGTAGAGCTTGGCGTCGCGCAGCAGCCGGCCGGCCGGGAGATCGTTGATATAGCCGTTGCCGCCGAGGCACTGGATGGTCTCCAGCGCCATCCAGGTCGCCCGCTCGGCGGCGTAGAGAATGGCGCCGGCGGCGTCCTCCCGGGTGACGCGGCCGTCGTCGCAGGCGCGGGCGACCGCGTAGACATAGGCCTTGGCGGCATTCGCCGTCACATACATGTCGGCGAGCTTGGCCTGGATGAGTTGGAACCGTCCGATCGGCTGGCCGAACTGCTGGCGGTCATGCACATAGGGAACGACCAGATCGAGGCAGGCCTGCATGATGCCCAGCGGTCCGCCGGCAAGCACCAGGCGCTCATAATCGAGCCCCGACATCAGGATGTTGACGCCGTTGCCGACCGCCCCCAGCACGTTCTCGGCCGGCACCTCGCAGTCGGTGAACACAAGCTCGCTGGTGTCGGAGCCACGCATGCCGAGTTTGTCGAGCTTCTGGGCCGGCACAAAGCCGGCAAATCCGTTCTCGACAATGAAGGCCGTGATGCCGCGCGCGCCGGCGGTGCGATCGGTCTTGGCGTAGACCACCAGCGTATCGGCGACCGGGCCGTTGGTGATCCACATCTTAGAGCCGTTGAGAACATAGCGATCACCCTTGCGGTCGGCGCGGGTGCGCATCGAGACCACGTCCGAACCCGCATTGGGTTCCGACATGGCGAGCGCGCCCACATGGGCGCCGGAGATCAGCTTGGGCAGATAGCGCGATTTCTGCTCCGGCGTGCCGTTGCGCCTGATCTGGTTGACGCACAGGTTCGAATGGGCGCCGTAGGACAGGCCGACCGCTGCCGAGGCGCGCGATACCTCCTCCATGGCGACGCAGTGGGCGAGGTACCCCATGCCGGCGCCGCCCCACTCCTCCTCGACCGTGATGCCGAGAAGCCCAAGCTCGCCCATTTGCGGCCAGAGGTCGCGCGGAAACGTATTGCTGCGGTCGATCTCGGCGGCGCGCGGCGCGATCCGGTCGCGGGCAAAGCCGGATACGGACAGGCGCAACCGATCGAGGTCTTCGCCGAGCCCGAAATCGAAGCCTGTCCAAGCATTGGGGATCAGAGCCACGGATTGACCACCTCTAACTCACAGCCGGCAAAATCAGCCACATTGCGCGTCGCCAATTCCGCACCACGCGACCTCGCGATGGCGGCAATCCGAGCATCCGGTTCGGACATCGACCGCCCCGAGCGGCGCCTCGCTGCTGCAATGTCCGCGTAGTCTCGTGCGGCAGCACTGTCGAACGGCAATACTCGTCCAGCCAAGTGAACTGCGAATATCCGCCCCAAGACGGACTCCAACGAACGTCGTCGCTGACCCTGCGGCAACAAAGCAATGCCGTAGAGAAGCTCCGCCTCCGTGATTGTTGTCGTGAAAAGCATCGTATTAGGCTGCGATCGCATCCATTCCAATACCTTGGCCGATGGCGTCGGCCGCAAAGGTTCCGACAGCACATTCGTGTCCAAGACGATCATTTGAAATTCGGCGGCTCTTGCATCGGCCCGCGCGGCGGCAATTCCAGTTCAACGCCTCCGAGGGGTTCAACGAGTTCACGAATGGCGTCAGCCAAATTTCGGGTCTCGGCGGACTCCTGAGAGAGCGCCGTTCGTAAAATGTCCCGTGCCTCGTCCTCCATCGATCGGTTGCGATGAGCGGCACGCAGCCGCAACTTGCGCTTCAGGTTATCATCAAGGTTGCGGATGGTGATGCTGGCCATGGGACTTCCTGCAATCATTGCAATCATATTAGTCATTGCTGGCTTCTACGGCAAGTTGGACGATTAGTGGGTCAGCCGGCACTCGTTTACCCTGCGACGAGGAGCTACAGGCACATCGCTACATCGATCTAGCGTCGCAAGCCCAAATGTAGTATTGTAAGATCACTCAAAGTAAGTCAAAGGGCTATCCGGTGACCGTCACCACACTTTCAAGCCGCGAATTCAATCAGGATGTCAGCCGCGCCAAGCGTGCCGCCGACGAAGGACCCGTTATCATCACGGACCGGGGCGAACCCGCATATGTGTTGCTACGTCACGACGTCTATCGGCGACTTACGGCAGGCGGCCCCACCATCCGCGAAATGCTGGGCCAACCTGGCGCCGAGGACATAGCGTTTGACCCGCCCCGCTTTGGCGGCAGTATCTTTCGCCCGGCAACCTTCACCTGATGTATCTGCTCGACACCAATGTGCTGTCGGAGCTGCGCCGTCGCCATCGAATCAATCCGGAAGTCGCTGCCTGGGCTGACTCGGTTTCTCCCTTTGATCTTTATCTGTCGGTCATCACGATCCTTGAGATCGAAGCCGGGACATTGATGATCGAGCGCCGCGACGACGCACAGGGACGAGTGTTTCGCGCCTGGATCGACAACAAAGTGCTGCCAGCGTTCGAGGGCCGAATTCTTGCGGTGGATGTTGCGATCGCCCAGCGTTGCGCGCGTTTGCACGTGCCCGATCCTCGGCCGGAGCGCGATGCGCTGATCGCCGCGACTGCGTTGGTCCATCGCCTGAAGGTCGTCACCCGAAACACCGCGGATTTCCAGTCGATGAACGTTGAGCTGGTCAATCCGTGGGAGCGTTGACCGGCACACTCCCGGACCGCCTCCAAAAATCCCAGGTGCCGTCATTTCGCTTCAACGATCTTCGCCGCAAAATCCAAGTAGTGATGGCACTATCAGCTTGAAGGCTTGGCGGCTGCCGATTTACAGAAGTCATTGATTTTCTCAACCGCCACCCGTAGACGGACCCACTCCAAAGGATTTTGCTCCCGCGATCTCCCTCCCCCGCAGTCTCGGCACGGCTCCAACGGTTCCGCTTGCGCCACCATATCGCACAAATGTCCATCCTGGAGGCCGCCTTGGCGGCCGCCCTCATCGCCGCCCAACCGGCGGCTGCCCAAACTGCGCCCTGCCCCGGCAATCCGGACGCCCTTGCGACCTCGCGCGTCATAACCGTCGACGCCGCCACGACTCCCCGCGTCGGCCTCAAGCATTTTCCGGCGACCTTGCCGCTCGCCGACATGGAGGTCGTGCTGACCTTCGACGACGGCCCGTGGCCCGGCACGACGGCCGCCGTGCTCGACGCGCTGCGGCGGGAATGCGTGCGCGCGACCTTCTTCCTCGTCGGCCGGAACGCCGCGGCGCATCCGGAGCTGGCAAAACGCGAGCTTGCGGAGGGCCACACCGTTGCGCACCACAGTTTCCGGCACCCGCTGCTCGATCGCATGAGCCCAGCCGCCGCCGAGGCGGAAATCGACCACGGCTTCGCGGCTGTCGACACGGCCCTCTATGGCCATGCGGCCAAATGGCCGCGAACGCCGTTCTTCCGCTTCCCGGGCTTTGCGGCCACGCCCGACCTGCTGGACCGCCTCGCAGCGCGGGGAATCGTGGTATTTGGAGCCGACTTGTGGGCGGGCGACTGGACCCCCATGTCGCCGAACCAGGAACTGAGCCAGACGCTCGAGCGGATCGAGGCTAACCATGGTGGAATCGTCCTGTTTCATGATACGAAGCGGCAGACGGCAGCGATGCTCCCCGCGTTCTTGCGTTCCCTGAAAGCGGGGGGTTATCGGATCGTTCACGTCGTCGGATCGGCAACTTGAGAAAAGATCACAAAACCACCACTTCTTATCCACGAAAAACTAAACTTGCGGACCGCTATTGGGACCTCTCAGAGGCAAGGGGGTGCCGAGCCGCCGCTGTGCCGGGAAAGAACAACTACGATGCGCGGTGTGCTGGCGGCGATATGTGGGTTGACCCTTTTTGGGGCGACCGTCACAGGGGCGGCCGAATGCCCGGGCAATCCCGATGCGCTTGGCACCAGCCGGACCATTGTGGTCGACCCTATCGAGCATCCGCGGCTCGGCTCCATGCAATATCACGAGAGCCTGCCGCTCGAAGACCATGAGGTCGTGCTGACCTTCGACGACGGCCCTTTGCCGCCCCGCTCGACCCGGGTGCTGGAAATACTGGCCCACGAATGCGTGAAGGCGACCTATTTTATCATCGGCAAAATGGCGCACAGCTTCCCCGACATGGTGCGGCGCATCCACGATGCCGGTCACACCATCGGGACTCATAGCTACAGCCACCCCTTGACCTTCCACAGGATGTCGCTGGACAAAGCGGAGCTGGAGATCAATGAGGGCATCGCCGCAGTAACGTCGGCACTCGGCGACGGCACGGGCTTGGCGCCGTTCTTCCGCGTTCCCGGCTTGCTGCGCGCCGACGGGGTCGAGCACTACCTCGCCTCCCGGCATATCCAGATCTGGAGCGCCGACTTCCCGGCCGACGATTGGCTCAGGATCGGCCCGGCTCAGGTGTATGCACGGGCCTTGCAGCGCATCGAAGCCAACCACAAGGGCATTTTGCTGCTGCATGATATCCAGGCCAGGACCGTGGAGGCCCTGCCCTACCTGTTGCGGGAGTTGAAGCGACGCGGATATCGGATCGTCCACGTGGTGCCGGCGACCCCCGATCACCCCAAGACCGCGACCGATCCACGCCAATGGGTCATGCATGCACGCCAAACTTGGCCGCAGGCACCGATCTTCGTCGAAGCAGAGCCGGAATTGCCGGCGCCAAGTCCGGCAAGCTTCGGATTCGACATGGCGTTCAATTCAAACTCGGTGATCCATGGTCCGACGCACCGGCCCCATGCGCTCCTGACCCACGGCCAAGTTCCGTTACCGCCAGTTTCGACGTGGCCCCATGGTCTTGGGGTGGTACCGGACGTGCCGACGCTGCTTAGCCGGCCCCTATTGCCGGCGCCATATCCGCAAAGCTTTGGCTACCCGGGTGACAGTCCGGCGCCATGGGTCGCACGCACGGCGTCATGGGATGTGGTGCCGGAAACGACGGGCGCCGGGAACGACATCCGCCGCCTCCTGGAATCCCTGCCTCCGGAGGACGCGCCTGCCGTCGGCGATCGCCAACGCAAGCCCCCTCAGCTTCTTGATTCTCTGGCCCCGGAGGACGCGCCCACCGGGTCGGTGCCCCCGCCGCAGCTGCGCGGGCCCATCACCAACGCAATGATGCCACGCGGGGCCTTTCCTTAGAGGGTGTTTCGATTAGATTGACCCCGGGGGTCAATCTAATCGATCGAAGCGCGAGCGGACATCCCTCAGGAGCCCGTCCGCGACTTCATGGCTTCACGTTGTGCCTCGACGCCGACCTCCAGCACGTCGTCCAGCCAATGGCCGGCGCGCGCTGCCTTGGTGGCGAGATAGCGGCGGTTTTCCGGGTGGATTTCCGTATGCAGCGCAATGCGGGCGCAGACCTCGACGCCGCCTTCCGACAGGGCTTCGAGCTTGCCGGGATTGTTCGTCAATAGCTGAACCCGGTTTACCCCGATCATCTTGAGCATGCGCGCCGCCACGCCATAATTGCGCTCGTCGTCATCGAAACCGAGCATCATGTTGGCGTCCATGGTGTCGAGCCCGCCATCCTGGAGCATATAGGCCCGCATCTTGTTGGCGAGCCCCAGGCCGCGCCCCTCCTGCTCCAGGTAGAGAACGATGCCGCCGCCGGTTTCTGACAATTGTGCCATTGCGAGCTTGAGCTGCGCCCCGCAATCGCAGCGGCGCGATCCGAACACGTCGCCGGTGAGGCACGCCGAATGCACCCGCACATTGACGGGTTTCGAAAAGTCAGGCTCGCCGAGGATAATGGCCACCGGGGTGCTGCCGACCGCGTCGCGGAATACGCAGAACCGTGCCGTAACGCCATCCGGCAGCGGAATCCGCGCTTCGCTCACGATTTCCAGCGTATCCAGGATCTTGTCGCCGTAGTGAGTGATGGCATCGTCGTGGACCACGATCATTTGCGCCAACATGGCGGGCGCGACTGCTTTGGCATCGGCCACCAGCAGGGCCGGGAAACGCTGCGCCAGCTTGGCGAGTTTGATTGCCCGCGTTGCCGCATCGCCGGCAACCCCGGCCACGCCTCGGCGCTCGCAACACAACCCTACAGCGAGTGACAAAATCATATCGCGCGTATCGCGAGGCATCACAGCGATGAATACAGGTCCCGGAACATCCAAACCGATCACACGAGCGCGCCGCGCCGTTATGACGAGGCGCGGTACGGCCGGCGCGCACAGCGCCCTGAACGCGCTCCACGTCGCCTCGGTCAGACCGTCGACCGGCAATGCCACGATCATTTCGTCGGCATCCGCAATGATGACGGGCCGGCCGGCTTGAAATTCAGCAATGCCCCGCTGAACCGCAATGTCGTCGGCCGCGCCGAACAGGCCGAGCCCCCTTGGCATGTTTTCCAATTGCATCCCGCCCCACCACGCTGGTAACGCGAACATATTACAGATCGACATACCTGCCCGGGTGAATTTTTAGTCCTCCCTGCGCCGCAAAGCTATGCCGTTTTTCACTTAGTATGAATGACCGTCCGGATCCGCATGGCGCCTCGCGTCGCCGGCTGTGTTCGCCTTGCACATCTGCGAATGACGCGCCGGCCGGGCCGAGAGCTGACTTATTCACATTCTTCGGCTACACCAATATTTTCGTGAGCGTCAGGTTCCAAACGAGTCCAGAACCGACTATCAATCCCGCAAAATTTAGACAGATCGTCGCATCCGTCGACCGGCTCGCGTTCGCGCCAAGCCCGCCGCGGCTAAAGGCGGACGATCCGTTTTTATTGAGACAGCAACCACACAGGACATCTCATGCGCGTTGTTATGATCGGCTCCGGATATGTCGGGCTCGTGTCCGGCGCCTGCTTTGCGGATTTTGGTCATCACGTCACCTGTGTCGACAAGGATGCCGATAAAATCGCCCGGCTGCGGAAGGGCGTACTGCCTATCTTCGAGCCGGACCTCGACCGTCTTGTGGTGGCGAACACGCGTGAGAAGCGGCTCGATTTCAGCATCGATCTCGCCGGACCGGTCGCCGACGCTGATGCCGTGTTCATCGCGGTCGGCACGCCGTCGCGCCGTGGCGACGGCCATGCCGATCTGTCCTACGTCTATGCTGCGGCGGCCGAGATCGCGACAGCGCTCACCGGCTTGACGGTGGTGATCACCAAATCGACCGTGCCGGTGGGCACCGGCGACGAGGTCGAACGCATCATCCGGGAATTGCGCCCCGAGGTGGATGCCCCAGTGGTGTCAAACCCGGAATTCCTGCGCGAGGGCGCGGCGATTCAGGATTTCAAGCACCCGGATCGCATCGTGGTCGGCACCGAGGACGAACGCGCCCGCAAGGTGATGGCGGAACTCTACCGACCGCTCTATCTCAACCAGCCGCCGATTCTCTACACCAGCCGGCGCACCGCCGAGCTGACCAAATACGCCGCCAACGCGTTTCTGGCCACCAAGATCACCTTCATCAACGAGATCGCGGAGCTGTGCGAGAAAGTGGGGGCCGACGTGCAGCAGGTCGCCCGCGGCATCGGGCTCGACAACCGCATCGGGTCAAAGTTCCTGCACGCCGGGCCGGGCTACGGCGGCTCGTGCTTTCCCAAGGATACGGTCGCCTTGATCAAGACCGGCCAAGACTATGAAGCGCCGCTGCGCATCGTCGAGACGGTTGCGGCCGTCAACGAAGCGCGCAAGCGCGGCATGTTCCGCAAGATCGCGGCGGCCCTCGGCGGCAATCTGCGCGGCAAGACGATCGCGGTGCTCGGCCTCACCTTCAAGCCCAACACCGACGACATGCGTGAAGCGCCTTCGATCCCGCTGATCACTGCGCTCACCGACATGGGAGCGACCGTGCGGGCCTATGATCCGATCGGGATGGAACAGGCCCGGCAGGTGCTCACGGGAATCGAATTCTGCGACGGCCCTTATGCGTGCGCCGAGGGCGCCGACGCGCTCGTCATCGTCACCGAATGGGAGCAGTTCCGCGCCCTCGACTTCGACCGCCTCAAAGCCATGATGAGGCAGGCGGTGCTGGTCGACTTGCGCAACGTCTACCGTCCCGAAGAGTTGCCGGGGTTTGCGTATCACGGCATTGGGCGGGGGTGGGAGGCCGGCCGGTGAGCGCTGACACACGGCAGCAGGCACCGTGCGGGTATCTGATTATTGAAACTTTTGTGTCTGAAGAGTGAAATTTTCAAGAAAAACGAGGGGCTGATCGAAGATCGGGGACTCTATTTACGCCAGCGCCTCTTCATGCTAAGTGGATTATGAATTTCACAGATAGGCGATCCATCGAACGGGCATGATTGTCCGCGTGCCGCAAG
>Ga0257158_1000062_pt1 | contig 9910 bp, 10 predicted proteins | sample NL03A_FD_185992 | JGI IMG/M metagenome (GOLD analysis project Ga0257158, IMG submission 185992) | Soil microbial communities from H.J. Andrews Experimental Forest, Oregon, United States - NL-03-A | ecosystem: Environmental > Terrestrial > Soil > Temperate forest > Bulk soil | place: USA: Oregon...
CCACGCGCATACCCGGAATCTGCGGAACCGATACGAAACCGAGCGCATTGGGCGGGCGATGCTGCAAGCACAACTTATGTCGTCGTCGAAATTCATTGCAAGGCTGATCGGCCCGCTGTTCGTCGTTTCCGGCATCGCGATGCTGTGGAACCACGGTAGCTACCCGGACATGGTCGAGGAATTCCTGCGCAGTCCGGCGCTCATCTACATTGCGGGCTTTCTGGCGCTGCTCGGCGGCCTCGCGATCGTCAACGTTCACAATTCCTGGCTCTGGGGCTGGCCGCTCATCGTCACGGTGATCGGCTGGCTTGCAGTGATCGGCGGCACCTTTCGCATGGTTGCACCGCAATATGTTCAGACGCTCGGCAGCGCAATATTCGCTCACTCGGCCGTGGTCATCGTGATCGCCATCCTGTCGGTCGCGCTCGGCGGTTTCGTGAGTTTCAAAGGCTACATGGAATGATCCCCAACGCCCAACCAGGAGTTCCAACATGAACGTCCATGATCGCGACATCGCCGTCCCGAAGGTCACCACCGGACCAATCGCGGGCTCGCGCAAGGTCTATGCGGCGCCGGAGGCTGCGCCCGATCTGCGTGTTCCGGTGCGCGAGATCATGTTGACGGAAGCCGCGGGCGAGCCGCCGGTCCCGGTTTACGACACATCGGGACCCTATACCGACGACAATGTCGCGATCGACGTGGAAGCCGGCCTCAAGCGCGCACGCATCGAATGGGTGCGTGAACGCGGCGGCGTCGAGGAATACCAGGGTCGTCCGATCCAGCCGGTAGACAACGGCAATGTCAGCGGCAAGCATCTCGCGCGCGCATTTCCGTCCGTGCATCAGCCGCTGCGCGCGGCCCCCACCCCACCCTCCCCCGCAAGCGCCCCCTCCCAACCCTCCCCCGCAAGCGGGGGAGGGAAAGGGAGGGGGATCACCCAATACGAGTGGGCGAAGGCCGGCGTCGTCACCAAGGAGATGATCTACGTCGCCGAACGCGAAAATCTCGGCCGCAAGCAGATGCTCGACCGCGCGGAAGCGGCCCGCGCCGATGGCGAAAGCTTTGGCGCATCGGTGCCGCTCTTCGTGACGCCGGAGTTCGTGCGCAGCGAAGTGGCGCGCGGGCGCGCCATCATCCCGTCGAACATCAACCACGCCGAGCTGGAGCCGATGATCATCGGCCGCAACTTCATGACCAAGATCAACGCCAATATCGGCAATTCCGCCGTGACGTCGTCGGTCGAGGAGGAAGTCGAGAAGATGGTGTGGGCGATCCGCTGGGGCGCCGACACCGTGATGGACCTCTCCACCGGCCGCAACATCCACAACACCCGCGAATGGATCATCCGCAATGCGCCGGTGCCGATCGGCACGGTGCCGATCTACCAGGCGCTTGAGAAGGTCGACGGCGACCCCGTCAAGCTCGACTGGGAGTGCTACAAGGACACTCTGATCGAGCAATGCGAGCAGGGCGTCGACTATTTCACCATCCATGCCGGCGTGCGGCTGCCCTATGTGCCACTCACGGCGAACCGGGTCACCGGCATCGTGTCGCGCGGCGGCTCCATCATGGCGAAGTGGTGCCTCGCGCACCACAAGGAGAGCTTCCTCTACGAGCGCTTCGACGAGATCTGCGACCTGATGCGCAAATACGACGTGTCGTTCTCGCTCGGCGACGGATTGCGGCCGGGCTCGATCGCGGACGCCAACGACCGCGCCCAGTTCGCCGAGCTGGAAACCCTCGGAGAACTGACCAAGATCGCCTGGGCCAAGGGCTGCCAGGTCATGATCGAAGGCCCCGGCCATGTGCCGATGCACAAGATTAAGATCAACATGGACAAGCAGCTGAAAGAATGCGGCGAGGCGCCGTTCTACACGCTTGGCCCGCTTACCACCGACATCGCGCCGGGCTACGACCACATCACGTCAGGCATCGGCGCCGCCATGATCGGGTGGTTCGGCTGCGCGATGCTGTGCTACGTCACCCCGAAGGAGCATCTCGGCCTGCCCGACCGCGACGACGTCAAGGAAGGCGTCATCACCTACAAGATCGCGGCCCATGCCGCCGATCTCGCCAAGGGCCACCCGGCCGCGCAACTGCGCGACGACGCCCTGAGCCGCGCGCGCTTCGATTTCCGCTGGGTCGACCAGTTCAATTTGTCATTGGACCCGGATACCGCGCGGGAATATCACGACGAGACCTTGCCCAAGGAAGCCCACAAGCTGGCGCACTTCTGCTCCATGTGCGGGCCGAAGTTCTGCTCCATGAAAATCACCCAGGACGTGCGGGATTACGCGGCGACGCTGAACGACAAGGAGGCCGGGATGGCGGAGATGTCGAAGAAGTTCCGCGAGATGGGCGGGGAGGTTTATGTGGAGGCGGAGGCGGTGGCGGAAAGTAACAGGCAGTTGTGATTTTGCCGAAGCGCCGGGCGCGGACATGGGTATCGGCGCGTTCGGCGCCTGTGTGTTGTTGCGACTGTACCTTATTGACAGCCGGCCGAATTCGTTGCGCGCCTGGGGGGGTGAAACGGAATGGCGAAGCGCAGATCTCGGCCCAAAGTCGGATATCGCGTGTTCGTCTCTCATGCCGGAGATGACATCTGGGTTGCCGAGCAGATTGCCAAGAGTATCGAAGATTGTGGCGCCGCGGCATTCCTGGATCGCAGGGACATCGCCGCGGGCGACAATTTCAAACAGCGAGTTCACGAGGAGATCGCGAAATGCGATGAGCTGTTGGCGCTATTCACGCCTTGGTCGCGGCGCAGGGCATGGGTTCGCCACGAGATAGGAATGGCAGATATCCTGAAGAAAAGAATCGTATGCGTATTTTACAAAGTGACCGTCGCGGACTTCCAAGGCGATGAAGACGGATTAGGTCCCTTGGATGGGTTGAACACTATTGAAATCAACAATTTGGATACCTACTTCAAAGCTCTACGGAAACGAGCAGGATGATCATGCTGAACGTCTTCATTTCTCACGGACAGCGCGATACCGAACTAGCTGAACGGGTCGAAATCGCGCTGGAACGTCTCGGGCTAGAGGCGTTCAATCCCGCGCGGGATTTGCGACCGGGCGACGACTGGAGAAGGAGCATCCAAACCGCCATTAAGCGATCGGACGCGATGATTATTCTGGTCTCAAGACCACAATACTTGAGCTCAAGTTGGACGTCCTACGAAGTTGGAATCGCTGAGGCGCTGGGCAAACGTGTCATGTTGCTGCTCCCGAGCAAATATCCCGTAACGGAATTGCCAGCAGACTTTGCATCCACGCAGATTGTGGAGTTTGATCCTCAGGCGCCAGAACGTGCAGCTTATGATATCGCGTCGAGGCTCGCCGTGGTATAATTTAAAAATAGTGAAGCGTATTACGCCGGCACCCTGGCGCAATACAGCTTTGCAGCTGCTGTTTCGCCTGCACTGTGTTAACATGGTTTGGAGTTGCAGCCCGCCGCCGAATGCACTCTGGTCCGCCAAGGAGTGGAGCCGTGAAATCTGGCACAGCACGTAGGGCGGAATAGCGAAGCGCATTCCCCCTGCTTTGTTTCGCACTATGGACCAACGTCAATCGTCAAAAATGATATGCCACACCGGCCGCCGCCAGCTCGGAAAATCGTTCATACGCGGCGCGAACCAGGCGCCGGAAATCGGCATCGGCCGACACACTGAGACATGCCCGTGTTCCGGGCCTGATCTCGTGCCAGCCAACGCGATCGACCCAGCGATCCTCGTCCGCGCAACAGCCCACCGGCAAGATCAAGGCCGTCGGTAGCCAGTGATCGTCGTTCCGATCGGCCGCGAGCTTCAGACTACCGACCAGTTCCACATTGGCCTCGATCTCGGCCTCCTCTCCAGCATCATGCGCACCGAGCGCGGCAGCGACATTTCCCAGGATCGCGCGTCCGGAATTCGGCCCGGAACAGATGGCCTGGTCAGCCCCCGCGGGGCGCCGGTCGCCCGTAATCGCGCCGTTGAATCGCCCGCCCAGCTCCCACCAATCCCAATATCCGATCGGATTGAGCCATCGGCCATATCGCGACGTGGCAGGATCGCGTCGGGCAAAATCCGTGAAGCGACGAACGAAGGCGTCAAAGTCTGGCTCGATCTCCGCAAACGTGCCCTCGAACTCGTCGAGCCTACAAGCTGCCATATGCTCCGACACTCTCGACAGGCGCAGGTCGAACGACAACGGGGCATTGCTGTCGAGCCAACTCAGGCTGCCATCCGAATTGTACCGGAATTTCGAACGGTGCAAGCGCGCTAGCGTGTCCGTCGCATCGTCGAACGCAAGCTTGGCGCGCGGGAACGCGTCGTCTCCGCCTCGCCGGAAAGGCGCAAGCGTCCGATCGAGTTCCGACTGAAGCGAGGCAAATCTGCTCGGAACAAGGACGTAGGCTAACCCGTACATTTCCTCGACCACGACGTTGTAGGATCAATTTTCCCGCCCCGCATGCTGCAGAACATCCTCGCGAAACGCATAGATCAGGATATTCACGCTTGGCAAAATCATTTGAAGTGCTTCATGCGTTCGACGTATTCCAGGTCTTCCATCTCCTGGAGCGCCGAAAAAATCGGTGAGGTCGATGCCCGGCATCGGGCCGCCAGTCGCCGTGCTAACGGGAGGCATGACGCGCTTGCCCTTGAAGCTTTTTCTGCTCTCGGCGACGACTAACCGCAGCCCGTCCTCGATCAGAGATGTAAGCGTCCGGCCCTCCGCCGCGGCTTTGCGTTTGGCGCGGTTGAGCAGGTCGGCGGGTAGACGGACGGTCGTTCGCTCGCTCATATGTCAAGACATATCATCTCAATGACCTTGTCGGCTACTTTGCTTGCCTGCGAATTATGATAAGACCTTTGCGAAGCTGCCAACAGCGAGCACCACAAATGACGAAACCAGTTATCTTCACGATTTCCGCCGCGTGGGATGACGAGGCTGCGGTGTGGACGGGACATTGCGATGACATCCCGGCCGCCGCCGATGCGCCGACCCTCGACGAACTGCTAGCGAAAATTTCGGCGATGGCGCTCGATCTCTTGCCTGACAACCATCCGGGCGTCGATCCCGCATCGGTTTATTTGCAGATCACCGCCTTGCGCGAAGCTGAGTTCGTTGCCGCCTAGATGGCTCCGCAATTCGACCGCGCTCTCCGGGAGCTGCTGCGCGCCGTGGGATGCATTCTGGTCCGCCAAGGCAAGGGAAGCCATGAAATCTGGCACAGTCCAATCACGGGGCGAAATTTTCCGGTGCCGATTGGAATTCCGAGCCGCCATACGGCTAACGCCATTTTGCGGCAGGCAGGCCTCCCGAAGGCATTTTGATCAAACCAAGGGCGCCGCCCAGGCCGCGATGCACACGGGCCGGAGGGGTTCAGCATCAGAACTTCGTCCCCTCCCGGCCCTGCTCGCGACCACGCTTGAGCAGCGTCAGCACGATCGGCGGCAGATCGAGCTTGCCCGCATGGGCATGGCCCTGCGCCGACATCTTGTCCCAAGTCTGCGCGAGAATCCTGGCGAGCTTGGCTTCGTTGGTCTTGCCCATGAAATCATCCAGATAGTGATCGAGGAAGACCACGCAGACGACATCTTCGAGCATCTGCACCTCGGGATCGCTGCGCAACCGCTCCTTGCGCACGAGTGCGCCGACGCGGGCGACGTCGTGCGGCCCATAGCCAGCCGCGGCCATGATCTCGCCGAGGCGGCGCGCGTGGAATTCCTTGAGATCGTTTCGCCATTTCAGATAGCCGGCGCGGCCCGCCGGATAGCCGTTCCGTGGCGACGTCCATCGCTCGATGTGCTGTCCGCGCACGGCGATCCGCAATTGTTCCGACGCGTCCGGGGCCATCCGCGCGAGGGTCTCGCTCATGCGTTGCCCGTAGAGGAGGCCCGCCGGCACGGCGCGGCCGTCGATTTGCACGACATGCGGATCGCATGCATTCGCGTTATCGATTGCCGCAATGACGTCGCCGAAACGCCTGTCGTGGTCGGTCATGAGGCTCCCTAAGTTAGCTGCTCTGCAGCCCCCGTTACCGCACCACGCCCGATATGCAGCACGGCCTGTGGTGCGGTGGCCTCACATGGTCCTTCAAAAAGCACCGCGCTTCCGGACCGAGATAGCCGGGCCGCGCATAGGTCCAGGCGCGGCATTGGGCTTCTCCATCGCAGGCCGTCTTGCAGGTTTCGCCCGTCGGATCGGGCGGCACCTCGAGATTGCGATAATCCCCGCCGGTACGGTCGATGGAAAATTCCCGCATGCCGTGGCGCGGCTCGATGACGCCGGCGCCGCGGACGCCGGATGCGGAGCCGCCGTCTTCCACCCGGGGCGGCACCTGGCTTTTGAGCCAGCACACCGCCGGACGATCGCCGTTCGGGTAGTTGAAGCTCCAGGCCCGGCAGCGACCTTCGCGGTCGCACCGGGCGGCGCATGCGGCGGGGTCGCCGGACCGTACCGGAAAGCTCGTAAAGTCGCCGCCGCGACGGTCGAACCCCACCTGCGCGCGGGAGGCCGCCGGGAAATAGAGGACAGCAGCAATCGTCGCCGTCAGCGCAATGAAAGCTCGAATCATCTAGTGCCCTGGTTATTTGGGGCCCGCCCCACAGCCCGCTCCGCCCCTGGGAGATGTTAGAGAATTGGCGACATTGAGGCGAGGGTCGTCTCGCCCAAATTCTCCGCCACGATTTGACGCGCCTCACGCTTTCCGTGATGCCTTCCCAAGCAATCCCCACTACGTTCGCGCTCCGCGCGCGTCGGCGCCACCTGCTCATCGCATAAATCGTTGCATATGGAAAACAATTCGCGTTTGTCCTGGTTCCGGAAGGGGCCAAGCAAGGTGCACGGTCGGTAGAACGATACAGGAATTGGCGATGGATCAACCTCATGGCAACGGCCTGCTGCTGTTGCCCCTGCTGTTGCTCGCGGTCGCCGTGATCAGCGTGCCGTTGGCGCGGCTGTTGCGGCTGTCCGCGATCGTGGCTTATCTCGCGGCCGGCGTCGTCATCGGCCCATTCGGGCTTGCGTTGGTGCGCGCGCCCGACACCATTATCGCAGTGTCCGAGCTTGGCGTCGTGCTGCTGCTGTTTCTGATCGGGCTGGAGCTCGAATTCTCGCGCCTGCTGGCGCTGCGGCGCGCCATTTTCGGGCTCGGGGCAGCACAACTTGCGTTGACGGCGACGGTGCTGGGAGGCCTTGCCTTCGCGCTTGGACTCACAGGCTGGCGCGGCGCCGTCATCGGCGGCCTTGCGCTCGCCATGTCGGCCACCGCGATCGCGCTGAAAATCCTGGAGGAGCGCGGCCAGTTGCAGCAGCCCTACGGCCAGCGCGCCTTTGGGATCCTGCTGTTCCAGGATATGTCGGTGGTGCCGATCCTCGCCCTGCTGCCTCTGCTCGCACCCGGCGCCGATACCCGAGTCACGGATTTTACCGAGACCTTGATCGCGGTCGGCCGCATCGGCAGCTGTATAGCCGCCGTGGTGATCGCCGGGCGCTACCTGCTCAATCCGTTCCTGGCGCTGCTCGCCGGCACCGGCGCGCGCGAGGTCATGACGGCGGCGGCCCTTCTGGTCGTGCTCGGGGCTGCCGCGCTGATGCAGTTTGCCGGCATGTCGATGGCGCTCGGCGCGTTCCTCGCCGGTGTGCTGCTTGCCGGATCGAACTATCGTCATGAGCTCGAAGCCGACATCGAGCCGTTTCGCGGGCTGCTGCTCGCCTTGTTCTTCATGGGCGTGGGCATGTCGATCGACATGCAGGTCGTGATGGCGAACCTCGTGCTCATCGTCGCAGCCGCCATCATCATTACGGTTCTCAAGGCCGGCATCGTGGCGGTGCTGTTTCGCGCCACCTGCGCAAACCGGGGTGATGCGCTGCGCGCCGGCTCCGTGCTTACCGGCGCCGGCGAGTTCGCCTACGTGCTGATTCCGTTCGGCGTGACGCTCGGCGTCATGGGGGCGCGCGAGGCGAACCTGTTCTCGGCGATCGCGGCCGTCACCATGCTGATGGGGCCGCCGGTGGCCTCCCTCGCCGACGTGATGCTGGCCCGCTTCAGCGGGAGGCGCCTGCCCGAGCCGGACAATTTCGACGGCGTCAGCGGGGCGGCACTCATCATCGGCTTCGGCCGCTTCGGCCAACTGGTGACGCAATGCCTGCTCGCCGAAGCCGTCGATATCGTCACCATCGACAACGATCCCGAGATGATCGAAAGCGCGGGTCGATTTGGCGCCAAGGTCTACTACGGCGACGGCGCGCGTCTCGACGTGCTGCGCGCGGCTATCGGGACGGAGGTGCGGCTCGTCGCCGTGTGCGTCGACAAGCGCGAGACCGCCGACCGGATCGTCGATCTGGTGCGCGCCGAATTCCCCGGCCTCAAACTCTATGTTCGCTCTTACGATCGCCGCCACACCCTTGAACTGCTGACCAAGGGCGTCGATTTCGAGATACGGGAAACCTTCGAGTCGGCGGTGGAGTTCGGCCGCGCCGCGCTGGAGGGACTGGGGCTCACCCACGAGCGTGCGGTCGAAGTGGCCGACTATATCCGCCAGCGCGACCTCGATCGCCTTGCCCTGCAGCAGGCCGAAGGCATCATGGCCGGCCGAGACCTCGCGTGGAAGCGGCGCGTGCGGCCGGAACCACTGAGCGAGCCGTTGCACAAATCCGAGGCGCTCAATCCGGAGGCGGTCGAGCTGATGAAACCGGAACCGGCGGCGTCGGAATAGTGAATTCCGCAGCCGTCGCTACGGTCATGTCGGCCGCGCGTGCGTTTGCCGTCGAAACGGGCACTGAGACACCGACATACCCTCGGGCGTCATTACCCTCGGGCGTCATTAGACATCTCGTTTCGCCCGCGATAAAATGGCTGTCGGCCAATCGCAGTTGAGGAGGCATTATGCGCCGCGCGATTACCGTCTCCGTTATGCTCGCCGGCGCCTTCGGCGTGGGCCCGATTCACGCACAGACCGCGCCGCCGTCGCCTGCGGAGGTTGAACGGCAGTTCGACGCCTCGCTGAACGCCGCCGAGATGGCCTCATGGATGAAGACCATGGCGGCTGAACCCAACCATGTCGGCTCGCCGCATAACAAGGCGAACGCCGAAATGGTGCTTGCCCAATTCCGGGATTGGGGGTGGGACGCCCATATCGAAACGTTCGAGGTGCTTTACCCCACGCCGATCAGCGAGACGTTGGAGCTTGTCGGCGCCGAACCGTTCAAGGCGACGCTGACGGAGGCGCCGATTCCCGGCGACGATACGTCCGCGCGCACGAAGGACGCGCTGCCCGCCTATGTGGCGTATCAGGGCGACGGCGACGTCACGGCGCCGCTCGTCTACGTCAATTACGGCATGAAGGACGATTACCTTCAACTCGAGCGCTTGGGTGTTTCGGTCAAGGGCAAGATCGTGATCGCCCGCTACGGCCAGGGCTGGCGCGGATTGAAGCCGAAGCTCGCGCAGGAGCACGGCGCCGTCGGCTGCATCATCTTTTCCGATCCGCGCGACGATGGCTATGCCGCCGAAGACGTGTATCCGAAAGGTCCGGCGCGCCCCGCCAACGGCGTGCAGCGCGGCTCCGTCGTCGACATGACGCAATACCCCGGCGATCCGCTGACGCCCGGCATCGGCGCAACTGCGGCTGCCGCGCGGCTCGCGATTTCGGATGCGCCGACGATTCTGAAAATTCCGGTGCTGCCGATTTCCCATGGCGATGCGCAGCACTTTCTCGCGGCGCTTGGCGGCCGCGTCGTGCCGCCCAATTGGCGCGGTTCGCTCCCCATCACCTATCACGTCGGCGGCGACCAGGGCGCGCTTGTCCATATGGCGGTGAAATCCGATTGGCCGCTCAGAACCATCTACAACGTCGTCGCGGTGATGAAGGGAAGCACCTATCCGGACCAATGGATCATGCGCGGCAATCACCACGACG
>Ga0257158_1000063_pt1 | contig 9850 bp, 6 predicted proteins | sample NL03A_FD_185992 | JGI IMG/M metagenome (GOLD analysis project Ga0257158, IMG submission 185992) | Soil microbial communities from H.J. Andrews Experimental Forest, Oregon, United States - NL-03-A | ecosystem: Environmental > Terrestrial > Soil > Temperate forest > Bulk soil | place: USA: Oregon...
GGAATATTGTCCGGACGGTCGAAGATGGCCTTGAGAACTTTGCGATCGGCCGCCACGCCTTCATCGCTGAAGCGTTGCAACGTTGCGGCATTCTGTGTCTCGACCCAGCTGAGCACGCGCGGGTTCTCGATCTCTTCGAGCCAAAGGTATGGGTCGTCGTCAGGGGCTGCGAGCGTTGGTCGCGGGTCGGGCATGGACACGATGAAGTCTCCAGCGAGGCAGGGAAAGAAGGTCTCCGTTACTCCGGGCCGAGCGCGAGGCCCCCGATGCGGCCGTCCTTCGGGAGGTCGAGCCGCACTTCGGCCGAGCCGTTTTCGCACTTGACTTGGTAGATGTCTTCGCCGGCTGATCCCACCCCAACGAATGATGGCGCCAAAAGTGTGGCTCCGGTGGAGATAGCTATACCCGGTGGGAGTTGAGGCCCAACGGGCTCGGACTTAACTCGCCTCGGTGGGCAATTCTCAAGCCGACGGCTCCTGGGCGGCGTTCGTTCCAGCGATGTAACCGTGGACCGAGGCTCTGCCTATGCCATGCTGCGAACCCCCGCCACTTGCCTCACCGCCAGCGTACAAGCCGGGGATGACCGCGCCATGGGTATCCATGACCTGGGCCTTCCCGTTTATTCGAAGACCGCCGTAGGAATCGAGCACCCGAATCCCTGCTGTAGCCGCGTAGAAGGGCGGGGTGTCGATCCGATGCAACACCGGCTTTTCGAAATCTTCGTCCACGCCTTCGTCCGCAAATGCGTTGTACCTTGCTACCGTCTCCTCCAGGTACTTCAGAGGCATCTTCTGATGCGGATGCCCCATGACCTTCTTGGCGAGCTCCGCAAGAGTATCGGCCTTGTGGAAGTACCCGTCGGGCGGGTCGGCGATGTAGGGGTAGCGAAGCTGCCAGCCTCCACGCGCCGCCGCGGCGGAATCAAAGATTGCCCAAACCGGTCCAGACACATAATCAGGCGCCCGCGAACCCTCGTTCATTGCAAGCGCCGCATCCGAGGCAGCCGACCTCTTATATTGCGCCTTGACCTGCGCGGCACTGGCGTTGCGCCAATCCAACGGCACAAACGGGGTGCGGGTGCCATCGCTCCCCGGCGGATATTTTGCATCGCTGGAGATGTTCGCGATATCTCTCTCATTATAGAATCGCCGCCCCACCTGGTTCACGGCGATCGCATGTTCCCATCCGGCACCCCCAATCGCGATGCCCTTGGCACGTGCGAAAAGGAACGACGGGTGGCCGGGAAAAATGCTGGCCACCGCATCCCGGGTCCCGAGCACGCTGCTGATCGTCGGAGAGGCCAATGAATGTTGGTAGTTTTGCATCATGCCCGCGAGGTTCGCACCGATCTTCATGCCGGCGACGATCCCGCTGCCATCCATGTTGAGAGGTCCGATAAGGGAGCTAGGCCCGTACTCGATCGACGGCTCGACCATTCTCGGATCGATCATGGTCCGCAGGTGCACGCTGCCATGCATGCCGCCGGTGGCGACGATGACGGCCTTCCTCGCCCGGATGTGAATCGTCTCGGCGCGCTCGTCAACGTTGCCGTTCTGCCAGAAGCTTTCCAGACGCGCGCCGGTTTCGGGGTGCATCCTCGGGGTATAGCGGGCTTTGACCCCCAGCACCCTGCCCGCGAACGGCTGCTCCCGGATGAGCTCATCCATGTGGCGGTTGAGCATGAACCGGATGCCCTTCTCCCTGGCGCTGAACTCCAGGGACCTCGCGATGGCGAAACCGCCCCATACCCATCCGGGTGCGCCAACCGACTCTCCCGCGCCCCCCGGAATGGCACGCATTGGATTGAAGGGCGAATGCCGCTCCCCTGCGGGGTCTCCTCTGTCTTGTGGTGATATCGTTCCCGCTTTGATGTCGGTCTTGTCTGCCAACTTCATCATGGCTCTGGCCGCCCTGGCCCGGGACATCCCACCGCCCTCGTGCGTGCCGTCGATCCGCGCGAAGCGGATGTAGTTGTCCATCATGAATTGCCTGGTCTTGGGAGCGTTGTCGGCCCAGGCACGATGAAGCTCCCGGTCGTTGTACCGGTACCTGGCCACGCCCGTAGCATCGACGACCGACCAGTCGGTCATGTCCCTGAAGAGGCGGTCAGGGTCATCTTCGAGATCTGCCGGCTTGACTCGAGGAGCCGCTAATCCCAGGCGATCGGGGTCCGCCCCTGCCCGGTCCCGTTCCTGTATCGGGTCGCCGCCGCCAAGCGACGTCCAACCGCCGCTGTGCACCAGCTTCCCGCCGACATCGAAGTTCTGGTCAATAACGAGCACGGACGCCCCGAGGTCCCGTGCCCTGACGGCGGCGTGTAGCCCTACGCACCCCGACCCAAGGACAACGACATCCGCTTCATAGTTCCACTCAATGCCTTGAGCGCGCGCTTCGGTTGGCCCCGACAGAACGGCCACACCAACACCTGCGGCAGCCCCGCTCTTGAAGAAATCTCGCCTGCTTAGAGCCTTCCTTTCCTGAAGCTTTGGTTCTTTCCGCCCAGTGTCGCGCTTCTTGGCCATGTGTGTTCCTCCCCGGAGTCTGCAGTAACCGTGCTCACTGGTCGGTGACCAAGAGCTCTCTCTGCAACGAATTTCGAACCAAATTTACTGGTTCAGAACATCATCCAAGGTCGTGGCGATAACAAAGATATTCTATCACTGAGTTTCATCGCAGCAATGCCCTGCCACAAGCGGACGCCGCCCATCATGGCTGCCCACTTGCCGCCGCGAACAAAAGGCCGGACATAAGCCCGGCCTTGATGTCCGCGCCGAAGCGCGGCACGCGGCGCCGGCCGTCATCTCGGCGGCGCCGCGTCGGATTTCGCACGGCTCAGTCCAGCCGCGTCGCACGGCTCAGCAAGCGTAGCCCGGATTGAGCCTTAAGCGCGTTTACGCGCGTCTTCGACGCGCTTTGGCGAAATCCGAGACTGCCATACAGTACGCCACGCCGCCCCCGGGTTTCGCTGGCGCTCAACCCGGGCTACAGCTCCGCGGCGCCGCGCTGGCTTTCATACCATCGGCGCCGCGCTGCTTACGGCTCAGTCCAACGGCTCCACCTTGACAATGGAGGCGCCGTGATTGCTGCCGGTCCAGAAAGTCACCGGTGTCGTGGTGTTGTCCACATAGACGCGGCGGATGTTGGTGTCCTTGGGCAGGAAATATTCGACCGTCTGGTTGGTCTTCGGGTCAAGCCGCACCACGCGATCGGTGGTCATGCCGCCGGTCCAGATTTCGCCATTCCGGTCGACAACCGGATAGTACGGCCCGGTCCATGGCGTCGGGAGGGCCCATTCCTTGAAGCTTTCTTCCTTGGTATCGAACATGCCGATCTTGTTGCCGCGATACTCCGCGAACCACAGCCGATCGTTCTCGTCCATGATGCCGCGACGATTGCGTGAGCGCTCGGTGGGGGCGCGGTAGAAGCTGAGGCCGAGCGTCTTGGCGTCGACCTTGCCGATGAAGTTATCCTGGAATTCCATGAACCAGAGATTGTTCTTGGAATCGGACGCAATGCCGTAGATCGTGTGGTTGCCCGGCGAGGTGATCTGCTTCATCGGGGCGAACGTCTCGTATTTGCCCGACGCGAGGTCGATCCGGTAGAGTTCCTGGTTGCCGGCGTTATTGGTCCAGATCTTGCCGTCGACTTGGTGCTCCAAGCCCAGCATGTTGAGCTGGGTTACGCTGTTGTTCTGCTCCTTCGGGATCGGGTAGAACTGGAATTTCTCGGCATTGGGATCGAACTTGGCGATCGCGCCCTGAAACATCATGCCGATCCACATGTCCCCGGCCTTGTCGATCTCAAGATCGAGCGTGCCGACCGGGAAGCCCTTCTTGAATTCGGGCAGGGGGATTTCCGAGTGCACGCCCGTTTTCGGGTCCATCTTGCCGAGGAACTGTTCGCCGAAGTTCGAATACCACACCATGCCCTTGCGATCGAGGATAACGTCATGCGGCTCGATGGTCGGGCGCGGCAGGTCGTATTCGGTGATCAGCACCTTGGTGGCGCGGCCGGTCGGACGCGGGAGCGTCTTGAGCGCGTATTCCCATTTATTCACTTCGGACAGATTGATGCTGGCAAGGAATTCCGCGAACTTGCGGAATGACTCCGGCTTCGGTGCCCATTCCGGATCCATCCGCTTCTGCGGTTTGATGGGCTGGCTGACCTGGGCGTAATTCGCCATGCGATACACGACCTGGGTGAACTCGTCGGCGTCATGGCTCGAGCGCACGATGCGTTCCAGCGTGTGGCAGCCGATGCAATTGAGCAGCTGCGCCTTCTGCTCGTCGGTGCCCGGCATGCTCATCATCCACTCGGCATTGACGAGCTGAGCGGGGAGATTGCGGGTCTTCTTGAGCTTGAGATCGGCCGTCGTCGGCTTCTGCCCGTCGATCGTCGCCGTCAACGCGCCATCCTTGCCGGCGCCATCAAGGTCGAAGCCAGTCGCGCGGGTGCTTAGTGTGTATTTACCGCCTTCGATCTTTCCAGCCGGGAAGCTGTAATGACCCTGGGCATCGCTCGCGACCGTATAGGCGATGGTCGAGCCGTTCTTCTTGGCGGTAACGAGGACACCTTCCATCGGGCCTTCCTGCCCTGTCACTTGGCCGGAGAGTCCAGGCTCTGCCTGCGCCGCGACGGAGCCGAGGCCCGAAGCCGTCAGTGCAACCGCGAGACTCGCGGCCGTCGATAATAGCACATGCTTCAATTGCATATTGATCACTCCCTTGGTGTGTGTTGCCAGGGCCGCACCCTGATTTTCAACCACCGGATAAAGCGAGGCGCCGACACCGTCCGCCGCTCAGGCCTTGCCCGGAACTTCACGTACACCGAGCTACTCTTCATTTGAGTTTGCGCTTTTTTGCGCCCGTAATCCATCGTGTTGCGAACGCGGTCGGCGGAAAAAATGGGCGGGCAACGGGCCTTTTTGCCCGCTTGCGGTGCAAGGCCGACACCGTGCCGGCGCACCCGGAATGTGCGGCCACAGTCGGCCATGGCAATGAAAACGCGCGGCCGTATTGATTCCGGAGCGCCGTTTCGCGGCGTCCGGAATGAGTGTATTGGGGCCGCCGAGACCGCACCCAAGCGTGGTGGGGGCCTGCTACTTCTTGGCGTCCGTCGTGTTGAAGTACCGCAAATCCGGCGGACGCTGACCCTTCTTGGCCGGCATGATCAAGCCGTCGGCGCTGCGCATATAGGTTTCGTTGCCGAGCTTGATGTGGTCGTTGTTCTCCGAGCAGATCGCCTCCACCCAGATCGGATTGCGCACACGGTTGTAGTTCTTCACGATCGTCCACGGCCGGGTCAGCGCGCTGTCGATGGTGGTGACCTCGTCGTGCAGAACGTCCGGCTTGTCCTTGTCCTGGTAGAACCGCTCCTTGACGATGGTCTTGCCGTCGGGGTGGAGCGGAATGCCGCTCGAATCGTAGGCGCGCGGGCTTTTCAGAAAGCGGGTTTCGACCAGCAGCTCATCGAATCGGCCGTCGCCGTCGGTATCGGCCCATTGGCCGATCGAATAACCCATGAAGGATGTATCCGTGTCCTCGGGAAATTTGCGACCGTCGGTGTAGATGCGGCGGAACATCATCAAATATTCGATATGGATGTAGGTCGTATTCGGCGTGATGATGATTTCCATCGGGAAGATCACGTTCATGGCCCGCGGCATGCCGTCCGGAATGCACATATAGGTCGGATCGGTGCCCTGTCCGCCTTCCTCCTGATCCTTCAGGTTGGCTTCAAAGATGGCCTGAAATTCAGGCGTCAGCGGCGCCCCTTCTTTGCCCCGCGGCTTGGTCGGGTCCCATTGATTGTTGACGCCCGGCGGCCGGCGCCATTGCCCGGCCCAATCGGGGTATTTCGATTCATCGTGCGCCTGCGCGCCGGTGAGCGACATGACCATCGCGGCCGCGAGGACAAGCGAACCAAAACAGCAACGAGACAGCATCACGTTTCTCCCAGAACGATTGTTTTTTAGTGGGTCTTTGCAACCCGTTGGTATCATGTTGTCCGGGCTACTTTCGCGATTGCGGAAAATATTTCAAGTCCGGCGGCGCCTGATCCTTCTTGGCCGGCATCAGAAAGCCGTCTGCGCTCAGCATGTAGGGTTCGTCGGCGATGACCACGTGCGGGTTGTTCTCGGCGCATACCGCCTCGCGCCACACCGGCTGCTTGTCGGGTTTGCGCACGTATTTCTTGACCGCGGTCCACGGCTTGGTCAGCGCATGGTCGGTCACCGTGATCTCGTCGTAGAGTGTGTTCTTGTCGGCGTTGTCGAGGTAGATGCGCTCGTTGATGACGGTCTCGTTGTCGCTGTGGAACGGCATGCCGGTGGAATCATAAGCGCGCGGCCCCTGCAGCCCCCGGGTCTCGACCACCAGCACGTCGTAGCGCCCGTCGCCGTCCTCATCGATCCACTTGCCAATGGAATAGCCGGAGAAGCTGGGTTGGATCTCCTTGGGCCAGTCGCGGCCGTCGGTAAAGATGCGGCGCGAATCGTGGATGTGGTCCATCAGCATGTGGGTCGTCCTCGGGGTGACGACGATTTCGAATGGCGCATACATGTTCATGACCCGCGGCATGCCGGGCGCGAGGCACGTGAAGGTCGGATCGGTGCCCTGTCCGCCGGCAGCCTGGTCCTTCAGGTTCTCTTCGAAGATCGCACGGTATTCCGGCGTGAAGGGCGCCGATTTGGCGTCGAGCCACCGCGGCGCCGCGGTGCGATCCCATTGGCCCTTCAGGTCCGGATATTTCGTTTCGTCGAATGCATGGGCGCCAGCAATCGTTAAAAGAAGTGCCGCCAGAGGTGCGGCCACTCGGGCGCGCGAACCGATCGGGCTCCGATAACGCATGTATATTCCTCCCTCGATATTTTCCGAAATCTCGATCGGACTTTTTGTCCCGTTGCAGTTGTTGTACCGCTGCGGGCGGCCGTTTGCAGTTTGCTAAGTTCTTTGATGAATTATCCTGCCGAAACGCCGTGCAGGTCAACACACGTAGAACGACACACGTAGCAGCGTAGGGCGGGTTCGTTTTATCCCGCCATTCGGGTGGGAGATGGCGAGAGGGCGGGTTAAAACGAACCCGCCCTACGTGGATGGTCCGTGCGCCGCGACGGTAATCCGCTCTAGCGGCGTGGTGCGGGGCGGGTTATCATAGGATGCAAAATGCGGCCGGGACAGCTCAGGCAAATGCTGCTGAACAGCCAAAATGATGCTTAAGCTTTCAATAGAGGAAGAAACCATGACCACGAAGCTGAAAATCACCATCCTCGCCTCCGCGGCGCTATTGTCTCTCGCCGGGGCCGGCGTCTTGCAGGCCCAGCAGAACAATATGTCGTTCTTCGTTACCAGCGTCGGATCCGGCAAGGGCGGCGACCTCGGTGGCCTCGCCGGTGCGGATACCCATTGCCAGGCGCTGGCCCAGGCGGCGGGGGCGGGCGGCAAGACCTGGCGCGCCTATCTTAGCTCCAACACGCCTCCGGCCGGCCAGGCGACAAATGCGCGCGATCGCATCGGCAACGGCCCGTGGCAGAACGCCAAGGGCGTGGTGGTTGCGAAGGACATCAACGATCTTCACAGCAACCCGAACATCAACAAGGAAACCTTGCTCGACGAGAAGGGCGAGCGGATCAAGGTGCGCGGCGACACGCCCAACATGCACGACATGCTGACCGGTTCGAACCTGGAGGGCCGTGCATTCCCGGCCAACCTCAACCTGACCTGCAATAACTGGTCGAGCAGCACCTTCGGCAGCGCCATGCTGGGCCATGGTGACCGGGAAGGTATCGCCGACACGGTCTACCAGCATTCCTGGAATTCGTCGCACATGTCGCGGGATTGCACCCAGCCCGGCCTCGTCGCCACCGGCGGCAATGGGCTGTTCTACTGCTTCGCAGCCCAATAACGCGACCCGCGCGTATCATTGCCAAGCCATGCGGATCGCCAGACGGCGTCCGCCAGATCAAAGGCGAATGAATTGGAATGGCCGGGTTTGTCCCGGCCATTCTTTTATAAACAACGGATTTCCGGAATCGAATTGACCTCTCGCTCTCGCGCTGCAGGCGCGAGAGCGAGAGAATCATTTCACCGATCCGACAGCCTCGCCCCCGCCGCCAGAAAGCGCGCCGCTTCCTGCACCGTCGACTTGTCGGTGTCGCGATCGAGCATGTAATTGGCCTGCCGCATGCGTTCCACCGGGATTGCGCCGATCAGCGGCGCAAGCGCACCGCGCAGTTCTTCATCGTTGCGGCGGCGCGGCGAGATCAGGATGACGGCGTCGTAGGCCGGAATGGCGTGCTTGATGTCGGAGAGGACGAGGAGATTTTCTGCCGCAATGCGGCCGTCGCTTGAGAACGCCGAGATCACGTCGACACTGCCGTCCGCGAGCGCGCGATACATGAACGTCGGATTGAACGATTTCTCCTCCGCGAAACTGAGCCCATAGGCCTGCTTCAACGCCGCCCATTCGGGCCGGCCGAGAAATTCAAGGTCGCTTCCGAGCTTGAGACGCGGCGTCAGCGGCGCGAGATCCGCGATGGAGGCGACGTTGGCGTCGGCCGCCCGCGTGGGTCGCATCGCCAGCGCATAGGCGTTCTCGAAGCCGAGCGCGCCCAGCACCGTCACATCGTAGCGCTCACGCAGAGTGCCTGCTAGCTCGTCAAGCATCGCGTCGCGGGGCGGCGTGTCATGACGCCCCAGCACGTTCGTCCACAAGGTGCCTGAATAATCCACATAGGCGTCGATGTCGCCGCCCGCCAGGGCGCGGAAGATGACGGCGGAGCCAAGCCCCTGCTTGCGCTCGACCTTGTGACCGGTTGCCTCCAGTCGCTCCGCCATCAGTTCGGCGAGGATGAACTGTTCGGAGAAATTCTTCGCCCCAATCACATAGCCGCCGCCGTGTGATCCGATCAAAGGCGTCGCGGCCGCAGCGGTGCCGAGGACGAGTACCGCCAGCCCGATGGCCATGCGGGTAGCGCTCCGGTCGACCGCAGCCGCCTCGATCAGGCCGAGCGCCCAATCGACGATGAGCGCCAGCGTCACCACGGCGGCGCAGCCGATCAGCACGGAAATCCAATTCTCGGTCTGCAACCCGGAGAATATGAAATTGCCGAGGCTGGTCTGGCCGACGGTGGTGGAGAGTGTCGCCATGCCGATGGTCCAGACAGCGGCGGTGCGGATGCCGGCCATGATGACCGGCGCGGCGAGCGGCAACTCGACCCGCAGGAGCTTTTGTCGGCCCGTCATTCCCACTCCGTCTGCCGCCTCCAGGTAGGCGGCGTCGACGCCGAGCAGGCCGGTCACGCTGTTGCGCAGGATCGGCAGCATGGAATAGACCGTGAGGGCCAGCACCGAGGGCAGGAAGCCGAGCGCCGGCACGCCGAACCCGAACAGCTTGAGGGTGAGCGCCGAAAGCCCGAGCAGCAGCGGATAAAACAGCGCCAGCAGCGCGAGCCCTGGAATCGTCTGCACGAGACTCGCAATCGCCAGCACGGTGAAACGCAGCCGCGGTCGCCGCGACGCCAGCACTGCGAGCGGCAGGGTCATGGCGACGCCGAGCGCGAGCGCGGCGGCGCTTAGGAGCACGTGCTGTGACGTGTAATCCCCCAGCACCGAAAGTGCGCTGGCGAACCGCTCATCCATGTGGCACAGGCCGAGGGAAGCGGTTGCCGCTTGTTTCCAGAAGCATGCCTATGCGCTCCGCCTGGCGTCGCGGCATTGCCATCAGCGCCGAAACCTCCGGGCTGGCGTGCCCGGCCAACAGCGCTCCCGGCGTATCGTCCGCCACGATGCGGCCCGCGCTCATGACCACGATGCGGTCGGCGAGCAGCACCGCCTCCTGCACGTCGTGGGTG
>Ga0257158_1000066_pt1 | contig 9555 bp, 5 predicted proteins | sample NL03A_FD_185992 | JGI IMG/M metagenome (GOLD analysis project Ga0257158, IMG submission 185992) | Soil microbial communities from H.J. Andrews Experimental Forest, Oregon, United States - NL-03-A | ecosystem: Environmental > Terrestrial > Soil > Temperate forest > Bulk soil | place: USA: Oregon...
ATCGCGGGCAGAAACGCCACGTTCGTGGCCGGGTCAATCCAAACCACATCGTCCAGCGCCATTTTACCGGAAATTACGTCGAGCAGGCCAAAATCTGCAGCAGGAGCGAGCAAATTTGACAACGACGGATTGCGAAGATCACAATCGACCAAGATCACGCTTGAGCCCGCCTGCGCTATGATCTGAGCAAGTCCGGCCGCGACCGTCGATTTGCCTTCGTTGGGTAGCGTTGACGTGAAACCTATCACTTTTGCGGAGTTGCCGGAGCCAAATAGATCCGCGGCCATTTTGATTGAGCGCATTGAATCTGCCAAACGCGAAAAGGGCGCATCGCTCACTGACCACAACAGCGGCTGATCGCGCACGATTCTCCGCGGAGTGAGCGAATCGGTATCGGGCCAATTCCCGATCAACTGATCCCGCGGCTCTGCTGCTTTCCACATCGGAATTGTGGCTACGCAGTTCACTCCAAGCACAGCTTCGACTTGTCGCTCAGTCCGGAATACGCAGTCCATGAGTTCACGAAAAAATGCAAGCGCAAATCCGAGAAGCAGGCCGCCGACAGGCACCACAGCGAGCCCCAAAAACGTCTTGCGATAGTCCTTTTGAGCCGATGGCGTTGCCTTGGTGATAAGGCGCGCTTCGGTGATCGGGAATGACTGCTGTTGGACCGATTCCATGTAGCGTTGAAGAAAATTGTCATACAGGGAGCGATAGGATTGGGCGGAACTCTCCAGTTCATGCAATGTCACGCGAGCTTGATTAGCTGTCTTGGTTTCCGACATCGCCAGGTCGAGTTCATGCTGAAGACCCTCCTCATACTCTTTCGCAAGTTCGTACTCATTCCTGTAAGTTGCCGCCACTCGCTTTAGTTCATCGCGTATCGAGTTGCGGATTTCACGCATTTGGTTGCGTAAATTGACGGACGCGAGATGGTCTGGTCCATACCGCGCGGACCATTCGCGCTCGCGATTCTCTCGTTCAAGATATTGCGTGCGCAGTTTAGTGAATACATCTATTTTAAGAGCGTCGGTGACAGCGGCATCGATCGTCGCATCCTCGACGTTCGCCCCGTTAAGCTCATCGATCCGGGTGAGTCGGGCTTTCGCCTCGGCGGTTCGTTGCCGAGCAGCATTGAGTTGAGCGCTGAACTCCGCAACCCGTTGCTCATTCATGGTGCGGCCGTTGCCGGCATCGACGATATTATTTGTCGCCTTGAATTCAATCACCATACGCTGGGTGTTGGTCGCCTGATCGCTTAATTCCTTCAACCGATCCTGCAGCCACACGCTGGCACGTCGCGTTGCCTCGTATTTGCCCTCCAGTTGATCGTTAATATAAGCGTCGGCGATCGCGTTAGCGACCTCCGCTGCGCGTTCCGCGTTCGACGACTTGAAACTGATTTCGATCACGTACGTTGGACCAATACGTTTTGCGGTAATTTGAGAGGCAAGGACACCTAGCGCACGCCGTTCACGCGCGAAGTCCGAGACAATTTGAGATGATCCCAGAAGCGTTCCAAGCATTCCAGGTTTCTGGTTTCCGAATTCCACATCATCGGTTAAATGAAGTTTTCTTACGACCGCCAAGGCAATATTTTCAGACTTCAGGATTTCGATTTGGCTCTCCAGGGCGTACGAATCGATCGCTGTGTCTCCGACCATCGTTTGATGTTGAAACATTTGATACTTTCGATTGTCTATGAATATCGTCGCTGTGGCCATGAACTTGGGTTTAATGAGTTTAAGGACAAGCGGTTCACCGACCGTACTTACGGCGAAGAGGGTAAACATGATGATTAAAATGCGGCGACGTATAAAACCAATGGTGGACTCAATAATCTCCGGTATCGAAACAGCTTCCGGTGTGGCGGAGTCCGGCTCATGACAGGATATCAGGGGGCTTCTATTGGTCTGCAGCATATTTGCACCAGTTCGTAACGAGGAATCGCCAGCCGCGTCGGCTCGTCGGTGAAGCCCGACCGGACGCAACATACGGAAAGGATAACCCACCGAAGGACATCATTCGGCATGTTTCCGCTGCATGCAGACGATCACACGCCCCACCCGATGGCTCCCGTAATATAAGACCCTTGATTCGCCCCATCGGTCTTGGGCAAACTGCACTGCTGATCCGTTTTGATTGACAATTTCACAACGGATCACCACAGGAATCCCTCACGCCTTCGCTCGTAGTCTCCGGAATTAAAGCGTGCGAAATCAAGCACGGTTTGATCCGGACGAATGTCGGCGATGCCGGCTTCGTAGACAGGGTCCGTGACCGTGGTGACGATCGTCTCGGCCCAGCTAACCGCGTCGATGATATCGGATACCATGAGATTCGCGATATGAGGAATTACTTGCATCAAGTAACTTCGGTTGGCGCCGATGAGCTGTGCAACCTTAACATTGGGATCGAATATCCGGACCTCGCGGCCCTTGCCGATTAGCCGCTCCACCAGTTCCACGAACGAACTTTCTCGAACATCGTCGGTCCCGGACTTGAAACTGATCCCGAGAAACGCAATGCGTTTTCCGGATCGGCTGAGGATCCAATCGACGCCCCGGTCGACCAGCATTTGGTTGCTTCGGAGGATATTATTGAGAATCGGCAGATTGAGATCGTGCTTGCGCGCCAAATAGGTGAGCGCACGTAGATCCTTCGGCAGACACGAGCCGCCAAATGCAAAGCCGGGCCGCAGATAGGCCGGTGAAATATTAAGACGCTTGTCCTGGAAAAAGACATCCATCACATCGTGACTGTCAATTCCCAATGTCTTGGCAATCACCCCGATTTCGTTGCCAAAAGCGACCTTTAATGCGTGCCACGAGTTGTCGACATATTTGACGAGCTCCGCAATTTCGACGTCGGTCGTGATTTTCGGACCGGGGAGATCGCGATAGAGCGACACAACAGTCTCGGCAGTTTCGTCATCGAAGGCGCCGATGACGGTCTTTGCGGGTGCATTGAAGTCGGCGACGGCCGAGCCCTCGCGCAGGAATTCGGGGTTGAATGCGACAGAAAAAGCAACGTTGCCGGCACCCTCCGCAATTCGCGTTGCCACGACCTCCTTGGTGGTGCCGGGGACAACGGTCGAACGCAATATGACGGTATGCGGTTCGGCCTTCACCCGGATTGCGCGCCCAATTTCCGCCGCCACCGTATCGACGCCGCTAAGATCTAAAGCTCCATTTGGTCGACTTGGCGTGCCGACACAGATGAAGGAGATGTCCGAGGACGCAACCGCCTCCGTGGCATCCAATGTGGCGGTCAAACGTCTGTTCTTGACGCTTCGCGCGACAAGGTCGTCGATGTCACGCTCGACAATCGGAGATCGCCCAAAGCGGATCAGCTCAACTTTGCTTTCGGATTTGTCGACACCGATTACCTCATGACCCTGATCCGCGAGGCACGCAGCACAAACCGTGCCGACATAACCCAACCCGAATACGCTGATCCTCATGCTTCACCTGACGCCGATATCGAATCGGCATGCATCTCTGCGTCGTGGAACTGGTCCACAGAGGCTCGTCGAAGGGGAGCCCGAATGTTATGCTATTAACGTAACGCTAATCCGGTCTCAGGTCAATGTTATTGACCTGGACATGTTAATTGATCTGCACTTGGCGCAGCGCGCTTGACTTGGGTTCACTTGCTGCCCGGCCGACACAGCTTGGTGAATGTGGAGCAGCTGAAGCGGATGGAGGACCCAGCGTGTCGGCAGGTCTTTGGGCGATCTCCCGGCGCGGATCATTCAATCGAGGCGTGCGCCTCAATAGGCGTTTGTGTATGCGGTCTTCGAAAACACCGTCATGATCATAATTCGGAGATCGAGCCAAAACGACCAATTATCAATGTAGTATAGGTCATGCTCCACGCGTCGCTTCATCTTCTCAAGGGTGTCGGTCGCTCCACGATAACCATTGACCTGCGCCCACCCTGTAATTCCCGGTTTTACCACGTGTCGACGCGAAAACACCGAAATCTTACCCTCGAACATCTGATTGTGGGCCGTTGCGTGCGGGCGAGGACCAACGATTGACATATCGCCCCGCAGGACATTGATTAACTGTGGGAGTTCGTCGATGTTCGTGCTCCGCAGGATCGCGCCGAACCGAGTGATGCGTGAGTCATTTCGCACAGCTTGCACGAAGCTATCGCCATCCTCAAGCTTGGTCATCGATCGGAACTTGAACACCCCGATCGTCTCATTGTTGTAACCATGCCGCGTTTGACGGAATAGGACTGGACCGCGAGAATCCAGTTTGATGGCAATCGCCACGAGTGCGAGCAGCGGTGATAGAACCACAAGGCCGCTCGCCGAAACCACAACATCAAATACGCGCTTGGCTGTCCGTTGAATCTGAGACAACGGAGGCCGCAACACTTGCATCGTTACGATATTGCCAAACTCGACGATTCTTGCCGTGGTAAGCAGGTCGGTGGCTTCGACCGGAACCACGTGAAGTCCCGCCGGTACTTCCGACAGGGAGACGACCAGGCTAGCGATCTGTACAAGGCTGTCTTGTTTGGCCAGAATCAGGATGTCGTCGGGTTTAACATGCCGGCACGCCTCGATCAGCCTGCGAAGCTCGCGCTCCATGTCGTTGCCATCGGCATCCAGCTCAAATCGACCGGGAAAATGATATGAGCCGGCCGTCCGTATACCAGTGGCCTTCAGCCGCACTGAGAACTCGGCACAGTTATCCAAGTCACCTATCAAAACCACGCGACGCGCGTTCACCAAGCCGGCAGCAATTGAGGACTGCAACTGCGAGTAGAAAAACGCCCGTGTGCTCAAAACAGCAACTTGGACGGTAATGAACTGAAAAATAAAAGTTGCACGGGAGTATGGTTCGGCGATCTTGAGAAGAAACAATGTAGAGAGCAGAAACGAGAATGCTAACGCGACAGCCCCGAACCCACTCCAAAGAAACACGTGACGTGCCTGCGATTGGCTGTTTTTGTAATGCCCAAATCCAAGCGCCACCGATTCAACCATTGCGGCGAGGAAGAGGCCCGCTGCGACGTAGAGATGCGAGGACGGCCACTCCATGAGTGTGGCCTCGTGGTAGATCACGCTCGCCAGAGATGCCGAACCTGCCACAACGAGAAATTCCTGAATCACAAGCTTGGTGATAACCGCCGACAGCCGCTGGGGCGTGCGCGGGATTCGCACGGCTTCATGATTTGAAAGGATCGCGGAAGTTGCGGCCGCCCCGTGGTTAGGGAGGGGTCTGGGGTGCTGCGATGTCATTGCGACCTATGATTAAGGCAAACATAGCCGAATTGTTAAATTTGTCATAACATAACATTACCATAATTGTAACGCAAGCCGGACAAACGTCGGAAATGAGCTTTCGCGTCACGTCGAAGCAGAAAAAATGCCTTGGGTCGTCATCTCAATCGGCCCAACGCAGAACGAGGGGGGATGGGCGCGCGGGTCGATCGTTTTTCTGTACGGTGTCGCGGGATTTCACCGGCTCCCGGTGCGGTGTCGCTGGCGCAAATGCCCGTTATCCGCGTAGGGCGACCATCTGGCCTCCGTCGACCACGATGGTGGTGCCGGCGATGAAACGGCCTGCGTCGGAGGCGAGCAGCAGTAGTGCACCGTCGAGGTCGCCGTCCTGACCGAACCGGCCGACCGGAATATCGCGCCTAAGCTTGTCGCCGGCTTCGCTCGTCAGATAGTCGCGGTTGAGGTCGGTCACGAACCAGCCGGGCGCGACGGCGTTGACGCGAATGCCCTTGAAGGCGAGCTCGAGGCCGAGCGCCTTGGTCATTTGCACCACGCCGGCTTTGGCGGTCGCATAAGCGACCACACCCTTCGAGACACCGAAGCCCAGTATCGAGGCGATATTGACGATGGCGCCGGGCTTGCTGGCCGCCAGCATGCGCTTTGCCGCCTCCTGGGCGCAGAAGAATACCGCATCAAGGTTGGTGCCCAGAACGCGCCGCCACTCTGTTTCCGGCATGTCGACGGCGCGATTCGAATGCACAACTCCGGCATTGTTGATGAGGATAGTGACCGTACCGAATGCCGCCTCGACGGCGTCAAAGGCGCGGTTCACGGCGGCGCGATCGAACACGTTGGCTTCGACCGCGACGGATCGGCCGCCCGCTGCATCGATCCGGGATTTCACCTCGGCGAGCCGATCCCGGCGCCGCGCCACCAGTCCGACAGCGGCGCCGTTTGCCGCCAGCACCTCGGCGAAACGAGCCCCAAGGCCGCTCGATGCGCCGGTCACCAGCGCCACCCGGCCGTCCAGGTCGAACAATTGGGATGCCTTCATACCGATGTCTCCATGGTGATCGCTGCAGCAATCCCCCGATTTGTCATGCCCGCGGAAAAGCGGGCATCCGGTAACCCCGCCTCGTCGTTTTGTCTGCCTGAAAGTCCGTGGCTACTGGATCGTTCACTTTCGCTGACGATGACAGCACGCAGATAGGCAGCCAGGCAATTTTGCGCGGCGCGAAAAATGCCTATATGAGGGCGAACCTTCGGAGTTTGTGCATGACCGACAAGATCACCGCCGACAAGATCCCCGTCACGGTCCTGACCGGTTATCTCGGCGCCGGCAAGACGACACTGCTCAACCGCATTCTGTCGGAACCGCATGGGCAGAAATACGCCGTCATCGTCAATGAGTTCGGTGAGATCGGCATCGACAACGACCTCATCGTCGGCGTCGATGAGGAAATCTTCGAGATGAACAATGGCTGCATCTGCTGCACGGTGCGGGGCGACCTGATCCGCATCATCCAAGGCCTGATGCGGCGCAAGGGCAAGTTCGACGCCATCATCGTGGAGACCACGGGGCTTGCCGACCCGGCGCCGGTCGCCCAGACTTTCTTCGTGGACCAAGAGATCGGCCGCAAGGCGAAGCTCGACGCCGTCGTCACGGTCGCGGATGCCAGGTGGCTCAAGGACCGGTTGCGCGACGCCCCCGAAGCCAAGAACCAGATCGCGTTTGCGGACGTGATCCTGATCAACAAGACGGACCTCGTCGGCGACGCAGACCTGCGGGAGATCGAAGCGCGCATCCGCGCCATCAATCCATATGCGAGGCTCCATCACACGCAACGCTGCGCCGTACCGCTCGCCGAGGTGCTGCATCGCAACGCCTTCGACCTCGACCGCATTCTCGATGTCGAGCCGCAGTTCCTGGAAGCGGGCGACGACCACGATCACCGCCGCGATCACGCCGACGGCCATCACCACGGCCACGATCATGGTGGGCTCAAGCACTATCACGATGAGGACATGCAAGCGCTCGCGCTCAAAACCGACCGGGCGCTCGATCCGGACAAGTTTTTCCCCTGGATCCAGAACCTCGTCGCCCAGGAGGGCAAGAACATTCTTCGCTCCAAAGGCATCCTGGCATTCAAGGACGACCCAAAGCGCTTCGCCTTCCAGGGCGTCCACATGATGCTGGACGGTGACCATCAGCGCGACTGGCGCGACAGCGAAAAGCGCGAAAGCCGGCTTGTGTTCATTGGTCGCGAATTGCCCGAGAGCATGATCCGCAAGGGCTTCGAGGAATGCGCAGCCTAACCGCATGACCACGGCTGAGACTCCGTCCGTCACCGATCGTATCCGGCCGATTGCGGCAGGAGCATCCGTGGTTGGCGCATATTTTCTCGGGTCCGCCGCCGTCTTTGTGCTTGGCGAGGAAGCGCTCCTGTTCGCCGCAGGCGATGACGAACCCCGACGCGTCGGGGTTCACGGCGGTGCCATCCTGACGGCGGCGTGCGACGGCGAGCGCATTATGACGGGCGGCGACGACGGCAAGATTGTGGCGACCAACGGAGAATTGACAACAGTCGAGATCGCCACTGATCCCAAGCATCGCTGGATTGATCACGTGGCCATCGCGCCGGACGGCACGGCCGCTTGGTCGGCCGGAAAAGACGCGTTCGTGCAATTTCGCAAAAGCGAGCCTCGCAAGCTCGAAGCACCATCGACAGTCGGCGGACTCGCCTTTGCGCCTAAGGGGCTGCGGCTCGCGATCGCGCATTATCACGGTGTGACGCTGTGGTTTCCCAATGCTGAGGCGGCGCCCGAGCGGCTGGAATGGAAGGGTTCCCATGTCGATGTGACCTTCAGCCCGGACGGGCGCTATCTGGTCACCGCCATGCAGGAACCGACGCTCCACGGCTGGCGCCTGGTCGACGGCAAGCACATGCGCATGTCCGGCTACTCCGCCAAGGTGCGCTCCATGGCGTGGACGGCCGACGGCAAAGCGCTGGCGACGTCCGGAGCGCCCCAACTCATCGTGTGGCCATTCCAGGGCAAGGACGGGCCGATGGGCAAGCAGCCGCGCATGCTGGCGCCCGCCGAGCATCAAGTCTCCATGGTGGCCTGTCATCCGCAAAAAGAGGTGACAGCAGTCGGATATGACGACGGCTTGGCGCTTCTGGTCCGCATGTCCGATGGCGCCGAGGTTCTAGCACGCCGCCCCGGCGGGTCGCCCGTGTCGGCCTTGGCATGGGATTCGGCCGGAACCACACTGGCGTTCGGGACGGAGGATGGCGAAGCCGGCGTAATCAATCTGTCTTGATGGGCGATGCTCGTCGTCTGCTTTCTTCAGTTGAAATCGGCGCTTTTGCAACAAATGGCGTGACGCCATGGCGCAGGAACTTTCGTCTGGTTGCCGGGTTTATCACCGCGCAATCTCTCGCGCTTGACGTTCAAAGCGCACATCATCAATTCCAGGGAGGGACCGAGATGCCCCACATCATGTCACGTATTGTCCGGTCGGCCGCGCTGACCGGACTCGGTGTGCTGCTGCTAAGCCCGCCGGGCGGACAAGGCCTAGTCAGATCGGCCGCCGCGCAGGAAGTTGCGGTATCGGTCGATTTCCGTCCCGCGCTCGAACCGTATGGTGCGTGGCGACATCACAAACGCCTCGGCGATGTGTGGGTACCGGCAAACGTCTCGCGCGATTGGCGTCCCTACACGGCCGGCCATTGGGTCTACACGGATGACTATGGTTGGTATTGGGTCGCTGATGATCAGGAAGCCGACTGGGGCTGGATCGCCTATCACTACGGACGCTGGTATCACGACCCCGATGAAGGCTGGATCTGGATTCCGAAAGCAGTATGGGGTCCCGCATGGGTCGACTGGCGTTACGGCGATCAATATGCCGGATGGGCGCCGGAGCCCCCCGACGAGTATGTCGTCGAAGCGCAGGATGACCCAACCTATTGGAGCTTTGTGACAGCCGGAGACCTGATCGCGCCGAGCATTGCGGCGGTATTGTTGCCATTCCAGCGACGGGACGAATTTTTCCGTCGCACCATGGTGGTGAACCGCCCCGTGATGATGCTCCGGTCCGGTCAGCAGTTCGCTGTCAATCCGGGAATTGCGCCGGCCAATATCGCCGCCATTCGGGGCCGGCCTCTGCCGACCTATAACGTGCGCCCACACGTCCTCGCGGGCACCGCAGGCGTGCCTGGCGCGATCCAGGTCCGCACAGCGGATTTGCGCCGCGAGCGCGAACTCGGCAATCGGGCTGGAGCGCGCGAGCGCGTCGCCACGCGGGAAATCAT
>Ga0257158_1000067_pt1 | contig 9545 bp, 10 predicted proteins | sample NL03A_FD_185992 | JGI IMG/M metagenome (GOLD analysis project Ga0257158, IMG submission 185992) | Soil microbial communities from H.J. Andrews Experimental Forest, Oregon, United States - NL-03-A | ecosystem: Environmental > Terrestrial > Soil > Temperate forest > Bulk soil | place: USA: Oregon...
CGATTCTGGGCATAGAGCTTCTCCTGCATGGTGGTGAGATGGCGCAAGCCGTCCGCAATCATGTCTTTGGCGGCGGATTTGCCGATATCCATGCCGCAGGTATCGGCCGGATCGAAATCCGCCAGCTTGAAGCCATGCGCCTTCTCGATTCGAAAGTGCTTGATGAGTTTCGCAAATTTCATGACGGCGAGATCTCACGCGATTGCACCGCTTGGCAAGGCTCCCGTCTCACTCGTGGTAACCGCCCGCAACATCGACTTTGCCGCGGAATACCCAGTAGGCATGGGCCATGTAGGCGACAATGATCGGCACCAGAATGAGCGTGCCGATGAGGAGAAATTCAAGGCTTTTGTCCGGAGCCGCCGCCTGCCAGATGGTGATGCTCGGCGGCACGATCTCCGGGTAAAGGCTGATGCCGAGCCCGACATAGCATAACACGAACAGCCCGAGCGCCGCGATGAACGGCTGCGCGTCCCGCTCTGCGCGAAGGCCTCGGAACAACAGCAACGTCATGCCTGCCACCGCGAGCGGAACCGGCAGCGCGTAGAGGATCGCCGGAAATGCGAACCATCGGCTCATGAACACCGGATTGAGAAATGGCGTCCACAAACTGACCACGCCGATCAGCGCAACCGTGCCGGCACCGCTCACGATGGCAAAGCGGCGCGCCTGTCGCTTCAGGTCGCCCGTGGTCTTCATCACGAGCCAGGCTGCGCCCAGTAGCGCATAGCCGCTGACGAGCGCCACCCCGGTCATGAGGCTGAACGGCGTCAGCCAGTCGTACCAGCCGCCCCCATAGGTACGCCCGCTGACCTTGATGCCCTGCACAAAAGCCCCAAGCGCAATGCCTTGGCACAGCGCGGCGAGCGTCGAGCCGCCCGCGAAGGCCCAGTCCCACAGGAATTTGCCTCGTTCGGTGCGCCAGCGGAACTCGAACGCGACACCGCGAAACACCAGCCCGAGCAGCATGGCGATGAGCGGCGCATAGAGCGCCGGCAGCACCACCGCATAGGCGAGCGGGAACGCCGCATAGAGCCCGCCGCCCCCGAGCACAAGCCAGGTTTCGTTGCCGTCCCAAACGGGGGCGATCGAATTCATGGCGACGTCGCGGTCCTCCCTGGTCTTGAGCCATGGAAACAGAATGCCGACGCCGAGATCGAAACCGTCAACGATTACATAGGCCAGCACCGCAAAGGCGATGACGGCGGCCCAGATAAAGGGGAGGTCGATGGTCACGTCCTCGCCCTCCGCTAGCTCGAAGTGGTCTTGGCCGACGCTCGTGCGAGGGCCGCCGCAGGCGTGATGCCGGCGCTACGCGTCGGAACGGCGATCTCCAGTTCGGCTTCATGCGCGTGAGGCGGTGTGCCCATCATGCGCAATAGATAGAAGATGCCGGCACCGAACACCGCGAGATATACGATGACGAAGGCCGTAACGGAGCTTGCGACCGCCGGCGCCGCCAGAGGCGAAACCGAATCCGCGGTGTGCAGCAACCCGTAGACCGTATAGGGCTGGCGGCCCGCCTCTGTCACAAACCAGCCGGCGAGGAGCGCTGCGAATCCCGCCGGACCCATCAGGATCGCGGCCCGCTGCAACCACCGCGCCGAGAACAGCGTGGCGCGCCAACGATGCCATAAGCTCCACAATCCAAGTCCGATCATCGCGAAACCGAGCCCGACCATGATGCGGAAAGCGAAGAAAAGGATGACGACATTGGGCCAGTCCGTTCGCGGCCAGTCCGCAAGTCCTTTCACCTCTCCGTCCCACGAATGCGTGAGGATGAGGCTGCCGAGATGCGGGATCGCGACGGCGTACCTGGTCTGTGCCGTTTCCATATCGGGCAGGCCGAACAGAATGAGCGGGACGCTCCCGTGGCTCTCGAAATGTGCCTCCATGGCGGCGATCTTCGCCGGTTGATGCTCGAGCGTGTTGAGGCCGTGCCGATCGCCGGCGATGAGCTGGAGCGGCGCCACCAAGACGGCCATCCACAACGCCATCGAGAACATCACGCGGGCCGGCGCATTCTCCGGCGTCCGCAACAGATGCCACGCCCCAACGGCGCCGACCGCGAATGCGGTGGTGAGATAGGCGGCCAGCACCATGTGCACGAGCCGATACGGAAACGACGGGTTGAAGACGACCTTCCACCAATCGTCCGGCACAAATTGGCCCACGTCGTTGACGGCATAGCCGGTGGGCGTCTGCATCCAGCTGTTGGCACTCAAGATCCAGAACGCCGAGAATAGCGTGCCGACAGCGACCAGCACAGTGGCGGCGAAATGCAATGCCCGGCCAACCCGCTGGGCACCGAACAGCATGATGCCGAGAAACCCGGCCTCCAGGAAAAAGGCTGTGAGCACCTCGTAGCCCATCAACGGACCGATCACCGCGCCGGTCTTGTCCGCATAGGCGCTCCAGTTGGTGCCGAACTGGTAGCTCATGACGATGCCCGACACCACTCCCATGCCGAACACGACCGCGAATATCTTCAGCCAATATTTGTAGACCTGCAGATAGACGTCGCGACCGGTCGCGAGCCAAAGCCCTTCCAGCACCGCGAGGTAGCTCGCGAGGCCGATGGAGAACGCCGGAAATATGATGTGGCACGCCATCGTGAAGGCGAACTGGAAGCGCGCAAGCTCCACCGCACCCAGCTGTGTCATCGGCCGACGCTCCAACTCTCCATCGGGTACATATGCGGTATCGCCATCCGCGCAAGCGCATAGGCGCCGCACCGGAACCCAGGCGCCGATCCGGATTTACGCACGCCCCGACCTCACGCGCCACCCCGGTGGATGGTACCCGCCGGTAGGACCCGCGGTCGCCGTGCTCATTAGCGGGCCGCTGAGAGCCTCGCCAGTCGCCCGGCGTGGAGTTGGGGAAGGGCGAGCGACGGCGCGCAGCAGACCCGCGCAAGAAACGTCAAATCGGCTTTGCGCGCTCGCGCGCGCCGATCAGCCGCGCGACCAGCACGACGTGTGGCGGCTGGCGCCGCACGACCTGCCCGACGTTGGAACCGTGGACACAAACATATAAGGCCTCGCTGTTCAGCAGGGCGCGGACGAAATATTCACCGCCCGCGAACAACACCGCGCCGATGGCAGTGGTCATCGACGCGCCGGGGTCGATGGCCACCAGCTCGAAACACGATGACACGTCGATCCCCACGGCCTCGCCGACATCGGCTGCCGTGACGATTTTGGCGACCGGATTTCCCGATACTACGAGCAAGCAATCTTGAGCGTCGAACGTACAGCGCAGGCCGATGAAGCCGTTCACCTGCACCAGGGCGCCGGGCTCGGCAGCGGTCCATGGATTCGCGATCTTCAATTCCGATAGGGCGATTTGATCCATGCGCTCTTCCTGTTTGTTTCGATGCAGGCCAGGCGACATCATATTGCCTATATGCACAAAAGCAGGACAACCCAGACACCCCAGAGCTCAGGTTCCGCTGCCGCCCCATATGTGCGAAAGATAGGCGGTCACGAAACCCGGCATGTTTGGATCGAAATCCGAAGCCGAGCGAACGATCCGGATATCGCTGAGCTCCGGTTGCCGCTCGCCGGCGAGGTGGCGCAACATCCTCTCCCTCACCTCCGCGGCCGAATGCGGAATATCGATGCGCTTCATCAAGGCGACGCGCGATCCGGCCACGACGGCGTGCCATCGGGGCGTGACCGAGAAATCGGCGGCCGTCAGGCCGGTCTCCTCGGCGATCTCGCGCATGACATTGCCGAGGAGATCGACCGTTTCCTCGCGCACATCATCAAGATCGGGTGTGCCGGCCGGAAAATAGACGCGGCCCGCGTTGGCGGTATGGTTGCTCATCACCCCCAGTAGATAGGCGCCGTCGCGCGCGCGCAACGCTCCCATGGCAAAGCAATTGACGATGGCCGGGTCGGGGAAGTTCCAGTCGCGCCACGCCATGAAATCAGCAAAACCCACCTCGAAGTACGTGCCCCGCAGCGTGCCATTCGCAATCGCGAGGTCGCGCATGAGCAGGACGCGCCCGTTCCACAGTTGCGGCGTCGATTGACGCCGCGCGGCGAAATAGGCCGCGATGTCGTCGCGGCGCGCCTCGGCGAACCGCCATCGAAATGGCGCGAAGCCCACATCCAGGCGCTCGATCGGGACAATGTGCGTGTCAAGCATGGGTATGCGGAATGCAGCAGCACGCCTGATTTGTCAAAGGCCGATCTTGACCGGTGAAAATCTTTCGGATGGCGCTACCAGCTCGTCTTGCGCGGCGATCAGCGCCATTTCGGATGTGCCGGCGTCGCGTGTTTGCCGCAACAGCCCGAACACCGACGACGTAGCGCCGGCCAATGCATCGGCGACCGAACCGCTGCGCAGATAGTGGAAAAAGAACACGGCCGCGATGAGATCGCCGGCGCCATTGGCCGGCGTTGCGAGCAGCGGTGTGCGGACGAGATACCGCGCGTTCGAATCCGAGGCAATGATGTCGAGCATGCCATCGGGCGTCTCATCCGAGCGCACCGACGTGACCATTATGGCGCGGGGACCGCGAGCGTGGATATCGTTGACCGCGGAGAGGACAGAAGCGAGGCTCCGGGTCTCGCGTCCAACGAGTCGATCGAGCTCGAAATGGTTGGGTGTGACGACCTGGGCCGCCGGCACGGCACGCTGGCGCATGAATTCCGCGATGCCGGGCCGCACGAATTCGCCGCGGGCGCGATTGCCGATGACGGGATCGCAGCAATAGCTCGCATTGGCGTTTGCGGCTCTGACCTTCCCGACCGCCGTGAGGATCGCCTCCCCGGTTTCGACGGCACCGATGTAGCCCGACAACACGCCGTCGCAGCCGCCCAGCACCCCGAGGCCCACAATGCCGTCGACCACATCTCCGATCCGAGCCGCCGCAAACACTTCGCCTTTCCAGGCGCCGTAACCCGTATGATTCGAGAACTGCACCGTATGGACCGGCCACACCTCGCAGCCGAGCCGCTGCAACGCGAACACCGCAGCGGAATTGCCCACGTGCCCATAAGCGACGTGGGACTGGATGGAGATGAGGTTCATTTCAAGGATTAAGCCCGTAGCCGTAGCCCGCATTGAGCGAAGCGAAATGCGGGAACGAACTCGCCCGCGGCACCGCCTGCCCCGGATGGCGAGATCGCACGCGAAGCAGCGTGCAATCTCTCCATCCGGGCTACGGTCCTGCTACCGCATCCCCAACTTCTGCGCCGACTGCTCGACGAACTTGTTGGTATAGGTCTTGGACAGATCGATCTTCGCCTTCGCCACGTCAGGTGACGACTGGCTGAACACGCTGAGTACGGCCTCCGCACCCTTCGGGTCCATGCGGCCGGTGGTCGAATACATGGGGATCGTGTTCTTCAACGCCGCGAGATAAAGCGCCTTGTCGGGCCCAACCAGATCTTCAGGCATTTTCGCCATGATCTCCTCGGGCGTATGGGAATGAATCCATTTCAGGGTCGCAAGGATCGCGTCGGTGAGCGCCTGGGTTTCCTTCTCGTGCTTGGCGATCCAGTCGCCGCGCGTGTAGAGGGCGCCGCCCGGATATTCGCCGCCGAACACCGACACGGTGTCGGCCTGGGTGCGGGTGTCGCTCAAAATCTTGAGCGCCGGAAACTTGCCCCGGAGCAGAGTCGGGGTCGGGTCGGTCATCACGGCGGCATCGACGGTCCCTTGCTCCATGGCGGCCACCGCGGTGGCGTCAAGCCCGATGCCGATGACCGCAACGGAATCCGGGGAAACACCGTTCTTTGAAAGCAGGAACTTCAGGAAGAAGTCGGTGGATGAACCTGGCGCACTGACGCCGACCTTCTTGCCGGCGAGGTCTTGCACGGAATTGATCTCGTTGGTGTGCCGCGGCGACACGCCCAGCACCAGACCGGGATAGCGATCGTAGACCACAAAGGCCTGCAAATTCTGGTTCTTGGCAGCGAGATTGACGCAATGGTCGTAATAGCCCGACACCACGTCGGCGCTGCCGCCGATCACGGCGGTGAGCGCCTGGGAGCCGCCCTTGAAATTGACGAGCTCGATTTCGACGCCGGCCTTCCGGTACTCGCCGAGCTGCTCGGCCAGCACGGTCGGCAGGTAACACAGGCAACCCGCCCCGCCGATCGCAATGGTGATTTTCGCAGCCGCCGCACCGGATGCGAGCGCAAGAACGGCAAGCGATACGCCAACGCGGGAAAGCAATTTCGCAATCATTGGGTTCCTCCGGGTTCCTGAAACGGATGGTTGAGTGCAAGTTAGAGCACGACGGTCGCGATGCCTAGCAGGCTGGACGCCTCAATCGCAGCGGGCGGTCGCGGGCCTACCCAAGGACTCGCAGGCGCGCGAACGCTGACTCGCGGACGGAACTTTCGCGACCTCGGCGCGGAAGACTATCGCGACAAGGCCACCTGCGGGAGAGCAACGTGAGCTTGAAAAAATCAAAACGTGTAATAGAAAACGTGTAATAGAAATTGCATCTGGTCAAACTCACGTTGGCGTCGTCAGGCAACGGAGAAACAATATGCCTAACGGTGACAATGCTCGTCCGACAACTGCCCGGCGCGTTCTTGCCGCATTGACCACGTTTGGCGCAAACGTCTGGTCGTTCATCCGCAGATGGTTTTGGCAGGGGCTTTGCGCCGCCTTTGTCCTAGCGTTCATCCTTGTCGTTGTCCGCCCGTTTGCGCCATCCGAGGATCCCAACGAAGCTGACGTTGCGGTCAAGTGGAATCAGAGTATCGCCAAGTTGGGCATTCTGCCGATCTATCCGCCAGAAGAAGATTTCTACGTCGGCGACGTGTGGGGGATCATTTCCGAGGCCGATATCGATAAGCCGACCGAAGCGGATAAAGAGAAGTCGCCCCTGCTCGGCAAATCGGTGCGCGTTTCCTATATCGACCTTCGCAAGGAAATGCAGGCGGCGAGGGACAGCCAACCTGTGTTTGCCGACACCACGAAACTCGAAGCTGGCGATACCCTGCGGCGCGAAGACGCCCTCGAAACCCTCAATCCATATCAGGACGGCCGGATCAGGCTCTCGCTGACCGCATTTCCCGGCGTCAACATTAATCACGCGTCGCGCACAGGCGGCTCGTTGGGATGGGCGTTCGGCGGTCTCGGCGCCGGTCGCGAGGAGCAACTGATCGAGCAATTCCGAATCCCGGTGGCTGAGACCTACGGCGTGCCCGCGAACAGCGCGATCGTTCGTCTGATAGCATGGTGCGGCGATTCCCAAACCAAACTCTATTGCAGCGACGCGTATGTGCGTCGCCTCCTGTCCTATGTGGTCAACGGCGATGCGGTCTGCGCGCAGAAAAACGGACGCTACACTACCCGTCTGCAGATCCGCCTCGTGACGCGGGTGTTTCTTACACGGCAGCTCCAGCAACGGCGCCTGCTCACCGGCGCCGGAGGGGCGGCCTTAAGCGCCTCGACGGATCGGGCGGGACAACCCGCAAACCCGGCTCCGCTCCCCGGCGGCGGAGCCACGCCGCCAAACACCACCGAACTGCCCGAAAGCACCAAGGTGCTCAGCTCGCTTGCCGCGGCCATAAATGGGACGAGTTCCGGCGGCGTTGCAGCGGTCAAGACCACGGTATATCGTGCCGATGGGACCGAAATAAGCATTGATGAGGTTTTCCAACGGCCCGTCGCATTCGGCTATCGGGCGGTCACTGTCGACCTCACGCCCTCTGCCACCGGCCCCAACGGGTGCTTGCCATGATGCGCATTGCGCTGAGCTGCCTCATCCTGATTTTCGCAGTGCAGGCCCCGTGGGCCGAAGACGCGAACAGCGATGCCGACAAATGCGTGCCGCAACCCGACTGCCGTATTCTATTTTCGCCGCTCAAGCCCGGTGGCCCGACGATCGGCATCCGGGACAAGGCCATAATAGAGCGGGCTAATGAATACGCGACCGAGCGACGCAACCTGCAAACGCAAGGCTTCGAAAAGGAGAAGCCGCAAACTGCACCACAATAGCCGGCGCGAGCCGTGGCTTGCGGCTCGCGGTATCTGGCGATCTCGTTGCTACAGCGCCCCGTGATGCGGCGGGGGGGAACGGCGTCCAGCGCGAATCGGTCCGCGGAGCGCGCCCGCCCAGCAAGGCGTGCACTCTGATTATCCGGCCGGGTGGGCACGGCGCGAAGGGCGCGCTCTTGCCACCCTGCCGCAACCGCTACGCGGATTTGCGGTTTGCGACCCGCACCAGCCTGCCGATCGCGTCATCCGCCGTCATGACGTCGCCAAAAAACAGCATGAAGTTGTTGAGCGTCGCCGCGTGCTCCTCGTCGGTCCAAGTCGCGTTCGCATCCGACAGCATGATGACCCGGTAGTCGAGCATCATGGCGTCGCGCGCGGAGGATTCGCAGCACACATTGGTGGCAGTCCCGGCGATCAGCACCGTATCGATGCCGCGGCTCTTGAGCTGCGCGTCGATATCCGAAGAGCCGGCGATGAAGGCCGAATATTTCCGCGCATAGTAGCCCGCATGGAGCGAAGCGCAATGCGGGGATAGCCTAGCCGACATCACTCCGCCTTGGCGCCGGACGACTTGACGACCTTGCCCCATTTCTCGGTCTCGGTGGTCAGGAAGGCGCCGAACTGGGGTGGCATCATCGGCATCAGGGTGCTGCCCACTTCGGCGAGCCGCGCCCCGACGTTTGGGTTGGCGAGTCCGGCATCGACCTCGCGGTGGAGACGCTCGACGATCTCGGGCGGCGTGCCACGCGGTGCCACGATGCCGGACCAGCCGCTCGCCTCGAAGCCCGGCAAGGTTTCCGCCAGGGTTGGTATGCCGGGAAGCATGCCAGATTGTGCTTCTGTCGTTACCGCCAACACCCGCACGGCGCCTGACTGGATCTGCGCGAGCGAGGACGTCAAATTGTCGAACATGACGTGAGTCTGGCCGGCGATCAGGTCGGTGACGGCCGGAGCCGAGCCGCGATAGGGCACGTGCACCATGCGCACGCCCGTCATGGTCTTGAACAATTCGCCCGCGAGGTGGCTGGAGGTGCCGACCCCGAATGACGCCATGCTGAGGAGACTGGGATTTGCCTTGGCGTAGGCGATCAATTCGGCAACCGTCGTAGCCGGCAGTTTCGGATTCACCTCCAGCACCAGTGCGAACCGCACCAGTCCGGCGACCGGCACGGTATCGCGCAGGAAGTTGAATGGCAGCGCTTCATAGAGCGTCGCGTTGATGGCGTTGGCGGGGGAAACCCAAAGCAGCGTGTATCCATCGGGCGGCGCAGCGATGACCGCCTGGGTCGCGATGTTGGTGCCGGCCCCCGACTTGTTCTCGATGATGAAGGATTGCCCGAGACGTTCCGATAACCACTGGCCCATGATCCGCGCCACGATATCGGCCGCTCCGCCCGCCGGGTATCCAACGATCCACCGCACCGGCCGGGTCGGATAATCGACGGCCGACGCGCTGCCGAGGCCTGCGATCAGCAGGCCGACGATGCCGAGAACGAGGTTGCGGAGGAATTTCATGCGGAATGTCACGGCAATCCTTTAATGTCGTCATTCCGGGGCGCGCCGAAGGCGCGAGCCCG
>Ga0257158_1000068_pt1 | contig 9540 bp, 11 predicted proteins | sample NL03A_FD_185992 | JGI IMG/M metagenome (GOLD analysis project Ga0257158, IMG submission 185992) | Soil microbial communities from H.J. Andrews Experimental Forest, Oregon, United States - NL-03-A | ecosystem: Environmental > Terrestrial > Soil > Temperate forest > Bulk soil | place: USA: Oregon...
ACCTTACGAATCGTGTCCGATAATGCCTTGGCGGGATCGGTCGCCCCCATGAGATCGCGGTACTGAGCGATGGCGTTTTCACCTTCGAGCACCTGCACCACCACCGGGCCGGATATCATGAAGTCCACGAGCTCGCCGAAAAACGGCCGGTCGCGGTGGACCGCATAGAAGGTCTCAGCCTGCTCGCGGGTGATTCGTACCCGCTTCTGGGCGATGATGCACAGGCCGGATTGCTCGATCATGGCGTTGATGGCGCCGGTGAGATTGCGCGCGGTCGCATCGGGCTTGATGATCGAAAATGTTCGCTCGATCGCCATTTATTGATCCTTCGCTCAAGCGATTTAAGGTCCGGCGCTTATAGCGGCGGCATCCCCAGCCAGCAAGGCGTTGATGCGTTCCTGAACGGAATATGAATGCCGCCGGCGATTACCATTCATGTCACTGAATATGCGAGAAATTTCCAACTCACCTCAGGTTCAGACGGTGACGAATATGTTCGACGCAAGCTGAACCATCTGATCAGCCGGAACGACCAAAATGCAGGATGAGTGAAAATCGCATTCCATCCAAAAAGAGGAGAGATGAACATGTTCCGCAAGCTTTCTCTGGCTGCTGTAGCCGCAATCGCCCTCGGCACGGCAGCGCTCGCTCCGACGTCCGCTTCGGCTTGGTGGCACGACGGCTGGCATCATGGCTGGCATCATGGCTACGGCGGCTGGGGCTGGGGCGGCCCGGGCTTTTACGGCGCCTACGGCTCTGGCGGCTATTATGGCTGCCGGCGCTGGGTACCGACCCCGTGGGGTCCGCGGCCTCGCTGGGTGTGCTGACCGAATTTGCGCGGATCAACTGAGAGAGGCCCTGGACCAAGAAATCCGGGGCCTTGATTTTTTCGTCAATTTCGTATTTTCGCCCTTATCTCCGGATCGAACAATCTCTGGATCGGACATGTTCCCGCCACGTGCAATCGAGTATGATTGCTCAAGGAGATTTTTGTATATGACAGGCTTTGCGGCGGCGGGTCGGTACGACCGCGCCTAAAAGCGTCATGACGAGCCATCAGCAGGGAGAATGGGCAATGCGATTTATCTTCGGGCTTATCGTAGGCATCGGGTTGACGATTGGGGGCGCCGCCATCCACGACTTTACTATGGATGGGGGCGCATCGAAGCCGCTGGTGAACTGGACGACCGCAAACGAACTCCAGCAAACAGCATTCGATTATGTCAGAACGCAATTTGATCGCCTGGTGAAATGACATTTCGTTCGCCGCGGGCGTAACCAAACCCAAAGCTGCACCAGCTCCTCAAAGCAATGCCCAGCTTAAGCCGGGCACGCGATTCCAAAGCCGCCGGGCTTGACGCCACGCGGCGGCAAACGCGATTTGTCGAGCCCGGATTCGGCGGGCGCAGCGACCATTTGACGGACGCCAGTTCGCGGCGATAGGTTTCGCCGCGAATAAGACCGTATGGACGGCTCGATATTCAAGGAGAGAAACGATGAGGGTCTTTTGTGGGATGCTGATCGCGGCCGCCATGGCGGCGGCCTCGGTCGCGATGGCGCAAGCCCCGGCCGGCGGAACGGCCTATGTTGTCACGTACATCGAGGTCGTGCCGTCCTCCCAGGGCGAAGCCACAGGTCTCCTCAAGCAGGTTGCCGGCGCGAGTCGCAAGGAAGCCGGCAATCAACGCTACGACATTCTCCAACGCATTGATCGCAAGAACCAGTTCGTCATCCTGGAAGCCTGGACGGATCTGAAGGCGGCCGAAGCCCATGCGGGCGGCGACGCCCTGAAGCAGTTCAAGGACAAGCTCAAGCCATTGCAGGCAAGCTTCTATGACGAGCGCCCCAGCAACGGCATCGCGGTCGCTCCGGCGCCGGCGTCGGTCGGCAAGGGCTCAATCTACGCGGTCACCCATGTGGACGTTATCCCGCCCAGCAAGGACGATTGCATCGTCATGCTCAAGAAGCTTGCCGATGACACCCGCAAGGAACCCAATGCCGAGAGCTTCGAAGCTTGGCAACAGAACAACCGGGCGAACCACTTCACCGTTACGGAAATCTGGAAGAACCGCGCCGCGCACGACGCCCATGTCGCCGCCGCCACCACCAAGGAATTTCGCGAAAAGCTCGGGCCCATGAGTGGGGCTTTGTACGACGAGCGGCTCTACAGGAGCTTGTAATCGGGGCGCCGCTCCACGTTCGCGCGGCGGTTTCGACCGCCAACCGAACGCCCGGAGAGTCACTGCGGTCCGGCAGGATCGTGTCGTTGCCCCGGCCACCCGGGAATTCCGCGAAAAGCTCGGACCCAAGAACGGCGCGCTATACGAGACCGGCGTTACAAGAATCTCGAGTGACGAAAACGCTTGCACACGCCGGCCACCTCCCCGTTTCCAGGCGAAACAGCAAGAGCGCAGTCTCGTCCCCAAGCCATACCCACCCACCTACCCGCGGTGCGCCGTGACTCCACGCACGTCACGTGCCTCGCGGTCCACAAGTGCCGCCGCGATTTCGCGTTTGTCGAAGGTCCTGCCGGTCTCGTCTTCAATCAGAACCGCCACCCGCCCGGTTTCCTTCACATGGCTCGCCCACGACAGCGCTTCGTCGAAGTTCGGGAATTCCTTGAACAGCATGCGATCCTTTTGGATCGGCGAAACGGCGTCCGTCCCGGCCGGACCGCTATAGACCTTAAATGCCATGACACTTGCTCCTTTCGCGCCCAGCCCCCGCAATCATCCGGTGGGGCCTCCGCAGGACGGCACATAAGCGACGAATAGGGCGGTCGCAACCCGGAGACTTTCCAATGCCTTGCAAACGCCCGCTGCCCAATATTGCGGCTGCGGCGAATGGCCCGCGCCTACGTCGTGGAGGAATCGGATAGCAATGTGAAGCTGCAAAATGGGGGGACAACAATGTCGCTTGAAATCACCCTGCTCATTTGGTCAGTCGCGCTGGCCTTCATTCAGATGCTCGTCGCAGTATCCGCGGCCACTCTGCAATTTGGTCTGCCGGAACTTGCCGGCAACCGCGAGGACCTCCCGCCGGCGACCAGTTGGGCCGGGCGGGCGCAACGCGCCCACTACAATATGCTCGAAAGTCTCGTGCTCTTTGCGGCGTTGATTCTCGTGACCGAAATCACCAACAAGAACAGTGTGATGACTGGGTTTGGGGCGCAGCTGTTCTTCTGGGCGAGAGTGGCTTACGCGGTCATATACGTGGTCGGCTTGCCGTGGGTGCGGACCGGCGTGTGGGGCATTTCGGTGGTTGGGCTGATCCTGATTTTCCTTCAGCTCGTCTGATCGCACTACATCCGGAACACTCCGAACCGCGTTCGTGGAATCGGGGCATTGAGCGTCGCCGAGAACGCCAGCATCAGAACCCGGCGGGTCTCGGCGGGCGTGATGATGCCGTCGTCCCACAGGCGAGCGGTAGCGTAATATGGATTACCCTCGACATCATATTGCTCGCGGATCGGCTGCTTGAATTCCTCCTCCTCAACCTCCGACCATTTGCCGCCGTCAGCCTCGATGTTTTCGCGTTTCACGGTTGCGAGCACGCTCGCTGCCTGCTCGCCACCCATCACCGAGATGCGCGCATTGGGCCATGTGAACAAAAAACGCGGCCCAAAGGCGCGACCGCACATGGAGTAGTTGCCAGCGCCGTGGGAACCGCCGACGATCATGGTGATCTTCGGTACCCGCGCGCAGGCAACGGCCGTTACCATCTTTGCGCCATTCTTGGCGATGCCGCCCGCCTCGTACTGGCTGCCGACCATGAAGCCGGCAATGTTCTGCAGGAACAGCAGCGGGATACGGCGCTGGCAGCACAGTTCGATGAAATGGGTGCCCTTGAGCGCTGATTCGGAAAACAGAATGCCGTTGTTGGCGACGACACCGATCGGAATTCCGCCGAGATGTGCGAATCCGGTCACCAGCGTGATGCCGTAGAGTGCCTTGAATTCGTCGAAGATGGAGCCGTCGACCAGCCGGGCAATGATGGCGCGGATGTCGAACGACTTCCTCGGATCGGCCGGCACAAGGCCATCAAGCTCCGCCGGATCGCAGACCGGATCGCTCGGCGCCGCGAACACGACGTCGGCACGTTTCCTGACGTTGAGATTAGCGACGATGCGGCGGCAGATGGCCAGTGCATGGTGATCGTCCGCCGCGTAGTGGTCGGCGACGCCGGACCGGCGTGCATGGACCTCGGCGCCGCCCAGTTCCTCGGCGCTCACCGTTTCCCCCGTCGCGGCCTTCACGAGCGGCGGACCGCCGAGAAAAATGGTGCCCTGGTTGCGCACGATGACGGTCTCGTCCGACATCGCCGGCACATAGGCGCCGCCCGCCGTGCACGAGCCCATCACAATGGCAATCTGCGCAACGCCCGCAGCCGAAAGATTGGCCTGATTATAGAATATGCGGCCGAAATGATCGCGATCGGGGAACACTTCGGTCTGACGCGGCAGGTTGGCGCCGCCGGAATCGACCAAATAGACGCATGGCAATCGGTTCTCGAATGCGACTTCCTGCGCGCGTAGATGCTTCTTCACCGTGATGGGAAAATAGGTGCCGCCCTTGATGGTCGCATCGTTGGCAATGATGACGCATTCCCGCCCCTCGATCCGGCCGATGCCGCTGATGAGTCCGGCGCCGTGAATCGCGTCCTCATACATGCCGTTCGCCGCCAGCGGCGACAGCTCAAGAAACGGCGTGCCGGGATCAATGAGCCGCAGCACTCGCTCACGGGGCAACAGCTTGCCGCGGGCGGTGTGGCGCTCGCGCGCGCGCGCGGGCCCCCCCAGCGCCGCTTCAGCGCGACGCCGGTTCAATTCCTCCACCAATTCGCGCATCTGCGCCGCATTGGTGCGGAATTCGAGGCTCTTGGTGTCGACGGGCGAATCGAGAATCGCCATAGGGTTCCTCCGGTCGCCGGAAACCTGCCTTGGCGCGGCGATTAACGCAAATGGAGCGCGGGCGTCCCGCCCGCTCTTTTTAAGAAAGAAAGGGCGGGCGGGACCAAAGTCGGGCTTGCCCGACTTTGGCACTTTAAGATGTCGAAATCGGCAACAGCCGATTTCGATCGCGCGCTCCAGCGGCACCCTACTCGACCAGCGGCCGCATCAACCTATACAGCGAGGCTTGTCCCTCAAAGCCGATGCCGGGCCGGTCCGATAACGTGATGAAGCCGTTCTCGACCTTGGCATCGTCGGCAAAGCCGCCGAACGCGCCGAAGACGCCAGGATAGGATTCGGCGCCGCCGAGGCCGAAGCCGGCCGCGATCGCGAGCGACATCTGGTTGCCGCCATGGGGAAACAGGTTGGCGCGGCTCCAGCCATGCGCTTCCAGCATGGCGACGGTTTTCGCGTATTGCACGATGCCGTAGGCATGGGGCGGGTCGACCTGGATGAAATCGTGGTCCACCCGCAGACCGCCGAACCGCACCAGGTTTTGTACGTCTTCGGTAGAAAAAAGGTTCTCGCCGGTCGCCAGCGGCGCGTCATAGGCCGCGGCGATATCTGCATAGAGCGCGTAGTCGAGCGGATGGCATGGCTCTTCGAACCATTTGAGGCCGAACGGCTTGAGTGCCTTCGCGTAGGCGAGCGAGGCAGCACGATCGAACTTGCCGTTGGCGTCGACCGCGAGGCGGTTTTCGTTTCCAAGCACCTCAAGCACCGCTTCGATGCGGCGGCAATCCTCAGTCAGCGGCATGCCGCCGACCTTCATCTTGACCATGGTGTAGCCGGCAGCGAGATGGCGGCGCATCTCGTCCTGCAAGTCGGCGATGGTCTGGCCCGGCCAGTACCAGCCGCCGCCCACGTAACAAAACACCTTGTCGGGAAGCCGGCCGCCGCTATACCGCTCGGCCAGCACGCGATGAAGCGGCTGGTCGGCGATCTTGGCCACCGCGTCCCACACCGCAATCTCGATGGTGCCGATCCCGATCGAGCGCTCCGCATCGCCGCCGATTTTTTCGCGTGCCGTCATAACGGCGAGAACCCGCGCGGGATCGAGATTGTCGCCACGATCGTCGACGAGCGTCGCCGGATCGGCCCGCAGAATGCGGGGAATGAACCGCTCGCGCATCTGCGCCCCACAGGCATAACGACCGGTCGAATTGAACGCAAAGCCTGCGACCGGCCGGCCGGAGCGCTTGACATCGGTAATGACGGCGACAATCGATGTCGTCATTTCGGAGAAATCGAAACTCGAATTCCTGAGGTCCGACTTGAGCGGGATCGCGGTCTCGCGGATATCGACGATGCGCATGGGGCCTATTTGCCGCAGAAGCTGGCGTCACTGCAACTGTCCTGTCGGTGATGCGTTCGCTCACGGCTGACGAGCGGAAGGAAGCAGAGACGGCGATCGCTTCATTCGGGAATCTCGTTGACCAGTCCTTCCCAGTCGCGGCCGCCGTAGAATATCCGATCAATGGTGATTGCGCTGGCTGTTATATGGAACGCGATGGTGACCCGCCGACCAAAGCCGATCACCCGCAGGCCCGGTCGTAAATCGTCGCGACGTGTGCCACGGTCGGGGAAAGTTTCAAAGCTCAGGCAGTAGGCGACAATCCGCTCGGTATAGTCATGCGCCCGCTGCGGCCCCGAGTGCTCGTCGATATAGTCGTAGAGGTCCAGGAGATCCTCCTGAGCCTCCGGTGCGAATATGACCTCACGCGCCACGCTTGCCCATCTTGAGCCGCGTGGCATGGTGAGCGCGGATAGCGGTCATGACTTGGTCGGCCGGAATGCCACGCTTGGGATCAGCCTGCATGGCATCGTAAACCGGGACTACTTCCTCGCGCAACCATCGCTCAACCGCTGCGTCACGCTCCTGCAAGGCGCGCAGGCCCGCGCGTACCACTTCACTCGCCGAGGCATAGGTTCCGGAGGCGACCAGGGCATCGATGTATGTCGCCTGCTCGGTCGGCAGGCTGAACGTGCGTTTCTCGGGAGAGGACATGATCAGACGTCCCTATCATGAGTACATTCCCCTCTCGTGAGAGTATGATAGTTTCATACTTTTTCAAGTGCAGGATAGCAAACAAGAAGTCAACGCCAACTGACCTTGGATCTCACTTGATGGCCAACGGATTAACCGGCGAGCCCACCGCGCCGGTGATCGGGATCGCGGGCGCCACGAACATGAACTCGTAGACCTTGTCGGCGCGGCAGTCCGCGGCAAGTTCGGCGACCTGGAAGATTTCCCCCATGGTGATGCCCATGATCGGGATGGTGATCCAGTGCCAGGGCTGGTTGATGCCCTCCTCGGATTCGTTGGGACGCACCTCGCAACCCCAGGTGTCGCTGGCGATCGCGGCGATCTCGCTCTTGTGGATCCATTCCAGCGTCTCAAACGAGAAGCCGGGCGCGTCGCCGCCCGGATAGCCGTCCCAGCTTCCGAGGCGCTGGCAGCGCTCCATCTGGCCGGTACGCACGATCACGAAATCGCCACGCTTGATCTTGACCCCCTGAGCGTCGGCGGTCTTTTCGAGGTCCGCCGACGTGATCGCATAGCCGTCGTCGAGCTCTTCCTTGCCCATGGCACGGGGCACGTCGAGGAACACGCCGCGGCCGACCATTTTGTCCTTGGTTTTCTCGATGCCGCATTTCGCTGCCCCGGCGCTCGACACCTCGCGGCAGTCATAGCCGTTCCACATGTGATTTTCGTAGAAAATGTGGCCGAGGCCGTCCCATTGGGTGCCGGATTGCAGCGGCATCACCACCACATCGTCGGAGGCGCGGATGCCGCGTTTGTCGAGCACGCCCGAATAGGCGTCGGTGCCGGTGCGCAGCATCAAGTGCAGCGGGTTGATGCGCCCCATGGGCGGGTATTTGGTCTTGCCGCCTTGCGGACCAAACTGATCGAAGTTGAGCGCAAGCGAGATCACCTTGCCTTTGCGCACCAGCCGGGCGGCGGCGACGATGTCTTCCGGGCTCGTATAGTTGAGCGTCCCGATTTCATCGCTCGGGCCCCATTTGCCCCAATTCTTGTATTTTTCCGCGGCCTCGCGGAGGTCCTGGCGGGTGAATTTGCGCGACGGCATGGGGCGTTCTCTTTTCGGATGGATGATCGGTGGGATCAAGCGATGAAGCGCGCGGCCGTGGCTGCGTGCGCCCTCCTATAGCGCCTCGTCATTCATGCGTCAGCCCCGTCGCGGGCCGCCGGAAACGCCTGGGTATCGACCGGCGGTGAGGGGTGGTACGATTGTCAACAAACGCTAACGTGTCATTCCCCGCTTCAAGCGGGGAATCCAGTAACCCGCAGCGTTGCGGGCTTAGTCGAAACGCAGGGGTTACTGGGTCGCCCGGTCAAGCCGGGCGAAGACACCTGGTAGGACTTTAGCGATACGTCGGCACGAAAGCCGGGGTAAAACGCAGGGAGGATGCGATGCATCCGATCGTTCGTGGTCTTGCTGTCTGCGCCGCGCTCGCGGCCGCAGCGGCGGCCCATGCCCAGGACGCGAACTATCCCAACCGTCCGGTGCGCATCATCGTTCCGTTCGCGGCCGGCGGTCCGCCTGACGTGATCTCGCGTCTCGTCGCGCAAAAGCTGTCGGAGCGCTGGGGCCAGCAGGTTTACGTCGAAAACCATCCGGGCGCCGGCGGCAATACCGGGACCGCGACCGCGGCGCGGGCGGCGCCCGACGGCTACACGCTCTACATGATGAGCACCGGCTTCATGGTGAATCCGAGCCTTTACGCCAAGGTGCCCTACGATCCGATCAAGGACTTCGCGCCGGTGACGCTGGCGGCCGTTTCACCCAATGTCCTGTTCGTCCATCCTTCAGTGCCGGCGCGCAGCGTCAAGGAACTGATCGACCTGATCAAGAGCAGTCCGGGCAAATACAGCTATGCCCAGCCGTCGACCGGATCGACGCCGCATCTGTCGGGCGAACTGTTGAAGCTCCAATACGGGCTCGACCTCGTGACCGTGCCGTTCAACGGCGCCTCGCTGGCGGTGAATTCGACCATCGCGGGTCACACCCCGATCGCATTCACGGCATTGCCGCCGGCGATCGCCAACATCAAGGAGGGAAACCTGCGCGGGCTTGCCGTGACGGCCGCGAAGCGTTCCGCGGCGCTGCCCGACGTGCCGACCATGGCGGAGGCCGGCGTGCCCGACCAGGAAGCCGAAACCATCAACGGTCTGTTGGTGCCGGCCGGGACGCCCGGCGACATCATTGCGCGCATCAACCGCGACACCGTCGCGGCGCTGTCGCTCCCGGACGTGAAGGAGCGCCTGTCCGCCCTCGGGTTCGACCCGGCCGTCACCACCCCGGCCGAATTCGGCGCCCGCATCAGGAGTGAAATCGCAAAATGGGACAAGGTTGTGCGTGCCGCCAATATCAGGATCGAGTAGCACTATTCCCTCCCCCGCTTGCGGGGGAGGGTTAGGGTGGGGGCCCTTTCCACGGCACGGACTCGCGGCAGGCGCCCCCTCCCCAACCCTCCCCCGCAAGCGGGGGAGGGTGTGCCAAGCCCAAGTCTTGAGGACACGGGAAGCGGAGAAACGCGATAATGAAAATGCGGATTAGTGCAATCTT
>Ga0257158_1000069_pt1 | contig 9444 bp, 7 predicted proteins | sample NL03A_FD_185992 | JGI IMG/M metagenome (GOLD analysis project Ga0257158, IMG submission 185992) | Soil microbial communities from H.J. Andrews Experimental Forest, Oregon, United States - NL-03-A | ecosystem: Environmental > Terrestrial > Soil > Temperate forest > Bulk soil | place: USA: Oregon...
CCCTCGGTCGCCCATGTGGAAAAGACCGCGACCGGGTACCTGGAAATCCCGATGCCGTGGAACCCGGTGCTGTAGGCGGAGCGTTCGTAGGGCGGGTTCACTTTAACCCGCCGCTCCATCCGCGCGGCGGCGGGTTATAAAGCGAACCCGCCCTACGCATTTTCTTCGGTAACGCTCCGCAAGACGTGGACGACCGTGACGAGCACGGTCCACGACGCTTACGGCATTGACGCAGTATCTCCGCGCCGCTATATGCCGCATCATGATGATCACCGCACGCATTCCATTGCATCGCCGCCGTCGCCGTACCGCGGCCGGCGATCGCGCCTGATCGTCATTCTGGGCCGCGGATTTCATCGCCGCGGCGCTTCCTTTAGAAATCTTCCGCGGTATTGAAATCCCGGCGCTCCCCGCGGAAAGGATTGTTTATGTCCAAAATTGCGAAAATCGGCGTGCTTGGCGCATCTGGCTATACCGGCTCGGAATGCGTACGGCTGTTGCTGCGCCATCCGCAGGTCGAGATCGCGCTTTTGACCGCCGATCGCAAGGCCGGCCAGGAGATGCGTGAAGTATTTCCGCAGTTCTCGCCGTTCGCGCTGCCCAAGCTCGTTCCGCTGGACGGCCTCGATTGGGCGACGCTCGGCCTCGATCTCGTGTTCTGCGCGTTGCCTCACGCGACCACCCAAAGAGTCATCAAGGAACTGATCGCAAAGGCGCCGCATATCAAGGTCGTCGATCTCTCCGCCGATTTCCGCCTCGCCGATCCCGCCGCCTATGGGCGCTGGTACGGCCATGAGCATCACGCGCCGGAACTGCAGAAGGAGGCGGTGTACGGCCTTGTCGAAATCCATCGCGAACGCATCCGCAAAAGTCGCCTCATCGCCAATCCGGGCTGTTATACGACCTGCGCGCAACTGCCTTTGGTGCCGTTGATCAAGGCGGGCGCCATCGACGTCGACGAGATCGTGATCGACGCGAAGTCAGGCATGACAGGCGCGGGGAGGGCGGCCAAGGAGAACATGTTGTTCTCCGAAGTGTCCGAGGGTTTCCATGCCTACGGCGTCGGCCAACACCGCCACATGGCCGAGCTTGACCAGGAATTTTCCCTTGCGGCGGGACGCACCGTGACCGTCACCTTCACGCCGCATCTGGTGCCGATGAATCGCGGCATCCTGTCGACCATCTATGTTCGCGGCGTCGGCGGAAGGTCGCCGCAGGACCTGCATGCAATTTTATTGGACACCTATCGGGCCGAGGCGTTCGTCCATGTGCTGCCGTTCGGCGAGATGCCGCAGACCCGCCACGTGCGCGGCTCGAACATGACCTTCATCGGCGTCGCCGCCGACCGCATTCGGGGCCGCGCCATCATCGGCTCCGCTCTCGACAACCTGGTCAAAGGTGCCTCCGGGCAGGCTGTGCAGAACATGAACCTCGTGCTCGGTTTCCCGGAAACCACGGGGCTTGAGCAGATCGCGCTGTTTCCGTAACCGTAGACCCGGTTGGAGCCACCGGGTCCGGCCGGAGCTTGTCATCGGGCCGGCCAAAGGCCGGTCCCGTTGGGCCGGCCCGATGCTAAACTCCGCGAAATCCGGGGATGGCCTATGCGACCCCGGCAATGCCGACCCCGGATGGAGGGGCCGCCACTTTGCGGTCCCTCCATCCGGGCTACTGCCCTCTGCAGCCTCTCCGATCGCATGAGAGCGATTGCGGTACATCCGCCTTGCGACGCAGGCGGCGCATGCGTAAGTAGACAATTCAGAGGTAATTTCATGGTCGTCGTACTCGACACCGTCAACGATCCACCCAAACGGCCGCGCCATCCCGAAAAGGTGCACCGGCCTGATGCGCCGGCATTGAAGAAGCCGGATTGGATCAGGGTCAGGGCCCCGGTTTCACGCGGCTATGCGGCGACCCGGGACATCGTGCGGGCGCACGGGTTGCACACGGTATGCGAGGAGGCTGGTTGCCCCAATATCGGCGAGTGCTGGGAAAAAAAGCATGCCACCTTCATGATCATGGGCGACACCTGCACGCGCGCCTGCGCGTTCTGCAATGTGAAAACCGGCCTGCCGGGCGCCCTCGATCCGCACGAGCCCAACCGTGTGGCGGAGGCGACCGCGACGCTCGGGTTGACGCACGTGGTCGTGACGTCAGTCGATCGCGACGATCTCGCCGACGGCGGCGCGGCTCATTTCGCGGCGGTCATCCGCGCCGTGCGGGCCCGCTGTACTTCCACCACCATCGAGGTGCTGACGCCGGATTTTCTGCGCAAAGACGGCGCCGCCGAAACGGTCGTTGCCGCGCGGCCCGATGTGTTCAATCACAATCTCGAAACCGTGCCGTCGCTCTATCTGACGGTGCGGCCCGGCGCGCGCTATTTCGCTTCGCTCCGGCTCCTGCAGACGGCGAAGGAACTCGATCCGCAGGTCTTTACCAAGTCCGGCATCATGGTGGGGCTTGGCGAGACGCGCAACGAAGTGCTGCAGGTAATGGACGATCTGCGATCAGCGGAGGTCGATTTCCTCACCATCGGACAGTATCTGCAGCCCAGCCGCAAGCATCATGCGGTGGCGCGTTTTGTGACGCCCGACGAATTCAAGGCCTACGAGGCCATCGCCCACGCGAAGGGTTTCTTGATGGTGTCGGCGTCGCCGTTGACGCGTTCCTCCCACCATGCTGGGGAAAATTTCATGCGGCTGCGTGTCGCCCGGGCGAATCGCATCACCCCCTCCCTACCCCCGCTGGCGGGGGAGGGTAGGGAGGGGGCCCCATGACCGCGATCGAACGACGCTGATGCCGCAATTTTCGACACGCCGTCGCGTCAAGCACTCAGCCGCCGACATGTTTGATCTCGTGGCCGACATCGAGCGCTATCCGGAATTCGTGCCGCTGTGCCGCGCCATGCGGGTGCGACGGCGCACGCAATCAGGAGATCGTGAGGTCGTCATTGCCGAGATGACGGTCGCCTATAAGTTGATCCGCGAATCCTTCACCAGTCGGGTGACGCTCGACCGCGAGCGGCAGACGATTCTGGTCGAATATCTCGATGGTCCGTTCAGCCGCATGGAGAACCGCTGGGTATTCCGGCCGGCCGACGGCAGCACCGGCGAGGCGGCCGGCACCGCCGAAGCCGCGTGCGAGATCGAGTTTTTCATCTCCTATGAATTTCGCAGTCGCACCCTGGGGCTGCTGATGGGGGCGATGTTCGATGCCGCTTTCCGTCGCTTCGCATCCGCTTTTGAACACCGCGCCGACATCGTGTTCGGGCCCGTACGCGCGGTGTGAGCGGGCGGCATTCTGGCGTCTCGAACGCGCCCGCGCCCGGACTGCACCGCTGGTATGGAGGATGCCTTAATTAGCGGCTTGGCCGTGACTGCTTCCACTTTAGAAACTCCTGGAACAGTTCATCGGATGGGGCTGGCGGAGCCACGCCGCGCTGAGCACCGACGCCGCCCTGAGGCGTGATGGACTGCCCGGGATTAGTCTGCAAATTCGCTACCTCCGCGGCGCGATTTGCCGCGAGCCATTCGTCCGCCGGCTCGAAGCGCTTCCAGCCTTTCACGGCGACGGCAAGATTGACTTCTCGCCATTTCGGATGGTTCGGTGGCTTCTGAAATTCCTCGATCTTGGGAAAAAACGCCTCGACGAATCTTTGAACGCGCCGGTAGCGATCGGTGTTTTTCGGCCAATTATAGCCGATCAAAACCACCTCGTCGGCGATCGTTTGGATGGCTTGTCCGGTAGGTATCAGGTCCGGGTAATCATCGTGGGTGAGATCCGTCGGCAGGTACTCGGACGCGACCTCCGAGGCAAATGGAACCGGAAGGAAATGCATTCCCCGCTCAAATTGCAGATTTGCGATCAACTTGGCCGATTTCCCCGCGACGTAGGCGGTGGCTACGATCTCGCCGGTCTTGAGCTTCTCGAAAGCCTGCCCCTGAGTGACATTGACCTCTTCAATCTTTATTCCCAGGCGCTTGAAGACGTCACGCATCGTTTGGCTGGTGCCGCTGCGCACCTCGTCGATATTCACCTTGCGACCGTTGAGTTGCTCGATCGACGTAATTTCCGGTCTGGCAATCAGATGCACCTCTTCGTTGAACAGCTTGGCAATGTAAACGATCTTGTCGTCGTATTTGCCAAGCGTCTGGTTGGAGCTGCGAAAACTGTTGAGAACGCTCAATTGGGTAAGGCCGATGTCCACGCCTTTTAGGTAGCGCACGTCGCGAATGTTTTGAGGTCCGCCGACGCCTACGACCGGAAGAATCCTGAGCTTGTCAGAATCGTTGAGCACGGATGCCAAATCATTGGCCACCTGCAGATAGGTGTCGTCGGCGCTAGGGCTACCGGATATGATCGCAACCGTATTCTCATTGACCTGTTCATTTCTGTAGATGCCAACGCCCACGCAATAATCGCCCATTCGTTCGAGATAGCTCGATTTGTCGTCGATGGTTTGGGTAACGGGACTGAGCCATCTGAAATCGACCCAGCCGCGCTGGGGACCTTTGCAGACCTCCATCTGTTCCCGCATGAAATATTTTCCGTTTTGGTCCCTAAAGTTGATAAGATTGGTGCCGGTCGTCATGGTGGGAATCGCGCCGTTGGCCATTACGACGCCGTTCAAGTCAAGGATGTAGGCATAAAGATCACGGTCGATCGTCCCTGGCGCTTTGCGCTTGACCGCTTGAAACGTAGCCTCGGGACCGAGCTTCTTGAACATCTCCTGTACGCGATGCACCATCGCGATGGCCTCTTCCCGCGTGCCGAATTCGAACGCCGCCCGGGCGGGACCCGATGCGGCCAGCAGTGCAAGGACTGCTCCGGCTATCAATTGACCGGCTAATGTTGCCGAGACGATCCCGACGCGGGCAAGACGAGCTACCAACAGGTGTCGCAACATTGTCACGATAACCCCCTCTGCGGTTCGCAATCTAGCCGACCTGTGAGCACGTCGACGAGACGTGCGTCCATGACTTAATTGCCGCTCACATAACTTGATGCGCTGACAAAGCTGTTCGTGCGACGGATCTGTTCGATTGCGGAGCTGCAAGCGAGCAAACTTGCCGCAGCACGATCGCGGGAATTACTGCATCGCCTCAAAATGCGATGCAGCTGCGACGATTCTGTGGCGGTCGCAAAAAATTGCCGCCGTTGCCTAATTAACAACTAAAACTAGCAACGTTTGCGGGCGGCAGGAATAAATAGAAGCCATGTTCTGACGCCCACAATGTTGCGCAACGCTGTGAATATCGGGCAAAACGTGGCCAACAAAAAATTTGTTCGCATCGCCACAATATGAACGGAATCAACGACGGCCAGTGCTGATCTCGGATGGGAGGTTGCCCGTCCGGCCGTAATTGTGCCTTGTATCGTCAGACTTGTAGCTCATTCTTGAACCATAAATTGTGTAGCCGCGTTTGATGCAGACGTGCTTCGCACGTCTATCTTTTGCACGCCTAATCTTGGCCGTAAGCTTATTCCCACTCCGTGCCAGGGGGAGCACCCGATGCCAAAGCGCGTCATTTCATTCGTCTCAATGATCTTACCCGTCCCGCTGATTCCCGCCCTCTTTTTCGTCATCGTTGTGCTCGCCTTCTTCGCGACGATCGTGGCCTTCACCTACGGCTCCGCGCGCGCCGACAGCGCATGCATCGAGCAACCTAGCCAGCCAGCCGCCGAAGGCACTCGTTGGTACCTTCGCTATGATCGTGCGAAAGGTCGCAAGTGTTGGTTTCTTCGGGATGCAACGACAAATGTGCGTGACGTTGCCACGCCGCAAGGACAGACAAGCGCGGCCGCGGCGCCAACTCTCTCGTCACGGCTCGCCGAGTTGTTCGGCGGCTTGACGGCATCGTCCGCCAATGTGGCGCCGCAGGGCAACGCAGCGCAAAGCATCCTGCCGAGTGCGCCGCGCAACACCCAGGGCAATTCTCCAAACGCAGCCAAGCCGAACAATAGTGTTCGAACGGATCAGAGAAACATTATCGAGGGGCATGCCGAAAAACGCGCCGCGCGGGTGCTAACCCAGCCAGAGCGCAATGCGTTGTTTGAAGAATTTTTGCGATGGCATGAAAGTCAGCAAAATATCAACCGGCCGAATCCGTAGCCATTGCCATAATGGCACTGACATGTGCTGCAATTTTGATCATGTCATGGGTAGTGCAACGAACCTTCGGCAGCGTAGCTCAGCGGAGCTGAACTACGCCGTTGCAGGGCGAACCGCTGGGGCGAAATTCAAACGGTGCGGGGAGACATGATAGATCATACGCGCCGATGTTTTCTGCATCTGACAACAGGCACTCTGTTGACGGCGATATTTGAGATCGTAACAGCACAAGCCCGGCCCGCGCACTTTATGGTCGGTTATCCGCGACATAGCGCGACCGAGTTTATTGCGGGTCTGATCCGGCAATGGGTGGCCGAGTGGCGAGACCATCCATCCGTCGCCGGTGACCGGATGAACGCTCAAAGCGACACCGCAGCCGCAATTGAGTTGGGCTGGCAACCGGCAGTTTCAACGGCACGCCTCGCCTTCATCGCTAGACGGACGCCCGTCATTGATATTCTGCGTTCTTGGGCTCATCAGAAACAGATCGGCATCGATCGCAAATCGTTGTCGTCGGCATTGGACTAAATCTGCGCGCCCGTGGCCATCACTTCGAGCATCGCCAGCGCCTCGGCGACGGCATACGCGCGCACCCGGCTGCGGCCGATATCGCCGTAGCGTTTTTCGCGATGAAGGCGCCGGCCGTCGCGGGTGGCGGCAGCGAAATGGACGAGCCCGACCGGTTTCTCCGCGCTACCGCCGCCAGGCCCGGCGATACCCGTAATGGCGACTACGAGGTCCACATTCGACATCGCCAGCGCACCCGTCGCCATCGCGTCGGCGGTTTCCCCGCTCACTGCGCCGTGGCGCTCAAGGATCGAGGTCGGGACACCAAGCATCGCCTCCTTCGCGGCATTGGAGTAGGTGACGAAGCCCCGATCAAGCACATCCGAGGAGCATGGGATCTCGGTCAGCGCACCAGCTACCAAGCCTCCGGTGCAAGACTCGGCCGTCGCGACCTTGAGGCCGTGCACCCGGCATGCGGCGAGCACGCGCGTGGCTGTGTCCCGGATAATATCATCCGTCATGGCGACCCTGCCGGCAGCCTGATCGTGGCGGTCGCCATGGCGGCGATGCCTTCGCGGCGGCCGATGAAGCCCAATTTCTCGTTTGTGGTCGCCTTGACGGCGACGCGATCGATACCGATGCCGGCAATCTCGGCGACGCGCGTGCGTATGGCATCACGGTGCGGCCCGATGCGCGGCGCCTCGCACACAATGGTGATGTCGAGATGGGCGATACACCCACCGCGCTGCCGCACCCGCTCGACCGCAAAGGCCAGGAACTTGTCCGACGGGGCGCCGCGCCATTGTGGGTCGGTCGGCGGAAAATGCACTCCGATATCACCGTCGGCGAGCGCGCCTAAGATCGCATCCACCAAGGCATGGAGCGCAACATCCGCATCCGAATGTCCTGACAGCGACCGCGGATGGGGGATGCGCACGCCGCCAAGCCAGATATGATCGCCGTCCACGAAGGAGTGCACGTCATAGCCGGTCGCCGTGCGGACATCGGCGAGTGCCGCCCAATCGGCTGCCGTAACGCGCGCGAAATCCTCTTCGGTGGTGAGCTTCATGTTGCTGCCTTCGCCGGCAAAAATAGTCACCGCGATGCCGGCCCATTCGGCTAGTGCCGCATCGTCGGTGAAATCCTCGCGTCCCGCAATGAAAGCGCGGCGATGGGCTGCCAGGAGCCCATCATAGAGGAAAGCCTGTGGAGTCTGGACTGCTCGCAACCGGCCGCGATCAAGCGTAGCGACGACGCATCCATCCGTGTCCACTTCCTTGATGGTGTCGGTCAGCGCCAATCCCGGGATGGCGGCCCCGCCGGCGCCTGCCACGATCGCGCGGGAAATCAGGGCAGGGGAGGTGAACGGGCGGGCTGCATCGTGCACCAGCACGATCCGTGGTCGCTCTTTCTCGATTGCCTCAAGCCCGGAACGCACCGACATCTGGCGCGTCGCCCCGCCAAAAGCTGCAGCACGTAACTTTAGCCCCGCGGTCGCCTCCGCAAAGGCGGCGGCGTCATCGCGATGGATGACCGGCTGCACAAGATCGATCTCGGGATGGTCAATGAACAGGGACAGGGCATGGCGGATTACCGGGGCGCCGCGTACCGAGCGGTATTGCTTGGGCATAATGCTGCCGGCCCGGACCCCGCGACCGGCCGCCACCACCACAGCCGCTATCCCACCCGGCATCACGTCATCTCCCCTCGTACGTGGTATCGCCGTTATGCTGGCCCCAAATCCTGACGGATCTCACGACACCGGTTGCTCTGCACCTGGGATCGAATCACAACGCTGCTGGTTACGGGCTTTCCCGGCTCAAAGCAGGAACTGTCATGTGGGAGGTGGTATTAGCCGCGCTGCAGCGGGTCGAACAGCCCTTATTCCACAGAGTTCTTTTTAATCGCCTCGCGGACTGAACGATATTCATGATATTGCACTGCAGCACTTGCGTCGCCATGCTGGAATGGCTAAACTATATGCAGATGACATGTTCGCCTAGAATATAGGCAAGCTAATGAGCGGTTCCAAATTCACATGGTTTGCCAGCCCACTTGCTGTGGGCGCGGTGACGGTTGCGAACCGGGTATTCTTGGCGCCCATGTCCGGTGTCACAGACGCCCCGTTTCGTCGGCTGGTGAGTCGCTTGGGCGCCGGACTGGTCGTGTCCGAGATGACCGCGTGCGCCGCACTTGCTGCAGGCAAGCGTGATGCAAGGTTGCGTATCGAAGCGTCGGGCAACGGTTGCCATGTGGTGCAACTCGTTGGCTGCGGCGCAAAATGGATGGCGGACGGCGCCCGCATCGTGGCAGACGGCGGCGCCGCCATCATCGATATCAACATGGGCTGCCCGGCGCGGCACGTCACCGGCGGCGAATCGGGATCGGCGTTAATGCGCGATCTCGACCACGCGATCTGTCTGGTCGATGCCACTGTGGCGGCGGCACCAGTACCCGTGACCCTGAAGATGCGTCTCGGCTGGGACGACCGCTCTATCAATGCACCAGAATTGGCGCGCCGTGCGGAGGCATCGGGCGTAAAACTCATCACGGTTCACGGCCGCACGCGTTGTCAATTCTACAAGGGGAGCGCCAACTGGACGGCGGTACGTGCCGTTAAGCAGGCGGTGTCGATCCCCGTCGTGGTCAATGGCGACATTAAGACCTGCCATGACGCCGAGACCGCACTTGCGCTCTCCGGTGCAGATGCCATCATGATCGGTCGCGGGGCCGAGGGGCGGCCATGGTTTCCGGGGCAGGTCGCGCGCTACCTCGCCGGCGGGCCAATGGAGGCTCCGCCGGTGCTTTCCGCGCAGCTCGAGGTCATC
>Ga0257158_1000070_pt1 | contig 9433 bp, 9 predicted proteins | sample NL03A_FD_185992 | JGI IMG/M metagenome (GOLD analysis project Ga0257158, IMG submission 185992) | Soil microbial communities from H.J. Andrews Experimental Forest, Oregon, United States - NL-03-A | ecosystem: Environmental > Terrestrial > Soil > Temperate forest > Bulk soil | place: USA: Oregon...
TCGATCTGTCGTTCGATCGTCGAAGCTCATGGCGGACGATTGTGGGCGAGCGCGAATGTGCCCCGCGGCGCGATTTTTCACTTCACGGTGCCCGTGCCCCTGGGCAGCGCAACGTGATTGGATCGGCTGGCTGACATACCAGCCTGCGCACAGGGGCGACAATTGATGCTGCCTGGGCGCCGCGGCCAGTTGAAGAGGGAGATGAGCTTATGGCAACCGAGACGCGGAAGACCGGAATCGACGTCGTTGGCGACATGCCCTGGGGTACCCACTTTTGTCTCTTCTACGAGACGAAAGAGGATCTCCTCAGCACGTTGATCTCATACTGCAAAGCGGGATTGGAAAGCGATGAGTGCTGCCTCTGGATTGTTGCCGATCCTTTGACGATCGAAGAAGCCACAGCCGCGCTGAGGAGTGCGGTTCCCGACCTTGATCGATATCTGGCAAACTCCAGCCTGGAACTTGTGCTGGCGCGCGACTGGTTTCTCCAGGGCGGCACGTTCGATGGCCAGAGAGTGACAAACGCATGGTATGAGAAACTCGCCAGCGTATCGGCCAGAGGTTGCGCCGGCGTGAGAGTGACCGGGGATACGACCTGGCTGACAAAGAAGGACTGGGGTCACTTCTGCGCATACGAAGACGGTCTCAACGAGGTCATCACCAATAAGCGCCTTGCCGTCCTGTGCACATACCCGCTGACGCCGTGCGGCGCTCTTCAAATGCTCGATGTGGTGCGAACACACCAGTTTGTCATAGCAAGGCGATGCGGGATTTGGGAAATTGTCGAAACTGCCGAGCTCAAGCGAGCGAAGGCCGAAATCAACCGCCTCAATGAGGAGCTCGAACAACGTGTCATGGACCGGACCAGCCAGCTGATGCTGGCCTCAGAAGCGTTGCGTGAGGCGCAGATGGAGCTCGCGCACGCCAATCGCGTAACCATGATGGGGCAAATGGCGGCCTCGATCGTTCATGAAGTCAACCAGCCGATCTCAGCGGCGGTCAACGACGCTCATGCCGCCTTGAACTGGCTTGAGAGCCAACCCCCCGATTTGGCCGAAGTCCGGCAATCCCTCCACGATATCATCAGGGACAACAATCGAGCCAGCGACGTCATCAACGGGATGCGCGCTCTTATCAAGAAGGCGCCCCCGCGGAAGGATGGTTTGAAGATCAACGAAACGATTCTTGGGGTCATTGCCTTGACCCGTGTCGAAGTTGCGAAGAACCGCGTCTCGTTGCAGACGCAGCTCGAGGAAGGCCTGCCGCTCATTCAAGGAGATCGAGTCCAACTACAACAAGTAATCCTCAATTTGATTATCAACGCAGCCGAAGCGATGGGCGACGTCACCGAGGGGCCGCGCGAGCTGATGATCAGCACTGCGGAGGATCCATCGAACGGCGTCCACGTTGAAATGCGAGATTCGGGCTCCGGACTGAAGCCGGAGGATCTCAACCGCCTCTTCGATCCATTCTACACGACCAAACCGGGCGGCATGGGCATGGGACTTTCGATCTGCCGCTCGATCATCGAAGCGCATGGGGGCAAGATATGGGCGACCGCGAACGTACCCCGGGGCGCTGTTTTTCATTTCACTCTCCCGGTCGGTGAGAGTGTCGATTACCCCTCGTCGGGATCGATGGCGATCTCGAGCCCCAACTGAGATCAGTCACCCGTAATGCGATCCTTCTGCCAGCTTACGGGGCACTGGCGTTGCCCTGGCGGCACCCTTTGGCCAAGGTTATGGAATTCGCATGCGGCGGACGAGATTGGGTTCGAGCGAACTGTCGGAGGCCGCATGCCGAAGGCACCATTGATCTCGCTCATAGATGATGATGACTTCTGTCGCGAATCCATGAGAAGGCTCATGAGGTCGTTGGGCTACACCGTCGAGGCTTTCGCGTCGCCTGCCGATTTCCTCGCCTCCCCTCGTCTCGCGGAAACCGCCTGCGTGATCGCTGACGTCCATACGCCTGCAATGACCGGAGTCGAGCTCCACAAACACCTCGTCGATGCGGGGTACGCGATTCCGACAATCCTTGTTACTGGCTACCCAGACGCTGACAACGCCCTGAACGACGGGCTCGTTTGTTACCTTCGCAAGCCAGTTGATGAAAACCATTTAATACGGGCTCTCCGCGCGGCTCTCCAGTCTGGTGAGCCGCCTGCGGAGAATTCATGAGTGCCTTTTGTGCGCGGGGCACGGTGAACTGAAATACAGCGCCGCTAGGTTCGTTCGCAACTGCCCACAGGCCGCCCCCAAGGGCATCGATGATGGAGCGGCAAATCGACAGCCCCATCCCACGCCGCTGGACTTCGTGGTGTAGAAAGCATCAAATACGCGCTCGACTTCAACACCCTGAAAACCAAGGGCTATAACCTTAAACACAATTTCGGCCACGGAAAACAGCACCTGTCCGCCGTCCTCGCTACCCTCAACCTGCTGGCCTTCACCTTCCACACCGTTGCCGAACTCCCCCACGACCTTCGGCTGAAAGCCATCAACAAGACAGGAGCCCGCGCCCGCTTCTTCGAACGGCTGCGATCGATCATCGTCTTCCTCGTTTTTCCCTCCTGGCAGAACCTGCTGACAACCTTGGCATTCGCACATCCGCCTTCGCAGCCGCCATGAATCGTCAAAATGAGAATTGCTGCCGACCCGTACACGTTCTGGCGGACGGGGCGCAGCCATGCTAAAATTCCCGGCGAATATATCGCGGAGATTCGTGCGGCCGCACCCAAGGAGGAGTCGCGATGGCGGTCCCCTCGACATTTCTTTTGCAGATGCGACGGGGATGCGCGGCCGCCGCACTTTGCTTGACTGCCGCGCCACAGGTGGCCCGGGCGGATGACCAGACTTCGACGCCCCAGCGGCCGGCCATTATGTTCAACCGATGGCAGGAGGACTGGTCGGTTCTCGCGGACCCGCGCGTCCCGCGCGAGCCGTTCGATAAGCTCAAATATATTCCGCTATCCGACGTCGACCCATACACGTATCTTTCGTTCGGCGCCGATACGCGCGAACGATTCGAGGCCAACAACGCCCAGGGCTTCGGCACCGGTCCGAATCGCAATCAGGACTACGTCATCAGCCGAAACGAATTCCATGCCGATCTCCGTATCGCCAATCAGGTGCAGGCGTTCGTGCAGTTTCAGAGCGACTTTGCGCCGTGGAAGACCATGCTGCTTCCCGTCGACCGGGACCGGCTCGATCTCGAGCAAGCCTTCGTTGCCCTGGTCGAGCCTCTGGGAGGTGGAACGCTGAAGCTGAGGGCCGGGCGCCAGCAATTTGCCTTCGACCTGCAGCGCTTCGTGTCCGTTCGCGACGGTCCCAATGTCCGGCAATCGTACGACGCCGGCTGGGCCGACTACGAGAACGGGCCCTGGCGGTTCATCACCTTCTACAGCCTACCGGTCCAGGTTCGGGACAACACGATATTCGACGATTACAGCAGCGTTACCAAACAGACGTTCGGAGGCGTGCGGATGGAGCGCAAGCTGTCCGACTCCATGAGCATCAACGCCTATTATGCGAACTTTACCCAGGCCGACGTTCACTTTCCTAGTGCCGCGGGCGACGAGCGGCGAGATATCCTCGACGTGCGTACGACGGGCACTGCCAACCACTTCGACTGGGACTTGGAGGTGATGAACCAGACGGGCCGCATCGGGACTCGTGCGATCGAAGCCTGGGCTTTCGGGTCGCTCGCCGGTTACACTTTTGCCGACGTCAACTGGACCCCGAGGCTCGGCATCCAGGTGGACGCCGCATCGGGCGACGGCAACTCGCCGGGGCACGCATTCGGCACCTTCAATCCGCTGTTCCCTAACGGCTACTACCTGACGCTCGCGGGCTACACCGGATACGTCAACTTCATCCACGTCAAACCTTCGCTGACCTTGCATCCGTCTTCGTCCCTGAAGATCACCCTCGCAGCAGCCGCGCAATGGCGCCAAAACACAGCCGACGCGGTCTACACCCAGCCCGACATACCGGTTCCGAACACCGCCGGCCGGCCCGGCGCTTATACCGGCAGCTACGGCCAGTTTCGGCTCGACTGGACCATCGACCGCGCAACTTCATTTGCAATCGAGGCGGTGCACTTTGAGATCGGAGATGCACTGCGCAATGCCGGGGGGCATAACTCCAACTATGTCGGCGTTGAAATAAAACGGGGGTGGTAAGGCATCGCTTAAATCAACGCCGGCAACTCTTGTCGTGCGTTGGCCACGCTTCCAAGGCTCGACGCTTGCTGCCGGCCATCGAGGCCGTACCTCCCCCCAGACCTGCTCCCTGTCCTTAGAGCAAGCTATCCAGAAAGCCTGTCCCCGGACTTGTTCGGGGTGGATACTGCTTTTGGAAAAGACCACGCTCAGCCAGGGAACGTTGCGAAAGACTCTCTGACCATGGCGTGTAAGCCAAGGTTCAGTGCGAGAAACCATAACGATATCACCGGCGACCAACGTGCAATAGATCGCGGCCTTCCAAATCGTCAAATTGATGTTCACCAGGATCTTGGCGGCGTACGCGGTGAGATTTTCTTCGCGTAGCTCGGCAGCGCAACGTCGAGCCGTTCTTCAGAGATCTGGTGTACAGGAGATCACGTATGACTAATCCGAAGCTCGAAGTCCTCACACCGCAGAACTCGCAGATCATCTTCATCGACCACCAGCCGCAGATGGCGTTCGGCGTCCAGTCGATCGACCGCCAGACGCTGAAGAACAACGTGGTCGCGCTCGCCAAGGCAGCGAAGGTGTTCAAAGTCCCGACCACCATCACCACGGTCGAGACGCAGAGTTTCTCCGGCTACACCTATCCCGAGCTGCTCGACGTATTCCCCGACAAGCCGGTGCTCGAGCGCACGTCAATGAACTCGTGGGACGACAAGAAGGTGCGCGACGCCTTGAAGGCCAACGGCCGCAACAAAGTCGTCGTTTCGGGCCTATGGGTCGAGGTGTGCAACAACACCTTCGCGCTGTCGGCCATGCTCGAGGGCGGCTACGAGGTCTACATGGTCGCCGACGCCTCTGGCGGCACGTCCAAGGAGGCGCACGACTATTCGATGCAGCGCATGATCCAGGTCGGCGTCGTGCCGGTGACCTGGCAGCAGGTGCTGCTCGAATGGCAGCGCGACTGGGCGCGCAAGGAGACCTACGACGCGGTGATGGCGATCGTGCGCGAGCATTCCGGCGCTTACGGCATGGGCGTCGACTACGCCTACACCATGGTGCACAAGGCACCGCAGCGCATCTCTAAGCTCCACGAATTGTTGCCGCCGGTGGCGGCCTGATACTGCCCGTGCTGGAGATGGCCAAGATGCGCGTCTATCTTCTGTCCCTCGGAGCCGGTCTCCTGGTCGGCATCGTCTACAGCCTGCTCAACGTGCGATCGCCAGCGCCACCCGTGGTGGCGTTGGTCGGGCTGTTCGGCATTCTCGTAGGCGAGCAGATCATCCCGGTGGCCAAGCACATGCTGGATGGCTCGCATCTCGCCGCCGCCTGGCGCCAGTCGCACGGTACGCCGCACATCTTCGGCCTCCTGCCCGGGCGCCACGAGCGGGCAACGCAACCCAACATTGCCTCCGAACCGAAGGCGCACACATGACCGAACCAACACCGACTGCTGATCTGATCCTGCATCGCGGCCTGTTCACGACGCTCGCGCGCACGCACCCGACCGCGACCGCGGTCGCGATCCGGGACGGCCGCTTCCTTGCCGTTGGCGCCGACAATGAGGTGATGGCGCTGAGAGGTCCGAAGACCAAGGTCGTCGACCTCAAGGGCCGGCGCGTTCTGCCGGGGCTGATCGACAACCATCTCCACATCATCCGCGGTGGACTCAACTTCAACATGGAGCTGCGCTGGGACGGCGTGCGCAGCCTCGCCGGCGCCATGAGCATGCTGAAGCGCCAGGTCGCCGTTACGCCGCCGCCGCAATGGGTGCGCGTAATCGGCGGCTTCAGCGAACACCAGTTCGCTGAAAAGCGGCTGCCGACCATCGCCGAGCTGAACGTCGTCGCTCCCGAGACGCCGGTTTTCCTGCTGCACCTTTACGACCGCGCGATCCTCAACGCCGCCGCGTTGCGCGCCGTCGGCTATACCAAGGACACCCCGAACCCGCCCGGCGGCGAGATCGTGCGCGGCCCGGATGGCACACCTACCGGGCTGCTGCTCGCCAAGCCCAATGCCGGCATCCTCTATGCGACGCTCGCCAAGGGTCCGAAGCTGCCGTTCGACTATCAGCTCAACTCGACGCGCCACTTCATGCGTGAGCTCAACCGGCTCGGCGTCACCGGCGCGATTGATGCTGGCGGCGGCTTTCAGAGCTATCCCGAGGACTATGCGGTCATCCAGAAGCTCGCGGACGCCGGCCAGCTCACGATCCGTCTCGCCTACAATCTGTTCACCCAGAAGCCGAAGGCCGAGAAGGACGACTTCCTGCAGTGGACCCGGACATCGAAATACAAGCAGGGCACGGATTACTTCCGCCACAACGGCGCCGGCGAGATGCTGGTGTTCTCGGGGGCGGACTTCGAAGACTTCCGTCAGCCGCGTCCCGACATGCCACTGGAGATGGAGAGCGAGCTCGAGGCCGTGGTGCGCATCCTCGCCGAAAACCGCTGGCCATGGCGAATGCATGCAACCTATGACGAGACGATCTCGCGCGCGCTCGATGTCTTCGAGCGCGTCAATCGAGACATTCCGCTCGATGGCCTGAATTGGTTCTTCGATCACGCCGAGACGATTTCCGACGAGTCGATCGATCGCATCGCGGCGCTCGGCGGCGGCATCGCCGTGCAGCATCGCATGGCCTATCAGGGTGAATATTTCGTCGAACGCTACGGCTATCGGGCCGCTGAGGCGACGCCGCCGGTCGCCAAGATCATCAACAAGGGCGTCAGGATCTCCGCCGGTACCGACGCGACGCGTGTGGCCTCGTACAATCCGTGGGTTGCGCTCGCCTGGCTCGTCACCGGCAAGACCGTCGGCGGAATGCAGCTCTATCCCCGGCACAATTGCCTCGACCGCGAAACTGCGTTGCGGATGTGGACCGAGAACGTGACGTGGTTCTCGAATGAGGAGGGTAAGAAGGGGCGCATCCAGGTCGGCCAGCTTGCGGATCTCATCGTGCCCGACCGGGATTACTTCTCCTGCCCGGAAGACCAAATTGCCGATACGACGTCCGACCTAACCATCGTCGGCGGAAAAGTCGTGTACGGCGCCGGTGACTTTGCCGACCTTGACGATGGCGGCCCCCCGCCGGCGATGCCGGACTGGTCGCCGGTGCGCGCATTCGGCGGCTACGCGGCTTGGGGCGATCCGAGCGGCGCCGGACAAGCGGCCGCTCGTCGCAAGCTCGCCATGGCTTGTGGTTGCGCCAACGCATGCAACGTCCACGGCCACCAGCACGTAACGGCTTGGTCCAAGAGCCCGACAGTCGCCGACCCGCGATCGTTCTGGGGGGTGCTTGGTTGCTCTTGTTGGGCAGTGTGAAGCCGCCCGCCGGCGCCCCGAGAGCGGCGTAAACCTTATGCCTTGAGTCCAGCTGCAACCTCAGGAAGCGGACACGGGCGCTGGATAATGGAGACTCGACATGGAACTCGCGACGAAGAAGGTCGCTTTGGTGCCTTCACGGATCGGCCAATGGATTACGACGCCGGCCGTGCGTTGGCTGGCATTGCTCGGCCTGTGTGCCGCCTACCTCCAGGGCGGGCTCGACAAGGCGTTCGACTTGAACGGCGCGATCAACGAGTTGCGGCATTTCGGCATCGCGCCGGCCGCACCGATGGCGATCGCCACGATTATCACCGAGCTCGTAGGCTCCGCGCTGATCCTCACCGGTTTCTACCGCTGGCTGGGCGCGCTTTGGCTTGCGGGCTTCACCTTGATGGCGACCTTCATTGCCAACCGCTTCTGGGAGCTTCCGATGCCGGAGCGCTTCATGTCCGAGAACACGTTCTTCGAGCATCTTGGACTTGTCGGGGGTTTTCTGCTCGTCGCCTGGCATGACCTGGTCAGATCGCCCGCCCCACCTGAGCTCTAATCCACAATTCGCAACAGTGTACTTGTCAGGAGCATCTCATGCGCGCTGCATTCCTAGGCTTCCTTCTCGTTCTCAGCACGGCGCCGCTCGCCACCCGCGCTGATGCGGAGTCTGCACCATCGCCGGTCGTCGCCGTCGCCCCACAATACGGCACCACGCATGTCTACGTCGGGCCGGAAGACGTCGACCGCTTTGTTGTAAGCTTCCTCGCCACCTTCGGCGGCCAGAGCACCAAGCAAGTGGTGACTACGGTCACACCGACGCCGAGCAGCACGACCTCTCAGTTGCTTCAGACACCGGTTGGAACCGTGTCTGTTTTCGGCTTCACGACACCCGTCCCCTATCCGTTCGGCGCCGAGCGGACTGGATATCTCGTCACCGACATGGATGCTGCGATCAAAGCCGCGCGCGCGGCCGGTGCCGACGTTCTCGTCGCGCCCTTCCCCGATCCGATCGGAGCGGACGCTGTCATCCAATGGCCGGGCGGCGTCAACATGCAACTCTACTGGCACACCGTAATGCCATCCTACGCAACGTTTCAGACGGTGCCCGAGAATCGGATCTACGTTTCGGCGGACCGGGTCGATGCCTTTGTTGGCGACTTCGTGCGCTTCTCTCACGGGCGCGTAGAATCCGATGATCGCCGCGCGCCCGGCGTAGAGATCGGGCGGCCGAGCGACGTTTACCGCCGAGTCCGGATCGAATCGGATTTCGGGAAGATGACGATCAACGTCACCGATGGTCATCTTCCCTATCCGTACGGGCGTGAAATGACCGGCTATGAGGTTGCAAACCTTTCCGAGACAATCGCCAAGGCGCAGGCCGCGGGCGTGACGGTGCTGGTGAAGCCGTACGCTTCGGAGCACCGCAAGTCCACGATACTGCAATTTCCGGGCGGCTATATTGCCGAGGTTCATGCGCCCGCACCGGAATAGACCGGGCGCTGTCGCTATGAGGTCGGGAATACGGTTGCCAATCATGTGTGCTGGACAACTTCCCCAGGATGCGTTTCGTGAGTGCCGTGGACGCCAGCGCCAGACCGCCTGACGGGAGCGACGCGACGCGTTCCGCCTGGACGCCATTCCGCCATCGTGCGTTCACGGTGCTGTGGATTGCGACCGTCGTTTCCAATGTCGGCGTGTGGATGCAGAACGCGGCTGCCAGCTGGCTCATCACCACGCTCGACCCGGACCCATTTGTCGTATCGATGGTGCAATTCGCTGCGAACTTTCCGATGTTTCTGTTTGCGCTTCCGGCGGGCGCGATCGCCGACATCGTCGATCGCCGGCGCGTCTCCTCGTGCTGACACAAATGGCGGCAGTGGTTCTCGCCGGAACATTTGGATTCATCGTTTTCTTCGGGCATATGTCAGCCGGCGGATTGATCGTGTT
>Ga0257158_1000072_pt1 | contig 9409 bp, 13 predicted proteins | sample NL03A_FD_185992 | JGI IMG/M metagenome (GOLD analysis project Ga0257158, IMG submission 185992) | Soil microbial communities from H.J. Andrews Experimental Forest, Oregon, United States - NL-03-A | ecosystem: Environmental > Terrestrial > Soil > Temperate forest > Bulk soil | place: USA: Oregon...
GCGCTGCCCCCATCGCCACCCGCACCGCCTCCGCCGGCTCCGTGAGTCCCGTCGAACTGCGCTCCATTAGCTCCAGCGCCTGTGTTGCCAAGATCACCGGTTCCGCCAAATCCGCCAAATCCGCCAACGCATACCCCCGCCGGAACGCCGCCGTTGGCCCCGTTGTTGCCGGCTCCGTGCGGGCCACCTGCACCGCCTCCGCCGGCTCCGCCGGCTCCGCCGCCTCCGCTGAACGTCAAGGCGGTGCCGCCGCTGCCGCCGTTTCCGCCCGCGAACTTCGTGGTTCCGACAGATGCCGCCGCGCTTCCTCCGGTCGACCCTGACGCCGCTTTGGCAAGTAAGACAGCCGAAGAATCAAAGATCGTATCGCCCGCACCGACCGTGCAGTTGACAGTCTGACCGGCGGTGTGGCCGCTGTAGTTGACGATCTGAGCGAAGGCGCCGGCTCCACCGCCGTTTCCTCCATTCCCACCCGCGCCTGGGACGCAACAAACGCCGCTTCCAGAGGCTTGTCCGCCCGCCCCGCCGACTCCTGACCCGATGGCGTTGATCTGGTTGGAAGCGGTATTGAAGTCGGCCGGCAGAACGAGGGACGGCCCCGCCGCCGCAAACACGAACGTTAGGGCGAGCACCACGTCTTGGCGCCGGAAGAAGTTGCGCATGGTGCGCGGCGAGTGCGCGGAGGTGTCGATCAGATATTCGTTTTGGCGAATTGGATTTTTGATCGGGATAATCCCGGCCATGGCGAGCCACAGCAGGGCAGCGGCCGAGGCACAAAAGCCGACGTATCTGATGTCGTGATCTAGCATCCAAAGCACCGGCCGATCGTCGCAACGGTTCCGTGTTCCCTAAAATATGCCCGCTCCTCTGCCGGGTTGCCGAACTTTGGCCGATCGTCTTTGTCCCAACCTTCGTCGCCAACCAACGTCACACCGCCGGCCTGCGCTTGTGCGGCAGGGGAGTCGGTATAGACTTGTGCCGCCGCTTGCCCGATCGACAGATTCACAACCACGGTACCGTCTTCAAGCGCGCGGATTTCGTGGTCAAGTGATCCCGGCAATTCGAATGGTGAATCACCTACCATCATTTGATGGACGCCCACATCAGTAGGCCACCAAACCGAAACCTCCGTGCTTCCCGCAGCGACCGATGTGGTGTGCGCAAAGCTGTGCTGATGGCGCGGAATCTTCTCGCCTTTCTGCATCACGTACACGGTCGCTGTGACACCGCCGTAGCTGTGGATTGTGGAGATCATATTTTCCTGACAAATAGTTCGACCGTCACTCTTGTTACGGTCAATACGCTGACAACTTGAAAACCAAGGAAATCGGAGGAAGCCAGCGCGGTTGATGTCCACCCGCTTGGTGCCCCTCCGTTTAGTTGCTGCGCTGTCAACGTTGGTTTATTTCCTCCTCCGATCATGGAAACGCTTGGGATACCGGCGTTGGCGCGTAACACGTCGATTGAAATTGATCCGGATTGATCAGCGATGACATTCCAGAATGCGACGGTGGCAAACCATGGTATATGAATATAACCCTTAACGCCTGTCGTAATTGCAACACCGCCACCGTCAATGATTAATTGGATCGTTGCTGCGTCGTTGTTCAGACCGACCGTATCGACGACAAAACCTCCGGAACCTCCGTTGAGTGCCTGGAGTGGTGTAGCTCGATAAACCTGACCGGCGACAATATCTCCGCCACCGCATTGTATCGCACCATTCCACTTGTACGCATTCCGAGCGCCCACAAGCGCCGCGTTGATCGTGACCGAACCGTTCGATGTCTGAGCAGCGGCAAACACAAACGACGGCGCAAGGTCAGTGTAACTGACTACGGTCGGCGTGTTGGTAAAGGGGGTGAGCGAAATCGTGTTCTGCCCGGCCGCCGCGCACGGGATCGAGCCAAGCGATGCGACTGCGGAGAATTGCGTGTCTAGGAGGGCGAGAGGCTGGTTGCCTCCGGAAAGCGTCGCGAACGTGACAGGCAACGCCATTTACGCACCGATCCAGTTCGTCCCGTTGGAAAAACACAGCACGTTCACCGCGCCGCCGCCGATGATGATGGCGCCGATCGCAGGCAATAGCGCGTCGGTGACGACGAAGAATTGACCCTTGTTTCCAGCGCTCGCCGCAGGCAGTCCAGCCACCGTGATAAACGCAGTCACGGGGCCGCCGGCTATCATGCCGGTGCCGCCCATAGCGACTGGAACCGGAGTAGGGATTTGGCCGCCGGCGTAACTCATCATGCCCCCAGAGCCGTATAAATATCACCAACTACCGTTGCTCCAGTAACGATTTGCAATCCAAGTCCAATCGCAGACGGTTGCCACCATGGATCGCCATTGATCGGAGTGTCTAGGATAAAGAAACCATTCGCTGGTAGGGTATAGAGCGCTGACAGTATTCCGCCTGACGTGTCCTGAAACTGAAATGTACTGCCCGCGACACTTGCAAGCATGAGTCGGTAAATTCCGGGCCTCTGCACGCCAATAAGCGATGCTGCCGTAATAAGAACCGTGGTTCCTACCGTATACGTTTTTGTAGCGGGCGTGTAGGTGCCTTGAGTTGGTGGCAGAACCGGCGTGGCCTCAGCACGAAATCGCAGACCACCGGCCATCTAATATCTCCGTCCCCTGCGCTTGCTGCGCTTCTTGCTGCGCTTTTTCATGTCAGTACTCCCAAACAGTCACAGGAGAAGTTGCGGCGTTCGTGATGCCGGCAAACCCGGCGGTAACCACGGTCGGGGTTGTTGCGCTACCGCCTGTAACGTCGGCCGGCGTGTTGAGGCAGTTGACGACGACGTTCGCCCCCGCCGCAGAGCTGCGTGACAGGAGGAACGAACCGGCCCCGAGCGCGGCCGGCGCAACGGTTGTGCCGCTCGTGTTGACGGGGGCAATCCACACGTCGTTGGTTGCGCCGACGTTGCAGATTTTGAGGCCGCGCCGTGACGGGTTGGCTGCAACGATCGTGGTGACCGAGTTCTGGACAGTCACACCCGTCACGAACGGGAGGTTCGCGCCGACCTGTGCCGGAACTGACACAACGAGCGCGGCGGCAAATACGGCCGCAAGTACGGTGGCGGCAAAACTCAAAGCAAGGCGTTGGCGAAAGGTCATGACTTCGGTTCTCCGTTTAGATTCAACTGGTCGGCTAGGTCCAACACTGCCCGAATCGCCTGCGCGGAGGACCCGTCATCAGGTGAGACATTAGGTCGCGGCGCGAGGCCGGCGAAGGGCTTGAGTGACTCCCGCAACTTAGCCGCCTCGCGCTCGTGATACGCGATTTGCGCGGTCACAGCCTGGAAAATCTTTTGCACCGCGCCAACAAGAGCGTCCGACGTTCCGGCCGGGCCGTGGCGAGCTGATTCCTCGATGCTGCGGATTGCCAGCGGGGACGAAGAAACAATCTGTCGAGTAATCCCCGCGACCTCAGCGCCGGTACCGCGCAAGTCCGTCTCATCTCCGGAGCCGTTCAAGACCGCTGCCGGGGGAGGCGCATAGTTGCCCTCACGCTTATACGCGGGGATGCGCGGCTTAATCCCGGAATCACTCATCGTCGCCCTTCTCTCCCCACCATTCCGCGTCGCCGCTGCCGGAAATCTTCAATTGCGCCATCAGTAGCCTTACGCCATTTGCGATATTAGCGTTAGCGTCTTTTGGCTCAAGGTCGGTAGCAAGCAGGTTTTCGATAGCTTCTTGAAGCTTTTCCGCAAACGTCTTCTGGTTGGGCTGCTTTTCTTGTTCCGGAGCCGCTCGGACTTTTGGCCTCTCCTTGGTGCGGGCCTTACCGCCGCCGATCTGCTTTTCCTCCAGCAGAACAATGGCCTCATCAAGCGTGATCGTCTCCAGAGCTTTGTCCTTGGGCAGAGTGGCGTTGATACCGTTTGCAGTCACATAAGGGCCATAGCGACCCTTTTTCGCCGTCACCTCACCGCCATCGAATGAACCGAGCGTGCGTTCCATAGCTCCCGCCTCTATAGGCGAATTTCAACGCCTAATTGGCGACCAGATTCGCCATAGCAGAATTTTTGTGGAAAGTCAACCCCACTTGCCCCTCACGTTCGCGTTGCAAGAGTGTGGAGCCGATCGCGCCCGGCGCGCATCACGTCGTTATCCAACACTTTGCGGAATCGGCGACGTTCGGCACGGGTGAATATTGCGAACCACTTGCGGCAATCGAATTCCTTGCACACCGCAGGTGCGCGGTCCCAGATCGCGCATCCATCGTTGCCGAGATAGATGCAATCCATGTTGTCCTTGTGGAGCAGCATATAGCGCTCCGCCGTCCCGTATGATTTTACGCCTATAGCATCGGCTGGAGCTGGCGCTGTCTGGTAGCTCGCGATATCGTCGCCGTACTCAGGATAGAGAATCACACGCTCCCCCTTGCAGCAAGCTTGGCACCCGGCGCACGGAACGATTGCGCGATCATTCATCCCCACTTACCCCTCACTTCGGCGTTAAAAAACGACCCAAGTGATGGGGCGTTTATGAACCTGAGAAAATTTATCATCGTCACCGGGGGGTACGGATAGACCGACCCGTCAGTGAACGTCACCGCCATCGCGCCAGTGCGGATGTTGTACGACAGCGACCTGATGGCCGTGGATTCGAAATCCAGGTTCACGGTGCCCGCCTGATCGGCCAGCGCAAGCAGTTCTTGAGCTCGCAGGACCGCCCCGGACGCGAGCGCGGCCAGAGCGGCGGCTGCCGCCGCAGCCGCACCACCGGCCGCCTCCGGGGCAGGGCGAGGCTGTTGGAAGTTGCGGCCTTGTAGGTCGTCGTCAGGCGGCAATAGACTCGTCCGCTCGGATCGGCGACGGCTCAAAATCCTGAGTGATCCCCACTTGATCGAGCAAGTCGGCAAGCTTTCGAGCTTCACCGTCCCCGGTCACCGCCATTTTGCGCACGTAGGCGTTCATTGCTTTCTCGGCCTGCCATTTGACGGGGCAGAGTTGGATGGGGCATCCGGTCGCCCCCCTCGCTCGATCAGGGTCTTGTCGAAACTCGAAACTGTCGTGCATTTCATCCTCCTGTAGATCGTCGTCCTCGGCCACGTCACTTGCTCAAAGGGTCGATCGGCGCCAGCGGCCCGTTACCGAGCGGTTCGTTCGCACGCATTTCCGCAAGCGTCTCCGGATTGATCGGGCGGGGATCAAGCGGTGGAGCGCTGTTCGGTGTCGCCCGCATTTCGTCCAGCGTTGCTTGATTGATGGGGCGGTTCGGACGCTGGACCGATGGCGGTTGAGGAAGGCGACTTTTGATGGGCGTTGTCATCCCGATAGCTGTATTCGCAGCGTTGCTTTTGAGAAGGTCTCCGATTGCATTGCTGGCTTGCGGCATTTGCACACTTGCACCGCGCAATACGTCCGACGGATCGTTGGCCCGCGTTTCAATTATGCTTGGATCAAGCACAGCTGCTTGAGTGTGCGGCCCGTGCCACGTTCCAGGTTCCACAATGTTTTCAATGTAAAGAACGTCATGACCTTGAGCGCGCGCCTCATCAATGGCATGGGCCATAGCCCCCTCGTTGTACCAGTCAGCGACACCAAGATTCTTGTCACGCTCCGATACCCCTTCGCGCGCGCGCCAGTCGATCGTTTTCGGATTCTTGGCGTTGACCGAAATAGGCGTAACGATGTTTCCGTAATCGCGCGCTAGCTTTTCAGTAGGCGCAAGAAAGATGGCCCTCTCGCTTCCGCGATTTGCTCCCGTCGTTGCCAATTTGTCCAGCGCAAACGGCTCCTGCGTTCCCATGTAAAACGTCGGCGCGCCTTTTATCGGGTTGATCATGCCGAGAGCGGCGTTGGCGGCAGGGCTGGTCAACACTTCGCCCGCCCGCTGGCTCCATGCCGGCGTTGCAACCCCCTGCTTATTGGCGACTCCTTGCAGTCCGCCTGTGGCAAAAGCCTTAGCGGCGTCGATGACCGGCCGCGCCGGATTCGGCTGCTCTGCCTGATGCGTCATCGTGCGCGCAAGCTCACGCTCTGCATCTTCGTGCGTCACGCCGTCAGGGGTGGTCAGCTTGTAGCTCGTCCCTTCGGGTCCAGTTAGCATGAAGTCCGGCATTACTTCACCTGCTCTAGTTTCCACCCCTGCGGCAGCATCATCGGCATGTCGGCGTTTGATGACGGTGCTGGAGGCGGTTTCCTAACCATCGAACCTATGCCGTATTTTGGCGTCTTTGGAAGTCCACCGCTTTCCGCCGCCCCGCCCGCCCGCTCAAGAGTTTTGTGGGTTAGTTCTGGAACCGACGCCCGGCGGTTGGGGCTGATCGGTGGAATATTGATAGGGTCCGCCTCGCCGCCGGCTCGCAGTTTACGAATCTGCGTCGCCTCCCGCTCCGCAATTCTTTGGATATTGTGGAGAATGGCTTGATAGGCTTCCGGACCATCAGCCGCCGAAATCAAATCACGCGCATGCTCCATAGCGCTGACTGTTACCACATTGCTGCGTGGATTGTTGACCGCCGCCAATAATGCGGCCAACTCTTCATTCGCCACCTTGAAGTTTCGTACAGCCGGATCACTGATTTCTTCGGCCGCAGCCTGATAAAGCTGGTTGATGCGCTTGAACTCTGTTGCTGGAACCGCATTGGCCGCCTCTGCCGCGTTCGTCAGCACCGGCCCGGCCCTGCTCATGACTATTTCGGTATTCGCGCCGGCAGTATTGAATGTGCGCGCCGCCGCCGTTTGTCCTGCCCGCTCCACAGATGCCGGAATCGTTGACCTTGCTTTCTGATCAAACCATGACTTGATATCGTAATCAGGATATTTGTCCTGAACCAAGTTCATGATTGCCGAGCCGCGCGCGCCAGTGATCGGAGCCTGCTTGTATTGCCCAATGGCATCTACCAAAGCATTCTCTTGACCTGGAACGACACCAAGCGCGCGCATTTGCGCGATAGCCATTTTGTTCTGCTCGCGCTCTTGCGCCAGTTCGTAATTCTGAAACAGGCGATCCGATGTCGTCTTCATCTGCTCAAGCGCCTGAAACTGTTTGTCGTGCAACTGCGCGATCGTCAGAAAGTTTTTCGTTTTGGCCGCTGTCTGCATTGCGCGGTCATCGTGCTTTGCCGCCGCTAGCTGCAACTCTACCGACATCTGCTCCATTGAGAGTTTGCGGTTTTCCAGGATGCCGCGATACTCGGCGAGAGCGTTCTGACTGGCCTCCTGTGCGCGCTTGTTCTCGGCATTCCAGATTTGCATGTTCTCGTCAAACTTCTGTTTGGAGCCCTCCTGATAACCCTGCAACGCACCTGAGAATGCAGCAAGCGCGTTGGTGGCATGGTTGCGGGTGAATGCCCCCGCAAGAGACCCGAGCAGCCCGGCAGCTAACAACCAGTTTTCGTCGTCGTGCTGGTTTTGCCGTTGCGGGGCGGGCGGCGATTCCTTCGTCTTCGGCGGCTGCGGAATCGGTTGCCGCGCCATTTCCATCTGACGCTCGCGAATCGGGGTTAGTTCTTTCTCACGGGCCGCTGCGTTGCGTTCCTCCAGCCCCATCGAACGCTCGGCCAGGTCGATCGCAGCCTGTGAGCGCCGGCCCGCTTCGTCTATGCGCGGCTGTAGATCGGAAGCGGCGCGCGACGCAGCAACAGGTGGTGGCCCGCCCGCGTCCGGCGCCGTCAGGAAGGGCGAGCGCGGGTCGAACGACAGGACATCTTCTTGGGCGAGAACGTCAGGCATACCCCACCTCACCGGCCTCCGGGATGATCAGCGGGCCAACCTGAACAGTGTGCGCGTTCGTGCCTTCGCACCAACTCGTCGTCGATCCGCCAAACCTTGCAGACGGTGATGAATCGGAACGGGGCGGCCGAAGGGACCGAGGCCCCTTGATTTTGTACCGGGTTCCGCAACTCTCCCACGTCCTTCATAACGCGAGGTTGCGTACAGCCGCGATAGTATTCGCCCGGCCCCAGAGTGACGTGACTCAGCGCACCGCACACCTTCTGAATCTCCTCGCGGCTCAACACCTGCTCGATCACCGGGACCGGCGGCACCACGTCATACTGCGGCGGCGGTTGCAAAGGCACTACGGTTGCGGCCATGTCTCACCCCATCATGCCGCCTTCAATGCGATCGTCTGCCCGCTGCCGGCGGCGAATCCAAGCGACTTGGTGGCGTTTATAAGCGAGTTTGTGAAATTTGCGTCCGCCTGAAATTGCATATTAGCTATGCTCGTAAGCGCGGCTGAGGCTTGCCCGGTCTCAGCCAGCGCGTTGGTGATGTTCTGTTGGATCAGCTGCGCGGTCTGCGCTGTTACCTTGGAATCGATATCGTTCAATATTTGAGGCCACCGCGCGTCCTTCGTAGGGTCTTGAACTCCTTGGTTAAACAGCGTTTGCCGCCATGCATTTGTGAGGTCGTTTCTCGTTTGTCCGATGACTGCGGTCTGTCCCGCATTGAGGTTGCCGGCCCGCGCACTGGCGAGGTCAGCCTGCCCCTGCTGTGATAGCGCCGTTGCCTGACCCTGCAACTGCTTCGCCGAAGTTGGTAATTGCTGCTGACCCATCCCGAGCGCCAGGGCGAGCGGCGCGGCGCCAACGGCGAGCTTCGTCCACGGCGACGACAGAGCGTCTCCTAACTTGTCCGTGAGAGACGGCACGCCGAACGAAGGGTTGTCTGCGTACTGTGCGATTTCCGGCGCATTCGTGACATCGCCACCGATGCCACTGCCTTGCGTCAAAGCAGAGAATGCACTGTTCGGCGCCGCCCCGGTCGTGGCCGTTCCAACGTCAGGTGCAACGCCAGACGCGGCCGGTGAGGAAGCCAATCCGATGTCTCCGGAACCTGCCGCCGCTGCGGTAGGGTCCGTGAAGCTCGCCGCTGTCGTGGCGTCTGTCCCCAACGATGGATCAGCCAAAAAAGAGGACAGGCCGGTGTCGCCGGTCAACGCGGTATCGGCCCCGAATCCGAGCGCGGTATCGCCGCCGGCCGCAAGCACATCCGCGCCGCCACCGCCAAGAAAACCAAAGTCCGAAGCGGTCGACCCAAGCACGTCGGCCGACGCCGCAGCGCCGATGTCCCCAATACCCAAGTCTGCCGCTAAACCGCCACCGGCCGCAGCGTCGACGGCCCCGCCGAATCCGAGGCCGGCGCCGATCTCAGGCAAAATGAACGGAGCGGCGATCGCAGCGGCACCAAGACCGACTTCAAGCTGCTCTTGAGGGTGCGCGGCAAAGGACGAAGCCGCATGGGTGATATCGGTGCCCAGTGAGCCCCAATTTCCTTCTATCAAGTCACTGAAAAAACTCATGATTTTACGCCGCAATTGCTTGTTGTCCGGCAATTTGCTGCATCGCCTGCTGATTCACAAGCGCCACAACCTGCGGCCACCTTGGATCATCCTGCGGTATCACGCTCGCCCACTGTGCCAGCAACCCAGATTGCAGTTGCGTGAACGCCAC
>Ga0257158_1000073_pt1 | contig 9395 bp, 9 predicted proteins | sample NL03A_FD_185992 | JGI IMG/M metagenome (GOLD analysis project Ga0257158, IMG submission 185992) | Soil microbial communities from H.J. Andrews Experimental Forest, Oregon, United States - NL-03-A | ecosystem: Environmental > Terrestrial > Soil > Temperate forest > Bulk soil | place: USA: Oregon...
TGCTCACCCCTGGTCGGTGGAGGAACTCGCCAAGGAGGCCGGGCTGTCCCGCTCGGTTTTCAGCGAGCGCTTCGGCCAGAAGGTCGGAGTACCCCCGATGCAATACCTGATGGATTGGCGAATGGCCTTGGCCAAGGCCATGCTTCAGCGGGATGCCCCTCCATTGGAAGCCGTTGCGGTCGCGATTGGCTATCAGTCAGCAAGCGCCTTCAGCACCGCCTTCCGCCGAGAGGTCGGTAGCCCACCCAGTCACTTCGCTCGCAGCGCAGCCGGATAAGCAGCGGCCGGCCGCAACGTGCCGATCAGAAGTTATGAGCCTGCGGCCTTTAATTCAAGACCGCTGTGGGCAATGAGATACCGAGGTTCCGCACGACGACCTCATCAGTCAATTTCAACATCCGGACCATTCGAGCAATTGCAGACTTGGTGCCGCGGAACGTGACGAGCCGTCGCGCGAGGGCGTCTTCGAGACGGCAATAGCCGGTCCAGACCTTTGTAAAGGCGGCCAAGTCGGCCTCGATCACGACGTCGCGATTCTGCCCAGGATCCTTCAGGCAAACCTCGATCTCATCTTTTCGGATCAGCAGCCACCAATGGCGCGGATTGCGGCTGCCCTTGGGGATGCCCCTGAAATCGAAGTGCAGGACAAATTCCTGCGCCGGAATATCCTTGCGATCGATGTGCTGGCGTATGCCCCCTATCAGCAATTTTGAATCGAGATCGTCAGGACCAACGAGGCCCCCTCCCCACTTGAGCCCCCATTCGCCCATCATCTCGATCATCGGACGAAATGCCTCTCCGGCTTCCGTCAGCACATAGATGTGCCCTCTGCCCTTTTCCTTCGCATTGGGCTGAATGACACCAGCGGCCGCCAATTCCTTCAGGCGCTGCGCAAGCATGGTTCTGGAGATCAGCGGGATGGTCGCCAGGAAATCGCCATAGGATCTGGGGCCATAATAGAGCTCGCGAATGATCAGCGGCGACCATCGATCGCCGAATATCTCGGCCGTCTTCGCGACGGGACAGAACTGACCGTATCTGATCATGAGCTCGACCTCACGGGCGCTTGGGAAGTCTCTTTTCCGTACCAATCCTCGAAATGTATCCCAGCGATGTGTGATCGACCCATCACGCTTTCAAGCGAAGCAAGCCGTTTTTCAGCCCATCCGCGCACAGGAAGTTGGGTACGGAATACAAACTTGATATCGAACGCCCCGGCGCCAATTGTGGGTATGGGGCAGCGATCCCTTGGATGGCTTCAATCAGTTTTCAGCGAGAGGCCGCAACGTGACAGAGCTGCTGTTGATCGTTTCGCTATCGTTTTCCACACTTAGAGGAGACCCAAGATGGCAACAAGTGTCAAACAGATGTTGGAAGCTGCGAACGCTATCGTTCCGAAAATCACGTCAGCGCAAGCCGACGGCATGATCGCGAAGGGCAATACCCTAATCCTTGATGTTCGTGACGCGCCGGAGGTCGCCGCAAGCGGCAAGATCGCCGGCGCCATAAACGTGCCACGCGGCATGTTGGAATTCCGTGCCGACCCGGAATCCCAGTATCACGATAAAAACTTCGAAAGGAGAAAAACCGTCATTCTGTATTGCGTCTCTGGCGGGCGAGCGGCTCTCGCTGGCAAGCTGCTCAAGGAACTGGGTTACGACGACGTCTACAATCTCGGTAGCTTCAAAGACTGGACCGGGACGGTCGATAAGATCTGAATGAAGACAACGGCCCGAAGCGGTTGCTGCGCAACAGAGATACGGCAGCAGATGCCGCCTCTGGCGCTGTCATTAGCGACACGTCGCTAAACCCCGGCAAGTTCGGGCCGGACCGACTCAAACGAACACGACGAGCAGTGCGCATGACGATGAGAGGACGAGCTCTGACTAAGCCGTTCGCAACTTCTCCGAACGATAAGTCGAACCACGCTCTGGTCTATGACGTCCCCGCCAGCGAAGTGCCGCAAGGCCGCGTCAGGACTTCTCTGGTGAGGTCCAATGGCGACGCCACCGTGATTGTTCCTATCCGCCAAAAGTAACGTGCTATTGCGAGCGAAAGCCGGCCAGGTAAATGGCCCAACACGGCGAAACTTCTTCGACCGTTAGTGGCGCAGGCGCATGATATCTTGCGTGAGCGCTTTGAAGCAGGCGGCTCAGCCGAAGACTATCTATACGATAGGACGAAACTTGCCGACAGCACAGTGGTTGGTCTGGTCCACATTGCATCGATATCTAACGGAATACGCGATCGGAACACGGTCGCTCCACTCGCAGCGATTGCGGTGGGTGGTTACGGACGAGGGGAACTGGCCCCGGGCTCCGACCTCGACTTGCTCTTTCTTCTCCCTGAAGGAAATCAAGCTTGCGCACGAGGCGTTGCGCCGACAATAAAGGCTTGCATCAGCGCAGTCGTCGCAAGCCTCTGGGATCTAGGATTCGAGCTAGATCATGCGGCGCGGTCGCCGAGCGAATGCCTTGAGCTTGCAAGCGACGATGCCGCCTTTCTTGCCGGTCTGGTTGACCGGCGATTCCTATGGGGCGGTTTCGGCCTATTCACTTCTCTCGACACCGATATCGCGGCGCTCCTCTCTGGTCCTGACGCAGGACGCTGGAGGGACGCGATCGGCGACGCCCTGTCAAGCACTCATCGCCGTGCGCCGCGCGAAATGCAACGTTTGGAGGACGAGCCTGACCTCAAGCGAGGCCCCGGCGGCCTGCGAGACTTGCGGCGCGCAATCTGGGCCAATACGCCCGCATCGGCGCGTCCCATGTCGCTCACGCAAGCGCCGCTTATCGAAGCGCACCGTTTCTTGTGGCTTGTGCGGTGTCATTTGCATTTTCTCGCGGGTCGCGCAGACGACCGTCTTAGCTTGCCACTCCAACCCGGCAACGCGCTACAAAACTCCGCTGCGCCTCACCTGTTGGACCTTTTCCGTTATCACGCCCGCAATGTTCTGGCTGCGATCCGTGTTACGCCCGCCTGCCAAGTCTGGAATACAAACTTGATATCGGAAATCGGATCGTCGATTTCTAGTCGTGGGCAGCGACCGCCTGGAACGCTTCGTTCAAGCAAATTTGTCTGCAGCCCGCGTGTTGACTGTGATCAGAAACAAAAGGTGACCCATGAATGCAAGGAACCCCGTGTTGTGGATTTCAGTATGTGCCCTCGCCCTGCTCACCGGACCAAGTCTGACCGGAGCCCAAACCGTTACCGAGGCTGACGTCGTCAAGGCCATCTCCAATTTGGAAAATGACGGCGTCAAAGCAGATCTGGCCGGCGACCCGGCCTTTTATCGGAAGGTTCTGGCTGAGGATTGGACCCGGGGCGACAGCGACGGAACTTACTACACCAAGGCCGGCCTCTTAAATCTGATGGCCGACGCCAAGAACATCAAGACAAACAGCGAGAAACTCTCCGAACTCAAGGTGCGCGTGTACGGCGATACAGCCGTCGCAACCTACAAAGACACCTATGACATTCTGATCATGGGTCAGCGTCGCGCGCACACCATCATCGCTACTGACACGTTTGTCAAAATCGATGGCGAATGGAAGCAGGTCGCAAGCCACGGGGCTGAAGTGAAGAAGTAGCCGCTTACACTTTGATCGTGACGCTCGCTGGATGCCGTCAGCGGCCCTGAGGTCATCTTCAGCAAAAGAGGCACGAACTCAATCCCAGGCACAAGCACCGGAATTCGTTCTGATGTCATTCGATGTCGACGGCAGCGAAAGCCGTACACGGCGGGTGACGCCGGACAAGGAGACAAGATGAGCAAGAACAACACGGCCTCTCTGCTGCCCTTTGTGCAAGGACGATACATCGAAAACTCCCGCTGGTACATGGGGAGCGTCATGACGTTTCTCGTCAACAGCGAACACACGAACGGCAGCTTCAGCATCACGGAGTACCTGTCAAAGCCTGGGAACGAACCTCCGGCGCACGTGCACCATCGGGAAGATGAGTTCTTCTACATACTGGAAGGCCGCATCGATGCTTACATCGGCAAAGAGCTCTTATCCGCGGGTCAGAACGAAGGCGTGTTCTTTCCTAAATTCATCCCGCATACGTTCAGGATCCTCACTCCGCGATTGCGGATGCTGATCTGGCTGTCTCCGGGCGGCTTCGAAGGCTACTTCCGCGATATGAGCGAACCAGCCCGCTCGCTCGATCTTCCAACACACGCCGCGAACTATGGTGAGGCCGGCCGATATGGATCACACATTGCGGCCGGAAAAGAGCACGGGATTTCGTTCCTTTCATCGGAAGAGATACGGCAGCAGATGCCGCCTCTGGCAGAATTACTCGCGCTCGACGATTAGGGTGACAGTGCACTGATGAGAAACGCCACAGGAGGCCGCAATGAGTGAAGTGATCGCCGCGACAGGCGCCAGGGAGCGCGCGCCAACTTCCAACATTGATCCGTTCTCGCTCGAATTCTTCGCCGATCCTTTCCCGGCTCATCAGGAGTTGCGCGAGGCCGGCCCGGCCGTTTGGCTGTGCCGCTACGGCGTCTGGGCGGTGGCGCGATACGAAGACGTGCATCGCGTCCTCACCGATTGGCGGACATTTTGTTCTAGCCGCGGCATCGGTATGAGCGATTTCTCCAAGGAGAAGCCCTGGCGGACACCGAGTCTCGTCCTGGAGAAGGACCCACCCGAGCATGACCGCGCCCGCGCCGTGCTCAATCGTGCGCTGTCGGCGAGCGTCATGAAACAGCTTCGCGATTCTCTTGCGTCCGCTGCCGAGGCGCTGATCGAGAAGCTGCTGGAAGCGCGTCGTTTCGACGCCATTCCGACATTGGCCGAAGCCTATCCGCTTTCCGTCTTCCCCGACGCCGTAGGCCTGCGCAAGGAAGGGCGCGACCACTTGAGGCCCTATGCCAACGCGGCGTTCAACGCCTTTGGGCCCGACAACGAGTTGCGGCGCGATGCTCTTGCAGGCGCCGCGCCGCATGCCGCCTGGGTGAGCGAGCAATGCCGGCGCGAAAATCTTTCGCCCGACGGCATCGGCGCGAAGATCCACGAATCGGTCGATACCGGTGAGATCAGCGCAGAGGATGCGAGGCTCTTGGTGCGTTCGCTGCTGAGCGCCGGGATTGATACAACTGTCAACGCGCTGGGCGCCGCAGTTTATTGCCTGGCGCGATTCCCGACCGAAATGGCGAAGCTCAACAAAAATCCTTCTCTCGCCCGCGCCGCCTTCGAAGAGACGATCCGCTTCGAATCGCCGGCGCAGACGTTCTCGCGCACGACAACGCGGCCCGCCGAGATCGGCGGCGTGCAGCTCGACGCAGGCGAGAAAGTCCTGATGTTATTGGGCGCCGCCAATCGCGATCCGCGCAAATGGGACAGGCCCGATATTTACGACATCGAGCGTCGGACGGCGGGCCATGTCGGGTTCGGCGCTGGCATTCATGTGTGCGTCGGCCAATTGCTGGCGCGGGTTGAGGGCGAGGCGATGCTCACTGCTCTCGCCAGAAACGTTCGCGCGATCCGTATCGACGGCGAAGTCAAACGAGCCTTTAACAATACGCTGCGCGGGCTTCAGTCTTTGCCTGTCGAGCTGGTGCCCGCGTAGCCAGGAATTCTCCGGACAACGACACATGAATAGCCACGTCGAATTGGTTTCCCGCTATTTTGTCCGCGAGCCTCGGGTCGACGGCTTTTTCGACGCGTACAGCTGCAGCGTTCAATATGTGGTCGCTGATCGTGACACGGGACGTTGCGCGATTATTGATCCGGTACTCAACTACGACGAAAAGTCTGGGGCAACGGCGACGTCGTCGGCCGACGCGCTGCTCGCCTTCGTGCGCGAACGGAAGCTCACGGTCGAGTGGATTCTCGATACCCATCCCCATGCGGATCACTTTTCGGCGACCGCTTATCTCAAGGAGAAGACGGGCGCGAGGACTGTGATCGGAGAGCGCGTCACAGACGTGCAGCGGCTTTGGAAGGATATCTATAATCTGCCGCCAAGTTTCAGGACCGACGGTTCACAATGGGACCGGCTGTTCGCCGACGGCGATGTCTTCCACATCGGCGATCTCGAGGCGCGCGTGCTGTTCTCTCCCGGTCACACCCCGGCGTCGGTTACCTACGTGGTCGGCGATGCCGCCTTCATACATGATACGCTTTTCATGCCCGATTTCGGCACGGCGCGTTGCGATTTTCCGGGAGGCGATGCACATGCGCTCTGGCGCACGATCGAACGCATCCTGGCCCTGCCTGATCACACCCGCCTTTTCACGGGCCACGACTACATGCCCAACGGTCGCCCACCCGCCTGGGAAAGCACCGTAGCTCACCAGCGTGCCCGGAACATTCACCTTGCCCAGGCGCATGGCGAGGCAGAGTTCGTTGCCCTTCGCCGCGCACGCGACGCAAGTTTGCCGATGCCAAAGCTCATTCTGCACGCTCTGCAGGTCAATATCGCAGCAGGACGCCTGCCTCCCGCCGAAGACAACGGCGGACACTTTTTGAAGATACCGCTCAACGCGCTTGCGACCTTTCGCGAATGAGGGCCGTCTCGCCACCGAACAAGGCGCCGTAGCGCAGTTCGCGGATGAACAGCGGTGTCGATTAGCCACCAGGTCGCGGCGCTGCGTTCTCCAAAATGAATCTCGCTTTAACAACAGGAGGTCGAAACATGACGTTACAGATTGGTGCTGTCGCTCCGGACTTCGTAGCCGAGACCACCGAAGGGAAAATCAAATTCCATGACTGGATCGGCAATAGCTGGGCACTGCTGTTCTCGCATCCCAAGGATTTCACCCCGGTTTGCACCACCGAGCTCGGTGCACTCGCCAGGCTGAAACCGGAATTCGACAAGCGCGGCGTCAAGCTGATGGGTCTTTCGGTCGATCCGGTCGACAAGCACGCCAAGTGGTCGGAAGACATCCGCGAGACGCAAGGCGCCGCGCCGAACTATCCCATGATCGGCGACACCGATTTCCATGTCTCGAAGCTCTACGACATGCTCCCCGCCTCGACGTCGGGCAATGTCGCGGCCCGGACGGCCGCCGACAACCAGACCGTCCGGAACGTCTTCATCATCGGACCCGACAAAAAGATCAAGCTGGTGCTGGTCTATCCGATGACGACGGGGCGCAGCTTCGTAGAGATATTGCGCGTCATCGATTCCCTGCAGATGACGGCCAAGCATCGCGTCGCGACGCCTGCCGATTGGAACCAGGGTGACGACGTCATCATCGCGGGCTCCGTCAGCGATGACGAGGCCAAAACGATCTATCCGAGCGGTTGGAAGGCGCCGAGGCCGTACCTTCGTATCGTGCCGCAGCCGAAGTGACGTTTTAGACTGGCGTCGCTGCGAAGCGATGCCAGTCCGCGCGAGGGCGCGGACGCAAAGTCAAACGCGGGCGCAGGAAGGTACGGAATACAAACTTGATATCAAACCCGGGGGCAGCGATTTTCGTCGAGAGCCGTGATCGCCAGGAAAGCCTCAATCAGTTTCCAGCCGGTAGCTCGCGATCAGGGCCCTCGGAGAGAACCCTGAGTTCCGTCTTTGACACGCCACAGGAGTCATAAAATTGAATACAGAAAAAAAGACGTTCGTTCTCGTTCACGGGGCTTGGCACGGTGGCTGGTGCTACCGTCAAACCGCGGCCGCATTGCGCAAGATGGGGCACGAGGTTTTCACACCGACCCACACGGGCGTCGGCGAACGTGCTCATAAGGCGGATGAAAACATCACCCTCGAAACCCACATTCGCGACGTCGCAGGCTGCATCGAGGCCGAGGAAATCAGCGACGTCATCCTCGTCGGCCATTCTTATGGCGGCATGGTGATCACGGGGTTAGCCGACCGGATGGCCGATCGCATCAAGGCGCTTGTCTATCTTGATGCCTTTGTACCGGACGACGGAGACTCTTTGTTGGCGCTGCTGCACAAAGCGCTCGAACCGCCGGTGGCCGAGCAGTTCATCGGCGCCTTTCGCGACGCGGGCCTGGAAAACAACAGCGGGATGACGCATCCGCTCACGGCGGAAATCCTCCACGTCTCGCCTGCAAATCGCGAATGGGTGAACCGGCGCTGCGTCCCGCAGGCGCTTGCCACGTTCGAGATGCCGGTCTTGCTGTCGGGTGAGATCGAGAACGTGAAACGCCGCATCTACATCCTGGCCGATGGCTGGGACCCCAGTCCGTTCCGGTATTTCGCCAACAAATTTACCGGAGCCCCAGGATGGGATGTCGTCAAACTGACCTGCGGGCATGACGTCATGGTGGATCTGCCGAACGAACTGGCCGAAACCCTCGCGCAAATAGCGTAACCATTCGGATCTGTAACCCGAGTACGGGGGCAACGGAGTGATTGACAGTATGAGCAATTACAGAAAGATACAGGCCGAAGACTGCCCGTGCCGGGAGGGCATGTTTCCGCGCGGTAAGGTCAGCCGGCGCGGTCTGCTGTTCGCGGTTGGCTCGACGGTTGGGGTATCGTCTGCAAGCCTTGTAAGGCCAGCTCTAGCCGCGGCGCTATCTGCGCCTCCCGGCTCCATCCGTTACGACGTTGCTGCTGACCCAACGAAGGAGCAAGGCCGGCCGACATTTGAAGATGGCGGTTATGGCTCGCGCTCGCAGTTCGAGACGGCCGTCCGTCTTCTCGCGCCGAACCCCAACCCCAACACTACTTTTACCCCGCTTGCAGACCTCCTGGGTAACATTACCCCATCCGGCCTGCATTTTGAGCGCCACCACGCCGGCATTCCCGTTATCGATCCCGCGAAACATTCGCTTGTCATTCACGGCTTGGTTGGAACGCCGAAGCGCTTCACCATGGCTGACATCCGCCGGATGCCTTCTGTCACTCGCAAACATTTTATCGAGTGTTCGGGCAATACGCTATCCGGGTGGACCGGGCAAATGGAGAAAACCGTGCAGGCCTCGCATGGCCTTCTGAGCACGTCGGAATGGACAGGCGTTCTTTTTTCTGAGTTCGCCAAGCAAGTTGGACTGAAGCCGGAGGGAACCTGGGTGTTGGCCGAGGGGTCTGATGGCGCCGTAATGACCCGCTCGATCCCGATGGAGAAGATGCTGCGCGATGCGATCCTCGCCTATGGCCAGAACGGCGAAGCCATTCGCCCCGAGCAGGGCTACCCCCTGCGCCTTGTGCTGCCGGGCTACGAAGGCAACACTCACATCAAGTGGATTCAGAGCCTGCAGGTGAGCGGCGTCCCCTTCATGTCGCGCGAAGAGACGTCGAAATACACCGACCTGATGCCGGACGGCGTTGCATGGGAATTCGTTTTCGAAATGGATGCGAAATCCGTAATCACATTTCCCTCCGGGGCGATGCGGCTGCCCGGTCCAGGATTTTACGAGATCACGGGGCTCGCCTGGTCTGGACGGGGCCGGATTTCGGGTGTCGAGGTTTCAACG
>Ga0257158_1000075_pt1 | contig 9187 bp, 9 predicted proteins | sample NL03A_FD_185992 | JGI IMG/M metagenome (GOLD analysis project Ga0257158, IMG submission 185992) | Soil microbial communities from H.J. Andrews Experimental Forest, Oregon, United States - NL-03-A | ecosystem: Environmental > Terrestrial > Soil > Temperate forest > Bulk soil | place: USA: Oregon...
AATCGGTTGCCGGTGCGATCGCGCAAGCACTGGCCATGCCGATCGAGGAAAGGCGCGCGCGCCATCAGGCATTGCTTGCCGTGGTCTCGGCATATGACGTCGATCGATGGCAACAGGAATTCCTGAGCACCCTACGGGGTGACGACGACACAACGCATGAACTTGCAGCCCCTCGCGCGACAATGAACCCGCGCCCAACGCTCGAAAGCACCTATCCGGGCGTGCTGGCGACGAGTTTGGATCCGGTTCGCTAAAACGGTGGTCGAACTTTCGATGTCCGATTCTCACAATCTCGGCGCGGCTTGAGGGAACCGCATCGAACTACGATCTGGAGGTGCTCTGGGGACAATGCGGCCAAGTTTTCCTATCAAAATGCTTCAGCGCTCCCGCGGCGCTTTGCTCTCGCTATGGCCCCGGCGTGCCGCCGGAATACCTTGCACCGTGTCAAGGGCCATTATGCTTCCGTCGCTTGGCTCAAGGCTCCATAACACTGGAGGAGTATTCACGCGGTGGCGGGTTTGGCCATTGCGGAACGGCGGGCCGATGGGTGCATGCATGCTTTGCGCGTTCATGCTGTCCGCAATAGCATCTTCTGACAGCAGGGCCGCAACCGACTCGACGATTGAAGTCCAGGGCAATCGGCGTGTCGGCCCCGAAGCCATCCGCGAGCACTTTCACGCAGCGTCCAACCCGCGCTTTACGCCGGCCGTTATCGACGCCGCCCTGAAGGAGCTCTATGCAACCGGGTTGTTCGAGGACGTGAAAATTGCGGCGTCCGGCGCGCGCCTGATCGTCACCGTGGTGGAAGCACCGCTGATCGACCGTCTTAGGTTCGAGGGCAACAAGCAACTCAAGGACAAGGATCTCGTCAACGAGATCGGTTCGAAGCCGGGCGGCCCGGTGACGAAAGCAAGCGTACGAGAGGACGTGACGCGGATCACCGAGATCTATCGCCGAAACGGCCGCTACCAGGTCCAGGTCACGCCCAAGACGATTGCCCGCGGTGGACGCGTCGATCTTATCTTCGAGATCAAGGAAGGTGCCAAGACCGGCGTCAAGCGCATCGCGTTCGTTGGCAACCATGAATTTGCCGAGTCGCGCCTCAAGGGCGTCATCAAGATCACCGAGTCCGGATGGTTCGGGTTTCTCAAGACCAGCGACGTTTACGATCCCGATCGCATCGAGGTCGACGCCGATCTGCTGCACCGCTTTTACCTCAAGAATGGATTTGCTGACGCACATGTCTTGGCCGCTGCCAACTACGATCCCGCTCAGCAGGGCGTCATCTTGACCTTCACCATCGACGAGGGCGCGCGCTATCGGTTCGGGCAGATCGACATCGACTCTCGCATCGCAATGTTGGACTCCGCCATGCTGCGCTCCATCCCGCAATTCGCCACGGGCGATGCGTTTGACGGCGAGGCTGTCGGAAAGGCCGCCGACGAGATTGCAATCGCCGCCGGCAAGCGCGGATTTCCATTCGTCGATGTTCACCCGCACGCTCACCGCGATCCCTTGGCGAAAATCGTCAATGTCGTATTCACCCTCGACGACGGTCCGCACCGCTATATCGAGCGAATCAATATCGGCGGCAACACGGTTACCCGCGACGAGGTGATCCGGCGCGAGTTCGACGTCGCGGAGGGCGACGCCTATAATCGCGGACTGATCGATCGCGCGGAGCGGCGCTTGAAGCAGTTGGCGCCGTTCAAGTCGGTGAAGATCATGGCCGACAACGGCTCGACGCCGGACCGCGTGGTGCTTAACGTGGAGGTGGAAGAGCAGCGCACCGGCGATCTGTCGTTTTCAGGCGGTTACTCGACTTCGGCCGGCATCATCGGCGAGATCAGCGTTTCAGAACAGAATTTCCTCGGCCGCGGGCAGTATGTGAAAGTATCCGTAGCGGTCGGAGAATATCTGCGCAGCGGTGCCGTGTCATTCGTCGAACCCTATCTCCTGGGCAACCGCATGTCGCTCGGACTCGACTTGTTCTTCAAGGAGACGCTGACCAATCCGACGCAGTCCTACGGCAGCGAGAGCTACGGCGCCGGCATCAAATTGGTTGCGCCGTTGATGGATGGGTTGACCAGCGAAGCGCGCTATTCGCTGATCAACCAGGGCGTGTCGCTCACTCCGGCGTTGATGGACTGCGTCCCGCCGAACGCGTCAACCACGTGCCCGTCGGTCGCCGTCAAACAGGCCGCGCTCGACGGCGCCCAATGGGTGTCGACGGTCGGATCGACGCTCGCATATTCCTCGCTTGACAATCCGAAGAGCCCGCATAACGGCCTGCGTGTCGAGCTTCGCCAGGACGTGGCCAGTCTTCCCGGCACCGTCGATTTCCTGAGAACCACCGGAGACGCGCGCTATTACCACGACCTCGGCAACGACGTCGCCGGTGTGGTGCGAGCTCAAGGCGGATACATCACACCCTATGGCGGACAGACGCTGCCGCTGCTGAGCGGCTTTTTCGGAGGTCCGCAATTGGTGCGAGGATTTGCGGTCAATGGCTTCGGTCCGCGCGACGTGACACCCGGTACCACCCAGGACAATATCGGCGGCAGCCGCTACTGGACGACCACCGCGGAACTGCAAGCGCCAATCCCGGGGTTGCCGCGGGAGGTCGCCCTGAAGGCCGCAGTATTCGCCGATGCCGGGAGCCTATGGGGCTATCGCGGCGTGACGTCCTTTCCTTCGTTGTCGCAGTCACTGACGGTCGCGGACTCCCGGCGCGTCCGTTCCTCCCTCGGCTCGGGTCTGATCTGGGATTCGCCGTTCGGCGCACTGCGCGTCGACTACGCTTACCCGACCAGCAAAGCGAGCAGCGACGTGACGCAACGTCTGCACTTCGGTGTCGGTGCGTTTTGAATTGCAGGCGGTCGTGACGACCGTAGGGCGGGTTCTCTTTAACCCGCCTTTTCGCGAAAGATGGCGGGTTGAAGAGAACCCGCCCTACGCCGTCCGCGTTGATGCTGACCAACCGGCGAGTTGCCGATTCTGTCGTACTAATCCTTGGTCCAATAATTCAGCGCCGCGGACCCGAGCGCGCCGCCGACGACACACGGGAGACCGAACTCGACTTGTCCGGTCGCCGCTGCGGCGACACAACCGAGCGCCATGGCGCCTTGGCCGACCTGGCCCCAGGTGGAGAGATCGCGCTTGTAGCCCGGCCCCTTGCGCTTAAGATCGTCGATCGCGGCAAGTGCCACCTTGCGCAGATGCGCGATCTCCATGGTGTCAACCGCTTCGATGATCTCGTTCACGATGGGCTGGACGTCCTGGGGCTGCTGGTGCACCTCACGCCTGAGCATGGCGAGCAGCTGTGCATCATGCGCGGCATTACTTGCAAGGGTGAATTTAGCCATGCTGCCGACGGTGAGCTTATCGGTATCCTGGCGGTCCTTCGACCATGGCAACATGCGAAGAATTCGTTGCACCGGTCCATATGAGGCCGTCGCGAAATAATAGCCCCACAGCGTATCGAGTACTTCTGGGCTCGCGTCGAGCCTGACGGACTCCGGTGTTTTATGGCCGGTGACGAAATTCCCGACCGATGCCGTGAAGCCCTTGACCCTGTCCATCGCGGTCGGACTTGCTTCAAACGCAATGGCGTCGAGCGTCGGAAGTTTTCCGCTCGCGTATTTTTCGATCATCAACCGACGGGTCGGCATGCGATCGGCGAAGCGGGACAGCAGATCCCGCCAATTGGGCATCCCCGAATACGCCACGGCCCGTACGATAAACCAATGGTCTTCGGCCTTGATTGCCAACATTTTTTCGACGAGTTCGTCGGCCTTTTGTGGATTGGAGCCGATGATTCCGGCGACGAATCCCACATACACGGCGGCGGTTTCGGACTCGCGTAGCGCATCAAGGCGGCTCAGCGTGCGCACCGCAACCGGAACATGGGCCACATCCGGCTTCTTGCGATAGCTGTTGATCCAGCGCAGCACCGCATCGGTCGTAGCGAGATCGCTTGTGCTCGTCGGCGCCGCCGTCGCCGGTGCTCCGAGCGCCATTGCAAAAGCGAGGGCCAACATCACCCGGCGCATGTTGCCTCCATCCTGACTGAGCACCCCCTTTTTCCGACCCGCGCAAACGAACCGGATCGCCCCGACATTTTCGTGGTTGCGGCGAGGCGCCGTTGGGCAATTTTCATGGCGTCGGCCGAGACGCGCGCTCTGAGACGCGGGCGCCTTTATTCGGAGGATTGGCGTGCACGCGTAGTTGGAGCGGTGCAGGATGGCGCCATCGCCCAAAGTCGCCGTTCAGGGTCATCTAAACGCCTGCCGACCCACTGCGGTCATTTCACTTTTTTTCGATGCAAGAATTCCGGCCAGACGCCCGCATAGTTATCCTCGTCTCAACCGTCATCGTTAGCGCATCTTCACCGAATTCGAAAAAGCCCAATTTACAGGGCTTTCGATGCTTAATGACGTGTTGCATCGCAGCCGCGAGTTTGCAGCGTTCATTCGCGATTCATCGCGTTGCTTAAAGGGTAATTCAAATTTGCAGTGGATGATGACGCTACTTCGAAATGGAATTGTTTATACAGCGTTGCTTTGCAGGGGACCGAGGAGGCCAAAATGGGACGAACGGAATTTGCCGCGGTCGAGAGCGGAAGCATTGGCGAAGCGTCGGAGGACATGTTCTTTCGACTTGGTATGATGTATTCGACCGGTACGGAGGTGCCGACTGACTATGTGTTGGCGCACAAATGGTTCAATCTCGCCGCCACACGGGGCAACGCCGGAGCGATCCGCCTGCGGCGCGAAATCGCGACTGAAATGACCGACGCCGAGATTGCGCAGGCACAGCGCGCCGCGCGCGATTGGCTCAACAACTGACGAGGACGACTGCTCCTGTCGCTGATCTCTCCCCTGGAAGTCCCAAATATCCTTTTACCGGTCCGCCGGATGCGCACGCAAAGCCAACACGGGGCGACCCGCTACACCAAATCATCGATTGGTTCCTCGGTGGGTTCGTCGATCGGCTCCCGGTGCCCTTCTCTCGATGCTTTCTGACGATTTGCGAACATCAGCCAGCCGTACCCCATCCCCATCAAGATCGTCTTTAGCTGAGGGTGCGCCTCGGATTCCGCTAAACGAAAACACCCATCCGCCTCTTGTTCGAAGTCCAATTGGTCCGGCACTGCACGCTCCCCATATCGGCAACTTCGGAACCTTGGGCGGAACCACGGGCAAAAATATGTGAATATTTGGAATTTTAATGGCGAGGTCGTGGCAAGTCACATCAGCTCGACTTACCCAACCCGCAGCATGAACCGGAGCGATAGGCCGCACGACAAATTAGCAAGGAGCAAATGCACCACCGCTCAATCCCCTGGAGGGTCCCATGTCTGCCAAGTCAATCCATGCCAATACAGCGGACACGTCGTATTTCTATCTACTGATGGCGAAAAGCTGCTTCCGGCGTGCGGTCGTCACGTCTCACCCAAAGGCCGGCAGCACGCTCCGCGAAATCGGGCGCGATTATTTGGCGATGGCCAATCACGCTCCATCCGTTCAGCTGCGGCATCCCGGGACACAGCGCTGACCGCGCACCGTGGCCACGTCAACCTCGCCCGCCGCCCTGCGTTGAGAAAACCTTTACGTTACTCCCGCTATGACGGTCGTTGGGAACGGCGGGATCGATGTCGGAGTGGCGTGACGAGATCAACCGGAGGGCGCTGGCGCGGCTCAACGCGGCGCTACCGGAGGTATTTCCACAGCCCGCGCTCATTCATGCGTTGAGGCGACGCTTCACGCCACCAATGCCGCGGCTTGCTATCGATTCCTATTGGCGGGCCCATCCGGTGCGAGCCGACAGACTCGCCCGCGCGCTTGCGGGCCGCAGCGGCGCACCGCCCGGATGGACATGGCGGCTCGCCGGCGAACAGTCGGCTCGCGTGAAGCGACGCGGCCGCAAGGCGGACGAGCCCAAGCCGGATTGGCTGGCGGCGAGCTTCCGGGTTCCGCCCCTGCCCTACCGGGAGCGGCCTTATGCGCTTGGGCCCGGCTTCTGCTGCGTCTGCGGCCAGCCGGTCTTCCGGTTCGGCTGGCATGTGGACCTGTGGGATCGCGGCACGAACCGAAATGCCGTCTGGCACGCCGCCTGCGTGGTCGCCTGGGATTTTTGGACGGCGCCGAGCGATCATGCGCGTGTCGTCAAGCGCTTGCAGCAGCGGCGCTGCGCCGAGACCGGCGGACGCCTGTGGAAGACCGCCGAGGTTGATCACCGCGTGCCGCTGTTCCGGGTGTGGCGCGAGCACCGCGACACGTCATGGCCGTCGCTGCTCGGTTTCTGGGGCGTGCCGAACCTGCAGGTCATCAATCGCGATGTTCACGTAGGCAAGTGCACCGAGGAGGCGCAGTTCCGCCGGATCAACCTGCCGCCATGACGATGCGTCTGGGGTTGATGTATTGCGCATATGCCAGCGATGTAATACGATATCGTCATGAAGACATTGACAGTTCGATTACCTGAATCCCTGGTCGCCCAAATCGAAGCCGAGTCGCGGCGGCGCAAGCTGTCGAAATCCGACGTGGTGCGAGAGCGACTGGCTGCGGCAGAGGGCTCTCGCCGACGACAGCCGGCGTTGCTCGACGCCATCTCCGACGTCGTCGGCTCGGTCGATTTGCTGCCGCGGGACTTGAGCGCACGGAAGAAAAAGTACCTTAAGTCGACCCGCTATGGCGACAAGCGCACTCGTTGATGCCGGCTTTCTTGTGGCGCTCCTCAGCCGCCGCGATGGCAACCATCGGTGGGCCGCCGCGCAAGCGCCACGCTTGCCGCCTCCGTGGATGACCTGCGAGGCGGTGCTATCGGAGGCATCTCATCTGCTCGGGGGGTACGGGACCCGAAGCCTCGCGTCACTGCTTCGCCGGGGCGCCCTCGTCTGCGGCTACCGTTTCGCCGACGACATGGATGCCGTGTTCAAGCTGCTGGAGAAATATGCCGACGTGCCGATGAGTTTTGCGGATGCCTGCCTTGTCCGCATGACCGAGACGTTGAACGATCCCGTGCTGCTGACTACGGACGCCGATTTCCGCATCTTCCGGCGCCACGGCCGGCAGATTATTCCGTGCGTGCTGCCGCGCTGAAGCCGAAGCCGACGAGGTGTTAGGCGAGCGCATCAACAACTTGGCGATGGCCAGTTCTGCCCGAGGCTCGGGCGCCATGCGATCCATTCTCTGCCTATCGCGGCAATCGCCGCCAGCACGCGTCAGCCGACCTTCGGCGTCTCGCCGACCAGAATCCCCCGATAGACCGATGCATCGATGTTGCCCCCGGACAAAATCACGGCGACCCTCTTTCCGGTCATGCGAGCGTGCTCTTGCATGAGCCCCGCAAGCGGAGCGGCGCCGGCGCCTTCCGCGACGTTGTGCGTGTCCTGGAAATAGGCCCGCACCGCTTCAGCGATTTCGTCCTCGCTCAGTTGCAAGACGCGGGCCGCGCCGCGCTTGATGATGGTCACGGCCTCTTGCCACGGATCGCGTGTTGCCGTCCCGTCGGCAAACGTTTGCGCCGAGTTTGTTGGAATCGGCTTCCCAGCTGCGAACGACAGGGCCATTGCCGGGGCGTTGCGGGCGACGACTCCAACGATTTCAGTCTTGAGGCCGAGGAGATCGCGGGCCATTATCAGGCCACAAATGCCGGAGCCCATGCCGATCGGGACATAGACCGTGTGGAGGTCGGCGACGGCGCGAAGCAATTCGAGCGCGTACGTGGCGACGCCTTTGACTTGGTCTCGATTGAACGGTGGGATGAAATGCAGGTCCTGCTCGTGCGCGACCCGATGGCATTCGGCGAGCGCCTCGTCGAAATCTCTGCCGAACTCGACGACGACCGCTTCGAATGCGCGCATGGCGGCGTTCTGATCTGCCGAGTTGCCGTGAGGCACGTAGATCGTCGCCGAAATGCCCGCCCGAGCGGCCGAAAACGCGATGGACTGGCCATGATTGCCGCGCGTGGCCGAGATGACCCCGGTCACTTTTGCCCGCGAGCGCTTCAGATTGTCCATGTAGACGACGCCGCCGCGCACCTTAAAGGCGCAAGTCGGCGTGTGGTTCTCGTGCTTCACCCACACTACGCACCCGGTCCGCTTGGCGAGAAGCGGCCAGGCATATTGCGGCGTCGGCGGCACCGTACGATGCACGAGTTGGACTGCAGCTTCCAATTCGGCAAGAGTGAAGAGCGGCTTGGGCGCGCTCATTGAAAACCTCCGTAAAGGCGGCGGAAAGAAATCTTAGCTCGATCGCTGGCGCCGCGCTTTCACGTGCTTGACCTATAGTGTTGCATGGGTCCGACTGCGGTCTTGAGGCTATTGCGGTCGCGAACGCTTCGGGCTACCGCGAGGCGTCATGTCGGAACCGGAACGAAACACGGCGCCCCGGCCGCATCGCTCGGCACTGCATCATGACGGCCCGGGCTTTGCGGTGACAGTGCTGCCAGCGTCGCCTTACCAGGTGAGCTATGTGCCCGCTCATCACGTGATCGGCTTCACGTTCGAGCGTCAGCGGGGCGTCGACGCCTTCGGCAGCGCCCGGCGGCGCCTTTTTGATGCCGAGCCTTGGCGGCTCGCCTTCACGCCGGCAGGCTGCGATGTTTTTTCAGCCTCGGACAGGGGCGGGGAGTACTTGATGCTGACCGTCGCGCCGGAGACATTCGCTCGGCTTGCACCGGGGATTGCGCGCGGCCGGCTACCACAGTTTACCAATGTGGCCGATCCCCTATTCACCCCGTTGGCGACTGGCCTGCGGCGGGCCACGATGCTTGGCGCGGCGATCTCGCCTTTGGTGATGGAGACCCTGGCGGCTGCCGTGGTCGAACGGGTCTCAGTGCTGCTCGGCGCCGGCACACCGAGAGTCACGCCCGAGCGTCGCATGACCTCCCGGCGCTTGAAGCGGATTCTCGACCATTTCGAGGCTCGGCTCGGCGAAGAAATCCGCCTCGCGGACCTTGCAAGCGACATCGGCCTCTCTGAATCCTATCTCGCCCACACGTTCCGGGCAGCGACGGGCACGACGCTGCACGCGGCGCTACTGGACCGGCGGATCGCACGAGCGCGCTCGCTGATCGAAGCTGCCTTGCGCCGCGGTGCCCCCGCAAGCCTCGCGGACGTTGCGGCCGTGACCGGCTTCTCGAGCCACGCCCACATGACGACGGCCTTTCGCCGCGTGCTTGG
>Ga0257158_1000078_pt1 | contig 9038 bp, 8 predicted proteins | sample NL03A_FD_185992 | JGI IMG/M metagenome (GOLD analysis project Ga0257158, IMG submission 185992) | Soil microbial communities from H.J. Andrews Experimental Forest, Oregon, United States - NL-03-A | ecosystem: Environmental > Terrestrial > Soil > Temperate forest > Bulk soil | place: USA: Oregon...
GGCCGATTGTCGATGATGATGGGCTGGCCCAGTCGCTGTTCGAGGTGCGGCTGCACGGCGCGCGCCATGAGATCGGTCGAGCCACCCGGCGGAAAGGTCACGATGAGGCGGATCGGTCTGGCCGGATAGGACTCGGCGGCCAGCGCACCGCTCACGCAAGAAAGGCCAATGGCCCCAAATATCGCCACGATGCTCACCCATTTTTTGCGCACCCAAACGAGCTTCATCGGAGACCTCAATTCCTGGCTGAAATCTAAGCGCGGCCCGGTGCGAGCGCGAGCGAAATCAGCCATCGGACGTTGCTTTGCAGCAGGACGCGGGTAATGGCGGCCTATTGAAGCAGAAAGGCCGCGGCGCACAGGTTGGCTCATTTTTCCCTTGTATGTCGGCCATAACCCGACCCACCGCCGGTGAGCGCGGCGGCTGTGCCGCACGTCAATGGTCGAAAAGGCCCAAGACAAAGGGCGGGACTAGCCGTCTTGCCACGGTGCGGTCGTTGCGCGACCATGCGGGCTGGCTTACCCGCTGGCGCCGGGCGCCAAGCGGTGACCCCAGGAGGAGCCCCATGAAACCCGTAACACTGATTGCGGCCGCAATCGCTTTGTCGGTTACCGCCGTCGGCTTGAGCGCAGTCAACGCCGCCGAGCAGCAACTCGATCCAAAGGCCATCACCATCAAGCTGCCCGATCAAATACCTTGGAAGCGTAGCGCGGCCGGCACCAACGAGACCGCCGTCCTGTACGGCGATCCGGACAAGCCCGGTTTCTACGTGCTGATGTTCAAATGGCTCCCCGGCAACATGAGCCGGCCGCATTGGCATCCCCATGACCGGATGATCACCGTGCTCAAGGGCACCTGGTGGGTGGGCACCGGGGACAAATTCGATCCCGACTCGACCGTGCCACTGCCCACCGGTAGCTACGTGACGCATACTGCCAAGGAGATCCATTACGACGGCGCCAAGGACGCCGAAGTCTGGTTGCTGATGGCTGGCGAAGGGCCGGCCACGTCAACGCCGGCCTCGACCCCGCCGCCCGCACATTAGGCGATTGCCTAAGTTTGACTATCGCGTCGCCGGCCAGCGCGGATCAGGATACCCGGCTGACGGGCGACGCTTTCATTTCCACCATGGCACGGACCGTGCTAGCTAGCGCCTCCAGATTCGTGGTGGCCGTGATTGCAATTGGATTGCGCGGATTGTCGACGACCGGCTATTGGGAGAGGCGGATTCATGAACAAAGTCTACGCCGACGCGCCAGCAGCGCTTGCCGGTATACTCAAGGACGGCATGTTGATCATGGCCGGTGGTTTCGGGCTTTGTGGCATCCCGGAGACCCTGATCCTCGCGATCCGTGAATCGGGTGTGAAGAATCTGACCGTGGTGTCCAATAATGCCGGAGTGGACGGCATCGGCTTGGGGGTACTTCTCGAAACCAAGCAAATCCGTAGGATGATATCATCCTACGTGGGCGAGAATAAGCTGTTTGCTCAGCAATACCTCGCCGGTGAGTTGGAGATCGAGTTCAATCCCCAAGGCACCTTGGCGGAGCGCATCCGCGCCGGCGGCGCCGGCATTCCGGCTTTCTTCACCCGTACCGGTGCCGGAACCGACATCGCCCGCGGCAAGGAAGAGCGGGCGTTCGATGGCAACACTTACATTATGGAAACCGGGCTGCTAGCCGATCTTGCCATTGTTCACGCGTTCAAGGGTGATACCGAAGGCAATCTCGTGTATCGAAAGACGGCGCGAAATTTCAATCCCATGATGGCAACGGCGGGACGTATCACAGTGGCCGAAGTCGAGCATCTGGTGCAGCCCGGCGAGATCGACCCCGATCACATCATAACGCCCGGTATTTTCGTCAAGCGCATCATCCATGTTCCCAACGCCATTAAGCACATCGAGCAGCGCACCGTGCGCAAGCGCGCTTGAGAGGACCACATGCCCTGGACCAGAGAGCAAATGGCGGAACGCGCCGCCAAGGAATTGCGGGACGGCTTCTATGTCAACCTCGGCATCGGCATTCCGACCTTGGTGGCGAACTTCATTCCGACCGGCATGAATGTCCAGTTGCAGAGCGAGAATGGCATGCTCGGTACCGGCCCTTTCCCGTATGAGGGCGAGGAGGATCCCGATCTCATCAATGCCGGTAAGCAGACCGTTACGGAGCTGCCGACCACCAGTTATTTTTCGAGCGCCGACAGTTTTGCCATGGTACGCGGCGGACACATCGACCTGTCGGTGCTTGGCGCCATGCAGGTCGCCCAGAACGGCGATCTTGCCAACTGGATGATCCCCGGCAAGATGGTCAAGGGCATGGGGGGCGCCATGGACCTCGTCGCGGGCGTCAAGAAGGTGGTCGTCGTAATGGAGCATTCCGCAAAGGACGAACCCAAGCTGTTGCACAAATGCAAACTGCCGCTGACGGGCGCCGGCGTGGTCGACATGGTAATCACCGACCTCGGCGTGTTTACGATCGAGAAGAAGAACCCCAACGGCATGAAGCTCGTCGAGCTCGCACCGGGTGTAACCACGGATGAAATCCGCGCTAAAACCGAAGCTGATTTTGCAATTGCGCCCAATCTCGGCTGAGGCCTCAGCGAACCTGGCAGGGCTTGTCACGAAACGCTCGATCGGGCGCATCGCGGTGGCGGGATTTGCCGTAGCCGCACTGTTTGTGGCCTCCCCCATCGCCGCGCAGCAGATGATAGATTGGGACCGCTGCATAAATGCCGACAATACCTCCGCACCCGATGCAGTGATTGAGGCCTGCACCACCCTGATTGAGGCATATGCCCGCGGTCAGATCGAGCCGTCTGATGCGGCGACCGCCTATGTGGGACGCGGCAACGCCGATGCGGTCATGCATGAACGCAACCTCGCGACCGCGGACTACGACCGTGCGATTGCGATCTATACCTATCTCAAGCTTGGACAATTCGAGAGGGCGATCGCGGATTACGACGCCGCACTGACACGAAGCCCGCGGCAGGCCAGTTCGCTTTATGGCCGCGGCATTGCCAAGCTGCGGTCCGGCGACGGCGCCGGCGGCCGCGCCGACATTGCGGCCGCGCGGGCAATCGACCCCGACATCGTTGAGATCTACATCCACCACTACAAGGTGAAAGAATGAGGCTTGAAGCGAATCCGGGCCGCCGTAGCAATCGACGCTGCCGTGGCAGGGCCAGCTCTTTTGTCGCAGCAGCCGAAAATACGGCCACGAAAGGGTCATAGAACTAACCGAAATTGACGGTTGAAAAGCTAGGCAAAACGGGTCCAAGACGACACGATTTCGGGCCATCCCGGTCCCCGCATGGAAATGATCCCTACACCAACGCAAACTCGCACTGCAGCCCGGCGCGCCCAAGCGCAACGCCGGTTGTCCCCATGCTGGTTGAACAACTGCTTGACGCCTACTTGCCGGTTGCGTTCCGGCGGTCATAGCTGGAACTGGAACTCTTATATACGGCCATCGGCGTGAAACGGATCGCCATTCTCATTACGGCTATGGTTGCGGCTGGCATTTCGGTCATTGCCGCGGCCACATTCGTGATTCCGGTCGATGCGGTTCGCAAAGCGGTCGAGAGCCAAATCAGAGCGGTGACCGGCCTCGATCCGCTGCTGCGCGGGCCCGTTTCGGTGTCGATGTTCCCGGCCCCGACTGTGGAATTTTCTGACGTGGCGTTCGGCGGACCGGCCGCGGACGAGACCACCTTTGCGGTTGAGCAACTCACCGTCAATCTTCGACCAATGCCGTTCCTGGTAGGACGCATCGAAATCGCCGATATTTTATTAACCAAGCCGCATATCACCGTGACGGTTTATCCCGATGGCCACACCAATTGGTCGCCGCTGATCGACATTTTGGCGCGGGCACTGAAACCCAACGCCAAGCGTCATGAACGGGTGCTGTCGTTTTCGGAAATCCGCATCAAGGATGGCGTGGTGGCAGTCCGCGTCCCGGCGCGAGACGTACAGGAGACACTGGAAGGTGTCGAATTGTCGCTCGCATGGCCGTCGATCGCGAAAAGCTTCGCCGCCACCGGACATTTCATCTGGCATAACGAAACCGTCGACGCCAGTCTCGCCATCGCGAACTTCCCGCGGGCATTGGCCGGCGACGATTCCGGATTGAAATTCCGCGTGAATGCAGGCCCCCTCAAGGCTGCTTTCGATGGCGCCATGAGTTATGAGCCGTCCCTGAAAATTGACGGCACGCTTGCGGCCGACGCCACCTCATTGCGCGAAGCGCTTCGTTGGCGTGGCGATCACTCGCTGCCGGAGGGCGGCCTCGGCAGATTTGCCCTTAAGGCCCACGCCGCGGTCAATGGCAGGACGATCGCGCTTTCGAACCTCAATGCGGAACTCGACGGGAACGTTGCCGAGGGGGTGCTGAGCTATGCCACCACGGGCCGTCAGATTCTTCAAGGCACGCTCGCGGTCGAAAGGCTCGACCTTAGCCCTTATGTTTCGGCATTTCGATTGATCGCGGACAATACGCGAGACTGGGACCGCCGATCGCTCCTGTTCGAATGGTTCAGTGGTTGGGATGTCGATCTGCGGTTGTCTGCCGCCCGTGTTCAGTTCGCCCGTGTGGGGCTTGGACGTACAGCGGTTGCCGCCAATATGCGGTCGGGTCGGCTCCTTGTCACGGTCGGCGAATCACAAGCATTCGACGGGCTGATCACCGGAACCATCGCGATCGCCAAGTCGGAGTCCGGCACTGACTTCAGCTCGCAGATGCAGTTTTCGAATGTGGATCTCGAAAAATGCCTTGGCGAACTATTCAGCATACATCGGCTCGAAGGCTCAGGTCATTTGGGATTTTCTGTCGATAGCACTGGACATAACGTGCAAGAGCTCGCCGACAACCTCAACGGCACCGTTCAGGTCACGGCCAAACAGGGCGCACTGAATGGTTGGAACGTCGAGCAGATGATGCGCCGCCTTCAACGCAGCCCATTGTCTGCCAATGGCGATTTTCGCAACGGTCGCACCCCGTTCGACAAGCTCAATATCGGATTAGGTATCGCCCACGGGCTCGCCACAATCGAAGACGTTATGCTGGAGGGGCCGAGCGTCAGGCTCGCCCTGACCGGGACGACCTCGATACCGCAGCGCGAGTTCGACTTATCCGGCACCGCCAATTTGATTGGCAGCGCGACCTCGGACGCCAACATGTTCGAGCTTCCGTTCACGGTGCGCGGCCAGTGGGAAAGTCCATCCATCATGCCGGACACGCGGACGCTCCTTCGAAGATCGCCGGCGACCGGTCCGTTGCTTGACGCCATTCAGGACAAAAAGACGCGCGATGCTGTGCAAGATGCCCTCAATCGTCTGACGGGCTCCGCCGCACCGTCCCGGCCGTCCCGCTGACCCACGCCATTCTGACCCGCCTGCGCCTTATGTGGTGAGCGCGAGACCGCGCCCGCGATCCCGGCTCTTGCCGATCAGAGACGCCGCGATCACCGCGACCGCGACCACGGTGATGAAGATCGTGCACACCGCGTTAATCTCCGGCTTCACCCCGAGTCGCACTTCGGAATAAATGCGGATCGGCAGTGTCGTGGCGCCCGGGCCGGTGGTGAAGCTCGCAATCACAAGGTCATCGAGAGACAGGGAGAACGCCAGTAGAAATCCGGCAATCACGGCCGGCATGATCAGCGGCAACGTGATGGCGAAGAAGGTGCGGCCGGGCGGGCAGCCGAGGTCCATCGCGGCCTCCTCAAGGCTGCGATCGAAGCCAACAAGCCGCGACTGAACGATGACGGTCACAAAACACATCGTAAGCGTGGTGTGGGCGATAATGATGGTGAAGAAGCCGCGATCGAGGTCGATGGCGACGAACAGAAGCAGCAGCGACAGCCCGGTGATCACTTCCGGCATCACCAGCGGCGCGTATACCATCGCGGCGAATGGCAGGCGACCGCGGAAGCGGAGCCGGGTCAACGCCAGCGCCGCCATGGTGCCGAGCACCGTTGCCAGCGCGGCCGAGACGATGGCGATGCCGAGCGAGGCGAGCGCGGCGTCGATCATGGCGCGATCTTCGATGAGCGCCGTATACCAGCGCGTCGACCAGCCGCCCCAAATGGTTACCAGCCGCGAGCCATTGAACGAATAGATGATGAGGATCGCGATCGGGGCGTAGAGAAAAGCAAGCCCGAGCGCGAGCGCGACGAGGTTGGTGAAAGACATGCGCCTCATGGGCCGCCTCTTCGGCCGCCTCTTGGGCGCCCTCTTGGGCGCCCCTCGATCTCGCGTGTCTGCAGATACTGGTAGACCGAAATCGGCGCCACCAGGAGCACGACGAGCACCACAGCGACGGCCGATGCAACCGGCCAGTCCTTGTTGGCAAAGAATTCCGTCCACAGAGTCTGGCCGATCATGGCGGCATCGGAGCCGCCGAGCAGATCCGGAATGACGAACTCGCCGACGATCGGAATGAAGCACAAAAGTGCTCCGGCACCGAGGCCGGGCAGCGCAAGGGGTATGGTGATGACGAAGAATGCCCTCCAGCGCGGACAGCCGAGATCGGCGGCGGCTTCAAGCAGGGTTTCGTCGAGCTTTTCGAGGCTCGCATAGAGCGGCAGCACCATGAAGGGCAGATAGGAGTAGACGAGCCCGATATAGACCGCCGTATCGGTCGCGAGCCACGTCGTCGGCTGGTCGATGAGGCCAAGCCACAACAGCGCCTGGTTGAGCAGGCCGTCGCGCTGAAGGATATTGATCCAGGCATAGACCCGGATCAGGAACGAGGTCCAGAACGGCAACACCACCAGTGTGACGAGCAGCGGACGCACGGATCGCGGCGCGCGCGCCATCGCATAGGCCAACGGAAGCCCGCACAGCAGCAGGAGGGCGGTCGACACCGCGGCGACCTTCAGACTCTTGAGATAGGAAAAAACGTAAAGATCGTCGCCCGCGATCGTGATGTAGTTGGCAAACGACAGCCCGGCGACGAAATCCCGGATCCCCTGCCATCCGGCCGCGACGTCCAGCACCGGCGTGTAAGGAGGTTGAGCGATGGCGGTCTCGGAGAGGCTGATCTTGACCACGATGAGGAAAGGCACGAGGAAAAATCCAAGCAGCCACAGATAGGGCGCCGCCACCGCAAGCTTGCTGCCGAGCGAAAACGCGCTCCCGGGACGCGGGTGGATCGGTTGTCGGCCCATGCGTGCGGTATCCCCCCACTCAGCTTGTCAGCACGACAGCGGCGTCCGGCGGCCACGACAGCCAGACCTCGTCATCCGCGCCGATCGCCTGACCGGTGAGCCGCGCCACGTTGGCGACGCTCGCCTTCACGACGGCGCCGTCGTCGAGCCGTACTTTGTAGATCGAGACGCCGCCCAGATAGCCGATATCCCATACCCGGCCGCGCATCGCATTGGGAGCATCGGGAGGCGCCGGCACGGCCTGGATGCGAACCTTCTCGGGCCTCAGGGCAATGAAGACTTGCGCCCCCACCGCGACGTCCGCGGTGACCCGATAGCGCCGCCCGCCCTTGTCCACGATCATGGCTTCGCCGGCGCCGGTTTCCAGCACAACGCCCTCGATCAAGTTGACGTCCCCGACGAATTCCGCGACCCAGCGCGACCGTGGCTGCTCATAGATCTCGGCCGGTGTCGCTGCCTGCACGATACGGCCTTTATCCATCACGGCGATGCGGTGCGCGACCGTCATGGCCTCCTCCTGGTCGTGGGTGACGATCACGAAGGTCAACCCCAGCCGCGCCTGCAGGTCTATCAACTCAAACTGGGTTTCCTCGCGCAGCTTCCGATCGAGCGCCGCCATGGGCTCGTCGAGGAGCAGAACCTGCGGGCGCTTAGCGAGCGAACGGGCCAGCGCCACGCGCTGGCGCTGGCCGCCTGAGAGCTGGTCCGGCCTGCGGCCGCCCAGCCCTTCCAGCTTGACGAGCGCCAGCATTTCGTCGACCCGTGCCGAAATGGCGGCCTTGGCGAGGCCATCCTGGCGCAACCCGAATGCGATGTTCCCGGCGACGCTGAGATGTGGGAACAGGGCATAGCTCTGAAACATCATGTTGACGGGCCGTTGATGCGGCGGCACCGCCGCGATGTCGCGGCCATCGAGCAGAACGCGGCCCCCGTCGGGCATCTCGAACCCGGCCAGCAGGCGCAGCAGGGTGGTCTTGCCGCATCCCGAAGGACCGAGCAGGGCGAAGAACTCGTTGCGATAGACGTCGAGGCTGAGCCGATCGACGGCGGTGACGTCGCCAAAGTGCTTGGAAACGTTCTCGAAGCGCACCAACGGCGCGGCCGTCGGATCCGCCCAGGGCGCGAAGCCGCGTCTCATCGCAATTCCGTTCGATCGACTTCCCGTCCCTTGATGCGGACCAATCGGGAGATGATCAAGCAAGTTTTTCAGCCGTGATCGGCAAATTGCATGCCGGTAGGAAACTTGGCACGGAATTTCTTGCAATTTCCGGCCATTTTGGCATTTCGGTCGGTGTTTTCGCCACCTTCTGAGCCAAGACTAGAGCGGATTCTGATGAAATTGACGCAGCGGCTTCTTTACCTCGCCCCGCTTGCGGGGAGAGGTCGCCCCCACCCTTCCCTCCCCCGCTTGCGGGGGAGGGAAGGGTGGGGGCGGGTGAGGGGGCCTCTCCGCGAGTCCGAGCTTGGGGAAAGGCCCCCTCACCCCGACCCTCTCCATAGCCCGTCGCAGGCGAAAGGGCGTTCACGCCCGTCTTCGACGGGCTGCTGCGTAAACGCCCTGATGGCAAGCGGGGAGAGGGAGGAGCCAATTGCGCGGCGCAATGATTCCGTTTCATCGGAACGGGCTTCAGGACTCCACGGCTTCGAGCTCCGGGGCGGGCGAACCGGTGCTGTGCTGCCCGCGCCGCGCTATTCTGCGACCCCGCTACATCGATCATCCCGGAGCGCCCTATGCCCAGCATTCAGATGCTCAACCCCGACAGCCTCGGCAAGCCGCTCGGGCAATACTCGCACATCACGCGCGTCAAGGCGTCGGAGTTCCTGTTCATCGCCGGCCAGGTCGGCATCGACCGCGACGGCAGGAC